>VOFK01001782.1_pt1 | contig 47118 bp, 67 predicted proteins | sample 5384121 | NCBI WGS metagenome assembly VOFK01 (sample SAMN12384730, study PRJNA508395) | human gut metagenome | isolation source: healthy gut J | host: Homo sapiens | reverse complement strand
TATAATCATGTTGCTAGGAAAAGTAGAGTGATAAAGGCCTAAGCTCTCTTTGGTGTAGTGCAAATTGCAGACGTGCAATTGAATCTTAACATTTCTCTTTGTGGCACTAGCAAAAACAACAACAAAATGTGACAATTGCTAAAAGCTCCCCTTTTTAGAAAATGTCACCAAAACGATTCCATACCTTTCACATCCAGGTATGGTTTTTGTTTTTTAACAAATCTTAAAATTTATATGCTATATTATTGATGTGTTCTTCATGGATGGACACAACCCTTTCAAAGATAACTTTATGCAAAAGAGTCTCCTTACCAAGCAGGAGGCTTTTTTGTTTATATATTATAAGAAAAAGCTAATAATATAGTTTTTGGCATAATGGCATAAAACGTGTGGCATAACGTATGGAATATTTTTTTAGGTTCAATTAAATAAAAAGTGGTCAAAAACGAGAAAGTATGAGAACATAAAGTAAACTAGATGAATAAAAAATAAAGGAAAATAAAGAGCTAGAAACTTATAAATATCATAAAAGAAAGTACCTATAAAGTTCAGAATAGATTGCTTGAAAGATGGATTGATATTTTAGGTGATGTGAACATAAAATCCATTACAACAAACGATATAGAGGTTGCAATGGAATTAATGATTAATAACGTAGGATATGAAACCGCAAAGAACTATTTATCTAGAATCAATAAGATGATGCGATTTGCAGTTCGTAAAGGATATTTAGAAACTAATCCTTGCTCCCCAATAGAATTGGCTAAAAATCCAAACGAAAAGAAAACAGAAATGAAGTATTGGACTTTGGAACAATTCAACTTGTTTATTCCTTATGTTGAAAATCCTTTGTATCATCTTCTATTCGACAATCAATTCTACATGGGCATGAGAATTGGTGAAACACTAGCGTTGACTTGGGAAGATGTGGATTTAGAAAACAATACGATTGCAATTAAAAAAACTTGGTCAAAAGACCTACATAAAATCACAACCCCAAAAACTCCAAACAGCTATAGGACAATCACAATGCCTCAGTTCTTATCGGATGAATACAGAGAGTTTAAGGAAATGTTGGATGTTCCTGAGAAATCATTTGTATTCGGGATAGATATACCCGTATGCAATACAACAGTTAGAACGAGGATGAGAGAAGCTATTAAACTTGCGAACGAAAACAACGAAGAACAAATCCCTATCATTCGTATACACGATTTAAGGCACTCATGTGCCAGTTATATGATTGGCAATATGGTAAGAGATGGAAGCTCTAATTTTAGCTTATATGACGTTGCAAAACGCTTAGGAGACAATCTAAGCACTGTATTGAGTGTTTATGCTCATTGGCTACCTCAAGCCGATAAAGGAACAGCTAAATTGATGGATAAAGATAATGCACTAGATTAATTTCTAGTGCTTTTTTTGTATGTAAAAAAGAAAAACACACCCTTTAGCGAGTGTGCCTTCCATGAAATAGAGAGAGATGAAAATACAGTTGCCTATTTACAGGCACTTAAAGTTTATCATGTTTCGTTGCGGACGTTTTGTACTACCAAAACAATACACATCATCTCTATTCAACCATTATGATCTATCTTTCATATTTATCTACCAATGCGGATAATTCATCTAAAGTGCGTCCATATATCATACATAGAGCTTTTGCATCTTTAAAGAATATGTTCTTTTTCCATTCTCTATATCAGAAAGCTACATAGGTGCGTGATGCAACCTATCGGTAACCTCAGCTAAGGTTAGTCCGCTCTCCTTTCTAAACTGTTTCAAGGCTAATCCTTGACATTCAAATTTGTTACCCATAGTATCACCTCATTTTCTCATAACAATAACAAATTTTACTTCTACAATAAATATATCATAATTTACGCTCTAAGCTAAATAATTGTATTAAAATAATAAAAAAATGATTGACATAATTAAACTCCAAGCGTATATTATAAGTGTAGATAAGCTAAGGGCATAGATAGGAGGGTATTGAAAATGGAATTATTAACAATCAAACAAATTCGAGTTGGATTAAATATGACTCAAAAAGAAATGGCTAAATATCTTGGTATATCTACTGTTAGCTACCAAAGAAAAGAAAGTGGAATTAAAAATTTCTACTTTTGGGAAGTCAAGAAGATTTGTGCCAAAGCTACTGTTTCATTAGATTTGGTTAAAATCTAAATTTTTTTACAAATTGAATACGCTAAGATCGTAATTATAGAAAGGGTGAATAAAATGTCAGAACCAAGTAGAAGATTAGAAAGTGACAGATTAGATTCAATTAGATTATTCCAAGACTCAGTGCATTGGGAAGGAAAAGTTTTTGATGTGCTAATTAAGAACGGATGTTCTAAGGAAGATTTAGTAAACGTATCTTCAATGCTTCAAACCATTTATATGTGTGGATTTGAAGTTGGGAAAAGATGTGTAAAGGAATGAAAGTTCTCTTAGGCTATAGAGACATCATGGAACTAGGTGTTTCTAAAAAAAACGCATACAAGATGTTGAACCTTATATGCGAATCTGAGGCTTACAAAAAGTCCAATCTATCCAAAGTGATAGATACAAAGAAAGTTCCGACAAAGTTATTTATCAGGATGTTTCCTGAGTTCAAAAAGAAAGGTGTGAACAACATGATGGATGTAGATGATTTAAGAGAGTTGGATGACAACCGTTTTATTGATGAAGATGAAGAGGAGGAAGAACAAGAAGATGAGTACAGTTACGAAGACTACTGCTACGACTTCTGCAAAGCAGAAAGAGACGAAGAAGCCTGGTTCTAAATCAACCGCAAAGAAGAAAGCAGTTGAGTTAGGTGATTGTATCACGCTTCCTTCTTTTGCCAATAACGAGTACGAAGCTCAGTACTCTATGGCGGTTAGAAGTCAAAAGCAGACTCGTATGGTTAATCGAGCTGCTAAGTTTAATTACATTTGTTCATTAATCTGCTTTTTAGTTTCGTTAGCTTTCATTGTGATAGCTAATTGGTACATAAGAGGTTTGTAAATTGAGGGGAGGAAGTAAAGATGAATCTTTACCAAGACACCGATAAATTCAGTGTTGAAAAGTATGGAAGTCATGAAGAATGGTTAAAAAAACGTGGACGTGGTATTGGTGGCTCGGATGCAGCTTGTTTCATGGACTTGAACCCATGGAAAACACTTAATCAGTTGTGGCACGATAAAAAATTCGGTTCACAACAGATTACAAATGATGCGATTGAATACGGAAATACTGCCGAGCCTTGTTTAAGAACATTGTTTCAGGCTAAACATCCCGAGTTGGATGTACAGTACGTTGACAATGTTACGTTGGTATCTAAGGAATATGAGTTTCTTAGATATAGTCCTGATGGACTTATTTATAACAAGGAAACGGGAGAATGTGGAATCTTAGAAATCAAAACATCTAAGATAATCAATTCTCAGAGTTTGCAGAAATGGGGAAGTAAAGGAAACGAAGCAGTTCCTGACAACTACTATTACCAAACATTAGAAGGATTGATTGTAACAGGCTTCGATTTCGTTATCTATTGTGCAGAACTAAGATTTACAGATGGTGATGCACGAATTATAGAACGTTCATATCGTAAAGAAGAAGCACTAGATAATATGAACGATCTAAAACAAGCAATGATAGAAAAATGGAATAGGTACTTCATAGGTGATGTAGAACCACCTATCACATTGTCTATATAGAAAAGAGGAGATGGAAATATGGAATTTAATTTAGAGGTACGTGCACAAAATGGAAAAGTGTACACAAATGCAAGTGATTTATTGCCAGCAATTCAAGAAGGATTGAAAGCTTACGATTACGTTGTTGATGAAAACAACTACAAACAAGCCAAAACAGATAGAGCTTCGCTTAACAATTTAGTGAAAGTTGTATCTGATAAACGTAAGCAAGTTGAGAATGATGTCTTTGCACAATGGATTCAGGATAAAAAAGACATTATGCAAGTCGAAAAGACTATCAAAGATGCATCCGATAAATTGGGTGTTGGAATCAATGATGTTGATAACGCAGAAAAAGAGTTGAAGAAAAATCAGATTAAAGAGTTGTGGCTAAATATGACAAACAACAAATATCCATTCGAACTAGTGTTTGAAGAAAGATATTTGAACAAGTATGTTAAGCCTAAAAGAAATTGAAGAAAAAGCTTAAATAACAAGTTCTTAAAAAGCCGAAGAACAATTATCATTCATTGAAGCTTCACTTCCCGAAGATGAATTACAAGCAGAACAAGTTATCCAATTGTTCTGTAAGACATTGGATTTAAGCAAAGCTACAGAACGTATCAACGAAATCAAGGAAGCCAAAGCTAAACTTCAAGAAAAAGTAAATGCTCAGATTGAGCAATCTAAACAAGCTCAAATGGAAAGAGAAAATGTAGCACCTGTTCAGAGCCAATTAGAAGCTCATGAAAGCCAAAGTCAATCTCAAGTAAGAAGATACTGCGTATTCCGTTTTGAAGGCTCTATGAGCGAATTACAGGCTTTTAATCCAATTTTAAATAAGTTCATTCGTGAACATAACGTAAAAGTGACAATTGTAGAAAAAGGAGAATGTTAATTATGTTAAAAAACAATATTGCAAAAAAAATGACAAATCAATTGGTAGAATTTTCTGCCAACGGAGAAAAAAGTTAAATTATCTCCAGCTATCGTAAGAAATTACTTAGTAAATGGAAATGGTCAAATCTCAGACCAAGAAGTTGTGTATTTTCATTAATTTGTGTAAATCACAAGGATTAAACCCATTCATTAAAGATTGCTACTTAATCAAGTATGGAAACACTACACCAGCTCAAATGGTAGTTTCAAAAGATGTTTTCTTGAAACGTGCCGAAAGAAATTCAGAGTTTGATGGTTTAGATGCAGGAATTATCGTAATTAATAATGAAAGCGGTGAGTTAGCTTACCGAAAAGGCGCTTTCTATTTGAAAGATCGTGAAGAAGTTGTAGGTGGATGGGCAGATGTATTTAGAAAGAATGTATCTCATCCAACACACATTGAAGTTTCATTTGAAGAATACGCAGGAAGAACCAAGGACGGAAAGCTTAATTCACAATGGAGCACTAAAGCCGCCACAATGATTCGTAAAGTTGCGATTACTCAAGCGTTAAGAGAAACATTCCCTAACGATTTCCAACAGATGTATTCAGAGGAAGAAATGAATGTGGATATGAAATTGGATGAAACTCCAATTCAACAACCTACACAATCAATTGAGCAAGCACCTGTACAACCACAAACATATTCGCAACCTGAAGAACCACAAGGGGCACAACCCGAAGGTGTAAGTCTTGTATAAAAACAAACGTAGCCAAGCTACAGATATAGATTTAAAAACTAGAAAGTTGGTAAAAGAAAGAGACCAAATGTGCATATTTTGTGGGAGTACATACCGCATTGAATTAGCACACACAATTCTTTCAAGAAGCAATGGAGGACTAGGTTCTGAAAAAAACCTAGTCTGTGCTTGCCAACGTTGTCATAGAATCATGGACTCAGAAAGTCCTAAAGGCAAGAAATTGAGAGAGATTGCAATTAAGTACCTAGAACGTATCTACGGAAACATTGATGAATCAGAGGTGAAATATAATGCTAACTCAAAATGAATTGTTGTTTAAATATAATCCCTTCAAAATCAAACATTGGAAGGACGAAGAAATAGAAGAACAATTAGGAATCCTAGTTGATGCTTATATCTCTGATGCGGAAGCAGTAATGGAAATGGCATTGAACATTGAAAACCTCGCAAATCAAATGTTCTTAATTGGTGAAATGATTGCTAGATTACATGAAAGTTCAAACATTCTTAAAGCAGACATTGAAAACAAGACGAATCAAGCTATTTATGTAGAACGTAGTACTTGGGAACGTGAACATGACGGAAAAGCGCCTAGTATTAAATACTTTGAAGCTTTAGCAGGTCAAAAAGTTTCTGAGGAAAGAACTAAGTTTGCAAAAGTTGATTCTGATTTAAAGCGTTTCAAAACTGCTTACGAGAGTATTGAAGCTAAGATGAATTCAGAAAAGAAAAAACTTGATGCTACTAAGTTTGAAATTGGAGGTGCTTAAAATGGCTTTCATTGGAATTGACCCAGGAAATATAGAGAGTGCATATGTAGTTGTTGCAGATGATTTAAGCGAAGTCCTAGAAAAAGGAAGTTGAAAATCATGAATTGATGAAATTACTTACTCGTTTCAAGTTAACATACGATATTCGATATGTAGCTATTGAAATGATTGCTTCTTATGGGATGGCAGTTGGTGCATCTGTATTTGATACGTGTGTATGGATAGGGCGATTTAAAGAGCATTGTTTGAAGCTTTTGTGGGAAGTGGAGTTTGTATATAGGAAAGAAGAAAAAATGTTTCTATGCCACTCTATGAAGGCGAAAGACAGTAATATTATTCAAGCTCTGATTGATTTGTTTGCTAAAGACACTCCAAACAAAGGAAAAGGAACAAAAAAAGAGCCTGGATATTTCTACGGATTCAAGAAAGACATATGGCAAGCAATGGCAGTTGCTTACGTTTTCCATACAAAGTACATAGGAACAGAATGTTAGGATGTGTGAAGTATGTCGGTGATTAGAACTATTAAGAACGAGAATTACACAGCTATGTGTAACACTCATCTAAGAGATAAAAACCTATCGCTTAAAGCAAAAGGATTGCTAAGTATGATGTTGTCTTTACCTGATAAATGGCATTATTCGGTAAAAGGTTTGGAAGGTATCTGTAAAGAAGTAAAAACACGATTAATAGTGTTTTGAATGAATTGGAAGATAACAACTATCTTGTTAGAAGAAGAAGATACTGCAATGGAAAAATCAGTGAGTGGGAATACATTATTTTCGAGAATAATGAAAACCATGACGAAGAATTACTACATCTCAAAAATGAAGATCTAGAAATTCAAGATATAGAAATTCAAGATATAGAAAATAGGGACGTATATAAAATAACTAAAGAATTAAGTACTAATAGATTAAATACTAATGAATATAAAGAAAAAAATATAAAAAAAGAAAGTGTTAATTCTGTTATTGCAGAGTATACAGAAAGCAAAGAATTGCAAGATGCATTGCATGGTTTTGTTGAAATGAGAAATAAAGCAAGAAAGCCTTTGACTGCTAGAGCTATGAAGTTGTCTTTAAATAAATTAAATGAATTAGCATTAGATGATGTTACCAAGATTGCTATTGTAAATCAGAGCATCATGCACAATTGGCTAACATTCTACAAGTTGCAGAACAATAACAATGGTTGTCAAAGACAATTGACGAGAAAAGAAATGGGGTATGCATTTTGACATTAGAAGAAACTGAAAGAATCTTACAGGTGCTAAGAATCAATTATCCTATGAGCTACAAACATATGACTCAGGAAGATACGCAAGCCTATTTAAAACTTTGGCAAGTATCTTTTAAGAATTATGAATATTTAACTGTAGCAAATGCAGTTAATCAAATCATCCAAAGTGATACAAGAGAGTTTGCTCCAAATGTAGCACAAGTAAAAACAAGAATTAGTAAAACTGCGATTGGAAAAACAAAGGAAGCTGGCGAGGCTTGGGAAATCGTTTTAAGGAACGCTAAGTGTGACCCTCATACTAGTAAGGTCAACTACGATAAACTGCCTAGAAACATTCAGAAAGCGCTCGGAGGGAGCTATCTGTTAAGAGATATTGCGTGGAGTAATAAAAAAGAATTGCAATATTACCGAGATAGATTTTTACAAGCTTACAAAGAGATTTGTGAAGAAGAAGTACAGTTATTAAATTCAGGACAAATAAGTTTGGAAACATATACACAACACGATCAATTGCCTGCACCTCCAAAGGAGGAAGGAATGAAAATGTTGGGAGATTTGATGAACGGATAAGAAAGGGAGGGGTAGCAAGTGCAATATTATATGTTGGATAAAAATGATATATCAGTTGTACGTGGAATCGTATCTTCAAAAGATGTAATGAAGGAATTGGGCATTACAAACGCTCAATTCCATAAGATGTTGAGAAACGAGGAAACCTACAAAGGATGTATTCTTCTTCCTATTGAAACAGATGAGGAAGAAAGAAGAAAAGTAACAAGTGAAGATGATGAGCAATTCCAACTACTGGGCGAAAGTAAAACGGGAATCAGATATTACATCACAAGTTATTTAAGAGTTGTTTCTGTTGACCTAAAAGGAAAACAAAGGGAAATGAAAGCTAAAAAGGAAACGGAATCCATTTATAGAGTTGTAGTGAACCTTAAAGAAGGGAAACGATACTTGAACGTATTATTTGAAGCCTACAAAGCTTTTGTTGGTGAAATAGAAAAAAACGACTCAATCGTTTGGGACGGAGAAATGAAAATCGAAAACCTAAGAGTTATTAAACTAGCTCAGATACAAGGATTGAGAAACAAAAAGAAAGTGAGAATAGGCGATACAGTCTATAGCTCAATCGCCGAGTGTGCTAGAAAGAATTTCATTTCTAAATCACATATGTATCAGATGATAGAAGGAATCAGACCTAATTCAATAGGTGTTGAATTTGTATAAAGGAGTTGAAAAGAAATGAACAGAGTTATTTTATCAGGCGAAATCGGTAGCGATATTGTTTTAAAGAAAACTGCTACAGGACAAAGCCTATGTAACTTCTCAATTGAAGTTAAAGAAAAAGGAAAGAATGGACAAGAGTTCAAATCTTTCTTCGATTGCACTGCATGGGGAGAAAATGCAGAACATATTAATCAATATGGATTTAGAGGACAACATATTGCAGTTGATGGAAAGCTTCAGAAAAGCTCATACACGAACAAAGAGAATCAGAAGGTATATAAGACTAGCGTGTACGTTATGGACGTAGAATTGGCTTTAAACAACGCTACAATGCCGCAAACAGTACCATTTACAAATCAAGTAAATTACCAATCATATCCTCAAAATGATGATTTGGGCGAAGGGATGCCATTCTAGATGATTGCGAAAAGGTATGATGATGAACTTATGTACAGTGTTCAAAGATGTGATGGAGATAACAAATACAAGTACTGTACAAAAGATGGAAAACTGGCTTTTAAAAAGCCTGGTAAAGATTTTCTTGGGGTAACAAAGCAAAACTACAAGAATGTGTATGTTATCAAAGGAGAAATTTACATTGGAGAGTATCTGAAATGAAATTGTATAACATGAATTGTTTGGATCATCTCAAGTCTGAACAATTCCAAAAGGATGTCGTGGGGGGCAGGCTTTAATAGTCACTGATCCTCCGTTCAATGTCGGCTATCACTACAACACATACAAAGACAAAATGAGTGAACAAGAGTATTTATATTTCTTAAATCAAGTGTTTACGACAAATAACACCCCATACGTTGTAATACATTATCCTGAATCGCTATACAAGATAGCGTTGTATAACGGAGTGGAAGAAAAGAGGTTATATGAGGAGAAAAAGCATGGCAAAATATTTATTTAAATCGAATATATTCGCTCAATTATCGGAAATCGTAGAAGCCGATTCAGAAAAAGAAGTTTGGAATAAGATTAGAAATCAAAAATCTTTTGAAATTAAGCAAAAATCTTTGCAAATTTATCCAGCATCAATTGAGATTAGAAAAATCAAAGAAAAAAAGGAGAAAAACAACATGGAATTAAAAGAAACAGTAGAGTTGATGAACTCTGTAGATTACAAGGACAGATTCATTGCAGAATATCATCAAGTAAAAATCAGATACGAAAAGCTTAAAAACTTTTGTAACAAGATTGAAGTAGAAACAATGCTAGGAAAAGAAGTAACTAAGCATGATTGCCCACTTGAGTTGTTAAGAGAGCAACAAAAATACATGGGATTGTATTTATCTGTTCTTGAAAAAAGAGCATTGATTGAAAATGTTGAATTATAAAAGGAGAAGAAAATGACAAGTACAGAATTAATTAAAGATATGTTGGAAAGACAGAAAGCATATGATGAGGAAGTATTTAATAAACATAATGTAGACTATGTTTCTAAAACTCAATTAGAAAGTGCATTGTTTGATGAATTAGGTGAATTAATGCACGCTCAGAAATCGGATTGGTGTTGGTGGAAGTTCACGCAAGAACCTAAAGACGAAGCTAAAGTGTTTGAAGAATACATTGATGTTGTGCATTTCGCATTAATGTACGAAATCAAGTTCGGTTCAGGATGCTATCAATATGAAGATATTAAGTGGAACTACAACAAGCTAAAAACGGATTTAGGATTTGGGCAGGCATATGCATTTAGTTGTGTAATCAGTTTAACACGAGATGATAACGTATTAGCTTACGTAATCGCATTAGGATTGCATTTAGGATATTCGTTTGGGGAAATCTACAACGAGTATATTCGCAAGAATGAGATCAATAAAGAAAGATTAGCAAAGGGGTACTAGGTATGTGGATTCGGAGTCAGGATAGAAAAAAGATTAATAGAACTTCATGATGTAACCATTTATCATGATAAACAAATATGGGCTGGTTGTTCATTCATTGGTGAATATTCAACCGAAGAAAAAGCTTTAAAAGTTTTAGACCAAATTCAATATAATATGGAACTTTTTGAACACGAACTGACAATGGTATTTCAAATGCCTACTGACACTGAGGTTGATGAGGTGTAAAGCAAATGGGAGAAATAGTTTGTATGTTATACAACCTAGCGATAATTGGAATAACTTGTTATATGTGTGAGGAATGAGTAATAAAATGTTAGAAATTAAAAAACTGAAAGATTTTATGAAATAAAGAGGCATACAGGAAGGCGAACAGTTTGCAATGCTGCCTCTGACAAACTGGTATATGTTTGATGATTGTTTGATGAGCAGGAGTTAAACGAGAATTACATTGTCTTAACAGACCGTCCATTTAAGCTAAAATTTGAAGATATTTTAGAGAAATATCACTTTGAAGATGGGGAGATTATAGAAAATGACTGAAAAATTAAGACCTTGTCCATTTTGTGGTGGGGAAGCAAGATTACAGTTAGCAGATGATGAAGGAAACTTTAAAGATGAATCATATTTAGAAAATCCATACAGTGGAGTTGGATATGTGATTGTACATGATATTAGTGATTCAGGAACGTGTCCGATTGCAACACATTGTGATGAGGTTCTAGGTACTTACATCTACACTTCAAAGGAAGCAGCGATAAACGCTTGGAATAGGAGAGATTGCAACGACATAGCTGAGAGTAGGATTGAAACAACAATAGATATTATCAATGAAGAAATTGAAGTTGAAAAGAAAGCAATAAAAAATTACAGAAATGTAATTAGAACACACCTAGATAGGTCGGATGGATTATCGGAATGGCATAACGATCAAATAAGCTACATGAATGACATTGTAAATAGAAAAGCCTTAACAATAAATTTGAAAGAAGATATTCTAAACGACCTTAAATGGATTATGGAAGGATTAAGAGAAAATGAGCAGAAAACAAATAGCCAAAGGAGCAGAAAACAAATAGCCAAAGGAGCAGAAAACAAATAGCCAAAGGAGCAGAAAACAAATAGCCCAAGATAAATATGAAGGAGTTCATATGATAAACAAAATTAAATTGTTTTTTAAAAGATTATTCTGTAAGCATGAATTCACTTGGTGTGTAAAGAATGAGATGTTTCATTGTATCAGTGGTGAGACTCAGTATCTTGTGTGTTTGAAATGCGGGAAAGTGAAAGATACAAGATTTGTTAAATATGAATAAATGTGTGCTTTATAGGATTGTCAAAGAAAGGAGCAAAGCAATGATTTATTTAAAAAACGGATATGGAATTACATCTGATGGAAAAAGCTATACGCTAATTCAATATGCAATTCAAACTAGCAAAAATGGTGAGGTGGTTTGATGATTTATTTCTTTGCAGGATTTTTCATAGGGGGCATAGCTGCAATGCTCCTTTATTCCTTAGTTGTTTCAGAACGAATCAACGAATTGGAACTTGAAAATGGTAGGTTGATTGATGATCTAAACAAAGCCGAGTATGAAGTTAGAAAGCTCAGGTATTTACATAAGGAGGTGTCTTATGAAGGTTTTGAGGAAACGAAATAAACTAATTAAGGAAAGTACAGATGTACTTATTAAATTGAAAATCAGTGTTCCTGATGTAGATAACTGTAATTCATGCAATGTTGTAGATTCATTATTAAATGAAATTTGGGATGCTGCAGTAGATGATACAGTAGATGATGTATATGGAATGGATTGGAATGAAGAAGATAGCAATGAATCAGGTAGAGATAGAAAAATATACGGGTTGAAGCAGCATAACAGAAATTTAGAGGATAAATTAGGAAGGATAGGAGGTTATCATTATGGAAATCCTAAACAATAACATTTATTGGTGTGACTTGCCAAAATATAGTAATACGATTCTTTATAAAAGGAGACCTTGTATCGTTATTTCAAACGATATTCAGAATAAACGGAGTAAAACAGTAAATGTAATTCCAATTACTAGCAATTTAAAAAGAACAGAATTGCCGTGCCATGTAATGATTGATACAGGACATGAGTACGGAATGGCAAAAGCGGAACAAATATTAACGATCAATAGAGAAAATGTTAAGTGGCATATCAAGCAATTAGATTGGCAAGAAGCAAAAGAAGTAAAATGTGCATTATTAACTCAAATAGGAATTATTTAAGGATTGTATAATGCCTAAAAGAGATACGGAATACGAGCATTTCAAAGAAACCTGCGGAGGATGGTTTAATTACCATGGCAATATTGGTCTAAGAGCAGGTGATGTAGCAATGGCTGCTTTATTTGATGAAACTGAATTAGTGCAAATTGTATTGACCAAACCTTACACTTTTAATAGGTGGTGGTGTAAGATCGTTGGTTTCAATAGTGATGGAATTGAATATCTAGTTGACAGAACAATGATATTTCAGATTTTGATTGATAAAGACTACAATTTGCGAAGAAAAAGAAGAAAAACTTCTTAAAATCAATTTAAACACATCTAGAAGTGATTCTAACAAGCAAAAAAGATTGAGATGAGTATTTGTTAGGGTAAATAAAGAAAAGGCTAAAAACACGTTTAAAACGATAAATATGTTTATAGCCTTTTTTATTATGCAAAAGAATTAGAAATTCATTAAATTAATTATTTACAAAGATATCATTATATGCTAATATATAGGTGTAAAGAAAAGTGCTTAGGTGCTTAGGAGGACATAACATGAAGCAAGTACATATTGGGTATCACAGTTTTACAAATTCAGGAATCGTAGAAGCAGTAGCAAACGTATTATATAAAGACGATTTCAATGTTGAATTATTTGGTGTTGACTTATTGGCAAATGAATTGCCTGACAATTATCAGATTGTCGATTATGGGTCAAGAGAAACAATGCTAGTTTGCGAAGATGGCGAAATTATTGATGATGCAGACGAAATCGCAGAATGGGAAGAAAAGAACTGTTATTAAGCGATAGAAAGTAGGAGGTATGATGTATGGGAAAAGCAAGTGCAGCACACTTAAGAGCAACTAAGAAGTATGAAAAAGCAAATATAAGGCAAATTCTTCTAAAGTTTCATAAAACTTATGATGCAGCAATCATAGAAAAACTTGATTCTTTAGACAGTAAGAACAATTATGTAAGACAATTGATCTTGCAAGATTTAGAAAGAGAAAAGAAAGAGGCTAACAACAAATAGCCTTTTTTTATCGGCTTTTTTTTCACACGTCTGCATTGAAAAATGGTATAATATATGTAGTTAAGGAGTACCCAAAAAAGACCAAATATTGCCACTCCTTGATGAGACATTTTTTACTTCTACTTACTCAGGAATGAGTGCCTCGGGGAGACCTGAGGATATTATAACGGTGTAAGTGCAATATTGGAGAAAGGGAAAAGATGGAGATTACAGAGGTACGAACTAGAGAGGATATGATTAATAATTTAAAGGCTAATGGCAATTACAGTAAGTTTAAGCAAAATATGGCTGCTTCAAGAAAAGCTTACAGTGAACGCATGGCAAATTATAAAATATCAAAGTCAAAAGAAAATGCCTCTGATCTAAAAGTTGAGTGGAAATTAATTGAAGGTTTTGACGGAATATACTCTGTAAGTAATTATGGGGAAGTAAGAAATAACAGAACTGGCAAACTGATGAAACCAAGTAAAAACGAAAAAGGGTATTTACACATCAATTTGACGAAAAACGGAAAGCGAAAAGCCATGAGAATCAATAGATTAGTCGCACAAGTTTTCATTCCCAATCCTGAAAATAAACCTCAAGTAAACCACATTGATTTTAATAGAGAAAATAATTGCGTAAATAATTTAGAGTGGGTAACAGCTCAAGAAAACACTCAATATTCTGTATGCAATAGAAAACTTCCAGGACAACAGAAAAAAAGAAATAACAAGACAGGCGAAAGAAATATAACACATTATAATGGCTACTATGTTGTAAGGATATATGGCAAAAAGTATGCATCTAAATCATTTAAAAACATAGATGATGCTAAACAATGGAGAGATTTAAAGCTATCCAAGTCCAACAGTTTTAGCCCCCCACTTTCCAATAGCCCCTCCAAATCCAAGGGCTACAATCGCAACAGAAAATAATGCAATATATAGCCTAGGAACGCAACAGAGGTCGGGGGAAAAGAAACAAGAAACAAAGATTCAGAGATATAGAAACGTCCATACAATCAAATATGCGTAATAAACACGATAAGTTCCATAATGTTTACACACGATTGTTTAGGTTGGTTCATAAATTGTCATCAAGTTGAGTCATATCGACTACATGAAATGAATAGGCAGATATTTCATTTCACACTCCTTTAGAAATTCTTTATTAATTCTATATCTTGTCGATTGTATGGTTTAAAAGGTTCTGTATTGAGCACACAGAGCCTATATTATAAGTAATTCTGCATATTTTAATTGATTGATCTAAAGAAAAAGCGATATATCTTAAGTCCCTCGGCATATATATAATAGGAAAGAGGTTATGGGGAGATAAAGAGGGGTTTTGACTTCGGGGGAAAGAAGAAAAAGGAGCTACGTCCTCCACAGAGCCTTCCAAACCCTATAAGAAGAAGATATATAGAGTATTATTACTAGTTTCATTTACCTATCAAGTTCTAATGAAGTTTGATGGGTTTTTTTATTGTTTTATTCGCTTTAATTAACATTTATTCACTTTAATTAACATTTATTCACGAAAAAATAAAGAATTCCTTTAAATAAAGGGCATTTTAAGTGTTCCAAAAAGCAAATTTTGTCAAGAAATAAAATAAATTTTGTATTTTGTAGTTCAGAATCGGCGAAAAATTTTGTATTTTGTATATTTTGTATTTTGTAAAATGTTCACGATATTATTTTGACAAAAACACGATTAGTAAAAAAATGTTCACGATATGTAACAAAAACACGGTGTAGTACGAAAATATCCGCTAAAAATTATATATCACGATTCGTGAACAAAAAGTGAAAAAAGGCTATTAAAAACGATTCGTGAACAAAAAAAATTTTTTATTTTTTAGTTCAGAATCGGCGAAAAAAAAATTTTATTTATTTTTTATATTTTGTATTTTGTAAAATGTTCATATATGTAGATGGGTGTAGTACGAAAATATCCGCTATTATATTCACGATTCGTGAACAAAAAGTGAAGAAAAGGTTGAATTTATAAAGATATCATGGTATAATAACAGTGTAAAGAAAAGGAGGCATACAAAAAAAGACATAAAAAAATTAGATAATAAAAAATCAAGCATCTAATTCATAAAATTTTGTGTCTTTCCATGAAGGACACATTTTTTGATGATTTTCCACGACAAAAAGATTGGATTTCTCCAATTTTTTAAATTTTTGTTTATAATGTATTCAAGACTACTAATGTATTCAGACTACCTTTCATATGTGGTCTTATTTTTGCATATACCGTATATTATTTTTAACAGTTTGGCGGTACATGCGGTTTTGGCAGCTTTCGAATTTAGCGGGTTCGATTGCTGCTTTTTCTTTTGATAGAATCGATTCACTGGCGATTCACTGGATTATCTTTAGCTCCTCTTATAGAACATCCTACAGCCAGAAACAATAGACACCTTAGATATTTATTTCCTTTTTTGGATATCTTTAAATGTTTTCCATCCTGATCTCCTGACTGATATATATGCGGATCCAATCCTGCATATGCCACAAGTGCTTCTCTTGATTTAAATTCTTCTATATCTCCAATCTCTGCAATGATTCTTGCAGCAAGATTGGACCCTATTCCATCAATGCTTGAGATATATCTATATTCTTCTAAAGTAGAAGCAACTGTTATCATTTCATTCAATGTTTTTTCACATTCCCTCTGTGTTTCGATTACCTTATCAAGTAATATTTTAAATATTTCAACTTCTACATCATCCTTTTCACATCCGGGATATGTTTTTTTCGCAAATTCTATTATTTTTAATGCATATTCTAAAGATACCTTATGAGTATGACATGTATTTTTCTCAAGATATCTGGCAACTGTTTCAGCCCTCTTGTTCTTCAATAAATCCGGATGTGGATATTTCTTTAGGATTGTCATTGGAATATCACTGTATCCATCCTTAAATAAATCAAGATATCCCGGAAAACAGATACTTAACTGATTTTGAAATGTAACCTTGTATTTTCTAAGATGATTCAACTGATCTTCATACAATCGATTCTTTTTCCTGAGCCAGTTATATGTTTCATCCTTCTTTTTTAGTTCCATCATTTCTTCTTTATCATAATAAACTTTTAATAAACTTTTGAAATAGATATTGGATCAAGCTTATCCGTCTTCTTATTATGTATTTCTTCTTTCCGTTTTCTGGCAGATTCTAAAGGATTGATTATATATGTCTTTATACTATTCTTACTTAGAAATCTTTCTAAAGGTTTTGTATAAACTCCGGTTGCTTCAAATACGGCACATACCTTTTCATTGGTTTCAGCTTCCAGCTTTTGAATATCTTCTAGAAGTCTTTTGAATCCTTCAATATCATGATCAATTTTCTTTACTTTACCAAAGCGTTTATTGTTCTTGATAAAACACATGTAATGACTGTTTCCATTGGAAACATCAATGCTTACAATTGGACTTTCCATACAATACTTCCTTTCATTAAACAGTAGAGATAACTTCCAAATTTCTGCTCCATATTGTTTCGTTTTACATACTGACTTGATTCAATTACCGTCTTTTTAGATATAAGCTTATTCATAAACAGAAATAGGAAGAATGACGTTTTTTTTAACTGACTCAAAGGTCTAAAAAGAACCACGTCATTTCTTCTCTAAGACTTTATTCTCATTACATGCCTGCAAAAAGAAAAAGCCAGGAATATTATATCCTGACTTGAATACCATGAATAACTAAACAAACAGTTGATTCTCTTTCAATAGAAATGATTCTTGATCTGTTCATCTACATTATACAATTCTATATTAATCAGAATACTTTTCTTCCTGGTTTCATAATACGAAAAGAAACACTCGAAAAGCTAGAGTCGTTATATATTGAATACACAAATAAATTAAAAGCACTATATAACGAGGCGCTAGACAAGTGCGGAGACAATAGGGAACTAAAAAGAAGCATGAAAGAAGCACTTGAAGGCGTAAAGGTGTATTAATGTATACAAGAAAACAATTAGACAAGATGAGCACGTGCAAAGTGCTCATACTTGCATTACTTAAGTTTTATTTCTATATTTGTTTTTATTTATTAATTATGGGCTTTTTTCTAGGCCTATTAAATATTATATTGCCATTAATATATAATTAATTGAAAGGATGGAAGAAATGTTATTAATTGAAAATAAAAAAGGTTTAAAAACCTATACTATTATAAATAAATATCTATGTGAATGCGGTTTACTGAATGAAAAAAATGTATGTAATGCGTGCATGAAATACATGAAAAGAAAAAATGCTGGAGGCGTAAAGAATGACTAAAAAAGAATTTGATCTAATAAAAGAAGTAATAAACGAGCGTATAAAGTTGGACGACATAGGCCCAGCAGTTAGACTCGTTACGTTATATAATCGACATGAACTAATCAATAATAGAGTCATGAGAGTCATGGAACGATTATATAATTGTCTAAAAAATGGTATTTATGTTACTTGTGATATGTATGATGAGCTTAAAAGTTTGGAAGATGAAAAGGAAGTTGATAGATGCTAGACCAGCTTACTACTATATTAGTGTTTATACTTATTCTTGCTTTCTTCTTTAAATATTGGATATTAATTATATTATTATTTATTGCATTATTTATTATTATTTATCTTTTATGCTAAAACTGTTTACACGACTTAGAAATAAATTGTTTATGGAATAAAGACATAAATATATATGCGTTTGGTGTCATGATTTGAAAAACGCAACAGGAATTGACGACCATACACGCCCCATGCCTTCCCTCTCGACCAAACCACATTTTTTACACCTAGCACTATACACAAGAGAGTGCTAACACAAATAATTGCTAACACAAACCACCCCCTTTTTTAGATAAAAATTTTTGGAAAACGAAAATTCGAGTTTTGAAAAAAATGAGTTCAAGTATTTTTGCGAGGGGTAAGCGAGTAGTAGACGAGGGGTAGATGAGGGGTAAAAACGTCTACAAAGAAATCATTTATAATGTAGGGAGGTAGAGAAAGAGAGGATGAGAGTATGCCAAGGGCAAAGAGTGTTTCAGAATTAAAGCGTGAGGATGAAGCTAAGAGGTTCTTTGACGAGTATTCAAAGAGTGGGAATATTACGAAGTCCATGCAAAAGATTCGTCCTGATTTAAGCGATAAAAGCGCTTATAACAAGGGATATAAGATATTAAACAGTCCTTTATTTAGAAATGTCATACATGAGAGGGTAAAAAAGAGAGACCAAAGAAGTGTTATGACAGTAGAGCAACGCAGACAGTGGCTTAGTGATAACATTCAAGACGAAGAAAAGGACATGAAAGACAGATTAGGTTGTTTAAAAGAGCTAAATAGAATGGATGGCATAGGAAAGAGCAATATTTTAAATGTTGGAAGTGTAAATAATATTACTGTTGAACAGAAAAGAGCGATTGCAGAGGAAAGAATCAACGATATATTAGGTATCAACATGGGAAGTGAATTTTTAGATGCCGAGGTAATAGAACACGAGGAGGACGAAAACAGTGAAGAAACAGACTCTTAGTGTTACGGAACAGTATTTTAAGGATGTAGAGGACTTAAAGGAAGCTAAAGCTATTAATAAGAGCCAAGAAGAAGTTGTTAGGTTGTTGAAGGAAGCTACCCCGAAGTATAAATTAAAGAATTGGACGAGAGGATATATACCCGAACATTACAAACGATTAAATATTTCTAGACAAGAAGCTTTTAGACTTGCGGTTATCGGTGCAAGAGAGGCTTTGACATATTTTCAAGTCAATCTTCACTTTACGCAAGCTATGTTGTTCGGTGCGGTTGTAGAGGGTTACGATACAATCTATGCAATTACTACTTCTCAGTATGGCAAAAGTTGGACTTTAGGCATGATTGCTATTTATCGTGCGTATAAAGGACATCAAGTACGAATTGCGGCCGCAACAGGAGAAACCGCTACTATCATTATGTCCAAAGTTATCGGACATTTACAAAATGCAGACGAGTCTATTCAGAGTTCTGTATTAGATTCAGGAAACAAGATTGAGAAATTGCAGACTTCTACTTCCAAAACTAAAATTTCCTTTAAAGGCGGAGGATGTGTAGAAATCGTTACATTAGGTGGAAACAGTGTAGACCCCAAGAAAAACAACAACGCTATCGGTAAGGTGGAGATTATATAATTGACGAAGCTGCCCAAGTCAGTGAAGATGCGTATGCCGAGATAGGACGAAGGGAATTTTCAAGTGTTGACGGGTCAAAAGAACTTGAAATTGCTATTTCCAACCCTCACAAACGTGGCGAATTCTACGATTGCATGACAAACGACAAATATCCCGAAGGAACATTAGTTGTTTGGATGGATGTACGTACTGCATACGAAGAAGATCGTATGAAAAGTGCATCTCAGATACTAAATTCTCATTTTTACAAGAATAGAAGTACTTGCCAACGTTATTTAGTATGCGAATTAGAGGAATTTTCAGACGAAAGTATGTTCAAAACCATGACTTTAGACGATGATAAAGTCGATAGTTCCTATAAAAAGCGTTTTTTCTTAGGTATTGACTCGGCTTATACAGGAAAAGATGGTATAGATGTTGCTTTATGCTCCCAAAATAGATACGGGAACTGTAAAATCGAGACAATTTACAATCTAAAAGAGGGTGTTTGGGTTCAAGGAGTTACATCTGAGAAGATTATTACCAAGATTGTTAAGATTATCGAGACATTAAACATCAAATATGTTTGTGTTGACGTTGGTTTCGGTACTTGGTTGACCGAAGGGTTGTCAAAATACTCAGATAAGCTAGGATTTATCCTTGAGGGTGTCAATTTCCAAGGAGGACCAACAACACGTATAAAGGCAAGACATTACAGTGCAGTTTATGCATTTAATCTAAGAGCGGAAATGTATTTAGACTTTCAGCAGCTAATGGACAGTAAGAAATTGACTTTCACAACGGAAGTCGCAAAAAGATTAAAGCCTGAATTGCTTGCTACAAGGACTGTATCGAAGAACAATAAGAAGATAGCCATTATTCCTAAAGAGGAGATAAAACAACGCTTAGGACACTCTCCTGATGCCCTAGATTCCTCAGTACTTTCCGTCCGCAGTTGTTTAATGTATAATCTAAGCAGTGAAATACTTGCGTATGCAGAGAACGATTAGGAGGTGCTAATTTGAGTCGAAGAACAAAGAAAAGGCAAAAGGATAGAGTTAAACTAGCATCCAATACCTATGTGTCACCTAACATTTCGCACAATATTCACAGTTCTAATGCAGAAACCGAAGCCGAAAAGGTAATGGAAGCTATGTTGAACTGCAATTCAGATTGCATCAACGGATTTGTAAAGACAGACTTTAAGAATCAGTTTGATGAGATTGATTGGATGATAGACAATCTACCAACGCTACCATATGTTATCGGTAAGGTTATTGACTTTATATTCTCAAACGGTATCACAACGGGTGATGAGAATTTAGACAAGAATGTTCTAATGCCATTCCTTTATAGACACAATGTACAAGGTGTTACAAACTATTCTGTACTTCAAAATGCTATTACGCAGTCTTTATTGTACGGAAAATGTGGTATTCGTTGGCTAGACGAAGATAAAGGAATTGTTACAGAGAATTATCGCAATTATGTTTCTATCATGCGTGAAGATGATGAATATAAAGGCTTTAGAGTTCCTATCTGTTATGCTATGTCGGCAGACGATAAAGAACCTATCTCATTAGGAACAAAGGAAATCGACTTTGACGAAGCGTTATTCCTTCAAACAGGCAAATTAATGTCAAAAGACAGAACAATCATTGTAGAAATCCCTGATAATTTCTGCAATTTAAGAAACGGAACAGACCATGAGAACGGGTTATCGTGTTTATTGCGTGATAAACAACGTCTAAAGCTATTAGGTGCGGTTTACGAGCGTTTGAACTACGATATTCAGTATGATGGCCCAGGACGTTTGATTTTTTGGTTGAAAGATGGATTTGCCAAGGGAGATACGATTGATTTATCGGCTTCCCAAGTTTTAGACGAATCATCAAGTTCTAAAGCAGACAGAGCCGACAAAGCAAGAATTGAAGCTAAACGTCTAGGTCAGGAAATCAGAAATTCAAAATCAGACAATGTAATCCTTGCAAGTTCTATTTTCGATAAAATGGATCACTTGCCTCGTGTTACAAAAGGTACGGAGTTCTTAGAATACCTTCAAATGAAGGAAGGTTCTATTATTTGTCAGTTTCGGTCTTACTCCTGAATTGATTGGTTTAGGGGATGTATCAGGAAACGTATCTATGGAAAGAATCATAGATAATGCCATGATAAATACAATCGTACCAATGCGAGAAAGGTTCGCCACTCAGATTTCTCCTATGTTAAGTGAGAAATTAGGTGTACCAAAGGTTTATTTTGATAAATACGAATTGAAAGAACAACAAGACAAGTCTGCAAAGACATATAAATTAGCCTTGTCAGTTACTCAAATCGTAGGTGCTATTGTCAATGGAGCAGAAGCGTTAGACAAGAGCACAAAGAATTACATGATGGAATCAGTTACTAGAATGATGGATTCTATCGAAAAAACGCTATAGCGAGAGGAGAAAATAAAATGGAAATGGATATTTTAAAAAGTATCTTATCTGAAAATGAGGTAACACCCCTAGGAAGTTTGAATGGAACTCCGTTATATTCATTTGAAGATGCACAGAGAATCAACAAAATTGGATTGGTAAAAGAGAAAATCCAAGGTAAAGAGGTTGAATTTGGTGAAAGACCTATGCGACCTGATGGATTAGGGTATTTGGAAACAAAAGCCAATGCAATCGCAGTTCCAACTTCTTTCTTTGAGAACAGATATAGAAAAGTAGAAATCGTAAAAACTAGTCTCAATGAAAAAACAAAGAAGGAAGAAACTGTTAAAGATGTATATTACGAAGTCGTAACAGACTACAGAGCTTGTAAAGAACAGGCAAGTGGACGTGTATATACAACAACAATTCATGTATATCAGATTGGAGCTAAGAAAGATTCAAAAGGAAATGCTGATTTATTCTTAATTGGTCAAAGAAATATTTCAGATACAGACTTTATCAACGAGTTCAAAGGCAAATTGAACAAAGAATCAATGGTCAAGATTCTTAAATTGATTGGTAATAACCCAGCAAAACAAGTAGAAGATACATTAGAGTTTTAATTAGAAGTAAAAAGTAGAAAAAAACAAGGCAATATTTGGAAATAAACAAAAGGTATAAACAGTTTTCACTGTTTATATAGATTTTTGCATATTTCGAGGTATTGCCTTTTTATATGCAAATTAACGAAAGGAGATACATAAATGTCAATTAAACGTAGTTTCACTGTAAAAATCACTTTTAAAGAAGGGTACGGAGACCCTATCACTTTAACAGGAAAAGATGCAACTGCTTTTAACACTGCTTGGCATAACAAATTGAATGACCAAGACGGAGCTATTGGATTTGAATGGCCAGTTATTACGACAACAGGTGAAACACCTAATCAAAAAACAGTAACAACTTATACTTCATTCTTATTCTGCAATGTAGCAAAAGTAGAACGCTCAGAACAAACAGAAACAAAGTATACAGACGATCAATGCCATGATGCTTAGAAGGAGAGGCCATGCAAAACAACGTACAAACTATTAACGGTGTTACTTGGTTCGATTCCCTAGAAGAAAGAAATACTTTCTTAAAGCAAAATGGTAGACATGAGTTCGCATTGGAAGAAGCAGCAAAGAACGCAAAACAGTATTTGAAACTTCTTGATGTAATTGAAGAAAAAACGCAAATTGACGTTTATTCAAAATTAGATAGCGGTACTTTGCTATACGGGTATGTAGTTCTAGAGCCTAAGAAGAAATACAAGATTCCAGAAGATAAAGTTTTGTTAGAAGCACTTAGAAACAAAACTATTCAAAAAAGATACGATTCCACAATGGAAGAAATATTAAAAGGAGCAAAGATTCCATACGAAGTAAAGAAATGTAATTCATGTGGTGGAAGGATTCAGAAATTATTCTATAAGCCCGTAATCGTAGTAGAAACGGAGACTAAGAAATAATGCCACAAAAGAAAAGAGTTCCAACATATGTAGCAAGCATTAAAGATAGCCTTGATCGTAGAAAAAAAGGAAAAGCATTTTACGACAATGCAATCACTTTATCGAGCGTAGATAAAGAAAACCATTATGTCAGTGTGAACCTATCCTCAGGGTACGTAGAAAACAAGCCTACACGTCTTATTGACGAGGGGGCAATAACATATGAGGGTGGAGATGATATTCGTCTATACATCAAAAAAGGGGCAGTACAAGCGTTCTACGATAGCTTGAGTTCTGATTATGTAGGATATATCAACTTAGCTCACATTGACATTACATCACTCCCTTTAAACTTAGGTACATGGACTAAAGATGATTTAACAGTTGTCGATATTGGGGATGGAAGAAAAGGTCTTGATGTAAACGTCAAACTAAATAGGGAATTGCACATAGTGCAAGATTTATTGAAACAAGAAATACCATTGAGTATTAGTGCAGAACTGAGAGGGACACTCGATCTTGAATCGTCATTTAAATTTAATGCACCATTCTACAACGAAATCGAGATTGCTGGTTTCTCAGTTGTTGCAAATCCAGCCAATGTAAACAGTACAGGCGAAAATTTAAACAGTAAAGGAGACTCAGAAATGAACCTATGGGAAAAGATTTTAAAGTTGAGTTCTGAAAATAAAGAAGAAAAGAAGAATGAAGCTTTAGAAAACAAAGAGGAAGAAAAAGAAGAAAAAGAACCTTCTAAAGAAGAAAAAACACCTGAAAGTAAAGAAGAAGGAACAGAAAGCAAAGAAGAAGATAAAAAAGGCGAAGAAACATTAGAAACTGTTGAGATGTCTAAGGACGATATGGAAAAAATCAACAAATTCATGGATGCTTTTGAAACTTTAAGTGCAAAAGTTGAAACATTAGAAACAGAAAATGCAGAATTAAAAGAAAAATTAGAAAGTTCTAAGAAAGAAAAAACAGAATTTGAAAAGAAAGCAGAAAGCACATTAGACAGATTGTCTAGTTTGATCTCAGGACAAGCTAACGATAAAGAAAAGAAAGAAGAAAAATTAGCTTCAACTTCTAAAGTTAGCGGAGATATGTGGGGATAGGAGGTAAACCATGTTAGATTTATTATTTACAAATCCTGATAACACATTATTAGAGAAAATGGCAGTTACACCAGGAATGGTAGAACGTCTAAGTTCTAATATCGAGGATTTAACATCATTCTCAAGAGCTTATATTGATTATGAGAAAGCAAGACAGAATTTAGCAGCAAATGCTTCTAAATCAAATGCAGGAACAGTTGGTATCGGTACTGATTATTCAGATAACTCACCAGCCAATCCATTCCAAAACGTGTTCCCATTAGTTTCTTGGTTAATGAACACACCAGCTTCACGTAAGATGCAAGGTGCTATGAACCGAGGAGCATGGAGCGTAACAAAAGAAGATGGCAAATTCTATATTCAGTTGCCATTCACATACGGAACAACAGAACCTAAATCAACACAAGGTGAATGTTGCTGGGTTCCATTAGATTTAGCTAAATGTGGTAGCAACGCTCCATTGGCATTATTGTGTTTAAAGAGCTGCGAGCCTATTATGGATAGCTTGGTAAATGAAACACGTAAAATCAAAGCTAATGACATGGTTTGCTATTTCCAACGTGAAGGAGAAACTATTAAAGAAGCTCAGAAACGTATGGATTTAATTTCAATGGCATACTTCACTGCTATTAACGTAATCTTAGGAACAATGGCTACAGGTACTGCTACATTGAAACCATTCCATGGATTATTGGAAGTAATGGAAGATAAAGCAGTTATCAAAATCGTAGGTACAAACGTATTATCTGCATTTGATTCAGTTGCATTACGTTTAGCAGCATTAGGAGATGGCGATTATAAATTCGCTTGTCACCCATTAGTACTTGAAGGTATTAAATCTGTTATCGTTCCAGGTAAATTCAACGGAGAATATCCTGATGGATGGACTCGTAACAAAGAAACTGGAGAAGTCGCATTTAAAGGACATGGATTTATCGCAGATAAATTAGTTCCATGTGATATTACTGCTGGTACAGGTGATGTATGGGTATTAGAAGGAAATACAGTAGGTTTGGTAATGGGAACTACTTTCCAACCATCTGAAAAATTCCAACGTCATACATTCGGTGCTACAGATACACCATCTGAAGGATGCGGTGCTCAATGTGATTACTACTACAACTTTGGATGTGCATTTGGAACTGATGCAAACAGATTAATGGTAATCCAAGGTATCCCAATGTCAGCAGCTACATTAGGAGATACATTAAACGGATTAGACCTTGTATTAAAACCAACAACTATCGTACCAATCAACATTGGTGAATAATGTACGAAAAAATTATCGAACAATTGAAAAACTATTGTTCGTGCATAAAGGAAAGCGATTTAGAAGCAGATAAGCTTGAAAAGAATGTTGGAGAACTAATTGATTTAATTAGTACCATCACTTGTTGGAAAAATCATCCTTGTGAGACTTTCCTCTCATCTCAAAGAGAGGAAGTCTTTGATGTTGGTGAATTTAAGAAATGTGGTTGCGATTCAGGAATTGTACGTATACCGCTATTCTATCCAATGATTGACCCAACAACGATTGAAGTATCTGTTATCACTAGAGAAAGAATTACATTTACTACTCACAAATTAGAAGTTGATAAAGATTTTTCTTATAACCCATACGACAGTATCGTGTACGTTGATTTATCTAATATCGACTACAAAGATGTGTGCAATTGTGGATGTGATGAATTATCTAAGATCGTTGTCAGTTATGTAGCTGGATATGAAACGATACCAGAATGTCTATTGCCTGTATTCTGCGACTTTCTACAATTTGTTATCGCAATGAACAGATGCGAATGTGGTTGTAGCACGTGTGAAGAAACAGATGGCAGTGATGTTCTTATCTCAGAAGAAAATTCTGATGCTCAGATTTCAATTAGTGTGTATGTTCGTGAACATATTACAAAAGCGTATTCAGAGCAGTTAGGTATCTTGTCAGTATGTAATTCAAAAAACATATGGGTTGGTGATGTTGTGTGAGAATCAAATATATTGGAATGAAAAGTTCCACAAAGAAAAATGGATGCCCTGTATGCGGTGCGAAAGCCAAATCAAACACATCTTATGAGTATTCAAAACGTATGTGTTTGCCTAGTGGCCTAGTAAAAATCTTCCTTCCTTATGAACAAAATTGAGGAAGTATCGTATGAAGATGGTGTATTTCTAAAAGGCTTTAAATACGTCTATGGAGGCAAACTTTATTACCCCTTTATCGAGGTGTAGGAAATGCTAAAAGGCCTCTTAGAAGATGTTATAGAAGCGTGTGAAGAAGATTTTGAAGGATTGGCTAGTGAATTAGAAGAAACTATGCGAGAAGAAGCTCCAAGAGGGAGTAGATTCTATGCTCAGGAAATGACAAGTATGCCATGGAATGAATATAGGCCAGGTGCTTTAAAGGATTCAATCACGAAAGAAAAAAAAAGTATCTAATACCGAATATCTAATCGGTGTAGATGCAGACAAACTAGAAAAAAAGATTCTAGAAACCCTTCTCACGTTGATTACTCCCCAATGGTACAGAATGGAACTAAACGAGTTTATACATTAGTACGTAAAAACGGAAGGCCGTTCGTTTGGGTAGATGAAATGGGAAAGAAACACTTTGCACACAAAATTAAGATGCCACCTAGAAAGGCAAATGATTTTGTTGCTAGAGCGGTATCTAGATTTGATGCAAAAGTTAAATAAAGGAGATTAAAAATGGAAGAAAAAGTTGTAAAAGCTAAAAAGACTCCTGAACAGAAAGTAGATGTTCAAGCATTTGTTTCACGCAAATTAAATGCTTTAAATCAATTAGGCGGTGCTAAAGCAGAGCGAGCTATGGAGCGTGTACTAAAAGCTACAATGGGAGGGCAAAAATAATGTCTAACTGCAACATTAACAAAATCATTAGTGACAAATTAAGTGTCTCTAAATTAACTAAAACTCAAGAAATTGATATTACTATCATGAGTGATATTGATTCTTGTTTAAAAATCAATACTCGTAAATTTGAAAAGATTACAGGTACAGCTAGTGCTTATACATCACGTACTATCGCACCTGATTTAATCAACGTTTGTGAATCATTCGGATGTAAGAATACAGGTACATTGTTCATTACTTCTAAAGAAACGGATGCAACAGGCGGAGAAGGAAACAAAGTACACACAAGTGGTGCGGTATTTAAAGCATTGAAAAATGCATTAGACTTTGCAGCAGGTGTTGTTTACTACTACGTAAATGTTCCTCGAGCAGGTACTTACACAATCACAACAAAGATTTCAGATGTTTTAGATCATGAAATGACTAATGCAGATGAGTATACAAGTACTTTAAAAGCAGATAAAGAAGGATTCTACCCTGTACAGATTGACCTATCTACTGTTCCAACAAAAACAAGTGGAAATGGATGGGAAGCAAGTACATCAGGTGTCCGTTTAAGTATTGAAGTAGCATTAACAGATAAATCAGCAGATAGTATCTTGATTGGTATTTCTTCAATCTTTCTTTGAAGAATTTGCAGACTTAGATTCTAACAACGATATTAAAGTAAGCTGCTTATCAGGATTTGATGGTGACGATACTGTAGACCCTGTAGATACAAGTTGCTTTGACGATTCTTATGATGATGATTCTGCTTCTATTGAGCGTTCATTTACAGGTACTCAATTAACATCTAACTACTTAACTATGAACCCATTCATTGGCAAGGGAGATAAATCTCAAGGCTTTATGATGCGTACTCAGGAAGTGGTTATTGAAGCAGATAAAGAACATCCTGAATATGGTTCAATTCATATTGCAGACCACTATGTTGATGAATGTGGATTTATCTATGCAGCATTGAGTGACCAATGCAATATCACAGATTCTACTTTGAACCGAATCAACACTCCATTGTTGGCTAACTTAGATGAGTCTCAATACCAAGTATTGAACAGTAAAATCAATCCAAGTTTAGATATTGAAGGTTCAAAGATTTACTTCAACAAAAACTTAGTAGGTAAAACATTGAAGATTTCTTATCCAATGACTGTTGATGTATTGCAACACTATGTAGCAAACAACGATAGCTTAAAGAATAAGAGAGCGAAAGTTACAATCACTCGTTATAGAAGTGATGGAACTGCGGAAGTATTTACTTACCACAATGCAAAAATTACTTCATTCCCAATGGGTATCCCTGATGACGGAGCGTTTGAATTTAGCTTAGCGTTCAAGAAAGATACTCGTGGAAACTGGTATGAAGTTTATGTAGTAAACAAAGCTAACACTAATTTATAGAAATTGAGAGGCAAATGAGATGGAAGAACAAAAGATTTTAGAACCAACACAGTTAAATGCCATGATTGAAAAGTTAAAAGTAGCTCGTGAGGATGATACTCCTCACGCAGTCTATGGCAATGGTGGTGAAATTGCAGTTGTTGGTGATGCAAATAAGACAGATGTTAAAACAATTGATATTGAAGTGAATTTTAGATTCACTGAAAAAGAAATCGAAGAACATAAAATTGATGTTCCTGAGAATGCTAAAAGAGTAGGGCAATACGTTATGTTCGATAAGAAGTTTGAAAATCTAACATTATCTCCTAGACAAGATATGAAGATGGTAGAAGCTTTAATCGAAGTAAAACCATTGTTATTGGATGCAGAACAAATCCTAGACCCATATAAAGAAATTCCAAGAAATTGAGGAATACTACGGTCACAAATTCATTGAAGGAAAAGATGGAATCGTTACAACAGATGCAGATGATGAAGAAGTGAACAAGACTATGGTTCAGATTTATGAAGCGTATATGAATGAAGCGAATGAACAGATTTTCCATTTATACGCTCAATCCTCTACAAATTTAGTTGATGGACTTTATAAAGTTGTTGCAATTTTCTTAGGATTAGATGAATTTTATGAAGATCACATGATGCAATATTCAGTTTTAACTTGCATGATTAGCCTAATTATCAAATATCCTGAATTATTCAATGAGGTAGAAACAGTTTTTATCAAATAATTGATAAGGGGGATGATAAAAAGGATTCAGTAAAAAAAAGCAAAGTCTTATGTTGCAGAACTAAATCTTTATTCAACCATGGCTCATTATGTCGGTAAAATTCTAAAAATACGCCCCAATGAGATATTAGACCATTGGGGTGTTTCTGAATTAGTTGTAGCCTTTGGGTACTACGCAAATCTACAAAGCGATAAAACATGGAATGAAATTAACGAGGCAAATAAAAATTCTAAAAGAAAATACATCAGATTGACAGATATGCGGTTCATTTCATGCAGAAAACAGATTTAGCGAAGGAGTCCGAAGATGTCAGTACGTGAAGTCGGTGCTAGGTTAGTCCTTGACATTAAGGATGCCGAAGCAAAGATAAAACAACTTGAAAAAGAGTTAAAAGATATTGAAAAGGCAAAGCTCAAATTTGATGCTAGCACTAATGAATTAGAAAGAATTAAGGCAAGATTAGAAGAAATTAAAAAAGAAAAGGAAGCTTTGGAAAGACAAAACTTTCTTTAAAAGTTGATTTAGATAATCTAGCTAATTTCAAGAATCAATTATTGGATGTTAAAGATGATATTAGTGAACTTAAAAAAGAGCTATTAGCCTTGAGTAATAAAAAACTTTCTATTGATATTGATTTAAAAGCAAATGCCAATGAAATTCATGATGTCATTAACGACATGACACTAGGTGAAAACGATAAAAGTGACAAGCTTAAAGACCTATACAGTGCACGTGAAGCTCTCAAATACGATATGCGAGAGGTTGGTATTGAAATTGATGAAGTTCAAAAGAAAATTAACAATCTTAACAAAGAAAAGATAAAGATTGAAGCGAACATCAGTGAATTAAATGATGCTCAAAAATTGGTTGATGAGATTGATGATTCAATCGCAGATTTAGACAAAGAAAAAATAAAATTAGAAGCAGATTCTTCTAAGTTAGAAGATACAAATAAAGCTAGACGAAACCATTGAAAAAGAGAATGATGTAAGAAACACAAAAGCGGATATTGAGTCACAAGTTATTGGCTATCAAGATAGCTTGAATAAACTAAACAATCTTCAAAACGCTGCTAAAGCTTTAAAAACTGCTAGTAAGATTACATTTGATGTTGGTAATAAAATGTCAAATCTAGGCTCTAGTATGTTGAACATTGCCAAGAATTTCCCAAACAACCCAATAGGAGATATTGGACGATTCTTAGTACAAGGTGTTGGATATTCTAGTTTGTATAGATTGGTTTCAAGTGCACAAAGCGCAATTGGTGATGCATTTTCAAACGGTGTTAATAGATACGATACAATCAAAGTTGCGAAAAGAACATTGTCCACTGTAGTAGGCGATGTAGGCGATTCTACGGCTAAAATCCAAAAGATGATCGATAACCTAGACGAAAGCATTTTGGGGCTACCAACCACTTTAGATGACGCTCTAAGCCATGTTACGAGATTTACTTCAATCAATCATGATTTAGATAGGTCTCAAAAGCTATTCTCGGCAATTAATGATTCCATTTTGACATTTGGCGGAGATTCTGAGGGAGTAAACAATGCGGTTACTCAGTATTCTCAAATCATGGGTTCTAAAATGGATGCTCGTACATTGAGATCAATGGAAGATGCAGGTATGACACCAGCCTTAACTGCTATTGCAAAGAAATTTAATATGTCATTCGCAGAGTTTAGGGATGCATTTACAGGGTCAAATCCAACTATTTCATTACAACAATTTGAGGATGCCTTAATTGAGTTGGATGAAAAAGGCGGTGGTGGCCTAAATTCGTTGGCAACTATGGTTAAATCATCTGTAGCCACAATTGGTAATGCTTTTGACTTAATCCCTAAGAGATTCAGTAAAGCCGAAGAAAAGTGGTTAGGTGCATTAGATGAGGTTTCGACGGAATTAACAGGTGCTACAATCTATGGAAATATCTACAAACTTTCTCAAAAAGTCGAAGGCTTAGGAGATATAGGAGCCAACTTCATTAGAAGTCATAAAAAGAGATTGGCGAAGGTATAGACTTCATTAAAACAAAGTTCTCTGAATTATGGAGCGTTTTAAAAACATTCAGTTTCAAAGATTTTGTTGGTGGTTTTAAAGAAGGATTAGGAGATTTCCAAGGTGTAATTGATTTCTTCAAGCCTATTCTTGGTGATTTCTATGATTTTGCAAAAGATAAAATCACCGAAATGGGAGACGGAAGCTTTTCTAAAGGATTAGGACGTTTCGTATCAGACTACATCCAAATTGGTATTGGATTAAAGTACGCTGGTAAGTTAATGAAACTCGGAAGTGGTGGAATTAGTCTTTTAGGAGATTTAGTAAACGTTGCTTCAAAATTCCAAGGAAAAAGTTTCAATATTCCTTTCCTAGGAAAACTAGGAAGTAAATTCAGTTCTATTAAAGATGTATTCAAGAGTTCAGATGAGATTACTGCTGCGACAGGTACTCCAAAAACTTTTGATGCAGAAGGATTTAAAAATAAATTATCTTCATTAGCTATCATAGCTGGTGGGGCAGGAACAATTATTCTTTATTGCAAAGCTATAAAGGAAATTGAAAAGAATGTTCCAAATGACATTACAACATTGCCTATGCGATTAACAAATCTATTCTCTGTAATGGGATTGATGATGGGAGCTAATACGATTAATGCAGGAGTTTCAAAAGCATTAGAGATGAACAATGCCTTAACAGGATTAGCAATGATGATTGGTCAAGGCGGAGCTTTATGGTTGTTTGCTAAAGCTATGCAAGAGCTAGATAAGACTATGCCTGATGGATTCGACACATTCAACGATAAGTTATTAGGTTTATTTGAATGTATAGGCTCTATGACACTTATTACAGGTATTCAAGGTGGTGCTGGTGTCCTAACGGGTGGAATCACTACATTGGCCCAAGTGTTAGGAATGATAACAACAACAGGACTAGCTGGTACGTTGATTGCTTGTGCTAAGGCTATGCAAGAAGTCGATAAGAATGTTCCTTCAAACACAAAAGGACTTAAAAAGAAAATCCAAGGAATTATGGATGTCATAGATATGTTTGAAGGCGGAGGAACATATTCTTCTTGGTGGAGTCAAGTTATTAAAAGTTCTGAGTCTTTATGGAAAAACATGGAGACTTGGAATATTACTAGGATTCTAAAGAAACTTGTTACTATTGGAGAATCAATTTCAAAAGTGCAAGGAATGAGCATTGATAGCAGTTCTTTCAACGATCAATTCAAAGATATTCAAGAGGTAATCAAGAATATTAATGATTTTGAGTTCCCAACAGTTAGTACTTCAAGTGCAACGAACATTGCAGATGCAAACAGTATCGTTAAGAACTATGCAACAATGGCTTCTAGCCTTTCTAAAATGTCTAGTATCAATGGAAGTTCAATTAACGTTGAGAATTGTACAAGCATTTTAAAGAATGTAGCTAGTGTTGTTCAAGAAATGAAAAAGATTGTATTCCCTGATGTTACAAAGAATATTAAATCTAATTTAAACTCCACAAATGCTCAAGAGTTCCTAGATACATTAAAGATTTTGGAACAAATTGTTCCTGAATTTGGAAACTTGCAAGCAACGATTACAAACAATCCTTTACCAAATGCAGAGGATATTAGACAATCTCTAGTATTTCTCAAGCAATTGGATACATTTCTGTTGCTGGTGTTGGAACAGGAAAAGACAAGAATATGTTGTCTTACAACTTGAGACAAATGCCTGATTCTAAGCTATTTAACAACGCACTAAAGGCGATTACAACTTTAGGTGATATAATCCTCAAGTTTGAAACTTTGAACGTATATTCAACTGATTTCGACTTTGAAACACTGAGAGCCAATATTAAGAGTATTGGAAATGCAGTGAATGAAATGGCAACTAACAAAGGATTAACTGAAAATCTAGAGAATATGGACACAGTTAATAAGACTGTTTCTAAGTTGAAAAACGTGTGAAAGCTTAAATTCTATCGTTGGATTAAATCTAGACTTTGTTAAGGTTGGAGAAGTCACAACAGGTATTCAAACGTTCCTAAACAATGTTAAAGGATTGAAAGTTGGAGAAGCTACTACAGATGTTGTTACAGAAGTAAACTCAATCGTTACTTCATTCCACAACATGGCCACAACTTTATCAAATATGAAATCAGAATTTAATACCTCTGGTACAGATATGGCCAATGGAATTATTGAAGGTTTCAAAAGTATTGATATTGAAGGCTCATTTGGAACTAAGATTGATAATGCTAAAGCTTCATTGAAGAAGAAAAGCTTCAAATCCGTAGGTAAGAAGTTTGGAAAAGATGTTGTAAGTGGATTTAGTGAAGGTATCTCTAATATGTCTAGTTCAATCTCTAATCAGATTACTATGATGTATGGATATTCAACACGATTCACAGATTTAGGACAATACTTAGGAAGTGCATTTAAAAATGCGTTCAACAATCAATCAGGAAACATTAATACAGATGGTACAACTACTCCTACAGTAAACACGGGCAATGAGTCACAAGGAAAAAACTTTAAGTTTGCTAAAGGTGGCCCAGTTTACTTAAAACGAGGTGGACAACCAATCGTCATGAAGCCTAGTGGAACAGATACAGTTCCTGCTATGCTTACTCCTGGTGAGTATGTAATGAAACGTAGTGCAGTTAAGAACGCAGGTCAAAGCTTCATGGATAAAGTAAATAACATGGATTTAAAAGGTGCGTTCAAAGAATTGTCTACTAGATATGGTTCTCATGTTGGAAGTGTTGTTAATAAGAACGTGACTATCAACAATAACGATAATCGTGTTACGAATAACAGTATCGCTTTCAACGAAGGAAACGAAAGAAGGCAGGCTATCAAAGTAGGTAGATGCTTGAGAGGTTTGGCATAATGACTTGTTATAACTTAAACCCATTAAAAACATATACCGTTCAGTTCAATGATCTTGTAATAGACAGTGCGGAGGAGATTTCCTCTGCCTCTCTAAAAGCAAGATACAAAGACTGCAACGCAAGAATATAGTTACGGACATGGTAGTTATGTTGCTTTCCAAAAGAATCAACAGTTTCTTACGGAAGGTGATTTGTCCTTAACATTGAATTTTAATTATGAACATTTTCATGATGAAGATAGAAGATTCCTACGTGACTATTTCAATTTGAATTTGCTTAAACCTGGAAGATTATGGGCAATTCAAGATAACAAATTGATTTGGGCATGGGCCTATGTCACAGGATTTAGTGAAGATTACAAAAAATACCAAGGCTATTTATCAATGGATATTGATTTTAAACTTTGGGAAGGTGTATGGCATATTGCAGATACAAAGAAAACATTCTTAGTTCCTTATTCTGTATGTAATATCCTCGATTGTGAGGATTTCAGAGATGCTCAAGAGTGTTTATCATGTTGTGTTACTTGCCCTCCTGATATGGAAACTTGCAATTCGTGTCTATGTGATTGTGGAGACATTACAGAGGAAACATCTTTATGCGTGATGGGAACTAAAGCATTGGAAGATTTTATGAATTGTGGTAATTCGTACAAGATTGTCTACGATTGCATTAAAGGTGAACAGATTTTCGGTGATGATTTGATTAAAAACAAAATCTGTAAAAAAGATTATTGTGTTGAGTCAATTGCTGGAAGATTCTACAGTGGAACAGTGTTAGATACCGACAAAGTAAAATTGATTCTAGATGGTAAATTCCAAAACCTGAAATTGAAATCAACGGAAACAAAATGATGATTCTAGGCGAATATGATGGAATTTTAACACTTGATTCAAGTTGGAACTTATACTTTACTGCGGATGGATGTTGTGCATCAGAGGAAGTAGATTTAGATAATCTAGTTATCGAAGATGAATTTGGATTCACAGTACATCATGGAATGAATAGATTAGTTGTCACAGGCTCATGTTGTAAGATGGCTTGTGTATATATAGATGTTGATGAACTTACAAATTAAGGAGGCTTGCAGTGGCAAATGTTAAAAGTTATTGCACTGCTTGTGGAAAACTAAAAGATAGCAGTGCAGAGTTTATCCAAAATGGTGTTACAGATTCAATCTGTACGTCTTTAGGAAGCGATACAGGCTTAAATCCTGAGAATGGCAATAATACGTGTACAGACATGGAAAATGCCAACGATTGCCTTACAAAGGGCTTATATGACATCATAGATGGATTTGATTTGTGTGATTGGAAATTATTCATGAGTCAATATGCTAACAATGATTACAACATGAAAGCAGCTATGATTTGTTGGATGTGTGGATTGCAAGACCAGTTGTATAATCTTCAACTTCAAAACTTGGCAATCGAAACACAATACACGATTCAACAGTCTACACCTGAATTGAGTGTTGAAATTGACAGACAAGGTAATTTCACATTCAGATATTCAGATTGGATTCACACAAGTGAATATACGAAAGTAGCGGACGGAGTTATTACAGGAAAAGTAGATTTCTGTATGAAGCCTAACAAAGATAAGAGTGCTACATACAAATTCAACAGTGTTACATTGAAACACTACTCTTATAAAGTGACGGGAGTTTCCGCTGGCTCAGCTCCAACTGTTTCAATTCGTGTTCCTAATAAGAGTGGATCGTTGGTATATCAAAAAATCACAAACGCTTCATTTGAAGAAGATATTAACAAAACAGTGGAATTAAGCATGAGTGGAACAGTAAAAGCAGGAGAAACAACAAATTGGTTGCAATTCCTTTCTATTTATGTTGATTGGCTAGAAGATGATGAAATATCTCTACACACTCGTTTTGTAAATGATAACAAGGTGAATTTTGTTATCTGTAGAGATTAGGAGGTACACATAAATGAATAAAGATGTTTGTTCTGCTTGCGATTCTTTAAAAGCTACAAGCAGTAATTTCATTCAAAAAGGTGTAACAGATACTATTTGTGCAAATCTTAAAGCAAACCAAGGCTTTGAAAACAAGGGCCACAACAACTGTACAGATATGCACGATATGAACGATTGCTTATTAGGCGGATTGCTAGAAAAGATTGATACATATGATGTATGCGATACAAAAGAAGCTATCAGAGATTTGGAAAAGAACCTAATCAGTATCATGGATGTAATGATTTGTTCAGATTGCGGCCAATGGGAAGAAATCGAGAAACTATGGGCAGAAATCCAAAAGATTTGGGATGCTATCAGAGCTTTACAAAATAAGGTTGGTGGTATCGAAGGCAGCGTTGGAGATATGTACAGTGCGGTCGAAAAGATTCTTACGAACCTTAAAAATAGTGGTGCATGGAAACAAACGGGAGATAATGTGTTTCAAGGCGATTTTAATGACGGAAGAAGCATTGCTACAGGTAATATCAATATCTTTGGTGGTACTCCTGATGGAAATTCATACATCCGTACTAATAACGGAAGTTCTGAGAATGATTTGGCTGGTGGTGTTTAATGGCATGGCAAAACTTTCATGGAGCTTACAATAACACAGGGCCATACACAAACGTAGTATTAGGTGGAAATCCAGGCGATACCGCAGACTTTGGATTCCCACTTGCTGCCGCCCATGCTAAAGGGTATGGAAAAGGCATCAACTTTTCAGATGATGGAAACTATGGTGTTACATTCACATTAGATTTAGTTGGTTATTGTGTAACGGATGCTGGTACATATACAGGTAACGGGAAGTATGTACAATATGGTGGAAGGTATAACTATATTTTGATCATTAGTGTTTCTAACAACAACAAAGCATCATGGAGAGAGATTTATAATCAAGTAATATTCTCTCATGCTGATACATGGTCATTGGCTTATTCATCAGGTTGGGAAACAGTTGCACAAAATAGTCAATGGAGTGGCAAGTTACAACTTCCAACAGATACAACACACGTTAAAGTTGAATTAAGAGGTGAAGATGCTACATTCCCTTACGAAAATATATATTCAATTCAACAGGTTATCCCTGATTTCAGACCATGGGCAGTAAGAAAAGGCGGTATATTCTATTCTTTGGATAGAGCTACAGGATGGTTTAAAAAGAGAGTTAAAGATTCTTGGGTCACTATTGGCAAGTACAGTGCCGATAAAGCAAATAAAGAAAACCAAGGGTCAAGTAGAATTAGAAAAAATGGTAAATGGGTAGGACAAGGCAAAATTGGTAGTTAGGAGTAAACATGATTCCTTACTTTGAAATATTAGAATTTGGAAAAGTTAAGAAAAGATTTTTTAGAGAGGCTTTAAGCACAATCAGCTTTTCAAACGAGTTGATGACAGTACCTGAAATGCAAATCACAATTCCTAACGAATACTACGATTTAATCTCAGGAAGAAAAGAAATGCGAGTAATTATGGATTGTGGAGTTTTCTACGGAATGATTACCGACTATAAACCATCTGTAAGTGGTTTAAACATATCTCTAACGCACGTAATCAATGAATGGGCATATAGACAAGTCCCAACAAATTATGCGGTTAAAAACGCTCTTATAAAGAACGTATACGAAAGTGAAGATATGTATTATTCGACTCAGTGGAAGATGAATTTTGAAACTGAGATTGATAATGAAAAGATTGACTACGTTTATTCTAGACAATCTAAATTGGATGCACTTACTAACTTGTGAATTGACACCATCTGTTTATTGGAGAGTTCCATTTACAAATGATAAGCAAGTTGAAATTGGATATTTTGGGAAGAAACAACCTGTTATGCTTTCTAATAAACCAACATTAGGAAGAAACTATAGAATCATTGGCGAACCTACAATGGAAACTGATTTCTCAGATGTTATTAACCTTGCTACAGTTTATGCTAATAAATCTGATAGTGGTATGTCCTCTTTATCTCTGAGAGAAGTATATAACGATAAAAGCTTGCAGAACCCTAAATTTCCTGTAGTTATTTTGAGATCAAACATAAATAACGAGCGTGATTATGAATATGTAGACTTTCCTAAATTAGCTCCTAACAATCAATTGGAGTATTCCATTATTGATACAGAGTCAGTTGGATATGAAAGTGGTGTATTCATTGAAGGAACATTTGCTTTTGATGATTTATCACCATTTAGCTTAGAGGACATGACAAAAGACTCTAAAGACTATAAATGGGTAATTCCTAAAGAGCAAAGATTTTTAACTGATACAGAGGAAATAAACAATGCTAAAGCCTTATGGCACTCTTTAAAAGACATTTGGAGTAAATCTGCTATTGCTGCTTTATGTGGTTCATGTCATGTTGAATCAACATTAAATCCTAACTTATATCAAATGGGTGATGTTCCTGATTCTCAAAAAGGATTTGGATTGGTTCAATGGACTCCATACACACGAATCACTAATTGGCTTGGTTCTCATGGGTATACAAGCTACACAATGTACGGAAAAGGGGAAGTAGCTAAGTTAGTTGAAGAATGGTCAACAAACGCTACAAATGGGCCTTGGATTCCTACTCCTTCATATAACATCACATTTCAACAATGGTCACATATGGAAGCCGATATGAATTACATGGTAATGGCTTTTATGGCAGATTATGAGCGTGGTGATACATCCATTGATTTACAGTATCAAAAACGTATTGAATTTGCTCAACGTATTTACGGTTTAATCCCTGAGTGGGAACAAGATGATAACGGAACTACAACCGATACGGATAAAACACAATCTCGTCCTTGGAACGCTCAGAATTTTATCAACACATGGAATGGTCAATCTATCGACATGGATGGTGTACCGCCTGAGCAACCATATCAATGTGTAGATGTTTGGAAGAAAGCATTACAGACATTAAATTATCCCGACCCTACGAGAGCTATAGGCGGTGATGGATATGCAGATTACATTTGGTATAACAGAGATGAATTAGGCTATTCTCAATACTTTGATTATGTTAGTACACCTCAATTTGGTGATTGGTGCATATTCGGTAGAGGTGGTGACACACCTACATCACACGTTGCAATGTACGTTTCTGATGCTGGTAATGGTAGAGCTAATTTCTTTGGTCAAAACCAACCTTATCCATATTGCAATACGACAACAATCAGTACATCAAATATCATTGGTATTTTCAGAGTAAAGAGTGTTTATGTACAACAGAGCATTGACCCTGAGTCTACAAACGGAGCAACTATCATTACTGATAACGATAGAATTTATGCGGCCAAGGTCGTATATGATTGTGCCTGTAGAAAACTAATTAACGCAAGAAGAAAGTTTTCTATCAACACTTCTTGTGAAGCATTGCCTAAAGAAGTAAACGTAGGTGATAGAATCAGATTTATTTATGATCTCGATTTATTGCGATTGGGAAGTTGTAATAGATACATGAAACGTATTCTAAAACAAGACGATTGGTTCTATATCACAAGTCTACAAAGAGAAATAGATAAAACAGGAATTGAAATAGATACATTGACACTAGAGAAATTCCTAAGAACAGATAGAGACGGAAAGAGTGAGTAGTTATGGATATTAGTAAGGCGATAAATATATTAGCTGATAGTGTCTATGATTTGAAAGAAAAAGGAAGATACAATTCCATTCAACGTAGAAACCACACAGTTGATTTTTATGGGTATGAGTTCCCTAGATGGGGATGTTCAAGTTCTAAACCAGCGGTAATAGGAATGTCAATTTCTCAGGATTTGATTTATTATGAGCGTTTTGAGTTTAAACTAGTAATAGATAATTCTACTGCTACAAACTTTAATGTTGAGATTGAAGGAATAGACATGACACCATATTTCAAGCAAAGAATTCAACGGAGCATGGATTACAGGCAATGGACTATGGCCTGGGCAATATTCTAATTTTGATGTTCTTAAAGCTTGTGGGTATCTTTCAGAGGATGAGAGAAATAGAATATTAGACCCCAGGATATAAAACAATCAAAGTAACAGGAAATGGTAATTTTGATTGTACGTTAGTTAATTATCTTAAATATAGTCATGTAAACAGATAAGAGGTATCTATGAATAGATATGAACAAAGGATTGAAAACCTATCAAATCATGTAAAACAAAATCCTAGAGATTGGCAGTCTGCCATATCGCTATTGAAATTGAACAGTCAACAAATTGACTTTAAAAGAAAACAAAAACAACAGTCTGCTAGATTATCTATCAAAGCATACAAAAAGGAGGTTGTGTAGATGGAAAACAAATATAGCACTTCGGGAATTGGAGAAGATATTATCCGTAGTTTTACACAAATTGCAAGTGCAGAACTACACGCTAAAACCTTATTAGAAAAACGTATTTCTGAGGTTGAAAACGGATTAATTAGTGAAGAAGAAATTCCTGATAATTTAGAAAAAGATTGAAGCACTAAAGGATGAAATTGATGATTATGCCAACATCAGACGTTCTCAAAATGCTTTATCTATACAATTCTTTTGGTGGCAAAGGGGATAGAGAACAGTGGTGTTTAGTTAAACATTTAAGTATGGCTATGTACACTGCATTTGAAGCATATCAAGCTTCGGATAGAGACCCTGAATTATTGAATATCGCTTTGGAGATTAACAAGAAGTTTATTGAAGCTTGTACCAAATTCTTAGGTGTAGAAATTACTTCTTGTGCATCTTGCTTCGCAGACATTATGAAAGCTGGAGGAAAATAATATGCAACCTGTAGTATGTAACAAAGATATGGCAGTAGTATTCCCTTTAAAAGACGGTGATTGCGAATTTTGGCTAGAAATCGTTGATTCTGTAGATGATATTACTAATCCAAGTAGAGACCATGCGTATGTTGATTCAAAAGGATTGTTCTATATCTACAACGGAAAAGAAATTCAAGTAATCAATGACCATGCCAATTTGAAAATCAAATATGGAAATATGATTGGTGATATTTCTAATCAATTGGATTTAATTGAAATTCTAAATCAATTCGTAAAGACAATTTCTGTAAACGGAACAAACATTGCCAAAGGCAACGACAAAAACATTGCTATTCAAGTGCCTATCACAACTATTAAATTAGATGGAAATACGATTAGTCCTGTTGATTATATTGTAAATTTAGATTTAGCTAGTGTTTATGCAAAGAAAACTGAAATTCCTAAAAATGTATCTGAGCTTCAAAATGATGCTGGATATATTAAGCAAGAAGATGTAGATCAATTAATACCTATTAAAGCAATCAAGGTTAATAACGTAACGATACTGCCTGATGAAAACCATGCAGTAAATATTGAAAATGTGTATGTTACACCAGAAGAATTCGGTGCTATTGGTGACGGTACTACTAACGATAGTTCAGCATTTAATGCTTGTATTGCGAAAGCAAAAGAAACTGGTAAGTATGTATTGTTAAGCAACAAAACATATTTAATTGGTGATACTAATGGATAACGCTGATACAAATATAATAGGTGTTAATACTGTGATTATATTAGACAACAACACGTTTACAAAACAAATAGTTAATTGTGTGTTTAGTAATATCACATTTAAGCGTACTGTACTAAGTGATTTACCACTAACAGAAAACTTTTTTTCATCTCAATTTAAGTATTGTAATTTTGTTGATATTAATTATTTATTTAATAATATTTCACCTAGAATTAACACGCTAGAACATTTATTATTAGATGAATGTAATTTACAAAATACACAACTTATTCGTGTCACTAATCAATTTAATGGTGTGGTTTATAGTATTAATAAAACATTATTTTATTATGATGAAGACTATAAACAAAGAACTACAATTATTAGTGGATATGTTGGTGGTAAGTTTATATTTAATAATTGCACTTTCTCACAATTTGATCCGAATGGAATAATTGAATTATTTAGTTCTCTTGATAATTTTGAATTTAATAATTGTTATATTCATACTTATGATAATGCAAACACCTTTCTTCTACCGAATATACGTAGTGTGGAGAAACAACAAATAACATTTAATAATTGTGATATTTCAAACAATAATAAATATTTAGTTGATGTGTATAACACAAATAACACGGTACTCCCAACTGTTAATATTAAATATTCAACATTAAAAGTGAATGCAATTTTTAATACAAAAAATGCGTGTAGTTTATGGCTTGAAAACAATCAAATTGACACTAAGCCTATTATTAATGCTGGAGTGGGTGAAGTTAATATCGTTGAAATTCAACAAAAGTATAGTGATACAAGCGAAAATATATTCCCTTGGACAACAGAGCCTACTCCAACCGTTGAAAATAATGTTTCAATTAATAAAGTTGGAGGCGGTGAATATTATGTTTTAACTGAAAGCAAAGATAAAAATATTAAAAAATTAGATTATTATTTTAAATATAATTTTAGCTATTTACCAAATGTGCCTTATTATAGTTATACTACTTCTGTTATGGGTTTAGACTTAGAAGGTTATACAGTTAAGAGATCATTATTAAGTGATAGCACATGTAAATTAAAAAACAAAAGTACAGGTGAATTAATAGATTATGTTTATTTAATGTTGGATACTGTGACTGTTACAACAACAAAAGATGAATTACAAAACGCGACAACTCAATTAGCAATGAAATATTTGCCATATTTCGCTAAGCTTAAAACAGATACGCCTGTTGCAGGGCATGTGTATGTTGACGCATGTATCTCAATTATTTTAGAAAAAACTAGCTCATAAGCTAGTTTTATTTTATTATATAAATGAGGTGGTAAAATGGACAGGTCCGTATAAGAGATTATCAAAATTTGGGATTGAAAAAAGAATAGGACAACTTGGAGAATTTGCTGGTATTGAACGTAGAGTATTCCCTCACCTCATTAGACATACAACCGCTTCGGATGGATTAAATAGAGGTATGGGTATTGAGGAAGTCCAAGCTATTTTAGGGCATGAAAGCATTGCTACAACAATGATTTATGCTAAAGTATCTAAGAACAATGTAAAATTACATCACACAAAATGTATTGTATAAGTTATAGGGCGTTAATGTACGTCCTTTTCTTTTCATTATATAATTGAAATGCCATAAAACAGTACCTCAGAAAATATGAGAGAGATGAAATATTTTTGGAGGTATAAATTTATGAATGTACAAGATTTTTTAACTTTATTAGAGACTGCTGCTACTTTAGTTTGTGGTGGATTAGCTTTATATTTTAAATTCAGTACCAAAGCTAAAACTAAAGCAAAAGAGTTCAAGAAGTGATTGCTAAAATCACTGCACAAGCAGTTGTTTACATTAAAGAAGCTGAGGACAACTACAAAGATACAACTAATGCTGGTGGTAAAAAATTTGAAGAAGTTGTCGGCAAGCTTTATGATCTAGTGCCTGATGCATTGCACGGCATTATTACAAAAGAAATGATTAGTGAAATCGTTCAAAGTACTTTTGATGAAATTGAAGAATACGTTAAGATTCAATTAGATAATGGAATTGATAAAATCAACGTCAAAGGTGACTAATAGTGAAAGTAATCACTATTGATTTAGAATATGTTTTATGGCTTCTAGGTTTCATTGCTTCCGCTTGGGGAGTTGTGAAGATTGTTAAAGAGGTAAAGAAACCTAATGATGATTTAAAAGAAACAGTTAGAAAACACGAAGAATGGCTATCAAGAGACAATGAGAGAATAAAATCAATTGAAAGTTTAGTTATCACACAAGAAGGGATTAAGAAAGAATTGAATGAACACTCTCGAAGGCTAGGAGAGCATGAAGAAAGATTGGAAGAAGATAAGCAACGTGGAAATTTGACATTAAAAGCAAATATCGCAATTATCAATAATATGCTTTCTGAAAACGACAAAGATAAACTCCCAAGAAGCTAGAGACGAGATTCAAGACTTTCTGCTAGATAAAAACTAAGGAGGATGAAAAATGGGAACTCCACAAGAGTTTTATAACTATGCTCTCAATAAGGTTTTAACAATGAAGGGCAAATAATGAACATTAATTATGTTCAAAGCGTTAAGCCATATGGTGGGCAATGCGTTTCATTAATTCAAGGATTGATGGCATGGGGAGGAAAACCATGTATTGCACGTGGCCATGCCAAAGATTGGTGGTTCAATCGAGCTAGTAATGGTGTGTTAAGTTATTTTGATGTTGTTACGGGTGCTCCCCAAAATGGTGACGTGGGAGTGTCTGTAGGCGGTGATGCAAGATATGGACATATATTTATCTATTGGGAAGGTAGAGCACTCTCTCAGAACGTTTTAGGCAACGCTAAAGCTATGTTGTGGCCATTAAACTATCAAGGTGCTATTTGGGGATATTTAAGACCTAAATTCTACACAAATGCTTCTACATATGATGCTTCTCAATTGATTAAAGAAAATGGAATGGCAACTTTCAACAATGATACTGCTATCGTTATTCATAGAGATACACCAACAGGTGCTTCTTACGGAACATTTGTAAAGGGCGAAAAACAAGTCTATACAGAAAAATGGGTAGGACTTGGACATAGATGGATTTCATGGATTCATACAAATGGAGTTAGATGTTTTGCGGCCGTTAGCGGTAGCGAATCATATGGTGTTGAGCCATGGGCCACAATCGGTGCTCCTGAAACAAAAGATATTGAATTAACTCAGGAAGATGGTATCGCAACATTCATTGTTGATGGTGTACATAAACACTACGATAATCCAAGCGGTGAAATCTTTGGACAATGCAACTCAGGAGACGAGATTCGTTATTATTGGAAGTGCGTTACAAATGGACATAGATATGTTGTAGGTAAAGAAGGAGACAGAAAGTTCTTTGTTGCAGTGTCCGCTACAGAGGATAGAAGCCAAATGTGGGCGAAATTCAGAGCACCTGATACAAATACTAAGGAAGATACGAAAGAGCCTTCTAAACCTTCTACAGAGCCTTCTAAGCCAACGAAAACAGATTACACTAAGAATGTTAAGGGATATGGAATTGATATTTCAGAACACAACAGTTCAGATATTGACTTATCAAAATATGACTTTGTGATCTTGCGTGCTTCTTACGGAGAACATACAGATAAGAAATTTGAATACTTTGCAAATAAATGTGAACAGTTAAAAATTCCTTATGGTTTGTACTGCTATGATTATGCGTTAGATGATAGCCAAGCTAGAGCGGAAGCAGAGTATGTATATAATCTAATCAAAGGCAGAAATGTACAATTAGGTGTATGGTTTGATATGGAGGACGCAGATAATTACAAGAAAAAAGCTGGTGTCTTAACAAAAGAAAGATGTTCTTTCTCTTGTAAAGTATTCTGCGACTATATGAGTGCTAAGGGATATTATACAGGTGTTTATACTAGTACTAGTTGGCTAGGAACATTTGTAGAAACAACATACTATGGATTGCAAATTGGGGTACGAATGATGGTAATATTCAATCAGACCAATCTAGTGTTGGTGTTATTCATCAGTATGCAGCTAACCCAATCGACAAAGATATAATCTTCCACGATATTGATTTTTATAAGTCAAATCCTAAGAAAGATGAATCAACAGACGATAAAAAGGATGAAAATGGCTCAGAAAATAAAAAAGATGAACCAAATACAGACTCTAAAGACGATAATGGAAACAAAATCAATGTAACAGGAATCAATAAATTAATTGAACTGTTGCTAAAAATCGTTGAAAAAAGTCGCTAATTTGTTCAAATAATTGTACATAATGTACGAAATACGACATAAAACGCTAGATTTTGCACGAAATCTGCAAAAAAAAGATATTTATATGTTGTAAATCAGTTATGGTAGTGTGAACTATCGTGAACGAAAATTTAATTGGTGGAAATGGAAACCGTGCTGCTCCTTAAATATCACACAAGCTCGAGGTAGCCAATTATAAAATGGCTCGTCTACTAGAGTAGAAGGAGTATCTTAGACCGTATGATGTTTGTACGGTCTTTGCTTTTTTGTGTTAAAATATAAGCACATAGATTAGTAGAGTGCACAATACGACCAATACCTTAATATGGTATAATGTCTATGCTTAGGGGAATACGATCGTATTCTTTTTATCTCATGTACCAATTATAGGAACAAGGAGAAACGAAACTGCTACATATTTAATTGTGTGGCAGTTTTTGCTATGTTATAATGGCAAAGGCCTAAACATGATGAATTCTAAGTGAACCATGTTAGCTTGATGTACAAATCCAAGTTAGGCATATGGATTTATTAGTATTGATCTATAGTCATTCCAAGCGTGACTGATTGATATTATTTTTATGCAAGTCGACTACAAAGAAAAATTATTTTCTTACCACTGAATAGAGTACATTCTAGAAGTACTTGAAAGGTGGTCTTTTTTTATAAAATTCATACTGATATGG
>VOFK01000478.1_pt1 | contig 47119 bp, 47 predicted proteins | sample 5384121 | NCBI WGS metagenome assembly VOFK01 (sample SAMN12384730, study PRJNA508395) | human gut metagenome | isolation source: healthy gut J | host: Homo sapiens | reverse complement strand
CCAGGGCCTCCAGGAAACTGGAAGCGTGGCTGGGAGACTTCCAGAGCGCTCCTTTGGGAACGCGCCCGCTGCAGGCGAAGGGCAGTTCGCGCGCGCAGCGGTCGACTCGCCGGCACGGGGACGGGGATGTCATCTCCGTCCTGTTGTTTTTACCAGAGAAAAGGTATGTCTTGATGACTTGAGTGCGCTATACTTGACTGACGGCGGTGGAGATGTCCGTTCATCTGGGCGAACATGACCATACCAGAATTCTTGAGAAAGTTGTCCTCCCGCTGATTAAAAGCGGTGTTGGGGAACTTCCCGCGATTTTCACGCGCCTCGGTGACGCCCTCCGCCGATTTTGCGGTTCGGGGATTACCAGAGCAACGCCGCCCATGGTGCGCCGAAAGCGGTGCCGCACGAGTCCCGCTTGCGCTCGCCCAGCAGGTGGCGGACCGGATGGCACTGGGATGCACCGTGCGCCACAAATTCCGGGCTGAGATTCATCGGGCAATTTCCGCATCGGGCGGAATTACACGCAGCGCAGCGCGCCTCGCCATGCTGGCGGATGAAGACCGGCTGCAGAGGGTGGATCTACGGAGACCCAAAACCATTATGTCATTGACTTTTCCTCCCAACGTCGTAAACCGATGCATGTGCGCCACATCCCGCTCCACCATCATTGGTGACGCGCTTTCCCGCGTATTAGCCCGCTTCAATGGGGCTTACCGTGATTACGGACAACCACATTGGTGACTGAGAGACTGGTTCGGCATGATTCATGGGGCTATTGCTGAAATATTCCAGAAACGTGTTTCTGAAACCCAGAACGTCGTGGTTTCCCGCGCTGAAGCAGGAGCTCAAAGCCAGACACGAAAACAAAACCGCCAATTTTTTCATCGAATAATCTCTATTTTAGTGTTCAATAATTTTAATTAATATACTATAATCCGCCGATAGTAAACAAATGATTATAACTTATTAGGAATAATTTGATGACGGATAAGAGCGGTAGCTGCCGGGTCGTAACCTTTGCCCCGGTCGAAAGCCTGGACGATTTCACTCAGGAACGGCTGGAAGAATTTTTCGACGTCGTTTCGGTCGATTACACCGACGACGGCTTGGAAATTTACAAAGGCTATAAAAATGCTTCGTTTAAGGAAGAGGAACTGACGGCATTCATCGCCGCAAACGGTCTCGACCTGCCCGCCTGCACGATTGAGCTGCTCGAAAGCGCCAACTGGCTCAAGGACTATGTCATTCAGTTCGCGCCGGTTGATGTTGAAGACTTTCTCATTTACGGCGTTCACGAAAAGGAAGCGCCGCAGACCGACAAACTGGCCATTCGCATTTACGCCGCCACCGCTTTCGGTTCGGAACACCAGACCACCAAATCCTGCCTCAGGGCGCTCAGCGAACTCAACAGAAAAAACGTGCCGCACGCCCATATTCTCGACGTCGGCACCGGCTCGGGAATATTGTCGCTGGCCGCCGCCAGACTTTGGCGCGAAACCACACAGATTACCGCCGTGGACATTGACGAAGAAGCCGTCATCGTTACCCGCGGCAACGCCGAAGACAACGGTCTTGAAAAATTCATCACCGCCGGCGTCAGCAACGGCTATCAGTCCGAACTGGTATCGAAAAACGCCCCCTATGACATTATATTCGCCAATATTCTGGCCCGCCCGCTGATTGAAATGGCGCCCGACCTGGCTCAAAATCTTAAATCCGGCGGTTTTTGCATTCTGTCCGGCTTTGTCGGTGATCAGGAAAACTGGGTCATCAAAGCGCACGAAGAACAGGGGCTTTCTCTGGTAAAAATATACGAAATGGACAACTGGCGCGCCGCACTCATGGAGAAAAAAGCATGACGCTCAAAGAACTGCAGACTGCCGTAAAAAAAAGCAAACTGAACGCCTATATCGTTACCCGTTCCAATATGTTCATCGGGCAGGATCTGCTTGACGACGAAAATCCGCTGCGGGCGCTGACCGGGTTCAGCGGCTCGGCGGGAACCCTGGTCGTCACGCCCGACAAGGCCTTTCTACTGGTTGACGGCAGATATGAGATTCAGGCGGCCCGACAGACGAACCCGGACAAAGTCAAAATAATCTGCGGCCGAAACAATTTGCTTGCCCAATGCCTGACCGGCCTTTTCGGCGGCAAGCCTGCCAAAGTCGGTTTCAACAGCTTTACCAACGCCGTCCGCGGCATCGAGCGGCTGGCCGAACGTTTTCCGGACATAGCTTTCATTCCCGACACATCGCAAATCTTTGCCAACAACATCTTTGGCCGTCCCTGCCGGGTTTTTGAACACAAAATCGAATTTTGCGGCGTCGGGCGCAACGAAAATCGGCGGCATCAGCAGCCGTATCGGTTCCTGCGGCTGCGACGCTTATCTCTTCACGGCCGCCGACAGCGTTTCCTGGCTTTTAAACATCCGTTCCGACGCGCTCCCCGACACGCCGCTGGTCCGTGCCTACGCGCTGTTGGACAAAGACGGACGCATTACCCTGTTCGGCGACAACCTGAACTTTGACTTTGAACCGGCAGACTTCGGGGTCGAACCGCTGGCCAAACTTCCCAGGGCTTTGAAAACGTACAAAAACAAAACCGTCGGCTTTGACGCGGAAACGACGCCGTATTTTTTTCGCCAGCTGTTTGCCGAACGCAAAATTGCCGAGCGTCCGCTGGAAGATTTCTGCCAGACGGCCAAAGCCGAAAAAAACCCGGTCGAAATCAGCGGAATTGAAGCGGCGCATTTGCGCGACGGCGTCGCCATGGTTCGTTTTCTGCACTGGCTGTCCGGCAACTGGCCGGGAAAGACCGAACTTGACGTTGTCAAAAAACTGCATGATTTCCGTGCTCAAGGGGAAAACTACTGGTCGGAAAGTTTCGGCACCATTGCCGCCGCCGGCCCGGACGGCGCCGTCGTCCATTATCAGCCCGTTGCCGAAACCGACCGGAAACTGGAAGAAGGCTCTCTGCTTCTGCTCGACAGCGGTGCGCAGTACTTCGACGGAACGACCGACATTACCCGCACCATTGCCCTCGGCACGCCAAGCCCGGAAATGTGCGACAACTTCACTTTGGTTTTAAAAGCACATATTGCCCTGGCTTCACAAAAGTTTATCGACGGCACCGACGGCATGTCGCTGGACAAGATTGCCCGCAGCCCGATGTGGAACGAGGGCAAAGACTACAAACACGGCACCGGCCACGGCGTCGGCTGTTTTCTCAATGTCCACGAAGGGCCTCAGAATATCGGCATGTACAGCTCTTCATATCCCCTGCGCAAAAACATGATTCTTTCTGTCGAACCGGGATATTACCAAGAAGGCGCCTATGGCATCCGCATCGAAAACCTTGTCCGTGTTGCGGCCTGCGAACAGCCTGATTTTGCGAAAGATTTTCTGGAATTTAAAATTTTGACACTCTGCCCCGTTGATAAACAACTGGTTAATAAATATTTAATGAGCAGCGGAGAGATATCCTGGCTGAACAACTATCACAAACAGGTTTATGAACGGCTCTCGCCGTTCCTGAACGCAAGCGAAAAGAACTGGTTAAAGGATGCCTGCTCTCCGCTGTGAGTTTCAACACGATGCGGAGAAAAAAGATGATAAAACTTCTGTGGGCTTTTATGATTATGGTTGCGCTGGCCATTCCCCTGCATGCCGAACTGACATACGAAGGAGCTTACAACCCGAACCAGAATCTGCAGGAATATTTCGACGAAGCCTATCCGAATTATGACAAGCCGATAATTTACGTATTTTCAACAACGATCCCTGCTTCCAGTGCCCGCAGACCATTGAACTGATAGAACAGGTCTACAACCGGAACTATCAGAACGAATACAGCCTGTTTCTGATTAATTACCAAAATGACGACGAATATAACTTCATCGAAACCTACGACTTGAATCAGCCGTTGGAGGTTGTTCTGGTCGACGTCGCCGACGGACAGAGCATCGGCTACAAGAAACTGGAGAATCTTCAAAACCAGATTTCCGATCCGGTCAGTTTTTCGGAAAACCTCCAATATCAGATAAACTCCTTTTTCAACGGAGAAGACTGATGTCCGCTGCTCTCCCGGCCAGAGGCTGTTTCCTGATAATGACGCAGAAATCCGTCATCTCGTTTGTAATCCGCATTTTTGCCAGCCGGCGCTTTGAAAAACAATCCTTCGCAAAAATAACCTCGGCATTGTACTGCGCTTTCAGCCGGCTGAAAATATCCCTTCCGTAAGCCCGGACATGGTCATGTTGCCCATAGTATTTTTCCCGCTCTTCCGGTGACGTGATTGAATTGTCCTGAAAAGTTTTTTCCAATCCCATATAGACGGGAAAATTAAGCAGAAACAAGCCTCCCGGCTTCAAAACCCGCAGCAGCTCGGTCAAAAACTTGCTCTCGTCCATAATGTGTTCCATAACCTGATTGCTCAAAACGACATCAAACGTATTGTCGGCAAAAGACAAGTTCGTAACATCTTCTTTCCGGCAGCGGCAGAATCTGTACCGCTCGGGCGACAAATCCATCGGCACATAATCAACAAGCGGATAACGCCCTATCAAATCACAGATACACTTTTCCGGAGCCGTATGCAAAACATGTATCGGCTTACGGGTATTCAAAAAATATTTCTTATAAATAAAAAACAGAAACCGGTGCCGTTCCAGCGAACGGCAATAAGGACATTTGACCGCGAACCGGGGCTTGCCGACCATATCCATAAACCGGCCATAGCGATTGCAGACCGGACAAAAATAAACGCTTTCCGTCAACGGATGAAAATACTTTATTTTTATTCCGAATATCGTAACGACCCGATGATATTTTTCATTTTTTATCGAAAAAAAGAACCGCAGCAGCTTTCGCAACATCACACACCCCACCCGAGCAAACAAACTTAAATCATTAAAATCAGCACATTGAAAATATATACTTTTTCTCTTAACCAAGCCTTAACGTCCGATGTTTTTCCGCCACCCCCGGCAAATCCGTAAAAAAATATTCCGCAGCCTTTGTTTCAGTTCCCAAATACGATAATAAATTTTCGGAGTTCGCGCCTTTCTTATAAAATTCAAATTATCGTTATCCTCACTGCGAAAAAGATTCCATAACGTATAAGGTTTAGCCATTTCAGAAGCACCAACCGCCTCCAATCCGACCTCGCTGAAAGGAACGCTTCCCAAAAATTCTGCCCATTGCCTGTTTTCGGAATGCAGCAACATACCAAAATATCTCTTAAATATGTTGGAAGAATAAACGGAAATGTCATTCTTGTGTTCGAAACAACTCATTTCGCGGCAAAAATCCAAAATACCGCAAAGATATTCCTCATGTCCCCACTTCAAAAGCAAAGAATTGTCAATGTTTTCCAAAACCGGTTCAATCCTGCCGCCCGGACTTTCTCTGTATCCCAAAGTCTGACCTTGAGGACATCGGCAAAGCGCCTCGAGCCAAAGCATACAGCCGAGGGAAATCGTCATATAGGTTATTTTCCGGGATTTTTCATAATCGGTATTTACGGAATTATAAAAATAAAAAGTTGTAATTCTCCGACCGGCGTCAAGTTCGGAAACAATACTTTCCAGCATATCCTGCGTCCTGCCGGAACCGCACAAATCAACAAACGCAAATTTGCGGTCAAGATCTATTTCCTGCCTCAGATACCTTTTTAGCAGTTTCCGGTTTTGCTCATGCGCGGCAATAACTTCCGCTTTCAAACCGTCGGAAGCAAGTGCTGCTTTCTCGTATGTCTCAATTTGCTTAGACGATTTATCGGCATTGCTTACGTCAAAATACTTCTTCAAAACATCAAAACCTATTCCCAGCCGCAAAGCCAGCCGCTCAAAACAAAAACTGCGCTTATATTCGCCAAACGTCATCCGAATAAATTCATCAACGTTTTCGCTGCCCGGAATACGTAAAGACAATCTGGAACCATAAAAATAATGTGTTCTCAGACTAAGTTTTTTAGCTGCAATAATAACATCGGCAATTTCTTTCAACACAAAACCGTCTCTGGCTATAAAATACAAATCAGTTATCCCTTCACCTGACGAAATGTTTAGCAGCCAGCTGACATAAGAATATAAGATTGCCCCGGAAAATGATACTCCGAAACCGTAAATGGAATCTTCGGAGGCGGAATCATTCAACAGCCGCGAACACCCTAAATATGCCTGAAACTCAAGAGTATTGCCACTTCGAAGCAACGTTTTCTCATAAGATTTCAAAACTTTTGGCGCAAAAAAATCTGCATTTATCCTCAACAATCTCGCATTATCGACGTCAGTTTTCAAATTATCTCCGCAATGCCGCCACTTTCTGTAATCCGCCCTATAAATATCCTTTATATGCCGATACATATCCCCGCGCTCTTTGCTCCGTTTCAACTCACCTGAAACAAAAATCGGAATATCGTTAAAAATATCGTCAAACTGCAGCAAAATTTTACGTATCTGCTCCGCAGTCAAATACATATCAGAAACAAGAATAACCTGCGCTTTTTCCTTCAGCAGCTTCCGAACCTTTTCAATATTCTCATAAATCGGCACGGCATTACGATATTCCGTTTCCAGTTCAAGATTTACCAGTTTTTCCGATAATGTTCCGGACAAACGAAAGTTATTGGCAATTAAACGATATATTTCCTCCAATGTTATTTCACTGTGTCCATAGCGAGATTTGTTCGCTTTCTTCAAAAACAACGCCGTATCAACCCTGATTGAAGCAAAATTCTGCCGGAAAAAAATATCTGTTTGACGAAAAGAAACATCATTACAAATTTTATCCTGCATTATGGCAAAAATTCCATGTGCCGAAGCGGTCCGCCGCGTAATCAGCGTATCCCAGACGTCAAACGAATATAACCAGTCAGCCATCTGCAATCCTTCCCGTTTATCTCAGGCCTTACCTTTTGTCCGAAACTTAAACCTGATGCCAAAAACAGAGACAACTCTGTGCTTTTCGCAGATTTTACGCCAAACAGCCTGCTCCGTGCACTTACGGGCTTCGCTTCTTTCTTTGAAGCAGAAGATGCTTTCCTGTCCGGGTAATTACGTCGCACGGCAATATCAAAAACCGATACATTCTCTTCCGAATAATTCGCGGCCAAAACTTCCCTTGCCTTTGCCAACTTGCTTTTCGGCAATAAAGTAACCCAGGACATAAGAAGAACGTTAAACAAATCGTCAAGACTTTTACGGGTATCGTGGTTCGGAATAAAAGCGCCTATATTGGGCAGACCATACGCATATTCCGTTGTTCTCGGATAAAATTTCTCTGCCCGAACGGTATTGATTAGCACTCTCGGAGCCTGCGATCTGGTCTCAAAATAAAGTTGTATATTAATGTCATGAACAACAAACACGCAATCGACATTAACCCATGGCAAAATCAGAAGAAAATCTAAAACTTCTCCGGGAAGTCCGTGTGCAGCATCTAAAACAACCATATCAATTCCTGCCCCTATATCTGCCGCACAGTCTGCAATGGTTGAGTTCTTTTTCAAAGACCACCTTTTATGGAAACAATCTGCTTCTTCACACAGAAAACCAACCTCCCGCCGCTTTTCAAGCGGAATGTTTTCGTTACGGTCACGATAATATTTCCCGCCGATATCCACGGAATAAAGTAAAGCTCCGCTCTCTTTTGTTGCTTCCAAAAGCAAAAGGGAACCGGCTCCCGAAGAAACGCCTATTTCTACAATTTTTTTCGGTTTCCTTTCTTGGCATAAATCATAAATAAATGCACACTCGCTTTTGGTCATTTCCGAGTAGGCTTTTATTTTCTCATATACAGCCTCAAATCCGCCCATAACCTAATCTCCCAATAATTCTTCAAGAACGGCTCCGTAGCTCTCGGCAAAATTCCGGTTTGAAAAATATTTTTCATAAACGCGCTTATTTTTGTTTCCCAACGTTTTTATATCAGAACCAAGCAAAGCGGAACTGCCCGCTTCATAATCGTCGTTCTTAACCAAAATGATATTATCCTCCCGGTTAAATTCCGGATTTCCCCCGACATCTGATAAAACGACACATTTTGACTTGTCCATCATTTCCAGCGTTGTGAGATCAAATATCGAAATTCTGTGCAGCATAAGATAAACGTCTGCCATATTCTGCAAATATTGCATTTCCGCATAGGAACAGCCCTTCAGGTGTATATAGCTGAATTTATCATATAAACCGGACAACCGATTCAGTTCTGCTTTGACTGCCGCTTCCAACGGCCCTTTGCCAACCATAATATAACGCACCTTCCCTGCCGTCTTTTTTAAGAAAGCTTCAAGGAACAAAGGATTCCGGTCAAGTCCTTTGGCCTTTGTAAGCTGGCCCACCGACAAAAAGGTTGTACAGCTCTCATCCTGTGTAATGCCGGAAACCGGCAACATGTTTCCAGTCGCATACAATGTATTATACAGGACACGGCCTTTTTTAAATTGGCCGGACCGAATAACCTTATAGCGGCTGTCGGCAAAATAGTCATAAGCTCCCTCAGACGGAAAACACACGCACAAAGCATGAGCAAATGCAAGTTTTTCACTGGCCTGAATAATCTTTCGGGACACAAGTAAACTTCTCTCCGAAATTTATTTTTTCTTCAACTCTGGCTCCCTGAATATGAGAAACAAGAACATATTTCTTACCGGCCAAATACAAACCGAAAGCGCTGCCGTAATCATGGGTTATATATGCCGTCTCCCGGTCATCTTTAGTTTTTAACCGCACAAACTCAGCCGCACCGAACAAATCCCACAACTCGTTTTTGCGATCCGTCGAAAACCGGTTGTCCTCATAAAACGAATATTTCAGCGAAACGCCGTTAAGCTCAGAACCAAACAACACCCGGTTGGCAGACTGAACGGCCCCGCCGCCTCCCGCACCGCCATCGGGAAAAAAACGCCTGAAAGTTATAAAACGAACCGACCGGACTTTTTCAAAACTTTTTTTCCTGTTTCGCAAAACCAGCAGACGCAGAAAATGCAAAAGATTTTAAGTCGGACATTGCTCTAATTCTCATCAAAATTTCCTTTTCCGTTTACCAGCCTCTGCAAAAATTCCGCTTCTTTGTCCAAGCGGTGCACACGAGATCTTCTTTTAGCTTCGGCCTCGGTTCTGTCATTAAAATAATGGGTTGCATATGTATCAAACTTATCCTGGCAAAAGCTGAACCCATAAAAATCAACATTATTAAAATTTCCAAACTTTCTGAAAATTTCCCAAATCAACACCATTCCCGTCGTCGGAAAATCTACGCCGCTGGCTTTTCTCAGGGACATATGACACACCCAGTCAAAATTATAAATTTTTTGCCCCTCGCAAAGCTGCCGGTATAAAATGTCAAGATGATTATGCGCAACCCGCCAGTGGTCATAGTCAGCTTCCCAGGCAACCAGCCTATAGGGTTCGGTTCTGTCCTCAACATCACTGCCGCCGCTGCCGCGCACCCAAATGTCGGTTTTGGAACCATAATCATCTTCAAAACCTTTCAGACGAAAATTGTTGAATCTGATAACCAAATCATGCGCATCAATTTCAGCACCTTTTTTTCTGCCTATTTCCGAAGGTGCATTACCCACGACTGCCACCCTTTTTCCCTCCAGCAGATTTTTAAACAGATTCTCGTCCCTGCTTTTTCCAAAGCCTCATGAACTTTTGCCGCCATCATTACCCTTTCGTTGTATATTCCCCGATCAAACATATACTTGGAAACCGGCAAAAAACGTTCAAATTCATCAAGGCGGCCGTTCCGATACGCCAAAAACCTGTCAATCATACGTTCGGCCTTTTCAACCTGACCGCTTTCCAGCAAACAGGAAAACCAAATCAGCCAAAAATGGCAGAAATAACTTTGCCAGGCAAAGCGCGAATGACTTATAAAATCAAAATGTTTCAGCAAAAAGTCCGTACAGCCATATGTTTCCCACATTGCCGCCACCAAATCGGCATTATCCCGGTTAATACGACTTTTTAAATCTTCGACCTGTTCTCTCAGATCTCTTAACGACGCTTTCGCATTAAAAACTTTCAGCTTTAAGCCAAGCACACGATATATAACATGAAATCCGTCGTTGTCAGACTTTTCAAACACCCTAAAATTCTTTTTCATTATATCCCAAGCCCGCAATACCCGCTTTGTATAAATCTAACGTACGTTTGACTTACGCTGGACGAAGAAAAAGACAACCCGATAAGATGTGGATAATAACAATAATCCCTTTGTGGTTTAATTTTCGTTTATGTATGTTTGAATCAAACGTACGTTAGATTTATACGGTCTTGCTGCACGGCAGCAGAAAATGGAGAAGACAATGCAGAACATTCATGAACTGGCCAGGATTGTAATGCCGGCTTCGGATTTCCTTGATTATCAGGAACTGTTCATCAATCGCGAAGAAGGCACCTGCCGTCTTGACGGCATATTGAAACGGGTAAACATTTACAAGTTCAACACCTGGATGAACATGTTTGCCGCCCAAAAACATTACTATTACTGCGATCTCGGCAACATTTACCTGCATTTGGACATTCAGGGAAAATACAGGCTGCAGGTTACCGGCAGCAACCGGAACTTTGCCTTTGAACGGCTGGACGACATCCTGCTGGATACGGACTGCGAGAACAACGTCTGTCTGAAAATCGACAATGCCGAAAAATATGAAGGGCTTTTTTTCACAATCATTGAAGACCAAAACCGCCCGATAACTTTTAAATCCGGTGCCTGGTGCTCGGACAAAGCACCGCGCCGCCAAAACAAGCTGGCCGTCGTAACCTGCACATTCAGGCGCGAAGACTACATTAACAAAAACATCGCCAAGTTTGAAAAATTCCTGCGCGACAATCCGCAGCTCAAAGACAAAATAAAGCTCTTTGTTTCCGACAACGGCAAAACCCTTCCCGCCGCGTTAAATTCGGAAAACGTCACGATTTACCCGAACATGAATGCCGGAGGCGCCGGCGGCTTTACCCGCGGCCTGATTGAAGTCATGAAACTCAATGCCGGTTATACCCGGGTGCTGTTCATGGACGACGACGTCGAAATTTTTCCGGAATCTTTTTACCGCACGCTGGCACTGTCAGACTACCTGAAAGAAGAATATAAGGACGCCTTCATCAACGGCGCCATGCTTGACCTGTACCGAAAATCCGATTTTTTTGAAAACCTGGCTCTGCAAAGCGGCTTATGGGTAGAGGCTTTTCACCGGGGGCAAGAGCTGAAATATGATAACGTTTTGAAAATAAATCAAATCCCGGCGGAAATATTTAATGACGCCTCCCGCAAAGTTGACACCGCATGGTGGTTTCACTGCTTCGATATCTCTCTTGCACAAAAAAACGGCCTCCCGGCTCCCGTTTTTTTCAGAGGGGATGACGTGGAATGGAGCTGGCGAAATTTTGGCAGGCATCATATATCCATAAACGGGATTTGCGTCTGGCACGCTCCTTTCATTTGGCGCGTATCCAAACCGGCAGACTATTACTATCTGCCCCGAAACATGTTTTTCATCAATGTTCTGTATACCGCCGATTTCAAAAAACATTTTAAAGACTACCTCATTCAGCGGTTAAAATATCTGACCGCAACTTATGATTACGCATCTCTTGATTTGCTGATCAAAGCCATGAAAGATATTCTGAACGGCAGCGCTGTTTTCCGTGAAAACCCCGAAAAACAGTTTGCCGAAGTCAATAAAATTGCCAAACAGACTATTTATGAAAATGCAACCGAAAATGAACTGTCCGAGGCAAAGAACCACAAAGTTCACGTAAAGAAGTGGCGTAAGCTCTTATATAAACTAACCGGCAAAGGCTTTCTCTGCCCCAAAAAGCTTCTCAAAAAGCGCGGCATAACAACCGAATGGTATCCGCCGGTCGAAGACTTCACACTTGTCAGAGAAATAAAAGTCTGCAACCTGTTTACCGGCAAATTTACCGTCCGCAAGTTCGACCGCAGAAAAATCCGCGGCTATAACAAAGAATTTTTTAAGCTGCTCGGGCAAATCGATAAAAATTACGACAGGCTTCATGACGACTTCGTCCAGGCGCATAAGGAGTTTTCAACTTTGGCTTTCTGGGAAAAATACCTGGAACTGAAAAAATAGGAACAACGGACTATGCAAAAAAACATTCTCTGCCGGGTAAAAAGTCAAAACTGCTGCGGCTGTGGCGCCTGCACAAACAAATGTCCCGTCAGCGCAATCAGCATGCGGGAAAATGAGGAAGGTTTTCTCGCGCCGGCAATTGACGAAAACCTCTGCACCGACTGCGGTTTATGCGCCAAGGCCTGCCCGGCATTGAATGTCAGATACGAAAATACGACAGAACCGGAATGTTATGCGGCCGCGGCCGAAGACGAAATCCGCATGAAAAGTTCGTCCGGCGGCATTTTCAGCCTGCTTGCCGAACATATTCTCGACAAAGGCGGTTATATCTGCGGTGCCGCTTTCGACAAAGACTGGAGCGTCCGCCACATCGTTATCGACAACAAACAGGACCTGGCCAAACTGCGCGGTTCCAAATATGTCCAAAGCGACACCGAAAATTGTTACCGGGAAACGAAAAAGCTTCTCGATGCCGGTAAAGAGGTTTTATTCAGCGGCTGTCCCTGCCAGATTGCCGGCTTATATTCTTTCCTGGGAAAAAAATATGAAAAGCTGTTTACAGTTGACATTCTTTGCCACGGCACACCCTCCCCCGGAATTTGGAAGAAATATCTCCGTGAAACTTTTCCGCATCAAAAAATTACCGGCATCAACTTTCGAAACAAGGAAAAAATCGGCTGGTCCTGTTCTCATTGCACCTTCTCTCTGGGAGACGGAAACGAAGTCGTGTCTGACGACTATACCAAAATGTTTCACAACGCCGCCCTGATGAGACCGTCCTGTGAAAACTGCAAACACTCAAAACTTCCCAGACCCGCGGACATAACCCTTGGCGACTGGTGGGGAATAGATAAATATCAAAGCGACATCAATGACAATCAGGGCTTGTCCTTCGTACTGTTAAACAACGACAAAGGAAAAAAACTCTTCAATGTCCTGAGCTTGCCCCGGAAACAGAAAATCAGCCTAAAGCCGGATTATAATAACGGCCATATTCGCTTCGGACTGAAACTTCATCCAGACCGAAACAAGTTTTTTGCCCTGCAAAAGAAATATTCTTATCGGCAAAGCGCTGACATTATACAAAAAGGCCGATATGACGTTTGCTTAATAACCACTTTCTTTGCTCAAAATTACGGCGCAATTTTAGTTGCCTACGCCGTTAACCGGCTTTTGGAAAAACTCGGCTTTTCCGTTTTAATGCTGCAAAAACCGGCCGACGTCTGGCCCGGATATCCCCTCGGCAACACCATTCCGATGAACTTTGCCCGAAAACACTATAACATATCGGGAATTTATGCCGACGAAGAAGACATGATTCGTCTTAACAGCCGCTGCGGCACGTTTGTCGTCGGATCGGATCAGATTTTCAATCCCTGCCTGCATTTAAATTATTCTTTTCTCGATTTCGCTGAAAATCAGAAGAAAAAAATCGCTTTTGCAACGTCTTTCGGATACGACGAATACAACGAAAAAGAAACCGATATTATCAAAAGAAAATATTTGCTGAAACGTTTCAGTCACATTGCCCTGAGGGAAAAAACCGCCAATCTGTGCGAAAATATTTTGCCATAAAAGCCGACGAAGTAATCGACCCGACCCTTATGCTATCTCCGGAAGATTACGACAAGGTAATCGGCGACACAAAATCGGACATATCCTTTCCCTACCTGCTGACCTACACGCTTGACATGAGCAAAGACAAAGAAAATGCAATAAAGTATATCGCAGAAAAACTGAAGCTCCGTATAATCAACATTCCCAACCCGGAAGAACGGGACCGCAGAACCTGCGAAATGGATTATCTTGAAAATGTCACGCCCGAAATGTTTTTGTATTTGTATAAACACGCTTCCTTCGTCGTAACCGATTCATACCACGGAACCTGTTTTGCCGTAAAATTCAACAAACAGTTTATTTCTTTCGTCAACAATTTCCGCGGTTCTCTGCGTTACCGGATTTTTGACCGCCTTAAACTCAACAATCGGATTTTTTCAGACCCACAACACATCTTCAGCTCGCCTGACATTATGAAACCGATTGACTTTACCGAGGCAAACAACCTTTTAGAGAAATGGGGGGGGTATGCAATTAATTGGCTAAAAGATGCAATATCTTCCCCGGTTTCAAATCAGGTAAAATACACCGACTTTGAAAACTATATGGACATCAAAATTAAAGAAAACGCGCTTTTAAACAAACAACTGAAAAGCGAAAAGGAAAAAATGGAAACTGAACTCAAACAGCTTCAGGAACAGACAATGCTTCTGTCAAACGCCTCCGCCGTCCGTTTTCAATATTACCGCTGCAAAATGTTATCCAAACTCCTTTGGGGCGCCAAACGGCGGCACTACCGGAAAAAAGCCGAAGCATTACACCAAAAGCTTCGCAAAATCAGAAGAATAAGGAAACAACTGCGCAACATCCGCTGACATTATAGAACAAATGGACAACAAAATGAAACTCATCGAAAAAATCTTTTCCGTAAAAAACAGAAAAAACCACAAAGTCGTACATCTTCTGTTCTTCCGCATGAAATTCCGGCAGCGGGTTTCCAATCAGGAACTGCTGAACAAAATCAACGCCATTCTGTGCAACGAAGAAAAAATCATCGGCAAACTTATCGAAACCTCCAAGCCCAAAAAGGGAAAAGCCTTTTTGCCTTTTCTGTCGCTTCATCTGGTAGACAAATGCAACAACAACTGCGAAAGCTGCTCACACTTCTGCACTTTGGCCGACAACTTTATCCTCAATCCGTCCGACTACGAAAAGGATTTGATCATCCTGGCGCACAAGTTCAACGTCGGCGAAATTGACCTGATGGGAGGCGAACCCCTTCTCCACCCGCAAATTGTCAAAATTTTTGACATTACGCGCCGAATTCTGCCCCAAACTTTCATCTGCCTGCATACAAACGGCATTCTCCTTCCCAAAATGCCCGACGAATTCTGGGAAGCCTGCCGAAAAAACAAAATCGCCTTCAAAATTACCAAATATCCCGTCATGAAAAACTTTTCCGAAGTCGTTGATTTATGTCTCCGCAACGAAATCAGAATTGAAACGCTGATTAACGGCAACGAATTTCTGCATTGGATGGATCGCAGCGGCAACGGACAGATTGAAGAAAATTTTCACGCTTGCAAGTCCAAATTCGGCTGTTGCTATATTCTCAGAAACTCAAAACTCTACACCTGTCCGACAGCCTGTTACATGGATTACTACAACCGCTATTTCAACACGGAACTCCCGGTCGAAGCCGGCATCGACATTATTTATTCCTCTCCCGAAGAAATTTTGAATTATCTGAAAACGCCGCTTTCCTGCTGTCGTTACTGCCGAAACGTAAACAAGCTGAAACGAAGACCATGGAAACGTTCGCAAAGAAAAATTGACGAATGGGAGGACGCGGAAGCATAATGACCACCGGCCTCATTTTCGACATTAAGGAATTTGCCATCAACGACGGACCGGGCATAAGGCTGACCGTCTTCATGAAAGGCTGCCCGCTGCGTTGCGCCTGGTGTCACAACCCGGAAGGGATTTCGCCGCAGCCGCAACACAACCGAAAAACCGGCTGTATGGTCGGAAAGGAATACACGGTCGAAGAACTGACCCGCCGCATATGCAAATTCAGGGACGTCTTCGACCTTTCCGGCGGCGGCGTAACCTTTTCCGGCGGCGAACCGACCCGTCAGTCCGAATTTATCGAAGCCTGTGCCCTGCGTTTGAACGGTATTCACAAAACCTTGGACACCTCCGGTTTTTGTCCGTCCGCAACTTTTCGCCGGCTGCTTGGCGTTTTCGATTTGGTTTATTACGACCTCAAACTGGCCGACACCGCCGCACATCAACGCTTTACCGGCCAGAACAACCTTCAGATTCTGGAAAATCTGCATATCCTGGACGAGAGCGGGGTTCCTTACCATATCAGAATCCCGCTGATCCCCGAGATTACCGATACCGAAAAAAATCTGTCCGGGCTTTTAGATATCCTTGCCGGCCTCCGCAACAAACCGCAGCGCGTCGACCCGCTGCCCTACAACATCCTTGCCGGCGGCAAATACGATTCGTACGGGATGGCTTATCCACTTCAAAACGCATCCGCCGAAAACAACCGGGACAACATTGCCCGTTTCAAAGCCGAGCTGTGCAAACGAAACATAAACATTATGGGAGAACAATAAGATGCTTACCGAACGCCTGCAAAAAATGCGCGATTTTACCCAACAGAGAAAATACAAACAGTTCCGAACCGATTTTAACGAAAACGGCACCAAACTGCTGCGCAAACTGAACTGGGACTTTACTCAGCGCAGCGCGTGGCTGCTTAAGGAAATGTGCCGGGCAGAAGACCCAATTGTTTTTCCCGGCGAAAAAATCGGTTTCATCCGTACCAAAAACAGGCTTCCCGTTTATTGTGATCCCAAGGCCGTGCGCAAATATGTCGGCAAAAACAAACATCTTTTCGCCGAACCTTTTCACAACATCTGCCCCGATTACGCCATTCTTCTCAACGAAGGGCTGGAAGAAAAGCGTCGGCAGGCCGAAACCCGCCTGTCCGGAGCCGAAAAAAAGGAAAAAATATTTTTAAACGGTGTCATCACGACCATCGACGCGGTTCTCAACCTTGCGCAAAGATACAAAGTCGCCGCCGAAGCGGCCGGCAATCAAACCGTCGCCGCGCTTTTCGACCGCGTACCTCGCTTCCCGGCCGCAGATTTCCACGAAGCGCTGCAGTCTGTCCGCTTCGTTTCCTCAATTTTCAACATGGCCGACAACTACCAATTCGGATTCGGCCGAATGGACCAATACCTCTATCCTTTTTATGAAAACGACCTGAAAAACGGCCGGCTGACTCGCGAAACCGCCGCGGAACTCCTTGCCGAATTTTTCATTTCTCTGAACAAGGACACCGATTTGTACCGCGGCGTTCAGCAGGGCGACAACGGCCAGAGCCTGATGCTCGGAGGCTGCAAACCCGAAGACGGCGGCTCCGCCGTCAACGATTTGACCTACCTGATTATGGAAGTGTCCAAAGAACTGAAGCTCATCGACCCGAAAATCAATCTGCGCATCGACAGCCATACGCCTGACGACCTGCTCGAACTCGGCTGTGAACTGACCAAATGCGGCCTTGGTTTTCCGCAGTATTCCAACGATGAAGTCGTCATTCCCGCTCTGGTCAAAAAAGGCTATGCCCTCAAAGACGCCCGCAACTATACCGTTGCCGCCTGCTGGGAATTTATCATTCCCGGCAAAGGTATCGAAATTGTTAATCAGGGCGCCGTTTCAATGCCTTACGCCGTCGATGACGCTTTTGAAAAGGCCATGGCTGCCCGCGGTTCGTTCCGCCCGAAAAAATTCCTCGCTTTAATTCGCAAAAGTATGGAAAAACAAATCAAAAACATCTTGCGTAAACGCGACATCCGTACCTTACCCTCGCCTTTTGCTTCAATCTTCTTTCACGGCAGCATCGAAAGCCGCCGCGACGCTTCGGAATGTGTTCCGTACCGTAACGTCGGCATTCACGGCGCCGGTTCCGCCAATGCCGCCGACGCACTGGCCGCAATTCGCCTGACTTTCGAGGAAGAAGGAACAAACGGCCTGAAAAAACTGCTGGAAGCCAAACGCAGAAATTTTGAAGGCAGTGAAGAACTGCGGCACAAACTGCATGACGACATGCCCAAAGTCGGCAACGCGGACGCTGCCGTTGACAGCGAGCTTCGCTTCCTGTTCGACTGCTTTGCCGACGCGGCCGACAAATTTTCCGACAGCAAACGAAAAATCCGCCCCGGCAGCGGTTCCGCCATGTATTACATTTGGCTGGTCAATAACAATTCTCCCTGGGCTTTCGAGCCAAAAGTCAAAGCCACAGCCGACGGACGCCTTAACGGCGAAGCCTTTTCCACCAGCCTGGCGCCGTCTCACGGCATAAAGGTCGACGGTGTTCTCAGCGTGCTCAAGTCCTATTCCGTCATTGACTATTCGCGGATTATGAACGGCGGCCCGATAACCATTGAACTTTCGCCGTCCGTTTTCAAATCGGACGACGGCATCAAAAAACTGGCCGGCCTGATAAAATATTTCGTCAAACTCGGCGACCAGCAGCTGCAGTTGAATGTCCTTGACGCTTCGGTGCTTGAAGACGCCATCGCCCACCCGGAAAAACACCGCAACCTGATTGTTCGCGTCTGGGGCTGGAGCGGCTACTTTACCGAACTTGCGCCGGAATACCAGCAACATGTCCTGAACCGCCACAAATATAACATTTGACGGGAGAAAATAATTTTATCATTGACATTGAATCCCCCGTAAGCTATAAAAACCAAGTTAAGGCCGACTTAGCTCAGTTGGTAGAGCTACTGATTTGTAATCAGTGGGTCGGGGGTTCAAGTCCCTCAGTCGGCACCATAAAAAAAGCCTCCCAAAGCGGAGGCTTTTTTTATGGTTTTAATATTTTTGGGACTTGAACCCAAGCGGGCGCGAACCGATAGAAAACACCGCTGCTCCGGTGTTTTCGTTGTGAGCGGTAAGAGTTTGTTGCCAAGCAAACAAACTTTTGTGATGTGCGCGAGGCATACAAACCGAACGCCCCAAGTCCCTCAGTCGGCACCATAAAAAAAGCCTCCCAAAGCGGAGGCTTTTTTTTATGGTTTTAATATTTTTGGGACTTGAACCCAAGCGGGCGCGAACCGATAGGAATTTTCCCAATTTATCTTCTAAACATCATTTTAACCATTAACATTATAGAATACTAAAATATCTTTTATTAGGAGATAAACATGAATACAAGAAAACTCTTAATATCGACAGCTTTTATGTTATGCTTATCGACAAATATAAATGCACAGCAATCAGTATCAATTTCCAATCCTCCGGTAGAATTACAAACAGCGCATACTGCTGACGAAATTCAGTCTGCTATTTTATTTGGTTCTCCTGATGATGTGAAAGCTTTAATTCACAGTCAAGCTGGTGCGAATGCCATGTATGAATGTAACTCTCCCTTAACTTTAGCCATTAGAAGTATCTTGGACGTCCAAGAACAAGGCTCAGATGCCTTAAAATATGCTATTGAAAAAGTTAAATATTTAATTACCCAAGGTGCTGACGTCAACCAAGAGATTTGCCAAAAGAATGCCAGATTTCCATTAGATGTTGTATTATCTATACCCCTAGAATTACAAGGATATGAGGAATTATCGAATCAAGCAATTGATATGGAATTACAAAAAAATGGATATTGTAATATTCCCAACCTTATTTCTAAGCCTTGTAAAGATATTACAAAAAATGAAATATCTGCGGTTAAAACAACAATACATAATGCTTTTCTGGAAGTAAGAAAAATGACAGTGCCATATCTTATGGATATGCTGAAACTTCTTGTCGAAAATGGTGCGGATATCAACAAAAAAGATACCGCCAGAGGACGCACGGCTTTACATCATGCTGTAGAGATTCCTGCCGAATTAACCGTCGAACCTATTCATTACTTAATTCAAAAAGGCGCCAATATAAATAGCCCTGATTTTGATGGAAATACACCATTATTTATTGCCGAAGCGGCAAACAACAAGGAGGCTGTAAAATTGTTGATAGAAGCAGGAGCCAATACGACTATTAAAAATAAATATGGCGTACGCTATAATGAAGTTATTGGACTTCGGGCTTCTCCCTTGTTAAAGGACATAATAAATAAAACAGATAATTTGAATAAAGAAAAAACAACAGATATTCCCAGACAATAAATTTCGCGTTTTATCTTTTGAGTAGCGTTTTTACTTCATCAAAAAATCTAGTTTAAAACAAATAATAAAACGTAAAAATTAGTCAGGGGCACCACTCAATAGGGTTTAACAAATTCCGCAAAATATTTTCCCGATTTAAATTGATATTTAAACATTTTTATACCATATTGAAAACTGATATATAAAAAAGTTGTAAATGAGAGGTTTTGATGGCATTTAAAACAAAGCGGCTGCTGAAAAAAATAGTATCCTGGTCCGGCTTATTCTTCTTTGCCGTGGCGGCTTACATGATTTACCACCAGCTTTCCAAATATAAGCTTGAAGACATTAAGGACGCGCTTGTCAGCATTCCGGCACATAATTTGTTTTTAGCCTGCATGGCCTCGCTTGGCGGTTATGTCGCCCTGTCTTCCTACGACTTTCTGGCTCTGAAATACATCGGCCGCAAGCTGGCGCCCTGGAAATGGATTTTTGCCGGATTTATCGGCTTTTCCATCAGCAACAACGCCGGCCATGCCATCGTTTCCGGCGGCGCAATCCGTTACCGGCTCTACACGCGCTGGCGTTTCCACGCTTCCGAAATCGTCCGCATGGTCACTTTTTCCGGTTTTACCTATCTGGTCGCCTGTTTCTTTCTGATTATTCTCGGCTATTTTCTGACCCCGGATCACGCTTTCGGCGAAGGTTCGGTTTCGCACCTGACCACTCTGACCGTAACGGTCATTTCCGCACTCGGTCTGCTGGTCTACTTCGGCGCATCGCTGTTTTACAAAAAGCCGATAATCATCAAAGACGTCGAGTTTGACATTCCTTCTTTCAAAATGGCGCTGGCGCAGGTTTTCATCGGCGGCGCCGACATTCTGCTCGCCTCGCTGGTACTTTACTATTCACTGACGCCGTTCATGGACATTCCGTTTGACGTTTTCATCGGCGTCTTTATCATCGCACAGGTTCTCGGCGTGTTCAGTCAGGTTCCGGGCGGTCTGGGCGTTTTCGAAGGCCTGTTCCTGTACATTATTCCGGGCGACCACAACCAGGCGCTGATTTTCGGCGCCCTGATTGCCTACCGCATTATCTACTACCTTTTCCCGCTGATTATCTCCGGCATTGTCCTGTTTACCTACGAATGGTATACAAATTACTCCCGAAACCGGCGTTTGAGCAAATAAGCAAAGCCCCTCTTTTGAGGGGCTTTTTCTCATTTTGCAATCCGAACGCTGAAACCGTCGGGTATATTGGCAAACTCCAGACGGCAGCCGTAATGCCCCGCAATCCGTTTGACAATCGACAGCCCCAATCCGCTGCCGGAAACTTTCTGGCCGGCCGGACGGAAGAAACGCTCGCTCAGATGCCCGATTGTTTCATCGTCAACCGACACGCCGGAATTAACTACTGTCAACGCATCCGCCGCAACCAAAATTTTTACCGAGGCGCCTTCCGGACTGTACTTCAGGGCGTTGTCCAGCAGATTTCGCAGCAACAGTGTCCACAACAGCGGATTGCCGCGCTCAACCGGTCCCGTTTCGCCGATTTCAACGGAAATGTCGATTTTTTTCGCCGCAATCGCTGCCGCATAATCAACCTGCAAATCATCGGCAATCTGCTGCCAGTTGATGTTTTCACAATGCTCGTCATATATGCCGAAAGCCGTATCCACCTTGGACAATACCAGCAGCTGTTCAACCAGACGCGACGAACGCTCAATGCCTTTCTGCAGCTTATCCAAAGCCTCGGCACGCATTTTTTCGTCACTGCCGGCCATTTCCGCCACTTCCAACTGCACCTGCAAAGCCGTCAGCGGCGTCCGCAGTTCATGCGCGGCATCAGCAACGAAACGACGTTCGCCGGCCAGCATGCCTTCAATCCGTGCCATCTGTATGTTCATCGCCTTAACCAAAGGCAGAATTTCTGCCGGAATGCCTTTCTCTTCCAAAGGCGACAGATCCCCGCTGCCACGACTTTGCAGACTGTCGGCCAGATTGCCCAGCGGCCGGAATTCCCGGGTCAGCACCGCCACAATCATAACCATCAGCACAAACAGTCCCGCCGCCCACGGAATCATAAATTCTTCGGTCATGTCCCAGACTACGTCGGCCCGGTATTCCTCCTCCTGACCGACCGCAATATAAAATTTGCCGTCCGCAGACTGCAGCCAGACAATCCGCCATTCGTCGTCACCGTCGACAATCTGCCGGATAAAGCTTCCCGTTGCCGGCAAAAAGCCGAAATCTTTGCCATTCTCGTTATCATGAAAGACCAAACGGCCGTCTCGGTCAAAAACCGCAAAGCCGATGGCCTCGTCCTCATCGTCGGCATTATGAACATTCTCAATCATCCGGTCGGTAATTTTTTGTGCCCCGGCTGCCAGCCCGCTCCAGTCTGCCCCGGCCAGCTGTCTGGCCAGCGCCATCTGATAGGTGTCGAAAAACTCGTCGACCTTTTCTTTGGTTTCTTTCCATGACAAAACGCCCGCAGCCAGCCAAACGACGCAGGAAATCCCTATAAACCAGACGATCAGCCTTAATCTCAAACTGAGCTTATTCATTCGTCCCCCAATATATAGCCGATTTTATTCACGGTTTTACAATGTCCCGGCCGAGCTTTTTGCGCAGATGATGAATGTGCACTTCCACCGCATTGCTCGAAACCTCTTCGTCCCAGGAATAAATTTTGTTCTCTATCGTTTCTTTCGACAACACGCGGTTTTTGTTCAAAAGCAGCAGTTCCAGCAACGCCAGTTCCTTCGGCGCCAGAACCGTTTCCTTTCCGTCTTGGCGAACTTTGCGCGTCTGCGGATCAAATTCGATTTTTCCGTGCCGGATAACCGGAGCCGCCTGCCCGCCGCTGCGGCGGATAAGCGCATTCAGCCGCGCCTGCACCTCTTTCAGGGCAAAAGGCTTGCCCAGATAATCGTCGGCGCCGCTGTTCAAACCGGCAATCCGCTGGTCGACGTCGCCGCGTGCCGTCAAAATCAGCACCGGTTCTTTTCTGTTTTTATGCCGCCAGTCCTGCAAAATCGCCAGACCGTCCTTTTTCGGCAGGCCCAAATCGAGGATGACCGCGGCATACGGAGCCTGAAACAAGGCCTCTTCTCCCTCGGCGCCGTCCGTAAACCAGTCGACGCTGAATCCGAGCTTTTCCCAATCCGACCTTTAATCCGTCCCCGATAAGGGCATCATCCTCGATAAGCAATATACGCATTTGGGCTCCCTGTTCCTATTTCTTCAGCGCAATGCTGTCAACGTCAATCTTGGTATCCTTAAACATTTCCTTGTCAATCTCGCCGTTCAGAATAACCGTGTCCTGCGGCGTAACGTTCAGGCCTCTCCAGTCTTCGTTGTCAATTTCGACCGTAACCGTACCGGAAGCGTCCTTGAACAGATATTTTTCATTGCCGAGGCTTCTTTCAATCTGTCCGACCAGAACAACGGCGGTGTCGTCATTAAGCTTCAGGGCATCGGCCACGCTCATCGGCGCCAGACCCGGCCCCTGAAAACCGCCGGAAACCATCTGGGCCGAAGCCGCGCCGCTCATTCCCAGAGCCAAAGCCAAAGCCGATACTGCAAAAATCTTTTTCATGTTTTCTCCTTGAATAAAAAGTTAAGTTGTTCGTTATTACATGGTCAGTACAACAATCTGAACTTAAGGAACGCTTAAGGATAAAATAATTTTTCAATTTTTTTAAAAACATGTCAGTTCAATACGCTCTCCGTCAACAAATCCGCGCCCTCCGACCGGAAAGGTAAAAATCGGCGCCGTATGTCCGAAATCCGCATTGGCGATAATCGGTAAGCCCTCCAACTCTTTTTTGGACAGCAAAATCTCCTCCAGCTGCGCCCGATTCATCTGATTCTGCGGTTCAAAGCGTCCGATAACCAGCGCCCGGACACTTTTAAAATCGGGATGCAGACACAAAGACTGCAGATTCCGGTTGAAAACCCAGGCGTCATGTTCGGCACAGTGCTCCGCAAACAAAATACAGTCCCGGATATCCGGAAAATACGGCGTGCCCTTAAGTTCGTCCAACAGCCCCAGATTTCCTCCGATTATCGTCCCTTCCGCCTTGCCGGGACGAATAACCCAAATGCCGTCATTGCGGACAAAATGCCGTTCGTCCTGATTAAGATACCAAGGATCGTCAGACCATTCCGGCGACGGCCACAGCGCAAAAGCCTCTTTCTGAAAAAAGCATTTCTTAAAACAGTCCAGCGTGTAGTCAAAACCTTTCAACATGCCGAAACTCGAAAAATGCGGCCCGGAATAGGTAACCAGACCGGTTTTGGCATAAATGGCGCAGCTCAGCGCCGTAATATCCGAAAAGCCGCAGAAGATTTTCGGATTCGCTTTGATTAGCCCATAATCAATCTGCGACAAAAGCTCCACGGCGTTAAAACCGCCGATGGCCGTCAGAACCGCGTCAACCGATTTGTCCGCAAACGCCTCATGCAAATCGTCAAGCCGCGCCCGTACCGGCGAAGATAAAAAACGGTCCGTCATTTCAACATTTTTTCCAAAAGAAACCGTCAGCCTCATTTCGGCGAAACGCGCCCGCGCAATCCGTCGGCAGTCTTCGGAAATAATCCCCAAACTCCGTGACGGTGCAATAACCCGCACATGAGAACCCGGCTTCAGTTTTTCGGGAACAATATTCATCATCAGTCGGCCTTTTTAGTTAACCCTGCTGAAATAATAAAACATACGGCACGATTTGCAATTTTAAAATTATTCTTCCCCGTCAAACTTCGCCGGCCGAACGTCTTGCAGGAAAAGCCCCGGAACAAAACGCCCCACGCGCTCTGTTGCTGCCGCGGCCTTCGCCGTTTGACAAATACTTTTCAGCCAATAAAAAACGCCCGCAACGGGGCGTTCCGGCTCTTGCTTCGTAAGTTTCGCGACTGCATCGCTCAACAACTGCGCTTCGGTCAAAGTCTTTATAACAACGGCTCTGTTGCTGTCGCTGCCTTCGCCGTTTAACAAAGGCTTTTCAGCCAATAAAAAAACGCCCGCAACGGGGCGTTCCGGCTCTTGCTTCGTAAGTTTCGCGACTGCATCGCTCAACAACTGCGCTTCGGTCAAAGCCTTTATAACAACGGCTCTGTTGCTGCCGCTGCCTTCGCCGTTTAACAAAGGCTTTTCAGCCAATAAAAAAACGCCCGCAACGGGGCGTTTTTTTATTGGCTGCTTCACCTGGATTCGAACCAAGATTAACGGAGTCAGAGTCCGCTGTCCTACCATTAGACGATGAAGCAATCTGTCGAACAAGGGAATATTTATGCCATTTTAAATTACAAGTCAACAACTTTTTCAAAAAAACTGTTTCCCCCGAAACAATTTTTTGCTTGCACTTCCGCCAATTCTCAATTACTTTGAATTCAGCCGTCCGGAAATCTCCGGCGGTCAGAACCGGAAAACGGTTCGGGGTTGTCACAGACCTCGACAACAACGGATTGGATATAGTCCGTTAATGTTTATATCCCCGACTCCCGTCGGGGAGACTTTGGCGCATGTTCAGGAGGAAACTCTAAAGGCCAAAGTAGTCGCGTTGTTGAGGCTTGTGAACTCCCCGGCACCCTTCTGTTGAAGATGTGCCTTTTTTTATGGGAAAAAACAATGGACATCGAAAACGCTACTTATGCGCAGCTGCTTTACCTGCGCCGTTCTTACCGTCAGGACCTGGCTGCCGTCGAAGCCAAAATCGCCGAACATCGAACCCGGCAGCTCTTTGCCAGAAAACAAAAGCAAAACGAAGTCTTGCAGCAGGTCAACCGCGAATTTTTCAACTTCTTCGGCGGCGATCCCTTTCTGAACAAAAAGCTCATGGCACCCGTCAGAAACATGTCGTTCTTCATATCCTACGGCCTGAACAAACGCCTGAACGAGCTGGGAATCTTTTACGTCTGGCAGATTATGCTCCGAACGGAAAAATATTTTCAGGATCACATCGGCGGCAAAGAAACCGCCAAACTGAAAAACCACCTCGCCGAAAACGGCCTGTATCTCGGAATGCGACCCAACGGAACAAAACAGCCCCGCCGGTAAGCGGGGCTGTTTCTGTTACTTCTTTTCGTCTTCAACCACTTTAATATGCAGTTCGTCAAGCTGCTGCTGCGTAACGAAGTTCGGCGCCTGCATCATCAAATCTTGTGCTTTGCCGTTTAAGGGGAACAAAATCACGTCGCGGATAATCGGTTCGTCCAAAAGCAGCATAACCAGCCGGTCAACCCCGTAGGCCGAACCGGCGTGCGGCGGCGCGCCGAACTTAAATGCGCTTATCATGCCGCCGAATTTGCTGTCGACGACGCTATGGTCATAACCGGCAATCTCAAAAGCCTTATACATAATTTCCGGCTTATGGTTGCGCACCGCACCCGACAGCAGTTCTACGCCGTTGCAGACAAAATCGTACTGGTAAGCATAAATGTCCAGCGGATTCTTGCCGTTCAGCGCGTCCATTCCGCCCTGCGGCATCGAGAACGGATTATGCGAAAATTCAACGGCGCCGGTTTCTTCGTTTTCTTCATAAAACGGAAAATCGACAATCCAGCACATTTTAAACGCATTTTCGTCAATCAGGCCGAGTTCTTCGCCGACCTTGTTGCGCAAACGGCCGGTAAACTTGTCAAACTTCATGCCCTTGCCGGCCATAAAGACAACCGCATCGCCGTCCTTGGCGCCGGTTTCTTTCTTAAATTCCTCCAGTTTTTCAACACTCAGCAGCTTGGCAATGCCCTTGGCACCGCCGGCAGCATAAGCGATGTAGGCAATGCCGCCCATGCCTTCTTCCTTGGCATAAGCGTCAAGCTTGTCAAAGAAAGAACGCGGCTTCTCGCCGGCGCCGGCAACGACCATCGCCTTAATAACCTTGCCCTCTTTGGCCAGATTGTCATAAACGCCGAAACCCGATTCTCCGAACAGGCCGGTAACATTCTGCAAAACCAGCGGATTGCGCAGATCCGGCTTATCGGAACCATAATTCATCATCGCCTCGCGGAACGGAATATGGACATACGGCGCCTGGTCAACCTTCTTGCCGTTGGCAAATTCGTTGAAGATTGTCCCCAGCGTGTGCTCAATAACCTTAAACACGTCGTCCTGCGTGGCAAAAGACATTTCCATATCCATCTGATAAAATTCGCCCGGCGAACGGTCCGCGCGCGGGTCTTCATCGCGGAAACACGGCGCAATCTGAAAATACTTGTCAAACCCTGAAACCATCAGCAGCTGCTTAAACTGCTGCGGCGCCTGCGGCAGGGCATAAAAGCGCCCCGGATTCAGCCTGGACGGCACCAGAAAGTCCCGTGCGCCTTCCGGCGACGAGGCTGTCAAAATCGGCGTCTGATATTCGGTAAAGCCCTGCTCCCGCATCAGTTCGCGGGAACGCTGAATAACCGCCGAGCGCAGCAAAATGTTTTTGTGAATGCGGTCTTTGCGCAAATCCAGAAACCGATATTTAAGGCGCATTTCTTCTGGCGCATCGTCTTCAACCGCAACCTGAAACGGCAGAATTTCAGCCTCGGAATAAACCTCAAGGGCATCGACCTTGATTTCGATGTCGCCGGTCGGAATATTTTTGTTAATACTCTCGCGCATCATGACTTTGCCGCTGATGCCGATGACCGATTCGGGACGGATGGCCTCGATTTTTTCAAACAGGTCGGAAGAGCTGTCGAACACACACTGGGTAATGCCGTAATGGTCTCGCAAATCCACAAAGCAGAGATTGCCCAGATTTCTCTTGCGGTGAATCCACCCCGCAAGCTTAACTTCCTTGTTGACGTCCGAACTTCTCAGTTCGCCGCAGGTGTGAGTACGATAGCTGTTCATAAAAAACCTCATTTTCGTTATTATAATTTAGATTTAATTGTTAAAACGAATTTCACCCGAAAGCAAGCAAAACTTAAGAAATCAGCACCGAAAATCGACTTTCCCGTCAAAAACGGCTTGCGCCGGCCTTAAAAAAATATTAAACATCAGGAACTATGCTGAAAGCAGCTTGAAAACAACGGATTGAATTTTATGAAACTGATTGAAAACACCTCGGAACTGATAAGCTTCTGTCAGGAGCTGAACCGGAAGCCTTTCATTGCCGTAGACCTGGAGTTTCTGCGCGAAAAATCCTACTACGCCAAACTCTGCCTGATTCAGGTCGCCGCGCCGGACACAGCCGCCATCATTGACCCGCTGGCGCCCGGAATTGAGCTGGAAGCCTTTTTTGCCGTGCTGCACAACCCGGAAGTGGTCAAAGTCTTCCACTCCGGCCGCCAGGACATCGAAATCATTTACCATCAGGCCGGTTTCATTCCCGAACCGCTGTTCGACACGCAGACGGCCGCTCAGGTCTTCGGCTTCGGCGAAGCGATCAGCTACGAAAATCTGGTCAAAACCATTCTCGGCATTCAGCTGGACAAAAGCTGCCGCCTTTCCGACTGGAGTCTGCGCCCGTTGGACGCCAAACAGCTTGAATATGCGCTTTCCGACGTTACCCATCTGGTGCCCGTTTATGAACATCTGCGCGGCAAACTGGCCGAAAGCGGCCGCGAACACTGGCTTGACGAAGAATTTGCCGCTCTTGCCGACCCCGAAACCTATATCGTGCACCCCGAAGACGTCTGGCAGAAAATCAAACACCGGTCGCACAACGGCCGCCTGCTGACCGTTTTGCGCGAACTTGCCGCCTGGCGCGAACGCCGGGCGCAAAGCAAAGACACGCCGCGCCAGAGCATTATCAGGGACGACTGCCTGCTCAACATTGCCGCCGCCTGCCCTGACTGCCGCGAAGATCTGGAAAAAATCCGCAACATCCGCAAAGACGTCGTTACCGGCAAACTAGGCGAAGAAATTCTGGAAGTCATTCAAAAAGCCGTCAAAATTCCGCCTTCGGCCTATGTCAAACCCGAGCACGAAAAAATGCTGCCGGTCGGCGCCGCGGCCTTATACGAACTTTTGCGCCTGCTTCTGAAAATCCGCTCGCAGGAACAAGGCGTAATTCCCAGGCTGATTGCTTCCGACGACGATCTCAAACGGCTGGCAGTTTTTTCCGACAGAAAAAACCCCGTTCTCCGGGGCTGGCGTTTTGAAATCTTCGGCCGGGACGCCGTGGCGCTGCGGGAGGGAAAACTGAGCATCTCTTACGACGCCGAACGCCATCGCATTGAAATCGGCGAAAAAGCCGGGAACTGATCCCGGCTTTGTTTTGCCTATTTGTAAGGCTGATTATACAAACTGTCCAGCAGCTGCAAAATTTTCAGCGCCTTTTCGCTCTTAATCGAATAATAAATCGTCTGCGCCTCCCGCCGGGTTTTGACCACGTTCTCCGCCCGCAAAATGGCCAGATGCTGCGACAGGGCCGACTGACTCAGGCCGACGGCCTTCTCAAGTTCGGTTACGTTCATCTCGTTTTGCATCAGATAATACAAAATTTCCAGACGCCGTGCGTTGCCCATCGCTTTCAGCAGCTTTGACCCCGGTACTATCGCTAAATTCTTCATCTCGCTTCTCCTCATTTAACTGATTCTAATTTAGCATGATTCCAAGGCGCAAAACAGTTCTAGACAAACCAATTGCTATATATACTTGTTGATGATGGCATAAAGTAGAGATTCCGAGTTGCCATCGGAAAATTATTATAATATGATGACCTGAACCTAACGGAGAGAAACAAAATGGAAGAAAAAGACATTAAGGATCTGAGCTTTGAAGAAGCGCTTGCCCGGCTTGAAAATCTGGTTCGCGAACTGGAAAGCGGACGCATCAGGCTTGACGACGCCGTTACCGCCTACGAGCGCGCCGTAAGCCTCAAAAAGCTTTGCGAAAACAAGCTCAGAGACGCACAGCTTAAAATCGAAAAAATCGAAATTACCCCCGACGGCGAAACAAAACTGAGCGAACTGGATAAAATCGAAAACTGATTACGGACGATGCGACATGACCGACATTAAAGAAACTGAGCGCCTTTTCCCGGCGTTTCAACGACTGCCTGCCCGAATTCTTTACCCTTCCAGCCGGCCCCGAAAAAAGAGTGGTTCAGGCCATGGAATATTCGGTCATGAACGGCGGCAAACGCCTGCGGCCTTTCCTTGTCTGCGAGTGCGCCGCCCTGTTCGGCGTACCGGAGGAAAAATCTTTCCGCACCGCTGTCGCGCTTGAAATGCTGCATTCCTATTCGCTCATTCACGACGATCTCCCCGCCATGGACAATGACGACCTCCGCCGCGGCAAACCAACCTGCCACAAGCAGTTTGACGAAGCCACCGCCATTCTGGCCGGCGACGGTCTGCTGACCTATGCCTTTGAAGTCATCAGCGACGAAAAGACGCATCCGCGGCCGGTCATCCGCAGCCGCCTGGTCAAACTTCTGGCCGAAGCCGCCGGCGCTTTCAACGGCATGATTGCCGGGCAAATGCTTGACCTTTACGCCGAAAACCTCAAAAACCCCGCCGAACCCGAAAAACTGATTAAAAACATTGAAGAAATGAAGACCGGCCGCCTGCTCCGTTACGCTTGCGAAGCCGGCGCCGTCCTCGGCAATGCGCAGGGCGAAAAATATCAGGCGCTGATTGACTACTCGCGCCGTATCGGCATCGCTTTCCAGATTGCCGACGACATTCTCGACGTCGAAGGAAACCAGGCGCTGGTCGGCAAAACCCTGAACAAAGACGCCGAACAGGGAAAAATTACCTTTGTCGGCATCTACGGCCTGTCCAAAGCCAAACAAATTGCCAAAGACTTCATAATCGAAGCCGAGCAGGTTTTGGACATCTTCGGAAATAAGGCCCAAACCTTAAAGGAACTGGCACACTTCATCATCGAACGCAAATCTTAGCATGCGGAACGCCGTCAAAACGTATTTATTACAGGTATCTGTACTTATTGGCGCGATATGTTCCTAGAACATGGATGGATTCTGAAAAGAATTTCAGCTCATCAAAAGCATTCTGAAAAGCTTTTCTGGATGGGTGCGATTCGATTTCGGCATAAAACTGCGCCGAAACAAACTTCCCTTCCAGCAGATAACTCTCAAGTTTTGTAATGTTGATGCCATTAGTGGCAAAGCCGCCCAGCGCCTTGTACAATGCCGCCGGAATGTTTTTGGCCTTGAATATGAACGAAGTGATAAATTCGCCGCCGTCGTCTTCGGGAATTTCCGCTTCCCGTGCCATAATCAGAAAACGGGTCGTGTTGTTGCGGGCGTTTTCAATATTCGGCGCCACCACGTCCAGCCCGTAAATTTCGCCGGCCAGTTTGGAGGCGATTGCGGCTATTGACTTATCCTGAAACTTCAGCACGTCCTGACAGCTGAGCGCCGTGTCAATGCGCGCCGTCGGCTTAATGCCGTGTCTTTTCAGAAACTCCGAACACTGCGCCAGCGCCTGCGGATGCGACGAAGCCGATTTTACGTCCGCAAGTTTGGTCCCAGGCAAACCGAGCAACTGATGATTAATCGGCAGAAAAAACTCGCCGATAATATGCAAACCGGTCTGCGGCAGCAGAAAATGCACGTCGGAAACCCGCCCGGCATTGGAGTTCTCCACCGGAATCATCGCCAGATCGGCCTCTCCTTCGCTTACCAGGTTCATGGCTTTTTCAAAAGTGTCGCAGGGCAGATATTCCTGCCCGGGATAAACCGTCATTGAGGCAATGTGCGAATAAGCGCCGGCCACGCCCTGATAGGCTATTCTCATTTTTTTCAGCTCCTTAAAAATAACTTGCGTCAGGCAAGTTTATATAATATAACAGCCTGAAAATAAAGGACGAAAAAGCATGAAAGTGGATATTTTTGATTTTGACCTCGACCGCAGCCTGATTGCCGACAAACCGGCCAGCCCGAGAGACAGCTCCAAACTTTTGGACTTGTCCGAAGAAGACAGGATAACCGATCGCGTTTTCTATGAACTGCCCGAAATCCTGCACGAAGGCGACGTTCTCGTTTTCAACGACACCAAGGTCATTCCGGCGCGGCTTTACGGCAAACGCGGCGAAGCTCAGGTTGAAGTCACGCTCTACCACCCGGTTGACGGCATCCGCTGGCAGTCATTCATAAAAAATGCCAAACGTCTGCGCCCCGGCGACACGGTTGCCTTTTACACCGCCGAAATCCCGGCCGAAAAATCGGATTTCACCGCCGAAGTCCTGGAAAAAAACGGCGAAGACGGCGTTTTGCTCAAATTCGACTGCGACCCGAAAAATCTCGGCCATTACCTGGGAAAAATACGGTTCAATGCCGTTGCCGCCTTATATCAAACGCGAAAAACCCGCCGATGGCCTGTGGAGCAAATATAACGACAAAGAAGATTATCAGACCGTCTATGCCAGACACGAAGGTGCCGTTGCCGCACCGACCGCCGGCCTGCATTTTACCCCGCGCGTCCTGGAGGCTTTGGATAAAAAAGGCGTCAAAAAGGTTTTTCTGACCCTGCATGTCGGCGCCGGAACTTTCCTGCCGGTCAAAGTCGAAGACACCAAAGACCATAAGATGCACGCCGAATACGGCGTCATTTCCCCGGATGCCTGCAAGATAATAAACGAAGCGAAAAAGAACGGCAACCGTATTATCGCCGTCGGCACAACCTCTCTGCGCTTGTTGGAAAGCGCCGCCGACGACAACGGAATCCTGCACCCTTTTACCGGCGAAACCGACATTTTCATCACGCCGGGCTACAGGTTCAAAATCATCGACTACATCATCACCAATTTCCATCTGCCCAAATCGACGCTGTTCATGCTCATCTGCGCCATCGCCGGTACCGAACGCATGCAGGCGGCCTACCGCTACGCCATGGAGCACAAATACCGCTTTTATTCTTACGGCGACAGTTCGATTTTAAAATGCGTAAACAAAATTTAAACCACTTCCCGCCTATGATACGGCATAAGGGAGAAACAGGGTGCTCAAACTGAACATAAGCTTGGAAAAGATTCTGCCGCTGCTGAAAAACACGTTTCTGCCGGCACTGGTTTTCGGTGCCGGAGTTATCGGGTTCTATGCGGCCAACCCGTTTCCTGAATCTTCGCTGCTTACGCTGCACAGCCTGTTTTACGTTCTCAGTTTCGCAACTTTTCTGATTTTGCTCTACTTCGACAGCCGCAAACCGGTATTTTTTATCCTGATAACCGTTTTGAGCTATATTTTGATAAACTATGTCAAAAAGAACGGGGGCGAAAGCTATCAGTCTTCGGCCGAATACCTTAACCTTTGCTTTTTCCTGCCGCTCAATCTGACGATTTTTTACTTTTTGCCCGGCGGCAAACTGTTGCGGAAAGAAAACGTCTGGCTCCTGCTCTCGGTCTTTGCCCAGTTTGCCGTTGCCGAAAAGCTGAGCGCTGCGGGGCTGGCTCCGGCATGGAACTTTAGCGACACGCCTTCTTCCGGTCTCAACGGCCTCAGCCTGATATTCTTTGCCCTCATGCTTTGCGCTTTTTTCATCCGGGCGTCGGTCAGCGGTTCCATTGTCAACACCGCCTTGTTTTTTTGCCGGTTTTGAAATTTTCCTCGGCTTTTACTATTCGCTGCTGCCCTCGGCGTTGACGATCTTCTTTGCCGCCGCCATGCTCAGCATTGCCGTCGCCGTCGTTCAGGATATTTATTATTCCACCTACCGCGATGTCCTGACCGGACTTGCCGGACGCAACGCGTTTATAATCAACGCCAAAAATTTTCCGCTCAAATACTCGGTCGGCATTGTCTGTATCGACGATTACGAAAAGCTCGGTCAGGTCTTTGGCCGCATGGGGCAAAACGCGCTTACGAAAATGATTGCTTCCCGCATTACCGAAACTGAATTTGAAAATCAGGTTTATCGTTATACGCCGGACGAATTCGTCATCATTTTCAAAAAGGAAGACAAAAACGAAGGCTTCGACCGGCTGGAAAAAATCCGCCGTGCCGTCGCCTCGGCCGAATTTATGCTCGGCCGCCGCAAAAAGCCGATAAAACTGACCGTGTCCTGTGCGGTTTCCGAAAAAAAACGCAGCGACGCCAACTCAGTCGAAGTTCTGGTTCGTGCCCATAAGGCCCTGCAAAAAACCTACAAATTTACCCAAAACGTCACTTCCAAAGCCTAAAAAACTAGGAATGTTCTTTCCTGAGCATAGCCAAACGCGCCATCACAAACACGCCGAGCAGCACCAGCGGCAACGACAAAATCTGTCCCATTGTAAACGAGTTGAAAAAGAATCCCATCTGTTCGTCCGGCTCGCGAAACTGTTCCATGGCAATTCGGAAAACCCCGTACAAAGCCACAAACGCGGCCGAAACAAAACCGTGTCTCTCGCGCACCCATTTATAACGCCACAACACGTTCAACACGATGAACATCAGCACGCCCTCAAACATTGCCTCATACAGCTGCGACGGATGCCGCGGCAGATAACCGCCGCTCGGAAAACGTACCGCCCACGGCACGTCGGTTATCCTGCCCCACAACTCGTCGTTCACAAAATTGGCCAGCCGGCCGCAAAATATGCCGATTGGCGCATACAAAACCACCAAATCCGTCAGCCGCAGAAAACCGTAATTTATCTTGCGCGCAAACAGCCAAAGCGCAGCCACGACGCCAAGCACGCCGCCATGGAAAGACATGCCGCCCTGCCAGATTTCCAAAATCCGCAGCGGATTTTCCCAGAAATATCCTTTGCCGTAAAACAGAACATAACCCAAGCGGCCGCCCAGAATAATGCCCAGCGTCAGATAGAAAACCATGTCCTCAACATTTGTCCGGCTCAGTCCCAGATCATATTTTTTCACGTTGCGGTTAATCAAATACCAACCGGCCAGAATACCGAAAAGATACGCCATCGAATACCAGCGCACCGCCACGGGACCGATTGAAAACATAATCGGCGAAATATCCGGAAACTCAAGACCTGTCATCATTTTTTCTTTCCTTGGTTGGCAATTGATTAAAACTATATTAACAAAAAAAAATATATCCACACCTAAAAATTTTTAATTTGCACCGTTCCTTGTCAGTCTACTGATTTAACGTAAATTTTCTTTTCAAATTTTTTTTGTTTCCCGATTTAGGTGGAAAACTTTTTTTAATTTATTGTAATCGCCGACTCGGTAATGCAATCTGTTTTTATCACGACGCGGCCGCGGCTGCAAAACTAACCCAGGTGGAGAAGCTCACAATGAATCCGGCAAAGAATTTAGCCCCTGAATACAATCCGATAGACACGGTTGAAAACATTTTCAGCACCCGTTCTTTCGAGTTGGAACGCCGCAGTCTGAACGAAGTCGTGGTTGAAGTGCAGGGCAAATGGAACAACATGCTGCTCTTTTTTGCCTGGGAACAGAACATGCGCTGCCTGCATCTTTCCTGTCTGATGGATATTGAAAGCACCATTGAAGACCGCAGCAAAATCTTTGAACTGCTGGCACTGGCCAACGAAGAACTCTGGGTTGGGCATTTTTCTTACTGGACCGAACAAAACATGCCGGTTTTCAAACACTCCGTCATCATTAACGATGACGAAGAAATGGTCGAAAACAAAGTTTCGCAGATTATCGACATCGCCATCAAGGAATGTGAACGCATGTATCCGATTTTCAATGTTGTCCTTACCCGCGGCATGGACCCCAGACAGGCGCTCTATCCGATGATGATGGAAACCAAGGGTTCAGCCTGAAGCCGCAAAAAAAAGGTCTTCGCCGCAACCGGCAAAAACCTTTTCCTTTTTTACGCAAACAGATAAACCTGTTCCGCTAAATCCCCGAAAGTCCGCACTTCCGTTTCCAAAACAAACGAGGGAACGCAAACGCCCAGATGTTCTTCAATCAACAGGCTCAGCCTCAACATGTCAAGCTCGTCAATCCCCAACAGGAGAAGTTCCGTCCCGTCGTCAATTTCAGACATTGACGCAACCACGCCGAACTGGCAGACAAGCAGCTCTTTCAGTTCATCTTTGTAATCCATAATAAATTATTTTTTGGTTTTTAAATGCTTGCCGCAAATGTAAATTATCCACACAGCCGCGGCAATAACAAAATCACAAAACACCCAGCCTTTAAGAAGGGCAAAATCATTCACGACCACCACAAACTGAGTCATGAAGATACAGGTCAGAACATTAAGAAGCATCGCCGGAATACGCGGATTGACCTTTTTCAGCTTAAACATTTTCAGGTTAAACCGGAACGACAAACCCGCGGCAACGACAGCTCCGCCGGCTAAAATCACATTTTGAAACATAATATTTAATTTTTAAAATGATAAAAACACATATCTATAAACAGTTATGCGTTAATTTAACCTTTTTTGTCCAAAATGTAAACCGAAAATAACCGGAAATTAATTTCTGATTGACCGAACCCAAGCCTTCACATTGCGGTTATGCTCGTTCAGGCTTCTGGCAAAACGATGACCGCCCTTGCCGTCGGCCACGAAATACAGATAATCGCTTTGCTGCGGACGGGCGGCAGCCATAAGCGCCTCTCGCCCCGGATTGCAAATCGGCCCCGGCGGCAGACCGTAATTCAGATAAGTGTTGTAAGGACTGTCGATTTTCAGGTCGGCACGTTTCAAACTGCGTCCGAACGAAGTTTCGCCCTCCGTAATCGCATAAATTACCGTAGGATCGGTTTGCAGCCTCATACCTTTCTTCAGACGGTTCAGAAACACGGAAGCCACCAGCGGTCTTTCTTCCGGCACACCGGTTTCCTTTTCGATAATCGAAGCCAACGTCAGCAGTTCGTTAACGTCCTTCAGCGGCAGACTGCTGTCGCGGGAAGCCCAGACTTCTTCCAGCGCTTTCTGCATAGCGGTCCGCGCCTGCAGGATAATGCTGTTGCGGCTGGCTCCGAGTTCAAAACTGTAGGTCTCCGGCAACAGCTCTCCCTCCTTGACGTCAAGGTCTATTTCGCCTTCCAAATCAGGATAATTGGCAATCAGATACATAATCTGGCCGCTGGTCAGTCCTTCGGGAATGGTTATCCGCCGGAAAAAAACTTCCCCGCGCGCAATCTTGTCCATCGCCGCCTGCAACGAAATCCCCGGCATAAACTGGTACTCGCCGGCTTTGAGATGTTTGGCCAGTCCGTTGATTCTGGCCATAATGCGAAACAGCCAGGGCTTATCAATCACGCCGGCGCGCGACAATTCTTCCGCCACCGTTTTCAGTGACGCCCCTTTCGGGACCACCACATTGGTAACGTTAAGGAGCGGACCGCTTGCCGCAATCCACCCCTTAATTTGCATATAAGCAAGCACCGACAAAACAATCAGAAAAATGATAATAAGCTTTTTCATCGGTGTTCTTTACACGGCTAAGCTTCGTATTTCTTGAAAATCAGCGAAGAATTCGTACCGCCGAAGCCAAACGAGTTCGACATGACGGCCTTCAGCACTTTCGGCTTCGCTTTCAGCGGAACCAAATCCATATGGGCAACCTCGTCAGCCGGATTCTCAAGGTTCAGGGTCGGCGGACAGATTTGATCCTGCAGCGCCTTGACGGACAGAACCGCCTCAACGGCACCGGCAGCGCCCAGCAGATGGCCGATGGCCGATTTTGTAGAAGACATCGAAACCGTCTTCATGTTTTCGCCGAACAGACGTTCAACCGCCTGTGCTTCGCCGACGTCTCCGGCCGGCGTAGAAGTTCCGTGCGCATTGATATAGCCGATGTCGCTTAATTCAATGCCATGTTCCTTGGCATGCGCTGCCGCCTGTTTCATGGCACGGTAAGCGCCGTCGCCCGAAGGCGCGGTAATATGATAAGCGTCGCCGCTCATGCCATAACCGACGACTTCAGCATAAATTTTGGCGCCGCGGGCTTTGGCATGTTCCAATTCTTCAAGCACCAGAGCTCCGGAACCTTCACCCATGACAAAACCGCTGCGATCCTTGTCCCAAGGACGGGAAGCCTTTTCCGGATTGTCGTTGAAAGAGGTTGTTACCGCACGCAGACGGGAGAAGCCGGCCAGCGACAGAACATTGACCGCAGATTCGGCACCGCCGGCTACCATAACGTCCGCATCGCCCATGGCAATAATGCGCATGGCGTCGCCGATGGCGTGCGTGCCGGTCGAACATGCCGTAACGCAGGCATGATTCGGACCTTTGTACTTATAGGCAATCGAAAGGTTGCCGGAAATCATGTTAATCAAACAGGCCGGAATAAAAAACGGCGACATTTTGTGACAGCCGGATTCATTAAAAATCAGCGAATTTTCATAAATCGTCTGCAGGCCGCCGATGCCGGAACCCATCATAACGCCGGAACGGAACTGATCTTCGTCGGTCTCCGGTTTCCAGCCGGAATCTTCGATTGCATCGCCGCCTGCGGCCAGACCGTAAAGGATAAACTTGTCAACTTTCTTCTGGTCTTTGGGAGCCATAACGGTATCCGGATCAAACTGGTTCTCTTCCTTGCCGAACGGAACCTGGCCGGCTATCTGGCAGGGAATGTCCTTCAAATCGATATTGTCGATTTTCCTGATGCCCGATTTACCGTCCAAAATGTTTTTCCAGTTAAAGTCTACGCCTCTTCCGAAAGGAGAAACCATACCCAGTCCGGTTACAACAACTCTTCTCATTAATTAACTCCGAATAAGTTACATCATTGAGCACAGTAAAAAAACAGCTGCGCAATTCAACACTCTATTATATGAAAAAACTCGCTTAGTCAAGCGAGTTTCATCAATTGTACAAAGCCTGTGCGACTTATGCGTTCTTGGAAAGATAGTCGATAGCGTCTTTTACAGTCAGAATTTTTTCAGCGGCTTCGTCCGGAATTTCACAACCGAATTCTTCTTCGAAAGCCATAACCAATTCTACTGTATCCAAGCTGTCAGCGCCCAGATCATCGATGAAGCTTGCGGTATCGGTAACTTTAGATTCTTCGACGCCAAGGTGTTCTGCAACAATTTTCTTAACGCGGTTAGCTGTATCAGTCATATGGATAAACCTCAAAAAAATTAAAACAAATTTTCAGACCTCCCGGCCTGTGATTGACTAGTTAGCACAAATTTATATAATTTGACAAGCATTATTTTCAAATGCGGAGGCAAAGCCCGGACAAAAAAGCCCGAAAACGCCGAAAAACCCGCCTTTTCAGCCGCTTAAAAAAGTGGATAAATTGCACACGGATATTTTTTCCGCCGCATAAACGCCGCTTTCTGTTGACAATTCGGCATTAAGGAAATAATCATTATATACAGTTATTCAACTCTGGTTTTAAGGTGAAACAAAATGAAAAAGATTTTCTACATAGTTCTGGTCATCGTCGCCCTGATGGTTATCAGCCGCTTTGTCAAACAGGGCAATCAGACCGTTCCGTCCGAAGTCATTGCCGTTGAAGAAGTTGTCCCCGAGGGCGCCGAAGCTGCCGAAGCGGTCAGCGAAGAAGTCGCCGTCGACGAAAACGGCAACCCGATTGCCGAAGAGGAAACCGTCAGCGAAGCCGAAGCGGTCAGTGTTGAGGAAGCCGCAGACCCGGCCGAGGAAGAAACGCCGGCCGACGCCGTTCCCGCCGAATAAGCCGGTTAAGAATTGTTACAAAAAGGTCATCATTTTTGATGACCTTTTTTATTGTATTTCGAAAAAAAATTCCTATATTAGCACATGAAAATTTATAAGTGGAAAAAATAACTCTTGTGCAGAATGCGCACCGGCTTAACCCGGCAAATTGCTTTGAAGGCGCGCCTTTTCAGGCTTCAATCTTGGCTGGCGATGCAGTCGGAGCAATTTGCAAGGCGAAAAAAAATTTCAGTGTACATATTAAGTACATGAATTTTTTGAGGCCACGGAAAGTTGCTTTGAATGCGCACCAGACAAGCTTGAAAGGAAAGATGAAAGTAGGAATTATAGGTGCCGGCTCCGTAGGTTCGGCAACGGCATTCGCCCTGATTATGAGAGGCGTCGCCCGTAAAGTCGTTTTGATTGACGCCAATGAAAAGAAAGCCCAGGCCGAAGCCATGGACATTGCCCACGCGGCGCCGTTCGCTTATGCCAATAAGGTCAAGGCCGGAACTTATGAAGATTTGAAAGGCGCCGAAGTCGTCATCGTTACCGCCGGAGCCAACCAGAAACCCGGAGAAACCCGCATAGACCTGCTCGGCCGCAATGCCAAAATCTTTGAAAGCATTATTCCCCAGGTTGCCAAATATGCGCCGGACACCATCCTGCTCATTACCTCCAATCCCGCCGACATCATGACCGAAGTCGCCATTAAACTTTCAGGTTTTCCGCGGGAACGCGTCATCGGCAGCGGCACCGTGCTCGACACCTCCCGCTTCCGCACCCTGCTCGGCTACCATCTCGGGGTTTCGCCGAAATCGATTCATGCCAACGTCCTCGGCGAACACGGCGACAGCGAAGTCCTTGCCTGGTCAAACGGCGACGCTGGCTCGGTACAGATTGAAGAACTGGCCCGCATGGAAAACAAACCCTTTACCGCCGATGTCAAGGCGCATATCGACGACTGCGTCCGCAATGCCGCCTACAAGATTATCGACGGCAAAGGCGCCACATTCTACGGCATTGCCGGCGCGTTGTGCCAAATCTGCCAGGCCATATCCAATAACGAATATGCCATTCTGACCGTATCCACCCACCACGACGACGTCGAAGGCGTCAAAGACGTCTGCCTTTCGCTGCCGACCGTTGTCGGCAAACGCGGCGTCCACGGCATAATCTACCCGAAACTTTCGGAAAGCGAACACAACGACTTGCGTTACAGCGCCCAGAAAATCAAGGAATATTCCGACAAAGCCGTCGAAATTGTTTCCAAAGATCTCGAAGAAGGCCTGAAATCGGCTTAATAACAAATTTCTGGTTTGATTTTATCCTCCTCTTGCCGTATATTGCGCAGAGGAGGATTTTTTATGGTTGAAGTCGTTACGTTCGGATGCAGAATAAACTCTTATGAATCGGAAGTTTTAAAAGAAAAGCTTGCCGCTCTGGACAACGTTGTCATTGTCAACACCTGCGCCGTTACCGGCGAGGCCGAACGCCAGTGCCGGCAGGCCATCCGCAAACTCCGCCGCGAAAACCCGGACGCCCGGATAATCGTTACCGGCTGTGCCGCTCAGATAGCGCCGCGCAAATTTGCTTCCATGCCGGAGGTCGATCTGGTACTCGGCAACAGGGAAAAGGCCGAAATCGAAAAATACCTGGCCGGCAGCCTTACCGAAAAAAGCATTGTCGGCGACATTTTTTCCTATGACGACTATGACCGTTACCTGATAACCGGCTTTGAAGGACGCCAGCGCGCCTTTGTTCAAATCCAGCAGGGATGCAGCCACCGCTGCACCTATTGCATCGTTCCCTATGCCCGCGGCAACAACCGCTCGGTAAAGGAAGAAGACATCATCAGTCAGATTCGCGAACTTCTTGGCCGCGGTTTTGGAGAAATCTGTCTGACCGGCGTCGACGCCTGCTCCTACCGCCCGTCTTTCAGCGGCCTGATACAGCATATTCTGGAACAGATTCCCGAACTTCCTTCGCTGCAGTTCGGCTCACTGGACCCGGCTGCCGTCGACGACGATTTTATCGCTCTGGTCGGCAGATACAGAAACGTCCATCCGCATTTTCACCTGTCTGTCCAGTCCGGCGACAACATGATACTAAAAAGGATGCGTCGCCGCCATACCCGCGAAGATGTCATTAAACTTTGCGGCGCCATTCGTCGGGTACGCCCCGAAGCAACATTCGGCGCCGATTTCATCTGCGGCTTTCCGACCGAAAGCGATGAAAATTTTCAAAACACGCTTAAATTGGTAACGGAAGCAGGCATTACCAGACTGCACGTTTTCCCCTATTCGGAACGTCCGGGAACGCCCGCAGCCCTCATGCCGCAGCTTCCGGTCGAAATCCGCCGGGAACGGGCCCGCATTCTGCGTGAACAGGGAGAAACCGACAATGACTAGCTTTTTGCAGAAATTAGGCTTTGGCCTCAAAAAGTCTTCCGCCAAGCTTACCGGCGGCATCAGCAGCATCTTTACCAAGCGCCGCGTCGACACCCAAACGCTTGACGAACTTGAAGAACTTCTGATCAGCTCGGACATTGGCGTCCGAGCCAGCGCCAAAATCACCGGCAGCTTTGCCAAACGCCGTTTGAACAAAGACGCCGGCGACACGGAAATCAAAAACGAACTTGCCGCCGACATCGAAGCAATTCTCCAGCCTTGCGAACAGCCGCTGGCAATTGACGATACCCAAAAACCTTTCGTTATTTTGATGGTCGGGGTCAACGGCGCCGGCAAAACCACCACCATCGGCAAACTGGCAGCCAAATTCAAGGCCGGCGGCAAACAGGTCTCGTTTATTGCCGGCGACACCTTCCGCGCCGCCGCCGTCGAGCAGCTTGAAGTCTGGGGGCAACGCTGCGGCATCCACGTCTTCAAAGGCCCCTCCGGCTGCGACGCCGCCGGTCTTTGTTACGACGGCCTGACGGAAGCTGTCAGGCAAAAAGACGATATTGTTTTTATTGACACTGCCGGAAGACTGCAAAACAAAACCGGCCTGATGGACGAACTGAAAAAAGTCGTCCGCGTCATCGGAAAAGTCCTGCCCAAAGCGCCGCACGCCACTTTGCTGACTATTGACGCCACGACCGGACAAAATGCCCTGTCGCAGGTACAGACCTTTAAGGAAATGGTCGACGTTACCGGCCTTGTCGTTACCAAACTTGACGGTACGGCCAAAGGCGGCATTCTGGTTGCCGTTGCCGAAGAACAGCCCACCCCGATTCATTACATCGGCGTCGGCGAAGGAATTGATGATCTGGACGTCTTCAACGCGGCGGACTACGCCAAAAACCTTTTGGAACTCTGATGATGGAGACCTTCTCAACCTGACGGAACAACAAACCCCGCAGTTGCCCGAATACACGGTCAGCGAAATATCGTTTGAAATAAAAAAATTTGTCGAAACCACCTTTAACCGGGTTAAAATCCGAGGCGAAATTTTCGGCGCCAAACGTGCCGATTCCGGCCATTGGTATCTGTCGCTGAAAGATACGAACGCGGTTCTTTCCGCCGTTATCTGGAAAGGAACCGCCTCCCGTCTCAGTTTCAAACCCGAAGACGGCATGGAAGTCATCGCCACCGGCAAAATAACTACTTTTGCCGGCAAATCCTCTTATCAGCTGGTAATCGAACAAATGGAAATCGCCGGTGCCGGCGCGCTGCTCAAACTTTTGGATGAACGAAAACAGAAATTTGCCGCCGAAGGCCTGTTCGACCCGGCGCACAAAAAACCCGTTCCCTTTCTGCCGGACGTCATCGGCGTCGTCACCTCGGCCAGCGGCGCCGTCATTCGTGACATTATTCACCGCGTTCGCGACCGCTTTCCCTGCCGCATTATTGTCTGGCCAACCCCCGTACAGGGCGAAGGAGCCGCCGAAAATCGCCGCAGCCGTCAGAGGCTTCAATGCCCTGCCTCGCGGCGGCGCCGTTCCCCGGCCGGACGTCCTGATTGTCGCCCGCGGCGGCGGCAGTCTTGAAGACCTCTGGCCGTTTAACGAAGAAATTGTCATCAGAGCCGTCTATGATTCGGAAATTCCGCTTATTTCCGCTGTCGGCCACGAAACGGACACCATGCTGATTGACTACGTCTCCGACCTGCGCGCACCGACCCCGACCGGTGCCGCCGAGTTTGCGGTTCCGGTCAAAGCCGAAATTTCCGCAACGCTCAGTACGGCACAAAGCCGTCTGTCCAACGCCGTTAACCGTTACTTCGAAGAACGCCGCAGCCGGCTTGACGGGTTAAGCCGCGGCATTCCCAATCTGGAACAGATACTTGCCGAAAGCAGACAAAAGCTGGATGACCGCGTCGAACGCCTGCAGCTGGCATTCGGCAACATGCTTAAAAACAAAAAAAACCAGATTGCCCAAACCAGCCTGCGCCCGTATTACATTTTGAATATTTTTGAAAAAAAGCAAGAAAATTTAAAGAATTTGTCGCTTAGACTGGATTCAGTTTCAATAGATTCGGTTCTAAGCCGCGGTTTCGCCTGGGTCAGGGACAATCGCCGCCAAACGGTCTACTCCGTTGCGCAGGCGCAGAAAAGTCCGTCGCTGGAAATCCGTTTTATTGACGGCAGTATCAAAACCAAAACGGAACGAAAGAAAAATGACTCTCTACAAGGCGATTTGTTTGACTTGTTTTCTGACGGCGCTGCTCCCTGCCGGGACTGAAGCGCTAGAACTCTGCGGCAAGCCGGCGCAGGGCGAAATTCTGAAAGGCTATGCCCCCGGCGCCGAAAAAATTCTGCTTGACGGCCGGGAATATATGCTTTCTCCGTCGGGAAACTTTTTGCTGGCCTTCGGCCGCGACGAAACTCCGGAAAAAAAGCTGACAGTCATCAATGCCAGAGGCGCTGCCAAAGACTATTCCCTGAACGTCACCGCGACCAAATGGGATATTCAGGACATTAAAGGCATCCCGCAGAAAAAAGTTACGCCCTCGGCCGCAGACCAGAAAGAAATCGGTAGGGAGCGCGGCGACCTCAAAAAAGCCCTGGCAGACAAACTAAACAAAAACTACTGGGAAAAAGGCTTTGTTATACCGGTCAAGGGACGTATCAGCGGCCATTTCGGGGGCCAGCGGATAATGAACGGCAGAAAGATGAACCCGCATCAGGGCACAGATATCGCCGCTCCGGAAGGAACCCCGGTCAAAGCCGCGTCAAACGGCATTGTCCGGTTAAGCGGCGGCAATTACTTTTACTCCGGCAACACTGTCGTCATCGACCACGGCCACCGGCTGTTTACCATCTACGCGCATCTGAAAAAGCTTCCGTCAAACCGGGCGATTATGTCAGACAGGGACAGGTCATCGGCGAAGTCGGCAAAACCGGACGCGTTACCGGCCCGCACCTGCACTGGGGAGCGTCGCTCAACGGCGTGCGCTTCACGCCCGAATCATTATTACTATATGAATAACGCTGATTTTTTTGTTTTAATTTATAAACAATTATTATAAAACTTGAAACAAATCGGAGAGCTGATATCGAGGTAGTCATGGAAAACGCGCATAAACAATTGGGTTTGGGACAGTTTAACCTGTCTGGTCGTCGATGATGACAAACATTCTCGCCGGACATTCATCAAAACCGCCCTGTATCACCGGCGCGAAAAACACTCCGCGGTCGCGCGTTCGTCGAACTTGCTCGCGGGCAGGCGCCACCTCTCTTTATTCAGCAAATGGGCAAAACCGGCCTCGGCGCGAACTGAAATCCCCACCTGAAAGTCTGACCAAGCAGTGCGGTCAATATAATAATGTCCGTCTTCAGGGTTTGACGGAATTTCTTCCGGTAAGTTCGACTGATTGCGCTTGACGTTGGCGCATGTTTGTCTTCATTGCGTCGCCCGGCGATTTACTTTCGGGAAGAAATTCCGATGATGCTCAAAGTGTCTTCAAAAACCTGCTATGGTTCATTTGCTAATTTCAAAATGTCATGTTCAAAGCTCTTTCTGATTGTTATCGGGAAACGGTCTCCGGCTCTCCAAGTCATCGCCGGACCAACCCGGCTGAGACAGCCTATCATCTGCGCTGACGATTCTGGATCTGGGTTGCTCTTAATGCACCATGGCATCCGTCCGCCGATAAAACATCTTGTGCCCTCGTTATCAGCCCACGCCTCAGCCTGCCATGCTCCCGGCACCCAGCCGTCAGGCATAACCATTAATTTGGAATGCCAAAGCCGCCAAGTTTGCCATGTTGCTGCTCGACTGTCGCCGCTCGGAATGCTCTGTCGGCTTGGAACTTTACACCACCGCACCAGGAAATCATTTACGCCATGGACCATTAACTTATTCGTTCATCTTTTCCGATTTTCCTGGCTATTATTACCACCACTGCTGTGGTGTTAAAGAAACTGTAATCAGCTTCTGCTTTTGTCTATCGCCTTTTGCCTGGAACCATTCTGGAATTTATGGATATCTTGAGTACTTTTAAATGCTTGCACCTGATTTCCGTGCGTTGTATCCAGTTGCGTTCTCCTCTCCTCAGACGCCAGCATGCTCTGCCACCCTCAGGTGCCTGATCAAAGCAAAATTATTTGAACCTGGGTGAACAGCAACCTTTTGATGAAGTTCCCCAATTTAAGCTTTATTATACTTATCAATTAATTGAATGCTCCCTTCATCTACTTCAGCCTTGGTTATGGCGGGAGCCGACCGTCTAATTTATTCTGAAAAATTACGTCATTCACAATTTATTATTATTGTTGAAATGCCGGCGGGGGCTTATAGTTTACTGTAAAGCTGTTTGCATTGGCCGGAGATAACATGAATAAGTTTCAGCCTTTATTTGGGCGTTGGTTCATTGCAGTCGCCGAAGCTTTGAAAAATAATGCGTAAAAGATATTATTGATGCAGGTGTCTCGTGAGCCTCTGTGGAAGGCGCTCAAAAAGAACAGCTTTCCTGTAAAAATTTGGTCGTGAACTAAAAAACCTGCTGGAGTTTTAGTTAAAAGAAAAATGGTTGCGCTGAATGAAAATCTCGAAACCCGATAACCAAAAGCACTTTATATAAATCGTAAACATGCCTCTAAACGAAAGTACCGGTGTCTCCCCTGGCTGCTCTTGGTTTGTTGTATTATGGCCAAACACGGGGCGGTGTTTCGCCAGTGAATAAAACGAAGAGGTGAAAAGTCAAAGAAACAATTGAACGGAAGTTCGCCGGGAAAAATGGTTGAAAAACATTAGGAACCTCGCGCCCTAAGTTTAATAAAAATTAAACAAACCGGAATTTCATCCCGCAAAATAAAAAGAATCTGGTTTGAACGTTCCGCCATTGGTACCATTTATGTTGGAAGCTAACGGCATTAAAGCTCACCGTTATCGTGCTCATTTGGCGGTAAAGCTCAACAACATCCGATAAAACGTAGCAAAATTAACTGAAGAAAGAGATGACCCTGGCCTGCAGCATTTAGAACTATTTTGTGCTGTGGTAAACAGACAATAAAAAATCGAAACAACTTGTCGGCACAATAAAGTACTTTCGGTTGGTTTATCAAGGCTCAGTTTATTTCGTCCAATTTAAAGCCAATAACGAAATTATCATGGTGAATATAACGAAAAATGAGCTCTTTATTTTTGAAATGTCGAAGATGCGTTAATTCTATGAATATTCCGGCGAAGCCAATTCTGAAGATTTGATAGATTTTGAAAAGAATGCAACCCAACCAAACTGCCCGGCATGGGGAAGGCGGCGGTGCCACCGGCTCGAAAATGCCATCGAAAGTTTGCCGGACAAATTAAACGATTGGCGGCGGCAGCCAAATTGCCCGCCGTAAAATAGTACCGAATCTTAAGTATGGCTTGA
>VOFK01002948.1_pt1 | contig 47178 bp, 90 predicted proteins | sample 5384121 | NCBI WGS metagenome assembly VOFK01 (sample SAMN12384730, study PRJNA508395) | human gut metagenome | isolation source: healthy gut J | host: Homo sapiens | reverse complement strand
CAGCGGCGCGGTTTGTGTCCGTCTGCCAGGATGCGCTCAGAATTTCTAGTCTGCCTAAGCGGAGCACTTCAAAAATTTTATGGCGCCCGCTCCCGGTTATGTCTCCCTACGGACTTTTTTGAATGACCTTAAATAAATGTGGTCGCAAACACGACCCGCGGGCACAGTATTTTGAAGCACTCCGCTAAGGCAGACACGAAATCCTTCGGACGCGTCCTTGGCAGACGGACACAAACCGCGCCGCTGTCGAAACTTGAACGAACACAAATCATCAAAGGAGTCACGCAGTCACTTTCTGCAAATTCTTGATTCTGGATATTGAGTGCGTATCGGAGAGGCCGCAGCCGGAGCCACCACACGGGAGTCCGCCGGAGCACAAACTTTCCCAATTGTTTTAAATCGAGTAGGAGGCGGTGACTAACCGCCGTCCTCTCACAGCACCGTACGTACCGTTCGGTACACGGCGGTTTCAATAGTTGACGTGCACTGACTGATAGGCTGTGGCTAAATCATAAAAGCCGCTGTTTATCAGTCTTTCTTTTGTCATTGCCATGTTTACTGCAACTGTATGCGTTGCGAACCAATGTCCACGTCGGGTATTACCCGCTTGCATTGCCAAGTCTTCGGGTACTCCCATCTTGATAAGGTTACGTACCTTCGTCCTTGGTTTCTTCCATTGTTTCCATATACACATACGTATTCTGTGATAGAGCCATCCGTTGATGTCATCTATGTTGTTCTTCATACTTGCAATTCCGTAGTAGTTAAGCCATCCCTCGCATACACCTTGATTTTCTCAAGGTTTGGCTTGATTGACTGACATCGCTTACGGAAGACAGCTGCTTCAGTCTGGACTTGAACTTCTTCCATGACTTCGGATGAACTCGGACATAAATGCCTTTCCGTTTCCTTCCCAATGCAAAGCCGCGAATTTTTAAAATTTACTGCATGCACGGAAGAATGCACATAGCGATTGAGGGTAATGCTTGCGTCCGCATGACCGAGCAGCTCGCTGAGAGTTTTGGGATCGAATCCGGTTTCTATGCAAAATGGTTGCATAGGTATGTCGGAGCAGATGAAAATTTACGTTTCTGATACCGCATACTTTCAGAATAGCTTTAAAGCGATTCTGCATGGTTCTGGGTTCAGTAGGCTTGCAAGTTCCGGTGATGACATGTAAAAATCATCGCCTTTTCTTTTTTTAAAATTGCAAGCAAAAAATCGGGAATAGGAACAATGCGGACAGAACTTTTACTTTTCGGAGAACCGATAACAACCTCGGAAGAGCCGCGCTTATTTACTCTCTGCACTGTTCTATTCACAGAAATAGTACCATTCTCAAAATCAATATCTCCCCACTTCAGACCGCATAATTCCCCTACACGAAGTCCAGTGAAAAGGCATAGCAGTACAGAAATATTTGTATTATTCTGATTGTGTAACAGATAATTTTCAAGTCTTTTTTCTTTCAAAAGCGTTCAGCACATCAGTTTGTTTTTTCTCAATTTTAGGCATTGTAAAATGAGTTTCCCGAATCCCATATTCTCTTGCCGCAAAGCTTCAATACTGCGGTAAACGGTCATGATATCACGCACAGACTTTCGCCGACAGACCGCCCTTACCATTCAGTCTGCCGTTGTTCAGCTTGTAATGAATGAAATCATTAAGCTTTTGCTTGTGGTCAAATTGGACATGAATTCTCCGCCCAAAAACGGAAGGATATGCTTTTGAAATGATGTTCTCATAATTAGCGTAACTTGATTCTTTGACGCGCAGCTTCGCAGAAGAAAGCCATTGCTGTGCGGCGGTCTGCACAGTCAGTTTCATTGCAGAAACGCTGTGATTTTGCTTAATGGAGTACACCTCCGCCATCTTCTTTGACCTCGGAAAGCGTTCTTGCATAAACAGATTTATACTTGATTTTTCCGTTGTCCCGGTATCCAACCGGCACACGTCCCCGAACCGACCGTCCCTGCGCTTGTAAATATTGCTGCCTCTTTTTAGCCATTAAAATTCCTCCGTTCAGACTGAAAATATGACGGTTTAAAAGCTTGAAAATCTGCTTTTTTAACCCTATTTCAGAATTATTTCTTCAAAAAGTCCTTTACTTTTCCAAAAATTTATGATATAATATTATTAAAAACACTGCAAATCCGGCCAAAAAACCACCTCGCTAATTGACGGAATTGACGAAAAGGCACACCAACTAATTGATGCGCATATATTTTAGCAGTTTCCATAAATTACTGCTGTTCAAAATAATTAATTAGTGGTACACTAAGTAAAAACAGCCGTTTTACGAGGTGCGCCATGAAAGAACGAGTAATACTTCACTCCGATTTAAATAATTTTTTACGCCTCTGTGGAATGCCTTTATCATCCCGAATACAGGGGCAAACCGATTGCAGTTCTCGGCGATCCGGAGGCGCGTCACGGCGTCGTTCTCGCTAAAAACTATGAAGCAAAATCTCATGACGTAAAAACCGGCGATCCCATGTGGATGGCGAATCAGAAGTGTCCCGATATTATTTTTGTTCCTCCGCACTATGATCTGTATATGAAGTATTCCAAGCTTGTGCGTGAGATTTATGCCGAATATACCGATAAAGTCGAGCCTTACGGTCTTGACGAATGCTGGCTTGACGTTACGGGAAGTACTATGCTGTTCGGTTCGGGTCAGGAAATTGCGGATAAACTCAGAGAACGTATAAAATTTGAACTTGGAGTATCCGTTTCCGTCGGAGTCTCCTTCAACAAGATTTTTGCAAAGCTTGGCTCTGATATGAAAAAGCCGGACGCCACTACCGTCATTGAAAGCGAGCGTTTTTAAGGAAATCGTTTGGCCTCTGCCCGTAAAAGAACTGCTTTATGTTGGCAGAGCTACTCATAATAAACTCAGGCGAAAAGGTATTTTTTACTATCGGCGATCTTGCCGATACCAATCCTGAAAAATCTTCGTTTTTGGCTTGGGAAAATGGGAGTAGTTCTATGGCAGTTTGCAAACGGACTCGATACTTCTCCCGTATCGAATATCGGCGCAAAATCCATGATAAAAACGGTGGGCAACAGCACGACTGCTCCACGAGATCTTATTTCCAACGAGGATATAAAGATCACTCTTATGGTGTTAAGCGAAAGCGTTTCCGCAAGACTTTGGGAGTACGGTTTTATCTCTGCCGTACCGTTCAGATTGGAATCCGTGATAACGAGCTAAATTGGATAGAACGTCAGGGCAAACTTGAAATCCTGAATCGAACTGCAAAGTCCATATTTTGAGCTTGCTTTTTCACTTTTCAAAAAGCATACCAACGGCAAGCCGATAAGAAGTTTAAGCGTTCGTGCCTGCGATTTAGAGCCGATCGACCACGTTCAGCTGTCGCTGCTGCCGGACGTTTAGCAGCTTCAAAAACAAGAAGAACTTGAAGCCGCTATGGATGATCTAAGAAACAGATTCGGACATTTTTCAGTTCAAAAAGGCTTGATGCTTGCCGATAAAGAGCTTTCAAGTCTTGATCCTAAAAACGACCATATTATCCATCCGATGAGTTTTTTTTTCAATTAAAAACGGAGTGCGACTTTGTTTCCTGCACTCCGTTTGCACTAAATTACTTTTCAACACATTCCTTCGGCGATTTATCATCTATTCGTTACATAAAAAGAAATACTAAAAAAAAAAGGTGATTTTATGGCACGAAAGGTTTATGTTGAAGTAACGGCGAAATTTGATACCGAGGGAAATATAACTCCGCTGGCGGTCACTTGGGAGGACGGTACTGTTTACGAGATTGACAAGATCGTTGACAAAAGGCGAGTCGCAAGTTTAAAAAGCCGGAGGCATAGGCGTGCGCTATATCTGCCGTATCCGGAATCAGGAATCTTATTTATTTTATGAAGAACCAAAATGGTTTGTTGAGGCTAAGCGATGATGATTCAATACGTTTGATCAAAGGTCTGCTCATTTTTTATGCCAAGCGACTGTTTCTTTTTTCCTGAATTATTCTACGCAACTGTCGATCATTTTTTCTGCCCGATTGGAACTTGCGATGATAGTCATCCCTCTATGCATCTGCTGAGATTTACAAACAAGCTGAAAATTGTGCTTGCAAGCATTTCATTTTCAAACTTTTCCTGATTTTCTAGAATATATTGAGCATACTCGTTTCCTTGCTCCTTGCGGATAAATTCAAATACTGAATTGCTTTTTTCCTTATTCTTTTCAAAGCCGTCAACGCAGAAAAATAAAGTTTTCCCAGTTTGTAACAAGAAAAAGCGTCGCCGCTGTCAGCCAATTCCGTCAGCATAGAAATGCCATTATCGATATTCTGTTCGAAATTTTTACCGCTGATATATTCAAAAGCCAACAGCCGTTTTGCATACTGATTTCCCAGTTCTGCGGACTTCTCAAGGTATTCGAAGGCTTTCTGATTATCAATCGGAGTACCAAATCCTTGGAAGTACATCATGCCAATCTGATACTGCAAATATGGTTTTATTTTCTTAGCTTTTGGTTCGATTTGCAGAAATTCCTGCAGAGCTTTTTCATAAAACTCAAATGATTTTTCATCATCTTTTAAACCTGATCTTTCTATAGAATACAGCTTTCCCAAATCATAAAGTGCAAGAACATTATTTGATTCCGAGAGCAATATTTTTCTCTGCTTTTTGTAATCGTCCAATCTCTGATTTCCTGCTTAAAATCAATTTGTGAGCCTCTTTATATAAATCGCTCCACTTGATGTATAACTTGTTCTGAGGAGAACTTTCAACGCTGTCATTAACAGTTTTCGTTGATCGCTTCTTCCTCAATTTGTATGGGTATATTCAAATCAGGTTTGGGCATTTCAATCTCTATCTCAGGCGATTGAAAATCTATTTGCAATACAGTCTGAACGATCATATTTTTTTCACCGACCTGAATTCCTTGTTATCAACTAATTTTGGAAACTGAACTTTTGCAGACGAATAAACGTCATGCTTTTGCTGTTCCATTTCGCACCAGAGATCGTACATCTTTTTTGACCGACTCGTTATCCGCAAGCCTCATAAAAATTTCATCGACAGTTTTCTTTACATCCGATTTTAAATATCCATATACTTTTTTGCCTCTTGATTCCGCAAGCTGAACGTGCAGTTTTGAAACAAGATTCATAAGCTCGGATCGAAGTTATTGTTTCTGAGAAATTTTTTCAGCAAGACTTTTCATAAGCTGTTCTGATTCTTTCTTCAGCAGATTCCGCAAGTCGGTCTGCTGCTCATAGAGGTGGAGAAGTTCATCGGAATAGATATCATTTGCAAATCCGCTGCGGATTTTTTCAATGCCGTGATTAGTAAGAAATCCCTCACGTTCACTTTCCGAATAGACAATAATGTGAACGTGTGGATTTGTTTTCTTATCGTGAAATGCAGCGTACCATCGAAGATTCTTTAAAATCAATTTTCTGATTTTTTTGCGATGCTTGGTATCTGCCTGATAACAAGATCGCGCCACGCTTTCAGATTATCGTAACCCATTTTTTGAGCGTCGTCCCTGCGAAGAGAAACAACGTGCGTCCAAACATTTCCGCCATGTTCTGCAACTTCCTTTGCGGCCTTTTCAAGATTGATCGGCTCGTTTTTCTCTCGTTAAAAAGTCCATGCGAATTATACTTCACAGCGCCGGGACGATTTGCAAGAATAACCGACATAATTTTTGCGATTTGTAAGCCTGTCCATATTCCTGTCGATGACCTCGAAGATAAGCGCTGAACCATTTTTTGATGGTAGGATTTTTCACATAATCTTCGTACTCAAATAACTCCTTGCTGTCGGGAAAATCGTCAAGCAGAGACAAAATAAGCTCCCGCTGATTTTTTTTGTAGCAGGAGCGTTCTTATCGATATTTTTCACCGCCACCGAACCCTCACGGGTAGCGACGTACTTTACATAATTTTGCAAGATTTTTCTTTGAGCCGCATTTCAGATAACGGCTCGTGACAATAATTTTTGACATTGCAATACTCCTTATCCAAAAAAACAGCATCTGCAAATATAGCAAATACTGTTTTATGTTATAAATTATTATCTGTTCTAATACACTTTTTTCATATATATGCATCCGTTATATCTGCAAGAATCCAGCCGATTGGAATTGCGATCCATATTCCAAATACGCCTATTGTTTCAAATCCGGACAAAAATATAAGCAAGCGCCACTCTTGTTCCCAAAGATATAACAGTAAGTATCAGGGACATTTCAGGTTTATTGATTCCTCGGTAATAGCCGTAAAGCAAAAACAGCAAGCCGATGCCAACATAAAAAGCTCCCTCAGTAACGAGATACTGTGCGCCCGTTTTTATGATCTGCGTTTCCCCTGCACTGACAAAAAATCCGCATCAGATTTTTTGAGAATACAACTACGATTGCAGATACCGCTATGCAGAATGCTCCCGAAATCTGAAAGGACTTTTTACACATTCTTTTATTCTGTCGTTTTTTTTTGCACCGTAATTCTGTGAAATAAACATAGAAAATGCGTTGCCAAACTCCTGGGCAGGCATATACGCAAGAGTATCTATTTTTACCGCTACGGTAAACGCACCACATGACCGTTGTGCCGAAACTGTTGACAAGCCCCTGAATCATAAGTATTCCAAAATTCATCACTGACTGCTTTGCACCGATGCGGCAGAGAGGACATTCTCACGACTTCAAAAAATATCTTTTCTATTAAACTTAATATCAGACAGTTTTATTCTGAGTTCTCTTTCCTTTACAACTGAATACAGTGCAAGTCCTATTCCCGAAACTGCCTGAGCTATCAATGTAGCGTATGCTGCGCCTTTACGCCGAAATCCATAAAGCCGACAAAAATAATATCAAGGACAATATTGATTACCGAAGCCGCTCCGAGAAAAATCAGCGGAGTTACGGAATTCCCCAAGCCTCGTAGCATATATGCGTAAAAATTATAGAGAAATATAAAAACGATTCCCGACAGAATAATTTTTTTACATAATCCTCTGTTATTGCCATAATTTCCGGAGGAGTTTTCAGCAGTTTCAGAATGCCTGAAGTGGTGCACAATGTAATCATTTCTGCGACAACTGCAACCGTTCCTATTAAAATAAATGAAATATTTATGCTCGACCGCGCCGCTTTATATTTTTTTTTCTCCATAACAATATGATACAAAGCGCTCCGCTGCCCATACACAGACCAATAATTATGGAATAAAGAAAAGTTGTAAGCGTGTATGTGCTTCCCACTGCCGCCAGCGCATCTTCTCCAAGACATCGCCCGACTATCAGCGTATCGGCAATGTTATATATCTGTTGAAGCAAATTTCCGATGATCATTGGACCTGCAAAGCCGAGCAAAGCTGAGGTAATATTTCCAGATGTAAGATCTCTTTTCATAATTCATCTTCTTTGCATAGATTGTTTCCGTTATTATATCATATTCTTAATTTAAAATCAATCCTTCTGATACTCCACGGCATCTTCATAGTCGATGATTCCATTGATTTTCCTGACCTCCGTCACGCACATTGCATGAAGACTTTTCAGCGTTTCTTCGTCAACATCGTTCATCGCGAAGAGTCATGTGAGAAAGCTTTCCGAGTTCAACTGCGACTTTAAAAATCAAACGAGCAAGCCGCTGTTCCGTACCTTTTGATCTGTGCCTTGACAGTTTCGGTTATCATCGGCGAAATATAGTTCACGCTTTTTTTTCTTCGTCAAGGTAACCTACATAAAATTTTATTGCTTTTTCAATGAACTCGCTCTGGGATTTGCAGTTGTCATTTTTGTAGTGAACCTCCACATCCGTCATGGTTTCCGGATACGCCCACAGCGGAAATTTCACTTTATTCTGAAAACTCATTTTACACCTCCAACTCCTTTACAAACGCCGTATTTACGACGTTTTCAGCAGTTACAACTCCTAAATTTAAAAAAAGGGCTGCAATTGCAACCCCTTTGCTTAAAACTTCATAAACCTCGCAACATTGCGGTCGGCTTTGCCGTCCGCTGGCTGTGTCGGGGTCACAACCCCGATACTTTAACTTGCAATATATTCTCTCTGCCCATTTTCCCTCAACCCTGCCCGAATTCCACTGAATCCACCCATTTTCAAACTATGTGACAAACGCCCCGAATTTGCCCTGACTGCTTTCAAGGTAAACTTACCCCACCCATACCATGAAAACGCCACACGGAGCGTTGTGGCGCGTAACACGGGCGAGTTATTGTTCCGGTCGATTATCCAATTCCGCAGGAGCAGTACTTTTTCTGCTTTTTCGGAGGCTTCTTAGCCGCCGTCAGTTCAATAAATTCACGGACATTGGACGGCACATATTTCTGATATAACTGCTCTGAAAACTTTTCAAATTCATCTGTTAACTTCATATTTTTCTGCCCAAGATACATTTCCAGAGCCGCTAATTTCTCCGCTTCTACGCTTACTGTAACTGACTTTTTCATTTAAAACATCCCCATTTCCGGTTCAAAATCTTCCTCTATATCTTCTTCAAATTCCTCCTCAAGCTGCTGCTCAGGCTGAACAGTCAGCGCAGAATAAAGCTCCTGACCTCTGCCGGAGATTGCTCCATATGACGTTATTTCACCATGATTATGGGTCAGAATTCCTTGTCCAAAATCAAACAGATCCATACTTTCAAGCATGGAAATATCAAAATTTTCAGGCAAATTTCTTGACAGATATGCCCCTGCCAAACTCACTTTGATCGGAAACATTTATGTCAAATTCATACTCGTTAAGATCCCTTGTACAATAAAACGCTTCATAAATTTCGTGCTTGTTCTCCGCTTCCATAACTGCCTTCAGCTTGACAAAATCAGTCTTTGACAGCTCCGACAGCTTCTGAGCAAGATAATTCAATTCATCGATCAATTTCATATCACTGAAATATTCTTCGGTAATCATCGGCAATGACGATTGAAAATCCAGACAAATTCCATTGTAAACTTCAGACAGATCCTCCTTTTCACAGGGCGCGTTACCCAATGCGCTTGTTCCTTTTTTGCGTAATCACGAGCGACCAGAAGCCTGAAAAAACAAAACGTTCAGGTTTGCCGATTTCGATGTTGATATCCGGCGGTTCGTAGCCGGAAGTCACGCAGTAATGCTCGTTAATGAACACGCCGCCCTCACGTTCCTGCATAAGCTGCCCAACTTTTTCAGGATCAAGAAGCTGCAAAAATCTCATCGGAACAGCCTTCCAGTTCCGGCATCATCTCGTTTTCAATGACCGTTTCGCCAAGTTCACGGCAGCCGGAACAAGGATAAACCATCACGGAATCCAGCCCGTAAGTCATTTTCAAAATATCCTCAAAATCGCTTTCGGGTTTGGCTTTCAGCAGACCTTTGAACGCTGTCATCTCCGATGAATTCAGATTTTCAATCCTTTCTGCGAACAGATTCAGGCGATAAATATCTGCCGAAAAATCTCTGCGGCATAGTGCAAATGGGAAATCCATATTGTCGTGTTCTGAAATTTCAAACCGCACAACAGACTCCTTTTTGCTTTAGCTTATCAAGAACATCCTCCATTTCAAAAACCGTCATCGGGAACTTTTTCGGATACTGAGTAACCGTTATTTTTTTAAATATACTCTCATTTATTTTTTTCTCCTTTTCTTCAACATAACTGATGTAGGGAATCTGAAGCCAATGCGTCCATTCACGCCCTGCAAGCTGAGTTCTCGTAACGCCTCGGAGAGTGTTCATGGCTTCGATGACCTCGCCGTTACCGATATAAATTCCGATATGACCGTCCACCCACACAGCAAGTCCGGGGACTTCCGGAATGGTATCTATCGTGCCTTTGACAGTAGCATTTGCGAACATTCCATTTGCTCCAACGTCCATCATGCCGTTAGAACCTTACCGCTTATTTCGCCGCTTGCGCTGTCGTACCAGCCGTAGCCTTTGATGAGCCCCACACAGTCGGCGCGGCGCTTTCCCCATCCAATTTTGGCGAATGAAATCCATATAATCAGTGACTTCACAGCCGAAAACAGCGGCTCTGTCCTGAAGCAAACCCTCCGTCAAGACGTTGCCGTAAGTGCCGTAAATGTATCCCCAGCCGTTTTCGTGAGCCTGAATCGCCCACTGCACCAGTCCCAGATTATTCTTTTTCTTTTCGTCATATTCCTCAAAAAGAAATGTTCGGTATTATTGTATGTCGCACCGCTGATGGAACTCCATGCATTCCATGTGCCATTGCTGACAGTATCTTTGGTAACACAGCCTGATTCTTTCGATGCAAAAAACCACTTCGCCACCCCCCCAATATACACTCCAAAATTCGTGCCGTCGGACAGTATATTTCCCGACTCATCGGGCATTTTGTCAAGACCGCCTTTGGAGGTAAAATGAAGACTGCTCGGTTCATTGGAAAAAAGATTTCTGCTCCGGATCATACCTGAGATATCCCAATATCAAGCCTGCGCTGTCGGCATATCTGATTCGGTCTGACTCGTCCCTGTCGCCGAAAGAACCGTCCTTTTGTAGCCCCAGCCTGAGAGGTACGCATTCTCTGCCCAAGCAAAGAAGATCGGCGGCATTTTTGCTTTTTGGAATCTGAAAACATATACTGATTTATCGTTGCGTTCATTACAAAAGTGTATGATCGCATGAAATCCTCATAATTGATTTCAAGGCTGTAAGTGGAATTTATTGCATCGATCAGAGCCTTATCGTCCGGCGAAACGGCAAACAATTTTGCATAGGATTCCGCATTGAAATTCCGCACATTATCAAAAAAAAAGACAGGTATATGAGCTGCGCTTTGATGGTCTGATTTCTGACTTCCGCTGTCGTCATAGCGTCCTCGATAGCCTGTCCCTGATTCTGTAAATTCGCAAAATTGCATCTGCTGATCGCTGCTCAGATTTTGTATAAAAAGCCGCCTCGTTAAACATACTTTTGTCTATTTCGGGAGGTTCTATTTCCATGTTTCCGAGGCTTACTATAGCCACAACCGGAAGACAGAGCAGTCCAAGAAAACCGCATACAATGCTCCCGATTATCACAAACAGCTTGCCCCTAAGTTCCTTGTCGCTTAGAATAAATGCGGCTATTTTTTTTCAGAGCCGCCGCAACCGCTGCCGACATTTTATCTGCCACCCGCCTTTCCGAACAATTTAACCTTGTAATCGGGCGCATGAACCTGTAAAAGATATCGTTCATTTCCGCAGCGATACAGACAAGTTCCTCGCTCCGGATACTTTATCAGACCGTATTCCGACTGCTCAACCTGTAGGGTATCCATGAAGTCTGTCGGAGAGATGTTGCCGGGATTGAACAGAAAATGGTGGCTCGGAATACTGAACAGCGGTTTGGTAAATTCCTTGATCTCCGGCAGCAAAAAGTCCTCGATATTTTGTGACGAAAGTATAAACGAGGACTCCCTTTTTACGCACGCGCTTCATGCCGTTTCTGATATATTCGATAGCCGTCATATTGGTCAAAAAATAAATACATCTCGTCTATGGCTGCAACCGTATTTCCTCTGCCCAAAAGCTGATTTGACATATACGATAAAATGTTGAACAGCGGCGTATCCTTGAGTCTTTTGTTGGTGTCCATAAGACCTTTCACGCCAAAACAAATAAACTCGCCGTCACGGATATTAGTGCGTCCGTTGAAATATTTTTGACTCCGCTCCCATGCACATAGAGTGCAGTCCGAGGCAGATATTCTGCAAAATTTCCTCTGTGTACAGATACTTTTTGCTGTCGAATGACAAAAATTCTTTTTCAATCAGCTCGTAAAGATCGCTCATTATCGGATATTTTTCCGATTTCAAATCGTCAAAATCGGTGGAATCATCGATATCAAATCTTGCGTACAGCTTCATCAGCATGATCTCTATGGTGTCGATCTCAGCGTCGCTGAAGTCCTTGTAGGCTCTGAAAAAATCCTTTAAATAACTGATGTCTGCGATAATCTTGTTACCTTTCTGAATGTTTCCGGAGAGTCAGCGTCACACCGATCATCATTTGAAGACCAAGCCTTTGGTTCAAGAGGATTTATCATAAATTCACCGGACATCATGTCGATATAGGTGCCGCCGAGGTTGGAACAGAGGTCGTGATACTCGGCTTCCGGATCAAGACAGAGGAGCGATTTTCCTGCCTCTCGCTGATTGCAAAGCAGCAGCTTCATCAGAGTGCGACTTACCCTGACCGCTGTTGCCAAGTATCAAAAATATTGCTGTTGGTCTTGTCCTCGGTACGCCTGTCGAAGTCCACCAGAACGTTGTTTGCCATACTTGTCACGACCAAGATAAAAGCCGTTTTTATCGGTCTTTCCGCTGTAATTCAGAGGGTACATATTCGCCACGGAACTCTCCGGAAGAACACGTTCAAACTGACTTCCGAACATATTATTTCCGGTCGGAAGAACAGACAAGAACCCCTCTTTCTGACGAAGCAAAAAGCCTGTCAACGCTGATTTTGGAACGTGTTAATTCCATGCTTATGTCGGCTTGCAGCTCCTTTAATTTGTCCTCGGAAGCCGCTTTCAGTTCGACAAAAACAGCCGTGTGGAGCAGATTTTCTTTGTTCCTGCGAAGCTCCGACAACAGTTCCACAACATCGTTGATATTATCCTGAGCCTTAATGCTCTCGTTAACATCGTTTGTGGTGGTCATCATATGGTTCTTGCGCATCGCCTGCTGAACGATCTTTCTTTGCTCCATGCTTGTAACAAGGCGGTTGTAAATGCGTAAGGTCACGCCGTTTCTGTCCGCCAAATGCGCTAAAATAGCGGTTTCTTCAGTGTTGGGGGAGGGTACTCCGTTACCGCCCAGCAGGACTTATAAAAAGTTGCCGCAGATGTAGTGATCGGTATAAAATCTGATTACTCCCGGTACGATTCTATCAAAAAAATCCTTTGTTTCCACAGCTTCAATTTGTGTTTGCGGACAATTCCTTTTTTTCTTAAACATTTTCAGATACCCCCAATTCAAAATTTTCAGAGCCTTCAACATCGGAAATTTCCTCTCCCGAAATACTTGTTCCGAAGTACAGCGCAAGCATTCTTTTTATCTCAGGTTTTGTCATTCTTCTTCTTGCCGCAAATCCATGCTCTGTGATTGCTTTATCCACACGGTTTATGGTGTTGAATATCTGCTCATCCTTTTTCACGTCTGAAGCGTATTGCAAACATAAACTGCCTTGCCGATGACATCTCCGCCTGAATCTCATCAAGGAAAAGAGTAGTCGGTTCCAACAGTTTTCTAACACCCCTCATTCTGCTCATTTTTGCAGGCGATCTTTCACATAAATTTTGTTGCTGTCAAAACACTCGCAGGAGTCCAGAGCGATGATCTCAAGATCGGGAACAGTACTTAAAAGCGTCATCAGATATCGAATCTTTACATCTATATTTGCCTCCGACAGCACAGAAATATTGGTCGGTTCTACGCTAAAAAAGCTATCTCAGCCTTGTCGTTTTTTTACTCCGAAACGGGTAAAAGCGTTCAAAGCCTATCAGACTTTGAACGGCATTATTTCTTCTTTTTGCCATGACTTTCAATCTCCTTTAGCCCAGTAAAATGTTTGCTTTGCGAGGTCACAAAAAAACTTCACAGCGTTAAAAATGTAGTCCATAATTGCGGTATCGTCAACCCTCAGACTTAAGAATCCATAGCAGACCGTTGCCGCAATAGGCAGCGTTCCACAGGTTAACGAACACTATCACCGACAGAATTATTCCGCCGCAGATTATAATAAAAAATCCCTCACGTTCCAAGAACCACAGCTTCACCGTAGCTCTTAAGTTTTCGGGGTAGATATAGGTTTTCATTTTTATCCTCCTAACAAAAAAAGCTGTCAATAAATACATGACAGCTTGTTCCATTAATCTTTTTTAACATTTTTATATCTTTCTTTATGCTTTTCTATATTTGAAAGATTAATATTCGGGTATATATTTTTTAATATATCAAATGGAATTCCGTTATACCATCGTAAAGACCACTCAATCCATTTTGTGTAATCAATTCAATAGTCAAATTTGTTTCTATTTCTTTGATTGAAAATTTAAGCTTATCCTCTATAAGCCATTTCAAAGCACTTTTAACATTATCTACATTCTTCCAATAATTTTTAGGAACAGAAGATAAATTCCATGGTAAATATTTGTTTGGATAGGCAGTATTAAGAGCTTCAAAAACCGAATCATTATATACAACTGATAGCATTCCATTTAGGTTATTATCTGAAAACACTTTTATAATTAAGATGTTCTTTTACTTCACTCTCATCCCATTTTAACTGTTCTTCAATTAACCATTGCGTTGCTTCTATTGCTGTATTTTTTATTCCAATATTTATTAGGACAACTTTTAAATTGCCACGGTTTAAATCTATTGGGATAAACAAAATTAAAATATTCATATGCTTGTCCATTAAAAAGTTTTAATACTGAGTACAAATGAACATCATTAATGAACTTATTTCCATAATTATTTAAAAATGTTTATGTCATTGTTATATAAATATTTATTTACAATGTATTCACCTAATTCCTGAGCATAATCTAACGAAAAATTCATTTGTCCAAAAGTGCGGTGGAAATCTTTTTTTTGATTTGACCTGATAATACCATTTCATATATTTCAATAGGTGAATAATTAAAAATCATATCTCGATTACCTTTCATTCTATTAATTCTCCTACATAATTAGATTTATTGACCTTTTTATTATACCCTCAAATATACTAAATGTCAAGCTCAAATCAAGTCTTTCCCTTAATCATTCCAACAGCCTTTGCGCCCATAGAAACGGTGTGACTGACGGACATCATATTCACCTTAACACTTGTATCCAGACCAAACATCTGAGCAATTCTCGGAACTTCCGTTGCAGACAGGCAGATTCCTACCGCTAACAATGGATGCTTTGCGTAAAACCAACAATCCCAGATATAGGATCGTTGTCTGCAAAAAGGCGGTCAGACAGGTGGCGATCACTTGCTTGCACCAGCCGTAAAATCCATCGGTATAACCTCTCGGAACGCCGAATAAATAAAGGCTTCCAACGGCGATTTGACATAGCATTATGCCGCCTCTTTTAATGTTTGCAAATATAACTTTTACGGTGCAGTATCCGAATAAAATGATAAAAAACAGGCTGAACAGCGATACGTCGGAAGCCAGAGCAATGATGACTTTCAGTCCCGAATCTGCCACGGAATCCGAAACATCGCCTATAAAATTACCAAGCAGTTCATGTGTAAACGTACCCTGTGTGGCGACACAGAACGAGTATAATCGCTGCGGTACGACTGTCACCAGACTTGCCGCCATGAAACCTTTCAGCACATTCAGACAAGTATTTTTTATATTTGCCTGCCCTGATTCATAGGCTATTGCCGTATCGAACACCGCCACAATAAGTCCGCAGACAAACAGCATCCAAGCAAGGCTCTGGAACAAACCCACAAACGCCTGCACCCACGACATGGCAAAAATATCGGATGTAGTTTCGTTGATAAATTCAAACAAATCTGCAATTGCTCCGTAAATTAAATTAAACACCCGCTCAAACATGGCTTCCCAGATCCAGTCGCCGATAGCGTCCGTAACGCCGCCAATGGTGTTGCCCCACAATGAGGAAATGCCGTCGCCGATCCAGTCGATGGCGTCCCCGATCCAAATCAAACATCTTTTTTCACCTCGATTTCTCCCTTGATTTTATACAGCGAACTGCGCTGTCCACCAAGAAAATGATAGCGATGAGTTATCTCCAGCAAATCATGCTTTTCAAGTTCCTTGAACGCCCTGTATACCGTTGTTTTTGAGAACTTCAAGTCCTCTGCGATATTGCGTACAGCCGGAAAACATTCACCTTTTTCGTCCGCACGGTTAGCCAGATAACAGTACACCGAGACCGCCTTGTGGCTTAGTCCCAGATCATAAATTCTTCTTGGAAATATCAATTTTATCAGCTCCTTGTCCTGATATTATTCTTCTTTTTGGGGAGTTCTTCATCGTCAAATTCCGGCTGAAAAACTTCCTTTTTGGGCAGATATTTTAAGCTCACATCACGAATCAGCTCGCCGCGATCCTTGTAGGAAACCGGTCTTGCAGCCTTGTCCGACAGGCGGTATTCTTCTTCAAATTTTATGCCCCATTTGAAGTACAGCTTCAGCTTTGAGAGATCATCGGATGGACTCCCGTTTTCATCACAATAAACTGTCCTTTGGGCATGGATTTCAACTCGTCCACTGTCATTAACGGTCTGCCGATCATCTGCAGAGACTGCGTTTTTTCCTTGCCGTTTGACACAGAACCGCTTAGCACAGTCTGCTCTCCCAAGGATTTGGACAGCACCTCCGCTGACTGAGAATTAGGCGCAAAACCGCCGAATACCGTCAATTGCGTATTGTCTGTGATGATCTCCATGCCCTGTTTACCGTAGTTTTTTTCAAGCTGCCCAAAGGACTGGATTATCGCAATTATGCTGATTCTTCTTGAACGTCCTGCGGAAAACATCGCCTCCATACCGTCAATTTTTGGAAAAGTGCCTAATTCATCGGCATAGAACATTACTCTATTTTTTCAGCTTGCCTCCGTTCTCATCAGCAATCACAAGTATCTCCCTGTAAAGTCGCTGAATCAGCATACTTACCATGAAATATTTTCGATTGATCCTCCCTCCGGAAGCACAATAAAAATCGCCGATTTTTCGTTGCAGAACTTCAGCGTCAATCGCCGTACCGAAGCACAGCATTTGTTCAAGCTCTGAATCAAGAAAGCTGTTGAGTCTTGACAACGCCGTTGACATTACCGACAGCATGGTCTACTCGGAGGTATTCAAGGCCGCTCCCGCAAGCCATTTTCGCTTTGTGCTCCGGCGGAAGCTTTTCCATAAGCTCTGAAAAATAGGTCTTGGCTTTGGCTTTTTGAATCCGGCTGAGCCTTCGCAAGCAAGTCCTGAATCAGCTTGAACACCGAAACAATATGCCGTTCATTTTTGTCGCCGAACTCCGCAAGCAGAAAATTACCGAAGCCAAAAGTCCTCCGCTGCGTCGTAAAATATGCGTTTGCGCCGCTCGATTCAGAACCGCCGCCGATGTCGATTATGGTTTTAGCTGTGATCTTTGCGTACTTCTCAGCCTTTTGCTTTCGCCGAAATATTTCTCTTGTCGGACAAATAAACGTCCATATATTTATTCACAAGATGCAGGATATTGTTTTCGTCAGAGCGTGTAGGGTTTCTTAAATCCAAGACCGACACATTGTATCCGTAATACTTTTTTGCGATAGTTCCGTAATTCCGAACAACGTCGCCCTTCGTGTCTGTGGAAATAAACGACATTCCAGAAGCACAGGCAAACTCAAATTTGGATACAAAAAGTATGCCGTCTTGCCTACACCGGCAGCGCCCACCATAAGGGGTATGAACATCGCCCTCATCCACCAAGGCAAAGGTCTTTTTTCCCGAACTTCTGCACCCTACGACAGTACCCTGAACAGTCGGTAGATCCGCGCCTTTACGCCATTTGTCAGGCTCGAATGGCAGAGAAACAAAAGTCTTTTTATCTCTGATTTGCTTGCCCAACGGGCAGTTCCGTGCTGGCCTTGTCCGACAGGTTTTCGTTTGATTCCGTTAAGCGATTTATTATCGAGCAGATTTGCAATCACTAAAAAGACGATAAAAATTACCGCCAGTACGCCTATCAGGATCATCTTTTTTCAGTCAAATCACCACTTCCCATCATATTTTTCTTTCTGTCATAAACTGATTCTTAGTTTGTTATCTTCAAGGTATTGCGCTGTGAAACGCCCCCCCTCATTGCGACCAGTGACCTCGGCAGGACATATCGCGGCATAATTCATATAAAACACAAAAAACTCCGCGCAATATATTTTTTTGATTAAAGGCTTACAACCGGTTCAGCTTCATGAACGACTTCCACCTCCTCATTCTGCTCCTGAATTGGCTGCGACAGCACAGAATCCACCTCTAACCTCACAGCATTATCCGCAAAGCTGAAACAGTAATTTTGAAGTGTTGATCGATTGCTCACGGGTACGGGCAGTCTGTTTTAAATGCTGCATAACTGCCTGCACAGAATCGCTCAAATTACGCTGTTTCTGCAACCTTTTGCCCTTATCCGTATACGCCTTGTAGTCATCCCTTAGCTTGCTTTGAAGCCTTAAAAACGCCTTATTTTCATCGCTTAACTGCTGTGTCTTGGGCAAGAAAAAAGCCGAGCCTGCTAACGCATACCAGCCAAATACCTATATTGATTATTTTTTAAAAGCCGCATAGATCTGCGACTTCAGCTTTTCGGGACGGCATTTCAGATACTCCAAATCTTCAGCCTGACGATGATATTCTCCCTTTTGTTTATGGGGAACGGCAGACAGAAAATCAACGCCGTTAAGTGCTTTAAATCCTCATTGAAGTCCTTATTTTTTGAAGAATCCTCGAAATATTTTTCATAATTATTTTCACGTAAAACGTCTTTCAGCCTGTCCGCAGCGTCGATTCCACCCACATCATTATCGGTACAGATCACAATTTCAGACAGATTTGAATGCCCTTTTTAACGCAGTTAAACGGCGTTTTCATACACGCCGTTCATGGCTATATATGAGTGTTTCTGCCAGTTTTCGGGATACAAAGTAAGATACGAAAGCATATCGATCGGAGCTTCAAACACGAATAGCTTATTTGATTTCCCGAAGTGAGAGAAGCTGTATTTGGTGTCAGAACCCTCTACAGTCTGCCGGAACGATTTACCGAAAGTTGCCGTCCCACGCTTGTGAGCCTGCCTTGGTACTCCGTCCTCGTCAGCGCCTACAAACACCGCATTGTGATGCTCCTTGTCCTCATACAGCGTGTGGCTTTTTCGCAAAAAAAGCTGATTATATCAGGAGCAATAAACCGCTGTTTTATGAGGTATGCGAACACCCTGTGCATATTTTCATTGGCTTCCGGCGGCCTGAATTCGCTTGTGCGTGACCGCACAGGACAAATCGTTTTGCATTTTCTGTGATGATTTTTTATGAGGCTCGACCGGATAATTATTTTGAATCTTTTGTCCTAATAATTCCTGCACAGCTGTCGGAAAGTCCATTCCGTAGTGGTACTGCATGAATTTTATCGCTCCGCCGCCGACCTGATTTTTGTGATCAAACCAAGTAGAATCACGTATCGTTATGCTGTCGTGGCCCTGAACCGTCGCTGTAAACAAGTTTGTACTCACGCCCCCTGCACGTTCAAGTCTTTCACCCCTTAAACGCAGGAAATCCGCTAAATCTACGCTGTTTGCGATTACCTTGTTGTTCTTCTGTAAATGGAATATACGGCAATTTTTCCACCCCTCTGAAATGAGAAATCGCTCTTTCGGACGGATTCAATCATAATTATTCGCTTAATAACGCCGCCGTTAATTTTGCACCGATTTTGATTCCTGCTGCAGCCGAAGCGTTTTCTACGGCAGATATCAGTCTGCCTATCATTTCTTCGACTTGATTAGCTTTCTCTTTTTGAAAATTCTTTCTCAAGAAATTCATTAAGCGTCATAGTGATATTTTTGTAATTTTCATCTGCCGACATTTCTCTGTCGATCTCCACCACAAATTTATCGGTTATCAAATCGATCATCTTCACGCTTTCACCTCCACATCAACAATACCACAATCTTTCAGAATAAAGCTATCACCAAACCTGACAAATTTTTCAATCGGAAACGCCGCAAATATTGACGGTTTTAATTTTTTATCATCCATTGGCTTTGCAACGTATTTATCGCTAAAAATCACTTGCAAGCCTACACTCATAAGCCGTTATGAAAATGCTGATTTTTAATACGCCATATTCTCTGCAAATTTAGCCATAAGCCGCATAAAATTCTGTCTGTCCATCATATCGGAACTGAGAAACGCTCCCGATACAACTGTCAGTTTTTCCCTCAGAAAGCACAGCATAAGTTTCCGTATAACCGAACTGTGCAGACCATGCCATCGGTTTTTCTGAACAGAACTGTAACGCTGATATTTTCCTTTTTGACACTACTGAATTCACCATGCGGTAACTTGACACAAAAATCGTCCTCGGTGACGCCGTTCATCTGTGCGGCGGTCAAGCCAGTAGTAATTTCGAAGTTTTCAAGGATATATTCAAGGTCGTAACTGATACTGCTTTTGGCTGAGATCGATGCACATCACATTCAGAACACCGCCGCCGTTAGCGCTTTTCAGCGATATCTTCTGAATGCTGTTTGACGACTCCGCCTGCTTCTCAAACGAGCAGTCTTTCAGCGAATCATCTGTAAGAGTTTTTTGCACGTCCGTAAACATGATATTGGAGTCGAAAAACTCCGCAATAAAAGTGTTGGACTTTATCTGTTCTTCCTCTGATCTTTCGACAGTTTCAGTGGGAACAGTAGGTTCTGCGGTAGGCTCAAACCGCTTCCCTGTAACCGCCGTTTCAGGCGGCGTCTGAACGGGAGGAGAGATCGTTCCACAAGCCGTTACTGTCATTACAATTGCCGCTGAAAGTATTGCTAAATACGCTTTTTCATGCACAAATTCCTCCTTTAAACAATTGACCAGATATACAGCGGAGCGGTCAGAGTAAAGATCAAACAGCCGAAAATTATTGCAATTGGCGTCCATTCCAATTGACCATGTTTGCGATATTCCCATGTACGCCATCGAGATCTTAACGAATAACAATACTGTCAAAATCACGTCGATAACAGGGAATATAACGTTGTCAACAACCGACACAACCTGCGCTCTTGCAGTCGTCCAAGTACCCTCCACAGCTCCGGCAACGTCGCCGCTTGCATAGGCTGTAAGACCGCTGAAAGTACTCATCACAGCGGCGGTAATTAAAGCTATTAATGTTTTCTTTTTCATACAAAAACTCCCTTTCAATTTATTTTCCTCACAAGTATTTTACTAACATTTACGAGTCCGTGAAGTGTGCGTATGGGTCCAGCACCCAAATGGCATTTGTGTTTCAATTCAAATCAAAGATTTGATGAAACACTGGCACGTCACGCTGGTTTTTCATATAAAAACTCCTTTCAGATTTCACATAACTTTCCGGTTAAAACTGTTCTTGAGCCGCCCTCAGAACCGGTGCAAGTGGACAGCGAAATAAACTGATCATTCTCTGAAAATCCTATATTTCTCCAAATAAAAAGAGTTAATTCTGAGATCGTCAAGCCACAAACTTACATCGGAATTTACATTGTAAAAATCATCATAATTTTCCGGTCGCGACAGCGAGAAAAAGTCAATTTTATACACAGTATTTTCGGTAGTCAGCCAACCGTAATTATGACCGTCAAAATAGCCGCTGTCGATGAATTTCATCACGTCCGCAAACATACTTCCGTCGCTCATATTGTGACCGTACAGAACATTGATTTTTCCCTGTAAAATCGGCATTGCAGCGGTAATCGAGGAAGATAGAACCCACCCTTAAATAACTGCCGTCAACGGCTCTGTGAAGATAAAATTCATTGTCGCCGGAGTACATCACAGGGTAGTTTATTTTCGTTTTCGGGAACGTTTATCCAGCCGATAGAATTATCAATATTAGTGCACAATTCCTGAGTTTGCTCTTTAAGCTTTTCTTCCGCTTCGGACGGAATATCAGCGGTATTTTTCTTCTTCCTGATCATTATCTTCCCTGCACTTTCAAAAGTGTAAAATCCGGAATAAAAGGCTTGATTTTTTTCTTCCTGAATCATCTCGCCCACATCGTCACGAAATAACAAGAACATTCCTCTAAAAGGAGGGCGGCTGATATCACAGCCGCCGTTATAAATATAATCTTATTCCTCATTATGTTTGCCTTTCATGGACATCTTTTTCCTTTTTTTTGCAGATGAATAAAACAGAGCCTATTGCAAGGGAAAGACCTATCATGATCCACGCCAAAATGTTGTTTCCGTTATCGCCTGTATACGGAGTAGGCTGATGCGGAATCTTGGTGTTTGTCATGCTTTGCATTTTACGATCTCGCCGTTCTCCTTTATCGTGAACGAATAGGAATTTTCGTCCAGAATATATCCGTCGGGAGCGTCGAATTCACGGTAGAAATAATCGCCCACACGAAGCATATCAAAAGTAACAACTCCGTTTTCATCTGTCCTTCTCTGAACGACAACATTGCCGTCTTTGTCGAGAATCTCGATGCCGCAGTCTGGAATCAGCTGACCTGTAGAAATGTCGGTTTTGGTGATCTCAACAGCGCCTTTTTCCGGTTTATTTATAAAGCCTTTTCCAACCTCAGTATTTGAAATTTCTATAGTCTCACCGTCATTTTCAATGCTGAACGGATACATGTTTTCATCGATAATAAAGCCGTCCGGAGCGACAGTTTCTTTCAAGAAATACTTGCCGTATTCAAGATTTTCAAGGAGGTATACGCCCTTTTCTGTTTCTGACAATTTGCCGATCTCAGACTCGCATTTTTCATCGGAATAAACGGTAAACTCTGCGCCGGAAAGCCTGTTGTCAGGGTATTCCTCGTCAATTTTTGTGACGGTAACATTGCCTTTGATCTTCTCGTTAATTGTACGAATATTGATAGTTTCCTCGTTTTCCGAAACAGTTACGGGATAGCTTTCATCGCTTAAAACATATCCTTCGGGAGCAGCTGATTTCACGCACGATATAGCCGCCGAATGGCACTTCCTCAAAACCGAATTCACCTTTGGAATCAGACTCGGAAGTCATGATCGCATTGTCCGCTGTGAACTCAGTTTCTTCATTAGAAAACAGTCCGAAGAGAGCGTTTTCCAACAGCTCGTCAGCTTCGTTTACCTTGATTCCCCTTAACAGTTCCACGCTTAAGGAGATTCATGAACTGTCCGCGACCCACGTACACAGTGGTCATTTCCTGACCCTGATATTCGAAGCTTACAAGGTACTTTTTCTCCGTTTAAAATATAGTGTTCGTCCGTTGCGATTTCCTGAACATAATATTTAGCAAATGGCACTTTTTCTGCGATAACCGCCTTCATATTTTTTCATCGAGAGAAACCTCTGCGATAAGACCATCTTCGGGAATAGAACTGCCGTCAGCGCTGTAATTTCTTCTGCGCAAACAGTCCGAAACGGACATTTGTATAGCAGTTTTCTGCTGAAATTCCGAACAATTCATCCTGTTCCATAATCTTTTCAAGGCTTTATTTCCACACCCTGATAGTTGTTGACAAAGGTTGCATTTACGGTATCTCTCACGGTAACCTCCTGTCCTGCATAGGCGAGTTCCACAAGCCGCGGCTCGCTGTTTAAAAAAACGTAGCCGTAAGGCGCTTGAACTTCCTTAACTTCATATTTTCCGAGGTACAATAAATCTGTTTCAGCAAAGCCGTTTTCATCGGTGGTAAGCTCGGCAACAACATCGCCTGCGGTGGCTCTGACAGTGCCGTCAGCGGTCACGATATCTTCGCTTTGCGATTACCTGATAAACTGCATTTGCGAGTCCATTTTCCTCGAAAACTGGGGTATAGGTTGTCTGTCCGCTTTCATGAGTTTCACCATTCTCATCCTCATAAATTGCGCCGCTGAGAGCAGTTACAGAACTGAAAATATCGCCTGTTTTCTGCACAGAAATCTTGCCCTTCTGAGCAATATCGGACTTCTGAACCTTGACGATATTAACGGCGTTTTCTATTTCTGAATTTGCCGCAGTCACGCTGAATGCGACCGGTTCGCTGTCCAGAGCGTAACCCATAGGAGCCTGAACTTCGACCAGTGTGTAATCGCCGTAATGGAGCATTTCGGGTGTGATCAGATAACCCTCAGAGTTTGTGTAAAAACGTCAACGCCCATGTTTACAAGGCTGCCGTTGCTGTCATAAATCTGGAATCCTGCGCCCTCGTAGGCAATATTTTTGCCTGTTTCAGCGTCCAATTTTGTGATGTGAATATACGATTTGAACGGCGCATTATTCAAAATATATTCATAGGTTTTCTCGTTTTCTGCTATGAAAACATCGAAATCAGAAACGAAAGCGGCGTCGTTGACTGTCTTTGTCTGATGGACGGTATAAACGCCATGGGGCATTAATTTTGTTGCCGCAAAACCGTTTTCATCTGTAATAAGATAATCACGTTCTGATTCTTTTGCGTTTGCATAAGAGCCTGCGGATTTAAGATAAACCTCGAATTCTGCGCCCTTTTTCGAGATTGACCACCTCATTTTCGTCATCGTCAGAATGCTTGATAATGCTGATTTTTTCCCTTGACAACATCTTCGGTTACGGTCTTTGAAATGGGATTGTGTTCAAGGGTATAATTCTTTTCTTCAGCACCTACAGAGTACACCGTTTTGTTGAGGAGATAACCCTCGCTTGGCGAAATTTCCTGAATCGTGTAATTGCCGCAAACATACTCCTTTGTTTTGAAATAACCGTTTTCGTCTGTGGTATAAAGTGTCCACAAGTTCGCCGTCAAGATAGAGTCCGTAAACTGCTCCGGCAAGTGTCGCGTCGCCCTGTGATACGCTCGTTTCGGAATCCTTTTTCACTACCTCTGCAGTAAACTTTTTAAGCTTATTTTTTGAACGTAACACTTGTGGTCACATCAGCTGTCAGAGTCACTTTTTGATCTGCAGGAACAACGTACTTTTACGGGTACATTTTCCTCACTGATAGTGTAGGTTATTTTCTTGTTATTGCTGTCATAAACAGGAATATTGCTGAGAACTGCAATGCCGTCAGAACCGGTTTTTATGGTGTAAGTCTTGCCGTTGCCGGTAATTGTAAACTCTCTGTCGCCAACCTGATTATCCTCCGACTGCTTGTTGATTTTGATAGAACCCTTCTTCAGATCGTTGTAAAAATTCACATTTACAGTCAAATCAACATTACCCTTTGTCAGCGTAACATTCTGAGCCTTTGGCGTCTTATACCTTGCTTGCTACGTTGATTTCGGACACAGTATAGGTGACCGGCTTGCCCGTTTTCATATCGTAAACCTTGAGTCCGGGGAACTCCGCAATGCCCAGAGCGTTGGTCTTTTTTTGTATAGCTGCTGCCGTCTGAGCCTGTCACTTTGAACTCAACATTTCTGACAAGCTTATCTTCAGCAGTCTTGTTTATCTTGATTTTTCCGGTCTGGAAATCCTCGTAAACGGTGACCGTCTGATTGGCTTTCAGCTCGTAAACCTTGGTTTTGACAGAGCGTAGCCTTTCGGAGCGGAAATCTCTTTCACATAATAAGTTCCGCTTTTCAGCTTTATTGAACCTGTGCCTTTTTCACCAATTTTTATCTCTCAACTTTGGTCTTGCAAGCCTTATCGCTGTACACACCGTACTTTTTGCAAAACTGCCGTCGACAGCCGATTTACCGACTATCTGAGATGTGCCATCGATACATTTTTTAATACTGAAAGTAGCTTCACGTGAGGTTAATTTGTAAGCAACAAAGCTTTTTAAATCTCGCCTTGCCATCGGTGTTATGGTTGATAACGCAGCCCTGAGAACCGTTGCACTCGATACGCCAATGCTTGCCGCCGTTGCCGTTTCCGCTGCCCACATATTTGGACACAGAATCACGCTTGTAGCCAAGCTTTACGAGGTAATCCAGCACAGCGTCCCTGTTTTTGAACTCACCCATATAGAACCACATATGACCGATTCCGTTATCTTTGGCGATGCCCGAAACGACCGCTCCGGGGAAGCAGTTTTCCGCCATCAAAATACTGGTGGTTATCGGCGTTGAGTTTGTCGTAAAAAGCACCTCGATGGGCGAAGTTACGCCCTTGTAGGTCATGGTGCAGTTCTTGTACGCAGAGCCGTCGCCATACTCCCAGTAGTTTTGAGGAACGGGATTATTTGAGGGAAATCCTGACGTTCTGACACCAAGATCGGTGAGAGTTGCATAGACCAAACCGGAGCAGTCCAGACCTTTTTACGCACAGTTTCCATCGACTGCTTTTTGGGACTTGAAGACGAATAAACGCCGTCGTAACCCTTGCAGTCCCAACCATAGGGGAACGCCAAGATACTTGGCTGCCTGCTTGATGCCCTCGTCACCGGAGAGCAGCGGTTCTTTTGCTGTTGTTGCTCTTTGCGGAAGTTTTTAAACCGCCGATATTCGTTCCAATCAAAGTAAAAGCGCAGAGTCCCGCCATGAGCCCTGCGCCGATTTTTTTCAATATTTTATTTTTAAACATATCTTTTCCTTTCAACAAAAAAGACCCGCATTTGCGAGCCTTTCGTAATTTTTATTCGTATCGCACACTGCTGATGATGTCGGCGGATGCGATATAGCTTTCATTGCGTCCACGATCTCCGTGAATCCGCACATATTTTCCGTCAGGAAGCATCCTGCCTGCGTATCCAGAACATACCAGATTCCATCAATTTTTCACCACATTTATGCAGCGTGACCGTACAGCTTATTTTCAGTCCATGCGAAGTAACATTCCAGACCATATTGACAGCACATTTCGTAGGTCTGATCTGAATATTGTACGCACGTTCCGCCACCGTTGGCAGTCATATAATTGTACACCTCAAGCGCCTTTTTCGTAGTCTGACGGATCGTACTCAGGAGGCTCAGTTTCTTCTTCATATTCCTCCGGTTCGGTGACCGTAACCTCCGTAACTTCGCCGGGGTGACCCCGGTGGACAATTCGGATTTTCGTTACTGCGTGAGTTTTCCGAAGGGCACGACCGGGAAGATTCTTCCGATATAATTTCGGTACTTGATTCCGTATGATCAGTAGGATTCTCAGCGATTACATCAGCTTTTTCCTGCTGAGCTTCCGTTGGATTGGTGCTATACTAAAAAAGTGGACAGCAAAAAGCGAAAGATGGTATAATAATAAAAAAAAGGAGAGAAACACATGGAAAACACCAAGTATACAGAGGAATTCAAGCAAAGCATAGTAAGCTTGTATGAATCCGGAAAAAGCAGTACGCAGATATGCAAAGAATATGGAATGAGCAGTTCCACGCTGCATAAATGGATCAAAAATATACAAAAGTCCAGGTTTCAGAAACTGAAACCATGACCATGGCCGAAATCAAAAAAATGCAAAAAGAAATTAGCCTTGCTTGAGGAGGAAAATATAATATTAAAAAAAGCAATGGCTATCTTCTCAAGGGAATCCGGGAAAGAGTAGAACTGATCTCCCGGCTTTCAAAGGAGCATTCCATCAAACTTCTGTGCAAAGTTTTTTGAAGGTAGCCAGAAGCACATATTACAGCATTTTAAATCATAAAGCGTCCAACCGTGAAATAGAAAACAATATTCTGAAGTCAAAAAATATTCAAAGTTTACTGTGATAATCGAAAAGTATACGGCTCTATAAAAATCACCCGTATATTGCGGGATAACGGTTATCCGAAATTAAGTGTAAATCGTGTTTCAAGACTTATGAAACAGCTTGGTATCAGATCTATAACTATCAGAAAATTCAAGAATTACCGCAATAAGCAAAATGAACATTCTGAACTTAAAAATCTGGTCAATCAGAATTTTTCCGCTCAAAAACCTAATCAGATATGGCTTTCAGATATTACATATATCCACACCATAAAGCATGGCTGGACTTATCTTGCTAGCGTTCTGGATGTCTGTACAAGAAAAATCGTCGGTTACAGTTATGGAAGAAAAATGGATCGTTCTCTTGTTATTTCTGCACTGACAAATTCATGGCAAAATCAGAACTATCCCAATAATGTTATTCTTCACAGCGACCGTGGAAGCCAGTATACTTCTTCTGAGTATATTGCGGCTGCTGAAAGGATGGGCTTCAGACTTTCTTACAGTAAAAAGGGCTGTCCTTTTGATAACGCTCCCATGGAATCCTTCCATTCTGTTTTTGAAAAAAGGAAGAAGTCTACCTCAAACACTATTCTTCTTTCTATGAGGCTAATATCAGACCCTTTGATTATATTAATGGCTTTTATAATCTTAATCGCATTTACTCGGCTATTAATTATTTGTCGCCCATTCATTTTGAAAAATCTTTACTTTAATCTTTTTTCTTTTCGCCTTTTTGTGTCCTGCTTATTGACTATGGTCCAGATCATATTGACTTTTTTTCATTTTGCGCATCGGTTACCGCTGTTATTGTACAGACTGTTTCAGACTGATTTTTTGCTGTGGTTACAGTTGTTTCTGTGATTGAAATTTCATCCTCAGTTGATGGTTGAGTATCTGCTTTCAGCGTATGATTCCGACTCCGTATTATTTTCAGAAAACGGCGCGGAATTTAGTGATGATTCCAAGTGTTCTTCGCCGTGATCCGTGTCCGGCGTCACGCCGGCGCAGGCTGTCAGAAGTCCTGCTAAGATAAGGATAAGTATTGATTTTTTCATGGTAGTCAACTCCTTTTGCATTATTTTTTTCTAATGCAAGCATACCATAAAATCAACGCAATATCCAGACCTTTTACGCAAGTTCTACATTATCAATAAGGCGGCGAGCGAATTTTTAAGCATAACCAATTAATCATTAGTTTACGCCTCCTTCATCATCGCAGTCGCCTTGAAAAATACAGTTTTCGCAGCCGTCAGCGCTGTTGCAGATCTCCATTAATTCCAGATCAGTCAGCTTTCTGCGGACTGCCGTCAGCACAATTCCGTCATCGTCCACTTCCAGAATCACTTTTACCGGAAGACCGTTTCGGTCGTAAACTCCCGAAAATTCAGCAGTTCCGTTAATCTGTCATAACTTGTGAAAATATAACTTTTTTCATGAAATAAACTCTCCCTTCTCGTTAAAAAATGAGATTAGGTCTATCGTACCAACTCTCTGCGTCGTATCGTAATTTGAGATCAGCAGTTCCGCATACTGGCGAGCCGCCCTCGTACCAGCTGCGCCAAATTGTTCAGCCTGCTGATCTCCTCAATTTGAATGTTGGGTTTATTCCAGATTTCTCTGATCTCAGGGCAGTCATTATAGGAAACTAAAAATTTACCCCTGATTCCCATTAACGTATCACGCGACCTGATATGATCGGCGGTTTTAAATCCCACATCTTTGTAGTAATTTTTCCGTAGCAAAGTACGGCGGATCACAGTAGAAAAAACAGCCCGGACTGTCATACTGTTTTATCAGTTTTTCAAAGTCATGGTTCTCTATCAGCACCTTTTTGAAGCCGCATTGAAGCCATATCAATCTGCGGAAAATCCGCCCACATTGAATGCGGCTGACAGCCAAAAACTGTCCAGTCCCGATGCATAGCTGTATCGGATAAGCTGAAAAAACTTGGCTGCCCTGTCAACGTCACGAAATCTTGGGAACAGCTTTTTCTTGTGAAGCGTGGCGATCCAGTCGAAGTCCTCACGGGAATTCAGAACGTACCGCGACTTGTATTTCAGCTTATTTGGCTTGTCACGAACACATCGGAAAAGATTCACAAGATTGCTGTTGAAATCGTTGTAAACCTCAACTTTTCTATCCTGCGGCTTACGGAACAACACCCATCCCGCGCCGCCGAAGACTTCGATATACTTGTCGTATTCCGGCGGCAAACGTGCGAGGATATCGTCCCTGAGCGACTTTTTGCCGCCTATCCATGATATGAAACTATTCATTTTCCTCCCTCTGCCGCCGCCGACAGCAGAAAAGAAAAAAAAACCGCTTTGCAGGCGTCGGAAGCTTTCCGCTGTCGGCAAAACGACTTTAATTTTAATTACAATGTCATTTCAAAATCTTCGTTTTCTTCGTATTCTTCATCTGAAACGGATTCAAGAGTTTCCTCGCTGATGAACCCATTTAACCTATTGTCAACGTAATCGGAGAGCCATGTGCTCGCCGAAAGTTTCCCTTGTTTCAAGACGCCACATCGCAAGCCTACCGACATCAAGCTGAACGCCGTCAAATGGGAACAGCAAACAGGTGAGATTCTCATTACTAAAAAGTGTACGCCTTTTTCGAATCGACTTTCATTATGCAATATTCCGTTCTCTGTCAGCATCTCGTTTATGCCATCCACCCATTCCTGCAAATCTCCGCCGCACCCCTGAAGAATCAGTCCTTCGCTACCGTTCATTTTTTTCAGATCGTACAAAAAGAAACACTCTTAATTTCCATTGCCACAAAACTCCTTTTTCAACAATCCGATAATGAACTGCTTTGCCTTACCGGTAACAAATGTCTGCTGATAGGTTTTGGTCATAGAACCGGTTTCAAAAACCGACTCCTTGACCGCAAAATATCCACGATCGATATATTTCTGATAGGGCAGATTGTCCGACATCAGAATCTCATTTTCACGCAGCCAGCGGAACAGTCTGTTCCCTGCCGATAGGAATATTTTCCTCAATAGCGAGCTTTGCCATAGCGTTCATATCGATGAGATTTTCGGTATTGGACACCTGATTTGCAAACTCCTCCAACGGCTGATCGTGCCTGATACGCTCGTTAAGCTGATTTATTGCCATCATCTGCAGACGAAAAAGACCTTGATACGGCTCGTCCAGAAAGGGGAGGTAGTTTTCGATGAACATATCCGCGTTGGCAACGTAGCCTCCGGTGCGCATGATCGTTGGGAGGACTTCATCAAATATCCAACTTTCAAATTTTTCTGCCGATGGTAGTCTTGAATGGGCGACAAGCCTGTAGACATCGCTCTCAGGAATAAATGTCATTTCAATAGTTTTGGACGGAGACTGCGGATGCGGTAGGTCGTGTTTCACGCCCCACCTACAATGCCGTTTTTATGGCGTCCTTTGTATTGCTGTACCCCAACGCGGCAGCATCTTTGCCACAAAATACAACTCTGCCAGTTTCTTCTTTCAAGGTCCTCATCGATCCAAATTCTTCATTCTTAAAAATTTTAATTTTGTTTTCCACAATAAAAATTCCTTCTTTCTGCGCTCAAAATCTGTTGACTTTAAGCGCTTAAAGTGATATAATATTTGTAACAATTTCAGACTGGAATTTTCTTATCAAATTCAATAAATTTTTGGCGATTTCTTTTACAACCGCCACCGTAATGGAATTACCCGCCTGCTTATAAAGCTGTGCGTCGGACATTCCCACAGCCGCAACTTTATTGAACTGCTCCTTTTCAAAAACTTTGCAGTTTCCAGCATTCCAACGGCATTAACCGCCGCACACGTCCCTTTATGAACTATGCCGTGCCTGTCGGTCACAGTCAGCGTAAACATCGGCTCGTTGGGATTTTTATCCTTCTGCCATTTTGACGGGTAGTTTTCTTTAAATGGATTGAGGATTGCTCTCGGACCTTCTTCCAAAACCCCGGAGCGTTCTCCTTTTGTGAGTACCGTTTGTAATCCCAAGATCCATTCTTGTGTTAAGACAACGAGCATTCTCGGTAATCTGCGGATTTTCATTCATGTCCACAAAAAACAGCGGAATGTTCACCCTTATGATTACTTATTCCACTGTCCTGACGGGCGGTTATACATCTTGCCATATCTGTCATCTGAGGATCAGGATTCATGTCGATGAAGTACAATCCTGTTTTACCGCCCATGCCGCCCGAACCGCCGCACTGAGTGGCTGCAAGTCCGTTAGGATCATATACCCTCGATCCCTGACTGCCTCCGATTAGCTGTTCAAGTTTTCTTTCTTTGCCATCTTCTGCATTGCCTCGTCTGAAAGAAAGAAGTATTTCGGCGGGACATCTTTCTCCAAGATATCCGACAATGAACAGCCTTCTTCTCGACTGCGGTACTCCAAAGCCGGCAGAGTTAAGCACACGCCAGCAGATACTATACCCCAGTTCTGAAACTTTTTCAAGGATAATTCTGAAACATTCTCCCCTGCGATATCCCCAACAAATTGGGTACGTTTTCAGCAATAAAATACTTGGGGCGCTTGTTTTCAAGATTCTGATATAGTAGAAAAATAAATTTCCTCTATCGTCCTCAAAAGCGAGTCTGCGCCCTGCGACACTGAACGATTGGCAACGGGCCTCCAACGAGCAGATCAAAATCCGGCATACCTCCGTAATCGATTTTTTGTGATGTCCTCATAAAACGCTTCGCCTCCTGTGTCGTACAAGGCTCGGTAAGCTTTCTGAGCAAACCGGTCTATTTCGCACCAACCGACGCATTCAAATCCGCCAACCTTTTCAAATGCGGAACGAAAAGCGCCGATTCCTGCGAACGCTTCAAAATATCTTATCATTTAACCTCCTTTCTCACAGGCAGATTTCTCTGTCTGCTGAGTGACCTCGGTGGACTTTTTCGCAAAGCATACTTTTCTGTGTAATTATACAAAACATCGCTCCGTTTTATCCGGTCGTGTCTAATAAAAATCATACCCTGAAAATGTGCAGCGACTTGTCATGCGCGGTCACGCGCTCCAGCCGAACACGGTGTATCTTTTTCAAAACAGTGTATACAAAAGTGTGCCATAAGCCTCACCTCCTTCATGTGGGCATAAAAAAACCGTTAAATGATCTCTCATTTAACGGTGATAATGCAAATATTTAATTGTATTAGTTTTCATTATCCTTCCTTTTTCTAATTGTTGGGTAATTTTCTACTATATCCATATACCTGAAGCATTCCTCTGTATGATCGTTGATCATTCCGCAGGCTTGAAGAGGAGAATATACCGTGATAGAACCAAGATATTTAAGGCCTCTTTTTTTTTCAGATCCTTACTAATTTTATCGGACAAACCATTTCTTGCAGGAATTTTTCCTTTTTTGATGCCCCTGATAAAGAATGGTTTTTTTCATCCGAGAGTAGTTCCACAAATATTTGCAGAAACTTCCGAATTCATCAATAATTTTTAAAAAGCATTTTGCGTTGCTGATGACTGCCTCGACTTTACGCCTTGATCTGATCATACCGTCAGTATCGAGTATTCTTTGAATATCGATCTCTTGGTATTCGGCGATTTTTTTAGTCAAAATCATCAAAGCATCTACGGAAGATTTCTCTTTTCTGTATCATCATATTCCAGTTAAGTCCGCACTGCATGACTTCCATCATAAGAAATTCAAATTGCTTTTTATCATCGTGCGCTGGCACACCCCATTCCTCATCATGATATTTTATCATTTTTCATTGCAAAGACACCAATTACATCTCTGCATAAAAAAATCACGACCTTTCATCATTCGATTTCAGCGTCTTTTATCCTGATAACGGGCATTTGCTTCACTTTCTTGCCGACCTTAACACGTTGCAAAGCGAAAATCATATCGCTTGTGCGTTCAAAATAACCGATATCACGTTTCCAGCTTTATATTCCGCATCTGCAATGCTTTTTAATCCAATAAACTGTTGTTTCATTTTTTCTGCCACAGTTTGGACATATTTTTACTGTTCTTACTTATGAACAATTTCCTCTCAGAATTCTGTTTTATACATTATACCACAAAAAATGCCTCATTACAAGTATTACATGGATATTTCTATTTCAGGCTCTTCCGCAAGTTCTTCACAGATTTCCTCGGTTTGAACTTCTTCCTGAATCTTATGAAAACTATCCTCGCCGGGGGATCATCCCAAACTTCTTCCATTATCAAATTTGCAGAAAACAGTGCCCACGTCATCAACGAATTCCACCGTTCCTTTGGTACCCGGCGGAATCGGATGGGGATCGTTTTCCATGTTATCAAGGCATATTCTTGTGCCTTTAGGGGTATCTTTCCTTCATACTTTCGATTTTTCTTCTGTTATACATAAGCATTTCCTCACATTGTCATGTTGATTTCGGGTTTCTTCCGATAAATCTTCAGTCTGCTTTCAAAACCCATTTCTTCAGCGGTCTGAAGCGACCAGTCACTGCCGTCATTCCAGAAGCTTACATAAATCTCGCCGTAATCAGCCGTTTTAATAGGGCGGCTGCTCGACCGACTCACCCCCAACCGTCACTTGCTTGTCCCGAAAGATATTCACGCAAATCTCTCAATTCATTGTCTGTTAATTCCTCAGTAATCTGGCATTCAAACACTCCCATGAGTTCACCGTTAATTTCCTTAACCGATGGGATAGCCGAGAAAACTTTTTTCGCTGACTGCCGGATTCCTGTCAAAAAGTAAACCATAAGTCCACGATGTTCTTCTCCCCGGTTCTGAGTAATCCTGAATGAAATCGTTGATCTCCTTTTGCGCAATCTATGGCATACCTTGAGGGATTACCTCCGGTTCATCTAAAACTTCTTCGTCAAACTCATATTCTGATTCGTCATACTCTCTGACAATATGCAGAGGACAATAAAGCGTCAGTTCCTGAGTAGGCTTGGCTTCCACTGTGATATCCGGCTGAAAATCCACATCAATTGAGTGACTTTCAGCTATTTGGATATCCTCACGCTCCTGCAAAAGATTGCTGTCACAGAATCACGAAGCAGCGACTTCAAATCCAAATCGGATTTTTTCAAGCAATTCCTCAAAGACAAAACTGTTTTCACCACAATGGGCAAGTTCTGCAATGTGATCGACCATTTTTTCAAGCTGTTATGCAGTTTACGCTCAGAAGCTGTCAGCTCATTGTTTTCAACCAATGCTCTTACATTTGGTATGAATTGGGATTTTCGAGCATATGACATACCCTCAGACTCAACCAGAATACCATCTCCGCTGTCATAGTCAACCATAAGCAGACAATGAGCAACGTCATTGCTGTCGATATACATCAGATCACGATTTTCAGCGATGTATGGATCGTCACGCAAGGGATGATCTTTCAGTTCTGAAAAAAACTCTTTCCGTAAAGCGTGATAACCTTCTCAACGATGATCTCACGTGTTTTGTAGTCGCTTTTGCTTATGATTGAGCGTACTGTTAAATTTTTAACTTTTTCATTAATACCTCCTAATTTTTGCGCCTTTTTGCTTTTTTGTCATTCACCTTCGCCAGAAAACAAAAAAAGCCGCTTTGTTTAACATCACTTTAATTCGTGATATTAGACAAAACGGCTTTCAAAACTTTGGATATTATTTTATATATTAAAAAGGCATATTTAAGATTATTCTTCTTAAATATGCCTTAAATTTTTCCCTTAATTTTCTTTTGTCGAGGGTTCAAATCCTTTTCATTTGTAAAAACCCCGAAAAACAGCCATGGTTTTGACCTTGAATTTTTTGTCCCTAAAACGCCAAAAAAAGCCCGTAGCTACGGGCTTTAAGAGGGTGTACAGCTATTTAGTATCACCAATATGGCGGAGAAGGAGGGATTTGAACCCTCGCGGCAGTTTCCCACCCTACGCCCTTAGCAGGGGCGCCTCGTCACCACTTGAGTACTTCTCCATAATGACAAAAAGAATAAAATAAAATGGCGGAGAGGGTGGGATTCGAACCCACGGTCCCTTGCGGTATCACTGGTTTTCAAGACCAGCGCCATAAACCACTCGGCCACCTCTCCATTGCTTGAATCAGCTTATTTATTATATCGCATCTCAAGCGAAATGTCAAGAGATTTATGAAAAATGTGAATATTAACAAGTTTCAACATATTATTTTAATGATTTTATATAATTTATAATAGAAATTTTATTATTTTCCAAATTTTCATATATAACTTCTTTTAATAAATACTCAAGCATTTTGCCGTTTTCTTTGCCTTCAAATCCCAATTTCATAAGATCATTACCGTTAACTGCAAGTCTTTTTTAAAGTATAACACTCTTTGTTTTGTATTATTTCTTTTGCTGTTTTTTCCCTGCCAATTGATTTTTTCAGACGTTCACGGCAAAATTCCTGCTTGGACATAGAATCTGCTCTCTGTACATTAAGAAGATTTATAAAATTTTTTATGCCGATCTTATTCATAAGCAGCTTTGATTTCAGGTTTATTATCAAGTTCATCACTATGATGATAAATAACACAAATAATATCTTTGATGTCTTTTGATGAAAATCGTAAACGCTTTAGTATATCATATGTCATTTCCGCACTTTTAACTGCATGACCTTTTAAAATGTCCTCTTCCGTTTTTATCCAATTTAAAGCAATCCGGCTTAGCAATATCGTGAAAAACATTGCTGTTCTGACGTTTTTTTTTCTGGTACAGATGCACCTACCGCATGAATAGTATGTTCCCATACGTCATATTTATGATATGGACTATATTGTTTAAATCCATATGATTTTTTAATTTCCGGTATAAAAACTTCAATAACGTCACAATATTCTCTCAAAATTTTTTTCTGCACTGTTTCCAAGAAGAATTTTTACAAATTCTTCCCCTGATACGTTCGGCAGATATATTTTTTTGATAAGATATGCATATTGGTGAATCATTTTCGCTTGTTTTATTTTCAATGTGAAATCCAAGCTGCGAAGCAAATCTGAGCGCTCTGAGGATTCTTAAAGCGTCTTCTGTAAAACGCTTCACCGGATCGCCTACGGTACGAATAATTTTGTTTTTCAGATCAGATCTTCCGTTAAAATTATCAGTAAGCTCACCGGAGGACTTCATTGCCATAGCATTGATCGTAAAATCACGCCTTTTTAAATCATCATACAAATTACAGGAAAATGTAACCTTATCCGGATGGCGATTGTTACTGTAAGTACCGTCAATTCGGTATGTGGTTATTTCAATTTTTCGGGAATCGATTATTATTGTTACTGTACCGTGCTTTTTCGCCTATATCAATTATCTTGTGTTCTTCAAAGCACTTTTTTTTATTTCAAAAGAAAGTGCATTTGTTGTAATATCAAAATCACTGGGTATCTTTTGTAGCATAATATCCCTTACGCATCCACCCACAATATATGCTTCAAATCCTCTGCTGCTAAGCTTTTTCAAAAACATACAGAACATAATCGGGAAGCTCAAACAAACCATTCACCTCGAAGTTATTTTATTGAAATTTATTATTTTTATTATATCATATAGTATAATTTTTTTTTCAATTCTTCCTATACACAAAAAATATAAATTGTATCTTAACATTCATTTTACTGGTTTTTCTAAACGTTATCATAAAATTTTCACATAAAAAGGTATAATATAAATATAGCAAAAAACAAAAAAAACATGATTTACATAGAAAGGGTGTTTTAAATATGGATAACTTCCAGAATAATAACAATTTAAACAATAATGAAAACGGTCAGGAACAAAATAATACTCAAAGCTCATTCAGCTATGATTATGCCAAAAAATGATACTATTAACACGTCTGGTACTGTTGTAGAAGAAAAACCCAAAAAGAAGAAAAAAAAGTTTTTACAAGAGTTATTGCCTTTGCAGTATGTGCAGCTGTAATTTCAGCAGGCTCAATATCGGCTTATAGATATATTGACGATAATTTCTCATTTGAAAACTTTTTCGGTCGTGGTACATCCGACAGTTCTGAAGCAGATCTTTCATCAAAAGAAGCAAGTAAATCAAACAGTAATGCTTCCAATGAAAAAAGTTTAATCGAACTTGCTTCCAGAGAAGACAGTCTTTCCGTACCTGATGCTGTTTCAAAGGTAATGCCGGCAGTCGTAGGTATCTCGTCTGAATTTCAGGTAAGCGGTCAGAATAACAGCAAAGAACTGGTTCTTCGGAAACTACGGCGGTCAGACCAATACTCAGGTTGCCACTGCAACGGGTACCGGTATCGTAATGACTTCAGAGGGATATATTATTACTAATGCTCATGTAATTTATGACACAGGTACTGATACAAACTATGGCAAAGCAGTTGGCGTATCCGTTTTAATGTCTGACGAAACGAAATACGAAGCAACTATTATAGGATATGATACAGATACAGATATTGCAGTTTTGAAAATTGATGCAAGCGGTCTTTACGCCGGCTGAATTCGGAAACAGCGACGATCTTCAGGTTGGTGAGCTGGTTCTTGCAATCGGAAATCCGCTGGGATTTGAACTTTTCGGTTCTGTAACAAGCGGTATTGTTTCAGCCTTGAACCGTGAAATCAATATTAACGATAAAAAATGAGTCTTATCCAGACTGACGCTGCGATCAACTCCGGTAACTCGGGCGGACCGCTGGTAAACAGCTATGGTCAGGTAATCGGTATAAACTCTGCTAAAATGACATCAACTTATTCAAGTGCGTCTGTTGAAGGCTTGGGATTTGCAATTCCTATTACACAGGCTAAAACTATTATTGACGATCTGATCAATTATGGTTATGTCAAAGGCAGACCTCAGCTTGGTATTACATGTATAGACGTTGATGAAACCACAGCAAACCTATATAATATGTCTGTAGGCGCTTATGTTCGCTCTGTTACTCCAAACGGTGCTGCTGATCTTGCAGGTATTCAGGAAGGTGATATTATTATTGGTGTTAATGGTACCGCTGTTTCAACTACTGAAGAAATCAATGAAAAGAAAAAAATGAATTTAAGGCCGGAGATACTATAACCTTAACTATTTCAAGAAATGGTAAGGATACAGATGTACAGGTAACTTTACAGGAAGTAACTCAGGGCGATACTCTTTCGGAGATCAGGAAGCTGTTGAAAACTAAAACAATTTACTCTCCTATTCTAATATAATCAAATATCCGGATAGAAAAAAACTATCCGGATATTTTTTATTTATATATGTCTGTGATTCTTTCTGCTATTTCTTTAAAAATCGGAGCCGCACAGTCATTTCCGTAACCGCCGTCCTCACACAGAACCGTTACTGCATATTTCGGCTCGCTTACCGGAAAATAACCTGTGATCCAGCCATGACATATTTCTGTTTCATCTGTTCCGAATCTGCCGGTCTGAGCCGTAGAAGTTTTTCCTGCGGCATATGCGTTGCGGGGGCGGGCATTGAATTTTCATTGTTATTTACTGTCTGCGATCATTAGATCCTGTAATCTGAACGCAGTATTTCTGTCCAATACCTGAGTATATTTTATCTGTTCTTCATTTACAATTGTTTCACCGTTATTTGTGATTCCCTTTACAAGTCTTGGTACAAATAGCTTTCCCTCATTAGCTATTGCCGCTGTAAATGTACATATCTGAACCGGAGACGCCATAAGCTTTCCCTGTCCGAATGAAAATTAGCTTTTTCCGCCGGCAGAGATAAATCGTCTAAGCTTTGTAAATTACCTCCTGACGCTGTAATTCCGGATGCGAGAGGTATGCTCATTCCAAATCCCATTTTTTTCAGCGGTTTCACGAAATAACTGATTGTCTATATGTTTTGCAAGTTCAATAAAATAAGTGTTGCATGAATTAGTCATAGCTTCTGTCATATTTTGTACCCCATGTCCGCTGAGGTCATGGCATTTAAAAACCTGACCGTCAATTTCAGTATAACCTGTACAATTATACGAAAAATCCTCATTGATTCCCCTGAGCAAACGCTGCCTGTGCTGTAATAAGCTTAAAAATTGAACCTACATTATATGAATACAAACATCTGTCAATTAAAGGAGAATTTTGTTATTTACGGCTTCTTCAAGATTTTCTACGCTGTAAGAAGGAAAGCTTGCCATGCCCAGAATATCACCTGTACGTATATCCATTACTACTATAGCGCCTTTTTTCTATTTTCTTTCCGACAAGCTCACAAATTGCTTGTATATATTTGTCAATAGTAAGTACGACTCCTGCGGTCATTTCGTCATCTGCTTCGATTTCTTTATTAAGTCCCTGCAAAACAAAGTTCCTTGTCCGTCTATACTGTAGGTAACGGTATTTTTTTGTACATTAGATCTTAGAAAATCATCATACGCAGCTTCAATTCCACTTACTCCTTTACCGTCCTGTACATAACCGATTATATGCTGTGCAAGCTGATTGTCGCCGTATCTTTCAGGAATTTCAAATACTGTTATATCGTCGCTTTCAAACTCGCTGCAGTTTACCTGACAGACAAAAAAAGGACTGCCGTAAACAAGCTGTGAATAAAACTCGTCTTTATCTGTTACAGCCGGAAGAATTTCCTCGGTCGCAGAGGAAGTCGGATTTATAACCGCATAATAATTCGTCTGATTATTTATAAGCTTATTGTAATTTCGGTCGTAAATATTTCCGTTTGTGTTTCCTACCGTAAGCTTATAAACGCCTTGATTTTTTCCCGTCTCAATATAATCATCATTTCTAACGATTACATATATTCTCATATATAATACTGAAAACATAAATGCAAATGTAACCGCCAGTATTATCAGTCTTTTATACATAAAAAATCCCTCCTGCTTTTATTATTGACTCCGCAGAAGAGATTAAACATATATACACTATAAATTCTCAAGTACTACTGTAAAAGGTCCGTCATTTAAAAGTTCAACTTTCATATCAGCTCCGAATACGCCTTTTTTCTACTATTGGTACATGCTTTTTTTTGCATTCACTGATAAATAATTCATACAACTGTTCGGCCTTATCGGGCTTTCCTGCATTGATAAAATTGGGTCTGTTACCCCTTACGGCAGTCGGCATAAAGAGTAAACTGAGAAATAACAAGCAGAGATCCGTTTACGTCATTAACTGATAAATTTATCTTATCGTTTTCATCAGAAAAAATACGCAGTTTTACTATCTTATTAACAAATTTTATCACGTCTTTTTCTGTATCCTCCAGACCAACTCCCAAAAATACAAGCAAACCGTTTCCTATTTTTTCCTTTAATTTCGCCGTCAACTTTAACCGACGCATGAGTTACTCTCTGCAATACTGCTTTCATGTTACACTTCCTTTAGTATTTTAATAAGTTATTACGTATATTTATACCGGCTTTTCTGGCTTGTAAATGCTGATATTTTCTGGGTATTCTGTAAAGTACGCCGTCTTTCATTAATTTTGCGCCTGTCTGATGAAAAATGAAAATCAACGTTTTTTTTCAATGCACTGCTCTCTGATGGATAAAATCCACTCATACTTACAAATCCGTGCATTTTCACCTGATTCACCACCAGCAGAAACCTGTTCGATTCGTTCATTTAAATATTCCGACAAATTAATTTCTTCAATCAGCGGAGCGCATATTATAACCTTATGTTTAATGGGTGCTTCAAGAAATATCGGCAGTCTGAAATCAGCAGTACGCTGACATTCACAGGTACAGCCAATTATTACGTTATCATATCCGTTTCCCCAATCTTCGGGAAGCCTTTCATAGAATCTGTGAATACGCTTGGTAATAATAAAAAAGTCCAGATCTCTGCGCCTTTTTTATAATTTGCCATATATCGCTGCGCCATTGGTCAGCTTCGTCGATAAAGAAATCAGAAGTCAAACATGTTGCAACTGCAAAACCGTCGTTCTGAAGTTTCCATTCTCCTGACCTGTCTCTGTTAAGCGGCATGTCAAAATTGCTTGTTTTCTCAACCTTTTCCGCTGTCTTTACCGTATCTGGAATCTGTACGGTAAACATAACAATTCTGACATCCTTCGCTTATTTTATGACATCCGTGCCATGGATTCCATGACTGCATCAGTTTATCTCCGTTTCTGCAAATATTTTTCCAAGACTGTCATGAATTACCAGATCGCAATATATATCAGCAGAAGTTTCAGTTTTATTTATCAATACCAGCTTGCAGGTTCTTTTTCGATATTGGATAAGTCCGGCAGCCGGATAAACGTTAAGAGAAGTGCCGCCTACTATTAATAAATCAGCGTCTGTAATAGCCTGCACAGATTTTTTTCAACAATATTATCGTCAAGTCCTTCCTGATACAAAACAACATCGGGTTTAATAATTCCACCACACTTACAGTGGGGGTATTTCTTTGCTTTGACAAATATATTCGGCATCATAAAATTTATGGCATTTCATACAGTAATTTCTGAGTATTGAGCCATGCAGTTCATATACAATTTTTGCTTCCGGCACGCTGATGAAGACCGTCGATATTCTGAGTAACAATTGCTTTCAGTTTTCCTGACCGTTCAAATTCAGTCAGTTTGAAATGAGTAATATTTGGTTTTGCGTCAAGGCAAAGCATTTTATCACGGTAAAATCTATAAAATTCTTCTGTATTTTTCATAAAAAAATCATGACTTAAAATTATTTCCGGAGGATAATCATATTTCTGATTATAAAGACCGTCAACACTTCTGAAATCAGGGAATCCCGCTTTCTGTAGAAACTCCGGCGCCTCCGAAGAAAACTATATTTTTACTTTCATTTACAAACTGTTGAAACGATTTATTCATTGCTTTCACCTATAATTTTAACGTAATAATGCCTGTTTCTGGGATCGTCATATTCACAAAAAAATAAACTCCCTACCATATCATTATAACACACGCTGTTAATAATTTCAATATCAATCGAACGAGAAAAAATCTGTTTCTCCAACGTATAACGTTTAGCAGAAAAAATTACAAGCGGCAGAATTACTCCTTGCCGCTTATAATGATATCAATTAAATTTAGTTACTATTTATTTCCAATTGATTATATTTCCATTGCTGTCTTTTAATGTATAATTACTTAAACTGCCAGTAAAAATAAGTGTTTTATTATTGTACATGTCAACCTCACTGCTGTTCAATGTAATTATTGAATAAATAGGATTTTTGGGGAGCGCCCAGATTAATTTTAACAGGAGATGTTGTTGTTGCTGACATATATGCAAATACACCGTTTTCAATTGTAAGGGAATTTACAAATGGAAGGTTTAATTGTCTTAGCTGATTACAATTACTAAAAAGCAGATGCGTTTATTTTTGTTAATTGACATACTCCATAGGCATCCGAATCAATATTGAAACTTGTCAATGACGTACATCCTGCAAAAAGCACTGGTTCCGATAGTTCTTATATAACGTGGTAAAGTAACAGATTGAAGCTGAGTACAGTTTGTAAATGCACAGTAATTTATTTCAGTTAATCCGTATAAACTGGTCAGATTAAGTGATTTAAGCTTACCACCATAAAAAAGCAAAGTTATGTATAGTAGTTACACTTCCGGGTACGGTTATAGTTTCTAGATTTAATAATCCGCTGTTTGCACCGGGTCTGGGGCATCAGGATAGCCGATTTGTGAAACAGTATAGGATTTATTATCATTGGAATTATATACAATTCCAGGGATACTGAAGTTTTTTTACTCTACTATCAATTAATCCCATAAATGAAACAGCTGCTTGCCATTGATTTTATATGAAGCGCCATTATAAATAAAATCACCATTTATATTGCTATTTATAGGTGAAGTTATATTATATGGATTTAGAACAGCGTGTCCGAGATTACTTGATCCTTTATTAATTATATTCTGCAAAAAGCCGTTATATCATTTTCATTAATAACACGATTTTCATCAGCGTCTGCGGCCTGTAATGGAAATTCTGCCTTACCGGTTGTCAGGAAGCTCTTGAAGCTTGGTAATATCATTTGAGTCGATTTTACCATCCAGATTTAAATCGCCTATTTTACATACTCTTTCAACATGACCATTACGAGCCAAAATTCTTAGTCTGCTTTGCAGTTGCCGCATAATATGTTATGCTTCCGGAATTATTATGATATGCTATGCGTGTCTGATCCCAATCGATTTCACAATGACCGTCAGCATTACATTGAGCAAATGTTATATTACTTCCGGAAATACCAGTAATAATAATACTGTGATTTGCTTGCAGCTGATTCATATGTGGATATTCGTAAAAACATCGCCTAATTGAGGCTGATATAAACTTTTAGTACCGTCTGAATATGTTATATATCCTGTACTATCAATAGGATACCGACAGAATACGCTTGCCTTATAAATATCTGACGCTATTTTAAGGGCAAATGCATAACATTGGGAGTATGTTGTATTATGAGGTTTACCTCTGTCATCAGTATAATGTTCGATTATCATACTGTAATCCGGTTTATAGAATTGAAAATATGTAGTACTATCCATTATATTGCATCGATCGTGATTAGCGCTTCCTTCATATGTTGGCGTACATGGAGTTAAAGAAAAGGAATCTAAATTTCCGCCGTTCCAATAAGTCTGCTGATCATGAGCTGTTTCTGGATATTTTGATTTTTCTTCATTAACATAAGTGCTCCAATTATTTTTAATTTCATTTTGTGTACGAGAGCCATTTTTAAAAACTGTTGGCGGATCAGCTGATACACTAATAAAAAGACATAGAAGATGCTAATGTAAGTACAGCGCATCAATTGATAATATTTTTTTTCAAACCTTTCATTTTTACCTCTTTAATAAATTTATTTAACCATGGTTATGTTTTTAATTATATACCAAAAATTTACAAAAATCAACATAATAATAAAAAATTAATTAAATTTGAACAAATATTTATTTTTTTCTTAAATATTATGTGTATAATATTACTATGAATTTAATAGTGCTATCAGGTACATAGTCGTAATTTTGTAAAAAATATGCCTCATATCACGAATAATAACTTTGAATATACAAAAAAGTAGACAATGAAAAAAAAAAAGTGATAAAAGTGATATAATAAAGGAAAACAGCGTATTGTGCCTGACTGCTACTAATATGCATTCGGATATTTTGAAATACAATACCGTATAAGGATTGTGCGGCTAAATTGTTTTTTGATAGTTGTTTTTGAAAAATACGGATTAACCCAGGAAATGTTCAATCTCATTTTTATGAATCAATAATTCTTGGTATTTATAAATGATAAAAATGACCGTCGAAAAAAAATCGGCGGTCATTTCAGGTTATAACATCAGACAGTGTATCTGTGTTTCTTATCGTCGCATTCAACGAATACGTTTATTTTAACGCAAGACTCATTATCATCATGTTTATCATCGGGACATGATACTATTGGTTCGGACTTAGAACATTTATCGCATTCAACGTAGATATTCAGTTCAACACAGCTTTCATTCTTATCTTTCATTTCACTTCACCTCCATGTTATAGAATATGATTGAAGAGGAAAAAGCGTTACATAATTTATGTTGATTTTGGTGCTGGATTTTCTCAATAATATAATGGTATGTTGTACACGAATGTGAAATACAACTAAGCTCTTTTATGTAAAGGGATTTAATGTGGTGCACTGACTTATAGAATATTTGTTTAATAATAAATATTTGTCTAAAATGAGTATTTATTTTTTGTAAAAACACACAAATTTGTAATATTATTTTTTAAGCATAAAGTAGAAATATGTTATTTATTGGAAAATTTATAATAAAATTATTGTAAATTTATTTCTAATATTATATAATTATATTGAAAATATACATATTAATTTATACAATAAAAGATAATGAGGAAATTAATTATGGGAAAAGGTATTTATATTAATGATTCAATTCATGGGCTAATATGGCTGTCAGATTATGAAAGAAAAAATTATCTCAAGTATTGGATTCAATAGATTACATGATGTCTATCAAAACTCTACAGTTTATTTAACATTTCCAACTAACAGAACCAAGAGATTTGAACATTCATTAGGAACCATGAAGCTTTGTTCTGATATGTTATATCATGCAACTTTAAATACAAATGAAAAAATTATTGATAAATTTTATAAAATTTTTGAATCTGAAATAAATAATATTATTAAAGAAATACGTCATAATACAAGTATATGTGATCAAATGCTTGGTGGATTAAGTCCTAAAGGAATACCCACAATTAAATTTAACAATTTTATAAATTCTATAACTCCGTATAATATTCCAGAAAAGTATAAGCATATTCATGTTATTTTAATGCAATCTGTAAGGGCTGCTGCTTTGTTACATGACATTGGACATCCGCCATTTAGTCATATCGTAGAATATGCTTTGAGAGATGTATATACAACTATCTTGTCAAAACAACCGGTATCACACAATCAAACGATAAATGATTTTCAAATTAAGATGTCACCATACTTTGAAGAAAAAAAGAAATTGCATGAGCAAATGGGGATGAAATAACTGAAAGTATTCTAAAAGAAATTGTACATTCTATAGATGAAGAGGATGAACAATACGACGAAAATCTATTTGAACTAGTAATTATGAAGTGTGTTATCAAAATTTTTTAAAGAAGAGGGAAATTTTATCTATTTACATAGTATAATAGATAGTAGTCTTGATGGAGATAGATTAGATTATGTTACTAGAGATTCTGTTAATTCTGGACTTAATTTTGGAATAATTGATTATAAAAGAATTATAAATGATATGCAGATACTTTTTGATGATGAAAAAATATTATTTTGTATACCTGTAAAAAGCAATTAATTCTGTTGAAGACTTTATTAAAAAGAAGATATAATGTATATAAGGATATTATTTATCATCATCGAGTAATTAAAACAGATTATTTGTTAAAGAGTATTGTAAAAACATTAGTGTTAAACTTTTTTAACTGAAGATAAAGGTGATAATTTAGATGAAAAAGCAGTCATTCCTTTTGATATTTCAGGTTTATGGTTTCCATTAGGTACAGCAAAGATCAAAAGAAAAAGCAAACGCACTGTCACAATGGAACGATTCTTGGCTTATGACAATATTACGCCAAATTTATTATACTGAATACTATCGCAATAAAGATATTAGAAATAATAATAATAAATTATTATTATCTCAGCAGTTATCTGAACTTTTGCGTAATAAAAATATTATTATTCACTAATAAAGAGAAGTGAAGATTTTAAATTAATTGATGATAAAATTAAACATGTTTTATTTACTAATAAAAAATAAAATTATAGAAAAAATAAATCATATAAAAAAAATACCCTTTTAAATGACAATATAATCGGATCAATTGAAACAATTAATAACATTTTTAGATTATGCTAATAATGAGCAAAAAGGTTTTTTATTGTCATACCTTTCAAGACATTCGATATCTTTTTGATGTTAATGCTGATATTGAAAACGAAATTTTAAAAAATATAATTATTAAAACAATTCAAGAAGATTTATTAGAAACTAAAATAGTAGATATAGTAGTTGTATTCAAAAAAATATCAATAGGATTAGATGAACCTATTTATTTTTTACAATAATTCAGATAAGATTTTATCATTAAGAGAAATTAGTGGTATTTTTGAAATACTAAAATTAGATTCAGACTATGCACCTTTGTTTTATATATATCTTTTAATTAATGAAAATGGTGAAATAATAAAAAATAAAAAAAGAAAAATTATTAAATAATATTGGTGAAAAAATAGGGCATGTAATCCTTAGTCAAATTACAGATAAATTGCAAGCTATAATTGATTTAATAGAGGCAAATTAAAATAAATAATATTTTCAAAGTAAATTTATATTGTATAGCATCAGGTTTTTATGAGTTGATTTCTGTAAATTTTTGGTATATAATGTGTTTATAAGTATATTTAGTAAAAATTTATTTAAGGAGAAA
>VOFK01003465.1_pt1 | contig 47284 bp, 84 predicted proteins | sample 5384121 | NCBI WGS metagenome assembly VOFK01 (sample SAMN12384730, study PRJNA508395) | human gut metagenome | isolation source: healthy gut J | host: Homo sapiens | reverse complement strand
TTTTGACCGTGTTATGATGCCAATGATTACCCGGTTGTAAAGAAGGTTGCCGAGCTGTTTGTGTCTGATATTAAAAATGTCACAGACAGATTAAAATTGGCAGTATTGAAATTTTGAAAGAAAGGAAGAACAGTGGCATTGTTTGTACTATTGAAAAGAATCAGTACCCGTCAGTTAGCTCAATGGATATATCTCCTTTGAAGGGCATGGGAACGTTATTCGATCCAGACAGTTAATCATCCTTTTCCGAGTAGATAAAGCGCTGATTGTAGCCGGAAGTGACAGGCGAGGAGCTTACGGTTTGTTTCGAAATGGTGTGTGTGTTCCCTGGTATTATGGGCGTGATGTCCGTGAAGAAACATAAACATTTTATGTGGATGCTCCACCACTGTTTCCAAGACCCTTCCGTGAAATATAGAGGTGTTTTTCTGAATGATGAAGATTGGGACTGAAACCCTTGGGCCGCCAAGACTTTGAGAAAGAGCGTGGCAATATATTTTGCGGCGCGTTTGCCCGCTTCGGTAGAGGATTTAATCAATCATCAGCTCAATGTCGGTCATATAGCAGCCCCGCTGTCAAAAGTTGCTCCACAAGCCCCAACTGCCGGAAAATCTCTAAAGCCCTCTCAACCGTCCCTATCTGGTGGCGGGTCAGTGTCGCTATCATCTGCGCTGTGTAGGGGATATACTCGTCAAGCTGCAACTTCCGCCGTTTTCAGCGATTTTAAGTACAGCTTCAAGAGGATATTGGAATATAAAATCCGTCTTTCATATCTTCCAGCAGCACAATGGAGTCGCTGTCAAAAAAGTTCTCTTTCAGCTTGAGGTAGTAATATTTGCGGTTATCTGCCATTGGCGGTGTCCTCCCTGTGTTTCCATCTCTTAGAGAAATACCGGGGGCAGAGGACGATAATCGCCCGGAAGCTCTGCTTGCAGCCGTGTGTGCAGCCCCGGCAAAGGTCATTGTAGGTAATACGGTTTCGGTAGTTGAGGAAAAAGCTCCATTCCAACCGCCGCTTTTTGCTCATGCGTGGCATTTCTCGCTCCTTTCTGCCGTTTCCGCTGGTATAAGCGGATAGGTCGGTAAAAATGTAGTTTCTCGGTGTCATTTTCGGGGATTTCCTGCGCTGTGCGCCCTGTTTTGAGGTCGGGGAGTATTGCGGATAGGGGTAAGGGCATATCCCTGTTTGGTTTCGGTATCATTTCGGGGCGGTTTTTAACGCTCCTGTTCATGCTTTTTCTGTCGGCTCGGCTCGCCGTGGTGCATTTGGGAAAGATTGCTTTTCATGGTCTGCAATTCCCGGACACGCTCTTTATTTGCCCGGTACTCGTTGTAAAGGGCGTTCTTCTCGGCGGTAAGCTGCTCGATTTCAGCCTGCAACGATTTATAGGTGGGCAGCTTGGTAATGCCTTTTTGCCGAAAATATCTTACGGCTGCGTCCGCTATGATAAAGTCGCTCTCATGCTTTTCCCGATAGGCGCGGCGTGCCTTATCGGATTTCTGCGCTTTTCAACCGTCACGGCATCTCTTGTCTTGGCATAGGCAAGCACCTGTTTCTGAAGTCCTTTTCTCCCGGATAGCCGCGTCAATGGGCTTCAGCTTGGCGGTGCTGTCCTGTAAATCCGCATTGGCAGGACACAAGGGCTGCGTCCAGCTCATCCGGCGAATAGCCGTATTGCCCATAGCGGCAACGGTAGCCGCCATTTGTTTCAGATTGTGGACTGCCGCCCAGCGGTCATAGCCGATGCCTTTTCCCTCGGCTCGTTTTGCCGCCCGGTCAACCATGCGCTGAATACCGTCCTTTTCCGGGGTGGTTTGACAGCTTTTTTTCCCTGCAAACGCTCTGTTTTGTTTCAGGGTATTCGGGTATGGGTGCGGTCTGCTTCGGCGGCTCTGTGGGCATTCTGTTCCAAAAAAGGGCAAGAACGGCAGCGCGGTCAAAATCATCTCCCAGCTTGCGGGCGGTAATGGGCTTTGTCCTGTCCGGCGTGAGGTAGGATAGCCGCCCTCGGCTCTCCTTGACAGTCACGCCCTGTTGCAAAGAGAACGGCGGTGAACTCGCCATAGCTTGCGGCAGAGGACAGCGCGGTGCGTATGGCCTGCCGCAATTTTTCCTTGTCTGTTTCAAACTTCGTGGGCTTGGCTGGCTGCTCCTCGGCTGGCAAGGCGGCAGCTTCCTTGTCCAGCTTTGCCTGCCCTTTCCGCTGCGCCCAATACTCACGCTCGGTAATGCGGTTTTTGCTGCCATGGAGCAAGGTCGATTTGATAGAGATTTTCCCGGTGGCACAGCTCCATGACTTCGGCTTTGAAGTATTCCATCGTCGCGTCTGTGCAGCGGTGTTTGCACCCGGCGCGGGTGTCTGCCGGTCTGTCCATGTAAGGCAGGAACGGAACTTCCTCTATCCGCAGAGAATTGATAACGATATGCACATGGATATTGCCGCTGTGGTTGTGTCCGTCCGGGTGGGTGCAGACAATGGCTTGGTGTCCGGGGAAATGCTCGGCACAAAATTCCTCGCCCAACGCCTGCGCCCGGTCTACGGTCAAGCCGTTGTCCACTGCGTCCCGTGGGTCAAAGCTGATAATGTAGTGGTGGCTTTTTACATCTTCCCGCTTCTGGTTCTTCCCATAGCGGAGATTGGAGCGCATACAGGCAACGGCAAAATCCTCGTCGCCGCAGTTCAGCGTGGCTATTCGATAGTCCTCTCTGAGCATGAGCCGCCCGTTTTCATCAAGGGTGGGCTTCATGGTAAACTCGTCATGTTCAAAGGTGAGGTACTGCTCGGCTGCACCGTAGTCCGCATTTTTAGAGCTGATATGCTTGAATGTTGCCAACAGCGTCACCTACCTTTCGCAAGACTTCAAACTTCAAGGCGGCAAGGTCGGAAATGGTGGCTCGCACTTCAACGGACAGGGCGTTGTATGGTGTGCCGTACTCGTTGAGGGCGCGGGCGATCTGATTGAGGTTGCCGCCGATTTTTCCGTATTCGGCGGTCAGCCTGCCAACGGCGGACAACAGTTCATCATTGACCGGGGAAACGGTAACGATGGGGCGAATGGTCGCCCGTGTAATGGCTTGCCGGATAAATTCGGCTTGGCTCATGTCATAGTGTTTCAGCCGCTCGGTAAAGTCGGCGTATTCTTCCTCGGTCATGCGGGTTTTGACCACATGGCAGCGGTGGGGCGTGTTGTATTTTTTCTTCAAGCGTTGACCTCCTTTCTCGCCCGACAGGGCGCATGAGCAGGGTTTGGGGAAGGCACTCCCCAACAAGATTTACCAAAGGGGGCAAAAAACCGCAGATATGCGGATTTTGGCACCGTGGTAGAATCTTGCTCTAAAAAAACTACCGCTTTCCTCGGCGGCTCTGGTTTGCGGATATACTGGCTTGCTCCACCAATATAGCGATAGTGGCGGCGTGTTCTGCCCGCTGTTCACCACTACAACGGTGAAAAGGGGGCGTTTTGGCAAACGCAGCGGAAATTTTTTTGTTTTTACCTGTCTGCTCCCTACAACAATCCGGCGGTGTGGTTTGCCAAAGATTTTTGAAAATGGGCGCAAAAAAAGCAGTAAACCTTTTCAAGATTTACTGCTTATCTGCCGCTGTGATGGGCGGCGGTATTAAATTGTCAGCCGTTTTTCAAATGGAACTTATCTGCAATCGCTTTCTTTCCGCTTTCCAATTCCTTTTCTGTAATCTTCCATAATCCTAATGCAATGATCTGCTATCTTTTTGCATTCCGAGTTTTTAAAAAGGCAATTTGTATTTTCATCATTTCTTCACAAACAGTCAACTTCTGCTCATCCATATTGCTAATAGCAAGCCATGGGAACGCTTTATATTTCTTAGTGTCCCCAATGAGAAAATTGTACCCTATCAACTCATTTTCACGGAAAACGAAATAGAATTGTGGGCCTGAACCTGGAACTGACTTTTCCATAATTTGCTGCATTGTTTTCACGCCGCCGTATGCCGGAAAAAAACCTATTCGCTCAAGAGCATTTAATATGTCAATCCTTTTATCTGTGGGTATGTCTCTATAATTGATAATCTGTTCCATTTGCTCTACCCTCATTGAAGTTTAATTTGTTAGGCTCTAATTATACAACTTTTCTGTTTAGCGGTCAAAGTGGAACTTCAACAGGCTTTCTATCAGTTGCCTGACGATATGCTCCTGCATATCCGTGTTAATCTGTCCGTCCATTTTCGCACAAGAGCGGACATATCCCGCATAATGGGATAGGACGGCGGCAACAGCTTCCGGGTCGCCCTCGCTTGCCTTAACGATTGTCTCATAGGGAAGTAGCTGGCTCATAGGACAAACCCTCCAACTCTGCCCGTAGCCGCCGTAAAATCATCTGAATACGCCGCCCGGTTGTGTTGCCAGCCCGTCCATATCTCCGTCCAATCTCCCTATGCGTCAATCGTTGGAAGTAGTACAAGAAAATGATTTCCTGTTCCATCTGTGATAGTGCGGACAGGGCTGCGGCAAGCTCTGGGCTTTCCAAAAGCACCATCTGACCACAGACGAAAAGCGGATAGCTGGTCATGCCGGATTGCTCCGCAAAGTATTTATCTGTGGTACTGAATGGATAGTGTTTTTCTTCTATCAGATATTCAAGCGAGATTTCCCGCTTGCGGCGGCTCCGTATGCTCCGGGCTGCGTCTATGGCAGCGTGGCGAATAACAGTCTTGCAAAAGGCATCGTGTGTATGCCGGATATGTTCTTGATACTTTTCGTGTTCGGTCATGGAAAATCCCCCTTTCTGAATAATGGCAGAGGGCGGCAGTATCTTGTGCTGTCGCCCTTTGATTACCGAACAGCAAAGACGGGCGGGGCTGTCAACAGCGGCGCATTTGCGCCGTTCATCTTGACCGTTGACAGGCTCGGCTGGGTTTGCTATCTGCTCACGGCAATTCACTCTCATTGATAGGAATTGCTTCAAGGTCCGTATTCAAATTGTTCCAATAAGAGCCGATATCCGCACTTGTGAAATACTTAAAACCGCCTGCTTCTGACTTCAATTCGCCGTTTTTAACTCCATAGCAGGCGTAAATCAAATCGTAGCTTGTTCCATCTGAGAGGTTAAATCTAAAGCTGGTCACATCTGCTCCGGCAGTTTCCTCAGTTGTTTTGTCTTTTTAAGGATAAGCCCTTGAACTTATCATACAGGGTCTTTATATCATTTTCAGCAACAACTACTTTCTTTTCTGCTGATGCAGGCACTCCGTCATAGTGGTACATTTCAACGCTTTCGACATCTTCAACCTCAAATGGGAAGTCGATTTTTGACAGGCTCATAAGCAATGTTTATAGGTAACAGAAAGAGAGCTGCAAAAATTGCAATGATACAAAGAGCGATGGAAAACGAGAACAGCAATCGTTATCTTTTTTTTCATAACATCTCTGCTGGGCAGTTTATAACTTTGCAGGTGTGGGCGAGCAGGTTGCTTTTGACATTTTCCGCTTCGACGAAAACGGCAAGATTGCAGAACACTGGGACAACATTGCAAGCAAGGCAGAGCCGAACCCGTCAGGTCACACGCAAACAGACGGCACTATGGAAATCAACGACCTTGATAAGACAGAGACAAACCGTGGACTCATAAAAAACCTTTATGATGTAATGCAAGGCAATCGTCCCGAAAAACGCCTGATTTACTTTGATGGTGATACTTACATTCAGCATAACACAGGTATTGCAGACGGACTTTCAGGACTTGGTGCAGCACTTGAAGCACTCGGCAAACAGGGCATCCAGATGATTTATACTACTGTTCATCAGGTGCTTGCACAGGGCAATTATGTGCTTGCAGTCAGCGAGGGAACTTTCGGCGGAGCACCTACATCTTATTATGATTTGTGGAGAATTGAAAACGGCAAAATTGCAGAACATTGGGATGTAATGGAAACTATTGCCGATAAATCAACTTGGCAGAATCAAAACGGAAAATTTTTAATGAGTGTGAGAGTCACGCAAGCCCTTTCTTGCGTGACTCTCTTGCCTTTATACGGAGGTAATAATGGATTATCTTAACCGCAAAGCTGAAAGCGATTGAACACGGAAGTGGTTTTTAATTAACCGCAAGGGAAAATTCATTGAGCCGACTGTTTACGCACGAAGATACAAGGCAATATTAAAAATCGGTGTCCGTGATGTAAAGTTTCATACAACTCGGCATACTTTTTGCCACAAGAGCTTTGGAAATCGGAATGGATATAAAAACTCTGTCCGAAATACTCGGGCACGCCTCGCCGACAGTAACGCTGAATATATATGCTCACTCTCTGCCGGAACATAAGGCAAAAAAGAAATGGATCGGCTCGGAAAAATGTATAATCCGTCTTGATAAGCCGTCAAATATTCATAAAATGCTTGAAAATTCAAATAATATGAAGTGTAAATCGTTTAACTATCAGTTTTACGATTTTTTATTTTGTCTAAAAATCGTTGTAATTAAACATTTGACGGAGAAAGGAGTTTTCTATGGAATATAGCGAGGTTTTTAGAGTGTTTCAAAAATGATATTCGTAATAATCCCGATATTGAGATTATTCGGCTTAAACACGGTTATATTATTTTTTACTGGGATGATGTAGAACATTCATACTATCATAGCAGTGAACTTATACAAAGCCCCGAAAAGTTGTATGAGATATTAAATAAAGAATTTGAAAAATAGTTTAATTGCATTGAATTTTCAACGGAAGAAGGAATATTTATTATGGAAAATGAAAACGATTACACAGGTGCTGCTTTTTACGGGACATCGCCCGGAAAAATTAAGCCTTTCCGAAAATGAGGTAAAACATCTTTTTGGAAAAGGCTATTGACAATGTAATAGCGGACGGATATGTAACTTTTATAACGGGTATGGCAAAAGGTACGGATATATGGGCGGCTGAAATTGTGCTTGAAAAGAAAAAGCGGAATGACGCTCTGCGCCTCATCTGTGCCATACCGCACCCCGACTTTGAGAAACGGCGTGGATTCTTTGAAGAACGGCGGTATAACCGCATATTAAAAAATGCCGATTATGTAACCATAATCAGCGATCACTATTATAGAGCTTGCTATCAAAAACGCAATGAATGGATGGTTGACCGTTCAAGCCTTGTAATTGCCGTTTGGAACGGTCAGCCAAGTGGGACAAAGAACACAATAGATTATGCCGATCGCAAGGATGATGTTAAAGTTGTTAATGTTTTAGATACAACAATGCAATAAAAACGGCATTATTTTACAGTTCCTTTTAAATTCGATTTACGAACAACCGTTAAATCTTCTTTTTTTATAACCACAGTCGCAATACGAGCGGCCGGACGCAATGGTATATCGGCGCACAAAATTCGTGGCTCCGCCTGCCTCGCTCATCGTATAATCCAAGCGGCACATTGCCGGTGTCAAGTCGAACAGCCCCAGCTCTTTCATCAACACGCAAATTCCGCACTTTTGTAAATCGTCCCTCATATCCGCTGCCGTCCGAATATTCATAAAAATCCATATTCCACGAGTACGGATTGCGGTCGGCAGCTTTTAATTCGGCAGTTTTTTTCATTTCTGCAATGTCTTTTGCGGTGAATTTTTTCTTTTTCCGCTTTGGCGGCAGAGCCACCTCATAAACCTTGTCATCATCGCTTTTGAATAGTATTCGGTAAGTTCGTCAACGCTCGGTCTTTTTGGGCATAGAGAGTACAAAAAGCACCCAGCATTGCACAGCCGACAATGTTTGTTTTAAACTGATCTCCCTTTTTTTCAAATTCGGGCAGATTACGGATAATGCTTTTGTATCTGCTTTTTGCGTTTTTCGATATTTGTTTGGCTGTGATTTTATTATATCCGAATTCGGAAACAAGATTTTTCTGAACGATTTTTCAAACAGCACCCACATTCCAAGCGGTATTCCTATATATTTCATTTTGCACCTCCAAAATCAAGACGCACAATCTGCATTTTCATAATATTATCGCCTACGCTTGCTAAAAACTTAAAAATCTGCCGACAGGCGCATTTTTAAGGTCGCCGTAACCGAGCATATACCCTCTGCTTGAAATGCTCATATCTCTGCTCCATAAGGAAAGCTCTTTCTTTGCGTTCGAAACGGAAAAGTAAGCGCCGACGTTTTTATCTTTGATTCCTTAAGCCAGGTCTTTGCAATCATCTTTACAGCAGTTTTTCCCGGCGGCGTCAAACACCATTCTGCCGCCGCCAAACATATTTGACATAGCCCGAACAAGCCTTTTAACCTGTTCGGTGCGAAAATAATAAAATACGCCCGAGGCAAAAAATACAACTCCGTCCGATGCGTCTATTTCTTCAAACCAGCTTATATCGTTTATGTCACACGCTATATTCTTCTCACGCTCGCCGGCAGTCAGCAGCTTATTTCGCACCGTTATAACATCAGGGAAATCAAGGTTGTAGATTTTGCATTTTCCGTTATTGCAAAAGTGCCCTGTATTATCAAGTCCGCAGCCTAAGTTTACAACCGCAGCGTTCGGGTGTGCGTTTAAATAATACCGAATCTCCCACGCAAGGTCGTTTTGGCGCATCGCAACCTCTAAAAATCCAAATCTTTGCATAAGGCTCTTTGATTTTTTCCGCAACATCCGAAAAGTCATAATCAATTTTATCAATCAGTTCGGACGCTGTTTCATCATAATACAATGTGGGATACAGTTCGGAACACATTTTCCGTGCATAAAGCGGAATAATAAGCGTTTCCTGTACAGTGTTCTTTTCAATTTTATATTTCATAGTAACGCTCCTTTTTTTATCAACACCGCCACCCGCACAAGGAATCCGTCCTTCACATAAAGTATAGCTTGCTTCTGCATATCCCGCAGCAGCAAAAAAAATCTCTGTATGTCTCCGGAGTGAATTTTCTCTTAAAGTCAGCTCCGGCTTTTTCGATTGCCTTTGAAGCACCATTGATCTTGCCATTTTCAGTACGGTTCATATATGTCGGAATAATGATTTTTCCGCCCGGGGCGGCATACCCGTTCAAGCTCGTGCAGAGCCTTTGTACGGTTCGTCCAGCAAGTGAATCACATTTGCAGCAACTACTGCATCAAAACTATGATCGGGATAATCAAGGTGCATGATGTCCGCTTTTTCAAAATGTACGTTGGCATATTTACGGCAATTTTTTCTTTGCTCGCTCCAACATTTTTTCGGAAAAATCCGTTGCAACAAGGCTTTTGCACCGCTGTGCTGTTTCTTTTTGTGAGTAATCCGGTGCCGCAGGCACATTCCAAAAACCTCATATTCGGGCAGAATCAGATTTTTTTTCACCACAGAGCAAAGCTCCTCATTTGTTTTTCGGTTGATAACATTTGCAAAAACGTCATATACACACGCAACATTATCCCAAAACATAGCTTGCCTCCGTTATTTCAGTTCTCCTATTTCCCTGCTACCTTTAAAAATCCGTTTTTTTTGCATTTCTCTCCGTATCATCAGACTCATCATAGGCATCGTACAGTGCCGACGGATCATGAACTTCCTTTTTAAACGGTGAACACAGCTTTTCCTTATGTGCAACTGCAAATTCAATGTTGTCGGTAAAACCTGTATGTCCCGTAATAAACAGCGGCTTAACACACATTTTCTTCAGTTTTTGCTCAAGAATCCCGAGCGATCTCACCGCCAGCTTATTGCTTTCCGCAAGTGCTGAAATAAAGCTGTAACCGCCGTCTGCACCAAACCAAATCGTATCTCCGGTAAACAGATACTTATCATCAATCAAATATACCATATGTCCCCCATGTATGACCCGGAACAAGAAAATGCGTGGATTTTAATATTGCCTATTTTAAAAGGTTTCGCCGTCCTTTAACAGTTGCTTTTTTGTTATTTATCGTCACCTGCGGCAACTTATATAGGCGGTGCATAACCCTTCGGCGAACCTCGCCCGTAAGATAACGATTTTCGATTTCTCCGATATAAAGTTTTGCCTTTTGAACAATCCCAAGCCGTCTGCCTCAACCGCTAACGTGGTCGGTGTCCTGATGCGTTATAAGAATATGCCGTATTGATTTTGCGTCAATCTCAAGCCAGCCATTTTCTCCCGCAAGCCTGTCATAGTTGTAGCCTGCGTCAATCATAATTGTTGTTTCACCCCTGCGATAGAAAAATATATTTGCAACCCACTCTCTTACGCAAAGCGACATTTTCATCAATCCACCCGGTGTTAAGCGGCTTAAATATTTTTTTCCGCGGTAAATCCGGCTCATTGCCACACGCTGAAATTCCGTTGCTTTTTTTTGACATAATATCCCTCACTTTTTCCGCCGTAACGCACAACCAATCATTCTTTTTCCGAATCTGAATATTGCGAAACATTGCCTGTCCGAGATATATTTTCAATTCTGTATCTTTATATATGGTCATTTCCTCAATGATTTTTGTCCATTTCTCATCTTTAGCCTCATCACCGCTAACCTCATTACATATTAGAAATGTTCCGCCGGGTTTCAGTACCCGATAGATCTCACAAAAAAGCATTTCGGCAAATCCTGCCAAAAATAGATGGTTTCAAAAGCCGTAACAGCATCGAAACAAGTTGCCGAATACGGCATATTCATCACATTACCTTTCAGAACCGTGCAGCGTCCTTCTGCAACAGCCTTATTATTGACTTTTTTTAGATTTTTCCACACTGACAATAGAATAGTCAATACCATTTACAATGCTATGCGGATATTTCTTAAGAAGCTTTTTAATGTTCGCTCCACCACCGCAGCCACAGTCCAATATCTTGGCATTTGACGAAACTTTCAAAAAATTGAAAGTCCCCAATGTGCCACAGGTTTGTGCCCTATATTCATCATTGCGGTCATAACTTTCCCGCCGAATCCCACAGGTTTACGAGTGTTTTCAAAAATGACATTATCTCACCGTCCAATTCTGTCCTTGAAGCTGTAAATCAGCCATTCTCTTAAATATTCCGTTTTTATTTAAAAGTTTCTCCGGTGTGCCTTGCTCGGCAACAACACCGTCCGATAATACAACTATTTTATCGGCTCCGGCAACTGTTCTCATTCTGTGCGCAATGACAAGAACCGTTTTTTATTCCTGATAAGTCTTGAAAGAGCCGTCTGTATAGCGGTTTCGTTGTCTACGTCAAGACTTGCCGTTGCCTCGTCCAAAAAGTATAATCGGTGCGTCTTTCAAAAATGCTCTGGCGATTGAAATTCGCTGTCTTTCGCCGCCCGACAATTCGCACCCGTTTTCGCCGATATCAGTATTCCATTTATCGGGGAGTTTTTCGGCAAATTCATCACAGTTTTAGCAAGGTGTGCCGCTGCCAAAACCTCCTCATCGGTTGCGCCTTTTCTGCCGAGTCGGATATTTTCCATAATGGTGTTATTAAAAAGCGTTACATCTTGAAAAACGATAGAATAAAGCGTCATCAGCTTTTCGGGATCGATTTTTGAAATATCCATACCGCCGACACTACTTTTGCCCATTTGATTATCCCAAAATCTGACCGCAAGCCGTGACACTGTTGTCTTTCCGCCGCCGGACGGACCAACAAGCGCCGTAACCTCGCCCTGTTTTGCGGTGAACGACACATCACTAAGCACCGTTTCGCCGCTCTTGTAGGCAAAGCCCACATGGTCGAAGGGTAATGTCGCAGCCTTTGTTTGTGAGAGTATCGCCGCCCTGCTGAATTTCGTGGTCTAAGATTTCGTTCATTCGTGCAACATTTGTCCGCATTGCAATAACCGCCGCAGCAGGTTTTGAAGTGCCGCCTGCATCGGGTCGTAAAGACGGGATGCAACGAGCAAAAAACATAAAAAGCGTTAAAACATCTATTTTCCCGGTTACAAGCCGTGACACACCGACAAGTGCAACGGTTGCGATGCCGAACTTTAACACCATTCCGGCAGAGGTTACGAAAACGGCGGTGGTTATTTCCGTTTTGAAAGCCCCTTTTTTCAACGGAACGAATTTTACTTAAACCTTTAAGGTAACTGCTTTCCGCATTGTTTGCCTTGAGGTCACGCAATGTTTCTATGTATTCCTGTATTCCGTCTGCACAAGCCATTTTGACCGACATATTCCTTTGTTGCGCTCTGTCTTGAACCTTGTAACTTAGCACAATAATCAGCACCGATACGGGAATTACCCACAGTGCCGCAAGCGCCATTGCCTTGTCAAACGCAAACAAACCGAGTGCAATGACTATCGTGGAAATCACCGAGCCGAACAGCGCCGGTATGTAGTGCGAGCAGTCCTTTTCTAAAAACTTCGCAGTCCGCCATAATCGTACTTGTGAGGTCGGCAAGGTCTTTTTGCCGAAAAACGAAAGAGGTAGCTTTCTGAGCCTTTCGGCTAAGCTTAATCTACGTTTTCCGCTTTCCTCGTATGTCGTAAAAAATGTATTGTTATACTGAAACCAAGTTGTAATTAATATAAGCGCAAAGCATATAACGCAGCCGACTGTGTAAAAACTGTTTTTTCCGCCCATATCGCCGACGAGTAAATCTTTGACCAAATAATATAAAAAGTCCTGTCGGCAGCATAAATGCCATATTCTGAAAGGCGCAGGCGATAATGCCTTTTATTAACCCTACCGCACCGTCTTTTGACGATGCCGTGGCTTTTTGTATAAGCTTAATCATTTCTCGATTCCTCCGTTTCGTTTGATACTTTCCAGCCAACGGATGATTGATAGTCATTTTGCATTTTATAGAACATGCCTTTCTTTTCTATGAGTTCCGCTCTGTTTCCGTATTCCACAATCTTTCCGTCCGAAATTACATAAATGCAATCCACATTCCGAACAGTTGACAGCCTGTGTGCAATCATAATAACCGTTTTACCCTCGGAAAGCTTTGCAAAAAGCTTTCTGTACTTTTACCTCATTATCGGGATCCGCAAAGGCGGTCGCCTCGTCCAAAATTATAATCGGAGCGTTTTTCAGCACTGCACGGGCAATGGCAATTCTCTGCATTTCACCGCCGGAAAGATAAACTCCTCGACTTCCGATAACGGTATTGACACCGTCGGGGAATTTTTCGATAATATCCATACACTGCGCAGCCCTAAGCGCATTTAAAACTTCTTCATCCGTGGCATTGGATTTGCCCATTTTAACATTATCGAGAATGGACGCTTTGATGAGCTTGCTGTTTTGGAACACAAATGAAACCGTGTTCATAAGTTCGTCCTTGGGAATATCACGAACATCAACACCGCCTATTTTGATACTTCCCGAATTTACATCAAAAAATCTTGAAATAAGGCTTGCAAGCGTTGATTTTCCGCCGCCGGACGGACCGACAAATGCAACCGTCTGTCCGCATTTTATTTTCAGCGATATATCCGAAATAACCTCTTTTTTTTACCATCATAGCTGAAATGAACGCTTTCAAGTTCAACAGATGCGCTTTTAGGTTTATGCGAATTGTTTCCGACGCTCATAGGCTCGGCATTAAGCACGCTGTCAATTCTTTCGATAGCGTCGCTGATAACCATACCCTCCTCGCTCATATACATAATTTTAGTGAGCGTGACCGATATAACAGGCGTTATGATTATGTAGAACAATAGATTTACGAAAAATTCGCTTGTAACAGTGCCGTTTGTAAACAAAAACGCTCCGAGTATGAGAAACGCAAACACACCGTTTATCGCCGCAGTGTAGAGCATCATCGGCAGCCGCATATCCTTTGTGTAAGCAAGAACCCACTTCTTGTATTCGTCAATCGTGGCTTTGAATTTTTTTTGAAGGAAAACACCGATTGACCAAATGTTTTCATTACAACAGGAATACCTCGCACATATTCAACCGCCTCATTAGACATTGCCGCAAGCGCATTGCCGTACTGCCGCATTTTTTTCTTCCATTCGCTTTCCCGTCATTGCGGACATAACAGCAAATCCAACGGCAACAGGCACCAAGCTCAAAAGTCCGAGCCGCCAATCAAAAACAAGCAACAGTGCAAGCAGTCCGACAGGTGTCGCCATTGCCGCATATTTATCCGGCAGCTGATGTGCAAGATAGGTTTCGGTCGCCGCAGTGGAGTCGTTTATAATTTTGCGCAGCTTTCCGCTGCCGAAACTGTCGGTAAAAGCCGATGGGCAGCTTTTGCAATATGCTCGGTTATGTCAATACGCATATTTGCCGCAATGCGAAATGCCGCAAGGTGCGAGCAGAGCAGTGCGCCGATATAGATTAAATACGATATAATCGCATAAGCCATTGCCATTATGCCGTAAGGCGTAAGATTTTGCGCACTGCCGAAATTCGGCGAGGCTTTCAATACCTCGTTGATAATTTTCCAAATGTACCAAAAATGGCACAAGTGCAGTCAGTGCGCATACGGCAGATAAAATCCACGAAACATAAGTAAAATACTTGTGTCCGCCGGCATAAGATAAAAGCCGTGATAAATTTGATTGTTTTTTCAAAACAATTCCTCCTTGCATTGATTTGTTTTTATGTTGTCTTATAGTTAGTTTAACCTAACATATATTCAAAAAATATAGGGATTAAAATCCCATAATTTTTTCCAGCCGGCAGTATAGAACGCTTTGAGCTCCTCAAGATATTCTGCCGCATTTTTCGTGCGGAATATCGTGAATAATCACTTCAAAAATGCCGAAAACAATCCGCTTGCCAATATATGCTCAAGTGTTTTGTCAACATTGTATTTCGGATAGCCGAGCTGTTCCATTGTTTTTGCAAACTTATGCGTGGCGTCAACTTCGATTTCCGCCATATCGTGAATTATATTTTCATATTTTGTGCCGTCAGAGGAGCAGAGAATAAGTTTAAATTCATCTTTATTGGCATAGCAATAATTCATCATTTTTATCATTCCTCGCCGGAAAGCTCGCCCATTTGCTGTGCCTGTTCCTTCGGTGAAAGCCTTGTAAAAAGCATTTTGCGTTTCACAAAACATACCCATAAGCGTGTCATATTGCTCGCCGACAAGTGCGTCAAACAATTCTTCTTTGCTTTAAAATAACCGTAAAAATGCACCCGTTGTCACGTCGGCATTTTTACGATTCTGCGCAGTGATGCCGATTGAAAGCCTTTTTCGGAAAATTCAGCTTTTGCAGCCGACAGAATATCATCAAGCGTATTATTTTCGTTTCTATTCATTTTCAGTCCTCCGCAAAGCAAAAATATAACACTGTTATATTCATAATAACAGTGTTATATCTTTTTGTCAAGAGTTTTATTAAATTTTATTTTGTATTTTTAAAATAAGTTGAAATTCTTGCCATAATCGAAGCAAGCTGCGCACGGGTTAAATTTCCGTTTGGTTCACGATAAGTCCGCTGTCATGCCCCTTTATCAGTCCCATTTCATAACAGATTGCCATATCTTCTTTTGCGTAATCCGAAATTTGCTCATAATCGCTATGTTCTTTTATTTTCTCGCTGCCGGTCGGTAAAGGGATCTCTTCGTAATTCAGATAGCGTACAATCATTGCCGACATCTGTTCACGAGTAACTGCACTTTCGGGGGCAAATTCTGTTTCGGAAATACCTTTTTACAACACCGTTTTCCGCACCCCATGAAACATAGTTTGCATAGTATTTATCTGCCGTAACATCGGTAAAAGCCGATACTGCACTCTCTGTATTATCTTTTGAAAACCTACCGAGAACGGTAACCGCCATTGCTCTTGTAACAGTTCCGTCGGGATCGAAAATCGTATCCGATATGCCTGCGAACAAACCGTTCTTTACGCCGCTGTAAATATCGTTTTTCGCCCAATGACCGTTTATATCCGCAAATTTTTTGTCTGAATAGGTTTTTGACGTTGTCAGGAATGGGTATGGTTATATCCGGTTCCTTTATACTTCCTCCGCTTGAAGAACTGCCACCACCGCCGCCGGATGTTCCTTGTCGGGTTATTGAAACGGTAAACGGGCTTGATGAGGTATCTCCGTTTGTTTTACCTGTTTTATCAACTATTACAATTTTTGATTCAACTAAGGAAATTGTCCTTATTCCGCTGCCACTGTAAAGTATAGTTTAATGTAGCTATTTTCTTTTTTTTTTCGGTGCTGTATTTGTTGGTGTTTGAAAAAAAATCCGAAATACAGACATCCGTCTTTTTATAGTCTGTACCTTTGACTCATTCTGCAATTCATCTGACAAGACAAGTGATTTAAATTCTACATCGCTTTGTGATGGTTTAATACCAAATTCCGCCCCCTGCATATGCACTGTCAGCTTCTAAAAAAATATCAAACGAAATTTCTTTATCGTTTTTACCGAGCGTGATGCTTGTGCGAGGGCGTGATTTGTGCCGCATAGGCAGCAACAGACGAAATACTCAAACAAACAATCACAGCAGCCGAAAACAGTTTTTTTGCTATTTTGTTCATAATATCCTCCTACTTAAATGACAGGGCTATAGTAGAATACAGCCCTGTATCATGCGTCATTATTTTTGTAAAATTCAGCCAAATTTCCATATAATCCTCGATGTCGATTCTGCCGTCATCGTTGAAATCGCATTTTTGATGCATCATTCCAGTTTGAACTGTTCTTATCTGCACGATAGTAACGCTGTGCTTCGGTAATATCCAAAAAGATCAATCGTTCCGTCTTGATTTACGTCATAGGAAAGTGCATCCGTAAAGGTTGCCTCGGATGGGTCGATTCCGTTCACTTTGCCGTATTTTACGGTTTTATCGGTGTCCCAACCCGATACCTTGACATCGGTGATTTTCAGTGTTGCATTTTCGGCGTTGACCGTAATTTTTGCAATATCTGCGGACTGAGCCGAGGAAAACAGTTCGCCGTTTGCATTGGGGAGATAACCCAAAACCACTTTGCCGTCCTCTGCGTCGCCAATGACGGTAAATCCGTTAATTCCGCTGACTGTTACATCATTGGTTGATGTTTCAAAAGTAATTTGAATATTTGCAATCCTTGACGATTCGGAAAGTGCAAGCGTGAAATACGATTTTCCTTTTTCGGAAACCGCTTTATCCGCTTTAAGCGATACTTTTGGTTTCGATTTTTTCCTCTGCCGGTTTTGGGGTTTCGGAATCCGTAACGGAGATTGTGCAAGTAGCATTTACACCGTTCACTGCCGTTGCCGTGATTTTTTGCACTACCTGCCGAAACGGCAGTTATAACGCCCTTTGCTGTCAACGGTCGCTACCGTGTTGTCTGAGCTTTCCCAACGAATTGATTTATTCGTTGCCGTTTGTGGCAGTACCGTTGCCGATAATTGTAGTTTGTCGCCCTTTTTCATAGCTGCGGTGGTTTTGTTCAGCGTTACTTTCGTTACTTCGTGATCTTCTCCGCCGGATATTGAAGAATCAATACTGCAAAATATCCCAAACTGTCCGTCTGTACGGTAAAGGTCTTGCTTACTTGCGATGATGAAATTTCCACCGCCTCGCCGTTTTCATAGTAATACAGCTTTGCATTTTTGGAGCAGCCGTCCGAAAGTCCGACACTGATTGTATAGGTATCGCTTTCGTGGGTTGCGGATACTTCATATACTTTCAAAATTCCGTTTTCCGATTTTGCCTGAAATGCATCATATTCGTTGCCCGAATTTATCTCATTCACAACAAGCTGCGAATTGATTGAAAAACTTTCCCTCAACCCTGACTTTTTTGTCGAGATTGATTAAGTAAAAGCTTCCGAAATCAACACCGTCAAGATTGATACACTGTCAAGAATTTTGTATTGATAACCCCAGTCGGCAACATTATTCACCGCCCATCGCTCTCCGTTTGAGCCTTTCTCTACATATACAACAAGGCTTTTCGGACTGTCGGGGAACATATCATAAGCTCCGAGCGTATCATCATTCGGAAATCCCGTGACACTTGCCGGAATCACCACTCTTTGCAGATTGGTGCAGCCCTCAAATGCCGCCAGTGTAATATTCACAAGTCCGTCCGGAAGAATTAGATTTGTAAGCGATTTGCAATCGGCAAATGCATACATTTCAATATTGGTCGCCGCTTGTGGGAACTCGATTGACGAAAGGCTTGTACAGCCTTTGAAAATGCTGTGCGGTATGCTTGTCAGATTTTTCGGTAACTGAATATGCGTAAGCTTTGTGCAATCTTCAAACGCCCCGGAACCCAGCGACTCTACCGTATCGGGTACTGTTACATCGGTTAATCCCCGAATGCTCAAAAAGCGTTGCCTCCGATGATTTTTACGTTTTCGGGAATCTCTATATCCGTCAGCTTTTCGGCATTTTTGAATGCCCCTGACCAGATGCGGTCAACGGTTCTTCCTTGAACGCTTTCGGGGATACTGTATAATCCCTCTCTACCGCTCGGATAAGCCGTCAATGTCAAATTCCGGATCGTCATACTGCGGCTCACCCTCATTGACCCGCGGTCCGAACATAACGCCATTATCGTCCGTAAAATAATACGGGTTTTGCGGATGTACCTTTATTTTTTCCATACTGCTGCAACCTTTGAATACATTCGCCGTCACATAGCTTGCCACTGCGGGAATTTCACATTCCGTAAGTTTCGGGCAATTTGCAAAAAGCATCCAATCGGATAATCAAATCGGCTCCGTCTGTCGGGTCTTCAAATATAACCCGTTCCAATTCGGTACAGCCGTCAAATGCATGGTAGCCGATTACCTGTACGCTGCCTGGAATTGTTACGCTTGTGATATTATCGTTATTCAAAAATGCCTCTCCCGCAATAATGGTGACGGTATCGGGAATTTTTATATCTCCGCCGTCTCCGAAATAACCGAGGAGCTGACCGTCTTTGATATTTGCACCAATCAGTCCGTCATTGCCGGCAGATACGCTGACGGTAAAATCCCATCAGCATAGCCGCAATCACTACAAGAGAAGATAATCTGTTAAAAATTTTTATTCTTCATATATACTCCTTTTTTAGAAATCGCTTAAATGATTGAATATGTCTATGTAGTCCTGAATGTCAACCTTGTTGTCGCCGTTTACATCCATTGCTTTCGCTTTTTGCCCAAGTTTCATCCGATGATGCTACCTGATAGTATCTTTGCGCCTCGGTAATATCAATAATATCGACCGTACCGTTGCTATTTACATCATAATTCGAACAAATACGTTTGCCGATGATGTGCCCATTGTGACTGTACCGTTCATTGCCGACTCATCTTCACCGACAACGCCTGCCGCTTTCGCATCGGTTATTTTTGCAGTGATATTTCCCTTTGCATCAGCTTTTAAAGGAACGGCAATTTCTGCAAGCTTTTTTTTTCTGCTGAAGAAAATCCCGAAACATTTCCGGTAATTCCGACATATGCCTTTTTAAGATAAGTTTTCCGTTTTTCTTCTGTCCAGTTTGATGTTCCGCTTGTGAATTTGTCATTTGCAACCGTAACCGTACCTTCACTAACCTGTGCCGTATCGAATGACACCTTTAAAAGAACCGTATTCACATTTTCGGCGTTATCAAAATAAATGCTGTAAACCGCTTTTCCGTCCTTTATTTCCGGCTCTGCCGAAACAGAAAAGCTTGTGGAAACTGTCTTGACTTCAGGAGTTTGCCCCGCAACAGTTATAGTTGTTTTTTCGGGTGTATAATATTTGGTATATGCAGATGTGGATTCAAAAATCTTTGCAACTTCTTCGTTTTTTCACAATGACCTTGCTGCCGGTATTCATCTCGGTGCAAATTTCCGAGCCGATTGACGGAGCTGTTTCATGCTCAAGGACAATTTCCTCAATGGCTTTCATTCCGTTAAATGTGTAGCCACCCAAGCTTGTAATGCTTGCCGGAACGGTAACTTTTTCAAAACAGAGTTGTTTCTGAAAAGGTGCATTGCAGTGGAAGTTACTGCTTTTTCCGTTCACTTCTGTCGGAATGGTGTATTCCGTTTCCGGTTTTCCGCCGGGATATACAACCATTACCGCCTCATCATCGCTGACATTGTAAAGTACATTATCAACAGTGGCAAACTTTTTGCGCACCGTCTTTCATTGTGATTGATGTCAATGCATCGCAGCCGTACAGAAAATTGTATCTTGTCGAGCTGAGTCTTGCCGGAAGCTCAATAAAGGTGAGTGCGGTACAATTTGCAAATGCACCTAAATTGATCGTAAGCGACGCTGCCGTATCATCGTCAAAATTTACGGTATTAAGTGCTGTGCAGCCGGAAAATGCGTTTGTTGAAATCATATCCACAGATCCGGGGATTTCAACGCTTTGCAGTCCCCGTACAATCCTTGAACGCACTGAGTCCTATTTCCGTATATCCGTCCGGAATCGTGACGCCGGTAATACTTTCGTTTTCATCAAATGCATTGCCGACAGAGGTTATCTGATATTCCTTCCGTTGATTTCTGCGGTTGTCGGCAAAGTGATTTTGCCGCCTTCGCCGTTATATGCCGAAATGCTTACCACATACGGCGAGGAGTAGCCGGATTTTGAGCGGTCAACCGTAAAATCTCCGACCGTTGTAGTGGCAGCATTGGCGCTGACCGCGCCGATTCCCATCAGCATCACTGCCGAACACATCGTTATCATTGTTTTTTTGAATAAATTTTTCATCGCATAATCTCCATTCTATTTATTTATCGTTGCTTTATCCGCAAATGGACGCATTGATGCCATACTATCCCATATCATAACTGATATAGACTCGGAATTAGTGAAATCAATTCCGCTGACATCAAGTTTATTTTTGCCTTGCTGTAATGTAACATTTTCTTTGTGAGCGCTTACCAATTTGCCGTTTTCGTCATATGCCGCAAAAAATCACATCGACATTTTGAGCTTTGGAAGAAAGAATATCAACCGCATCTTGACTGAAATCTAAAATGCTGCACTCTTTTGCGGAATACTTTATACTTGTTTTTCGTAAACTTTTTACTTCTCCTTTTACCGCAGTACCGTCTGTTTCGGTAATTCCGGCACATATCACATTTGATATATCCGCAATAAACTCCCCGGCTGAGGAAACATCAATCGGAATGACGATTTTCGCAACCTTAATTCTTTCGTTTGACGAAAACCCCATTTTATTACCGGTTCTTCCGAGGTATCCTTTTACAGAAATCCTGTTGTCGGTATTCCAAGTTGTATGCAATATGTCAAAGCATTCGTTCTTTTCAAGAGTTGCTTTTCCGACATTTTTACCGTCAAAATTCATCTCAAAGAAAAAGCGTACTTAAACAGTTCGTGTTTTCTAAGTATAAATTATACTCTATCCCTCCTTCGGTGCGTTTTGGTTCAACCGCTAATGTGGTTTGCGGTTTTTTCTCTGTCTGTGCAAAGACAACAATGTTTGTTATTACAATCAACACCGTTACAATTGCTCCGATTATTTTTTTTGCGTAAGTTCACTTGATCACCTCGCTGCTTTAGTTGATTATTAGATTAGTTTTAACTAACTTACCTGTAAAAAAAAAAATATTTCGTACATCACTCCTCATTTGTGGTTTGTCTTACCTAACCGTAGTATTTTTTATTAAAGAGCCCTGTTCTCGGCTCTTTTGTTCGGTCGTCACACCATAATTAACAAAATAAAATGTATCACAACAAATTTAATTTGTCAATACTGAAAAAAAATTTGTAGATACTTTTTACAAATCAAAAACATTTATGATATATTATTTATAGTTAGTCGTCACTAACCGTAAATAACGCCAAATTATTTACGAAAGGGTTTTAAGAAAATAAAATGAATAATAAATTTTTCAAACGCATGATTTCAGCATTTATTTCGGCGTTTCTTATAATTTCAAATTCAGCTGTATTTGCCGAAACTAATGACATTTTTGTTTCGCTGTCAGATTGTATCAGCAAAAGTGATGAGAATAAAGACACTCGTATTATTATTGAACTTGAAGACTCGCCTTTGCTTTCTTACAGTGAAAAAATCAATACATATTCTAATGTTTCGGATTTTCTTTCATCAAAAAGAAGCAAAAGAGATAGAGCAAAGGCTTGAGCAGAATCGCAAGTCTGTCAAAAAAGCCTTGTTCAAAGCGGTATGGATTTTACCGTTAAGCGTGAGTATTCTACAATTATGAACGGTTTGGCTGTTGAAGCGAATATTGCGGACTTGGAAGCTATCAAACAAACCGACGGTGTAAAAGAAGCTTTTGTTGCAGAATTTTACTCTTTGCCTGAACCGATAGATACCTATTCAAGCGGCGGGTATCCGCGATAGGCGGCGATATTGCCGGTGATTTGGGTTTTACGGGCAAAAAACAGTGCCGTAGCAATTCTCGATACCGGACTTGACTTATCGCACCCGGCATTTTCATCGGTGAACAGTCCGAAAATATTCCAAAGAGGATATTGAAAGCGTTATAAAAAAACAATAAAATGACGATTGGAAAGTTGAATGTTTCAAAGGTCTATATCAACGATAAAATCCCATACGCATATGATTATGCCGATGTTGACACCAATGTTTCCGGTGGTGAATCGCACGGAACGCACGTTGCCGGAATTGTCGGTGCAAACAGTGGCGGTGTGGTCGAGGGTGTCGCACCTGATGCACAGCTGTTTATTATGAAGGTGTTCGGTGATTCATCCGGCGGTGCATATGATGACGATATTCTGGCAGCGCTTGACGATTCGGTTAAATTCGGCGTGGATGCCATTAATATGAGCCTTGGCTCAACGGCAGGCTTTTTCCGAAAGTGCATATAAATCTATGCGTGAAGTTTATAATCGTGTAAAAAATTCAGGAATAGCTTTATACTGTGCAGCCGGAAACGAATACAGCTCAACATATGAGAATGCAGCCGGAAACGATTTGTCGAAAGCGACAGAACCCGATAACGGTGTGGTCGCCTCACCATCAACCTATGAAGTCGCTCTTTCGATTGCGAGTATGAACAATATCGAAACGACATCAATTTATCTGCTTGCAAACGGCAGAAAAATTCGTTATAATGATCCGGCAGAAAAAGAAAAAGCGACCGGCTTATATCTCTTTCAGGCACACTTGAATATGTCGATTGCGGCGTCCGGTGCTGCAACAGATTTTTCAGGCAAAAAACCTCAAAGAAAAAATTGCTCTGATTCAGCGTGCCGGTGAGGAAAACGGGGAAGTTCTGACGTTTGCTCAAAAGGAAAGCAACGCAAAAAATGCCGGTGCGCTTGCCGCAATCATTTATGATAATGTTGACGGTGCGCTTATAAATATGTCCACCGATAACAAAATCCCCTGTGTCTTTATCAGCAAAACCGACGGTGAATATCTTTGCGGACAGCCCGATAAAAAAACTTTCCGTAAGCAAAGATTATGTTGACACATTCAAAGATACTTATAGCGGAAAAATGAGTGATTTTTTCTTCTTGGGGTGTTTTGACTTCCGACTTAAAATTGAAACCCGAAATCACTGCCCCCGGCGGAGATATTTACTCAACGCTTCCGAACGGACTTTACGGGAATATGAGCGGTACATCAATGGCGTCACCGCATATGGCAGGTGCGGCAGCTGTTATGCAACAATACATTTCGGAAAATCGTGACGGAATAAATATGACAGCCGAGCAAAGAACGAGTCTTTTTAATGCTCTGATGATGAGTACTGCAGTTCCCGTTCAGGACGAAAACGGTATTCCGTACTCACCGAGAAAACAAGGTGCGGGTCTGGTTCAACTGCAAAATGCGATGAAATCAGATGTTTTTCTTTTAAATTCGGATAATTCAAGACCGAAAGCAGAAATCGGATATAATGAAAACGGAAATTTCAGCTTTGATTTTAAAGCAGTATCTATTGGCGATGATACGCTTCAATATGAGCCAACAATAACCGTTTTGACGGAAGATACGGTTTCGGAAAACGGTGTCGTTTATATGGCGCAAAAGGCAAGAAAGCTTTCGGACGATGAGGTTTTCCGTAACAATTCCGAAAAAATCACAGTTGATCCAAACGGAGAAACTCCGGTCAATGTCAAAATTGAATTGACGGAAAAAGGAAAGGCAAATCTCAAAGCTCAATTTCCAAACGGAATTTATATTGAGGGATTTGTGACGATGACCCGATACAAAATGATGAAGTATCACTTTCTTATCCGTTTATGGGCTTTTTTGGAGATTGGCAAGCGCTTAACATATTTGATTCTGATATTTATGATGATGAACCTGCTTCAATCTGCGAAACACAAATCGGACAGTTCAGAAACAGTGATGGCGGCGGATATATTCTCGGTCATAATTACTATGTCGACGGAGCGACAGAATATAACGCAAATAAAATTGCGATAAAGGGCAGCGAAACCGGCAAAAATGTGACCGCCGCCGTTTCACTCCTCAGAAATGCCGATAAACTGACTTTTTCGGTAGATGACTCTGACGGAAAAATACCGTTTACAGCGAAAGCTCGACAAATGTTTCAAAAAGCTATCATTCCTCTGAAGGCTATTACACACCAATGGCAGCAAAGGGCTGGGCACCGTTTGATGTATGGAACACTCCTCTCGATGACGGAAATTATGTTTATAAAATAACGGCAACACTTGGACAACACGAAGAAACAAAAAAGCTTTTCCGATTGTGATTGACAGTGTACCACCGGAGGTAATTTCAAGCCGTATAGAGGGGGCAAAGTGGATTGTAACCGTCCATGACAATCACTTTATTCAAGGAGTGTGTGCAACCGCAACGGGAAATGAGCCGATTACCAAATGGATAGAACCCGATGCCGTATCGTCAGATGCAACATCGGAAATCACTTTTGATTTATCTACCTCCGGATTTAAAGGACTGACACAGGCGAAAATTGCACTGATTGATTATGCCGGAAATACTTATATTTCTGATTATTATTCGCTTTCCGCAGCCGAGGTGATATATCCGCAATCGGTAACACTTGACAAGTCCGCACTTGTTTTTAACCGAGGGCGAAAGTGCAATGCTGAACGCTGAGATTATGCCCCAAAATGCATCAAACAAAACTGTCACTTGGAGCATATCCGACACCGATGTTGCACAAATATCAGCAAGCGGAAAAGTCACGGCAAAAAAGACAGGAAATGCGGTGATTACAGCTCAAACAGTAAACGGAATAAAAAGCAAGCTGTGGTATTACCGTCAATGAAAAGCAAGCTGAAACACTTCCGATCGCAGCGGCGGTTAGCGTAAAGAAAAAATACTCTTACAGGGAATATAATTCCTTTTAGATTTCAGCTTGGAAATATTAAAAAGGTGGCTACCGTATCATTTACATTTCAAAAGATGATGCTTTGCAATTTGAAAGCCTAATCGGTAAGAACGGTTTTACTCCCCTTGGAATTAAGTGGAATAATGATAACACCGCAACAATAGCACTGTCCTATCTGCAAAACGGTGCGGGCGGAAGCTTAACCAAAAATGAGCTTTTCGATGCAGCTGAGGTTCAATTCAAAGAAATTCTTAACGATATGACGGTCGGAATAAGGCTTGTTGATGTTTCGGCAGCAGGATATGATAAAAACGGAAAAGCAGTTTACTTTACAACTAAGATTACCGCCGAAAGCGCAAATACAAATGTCACTAAAAAAGTCAAGCTGTGATGTAAACGCTGACGGAGTAGTTGATCTTCTTGATATTACATATTGCCAAAAACAATTTTATCGAATGGGTGAAAAATCTATTGATTGGAACGATTTTAAACATTGCGATTTAGATGGTAACGGCTTGATTGACATAGAAGATTTAATTATTATATTGAAAGTAATGTAAACAATATATAACTTTTTATACAATAGATATTGAAAAGCTTGTTTTTATTACTATGAACTTTTTAAGCTAAAATATTGATAGATTTGATTATACTTTTATTTAATCCAAATCCATACATTCCATAATAATCAAAAGTTTATTAGGGCTACACCATATAAATGTGTGTAGCTCTATTTTTTTATTTATGTGGGTAGTATTATCCTGCGTGATTACTAAATTAAGCATTGAGCAGTAAAAAAAAAACAGCAAAGCACTAGTATAATTATGTTAGGAGTGATACTACAAATATGGATTACGAAAAAATTGGGTGATAACATTCGTAATTATAGAGAACAGCGAGGTTTTACCCAAGAAAAAATTAGCCGAATTATCTAACATATCGGAGAAACATCTTTCAAAAATTGAAAGAGGAAAAATCAATATAAAAATTGATACATTGGTTAATATAGCTGATGCATTAGGAACTTCGGTTGATAAACTGTTATTGGATGCTTCATCATATGTCGAGCCGGATTATATTTCTCAAATTACATATCATTTATCAAAACTATCGAGATAGGATCAGGAACGGCTATTATGGCATTTGGAACAAAATAATGTATTTGAGATCAAAAGAAAGCCTTGCTAAAACTATAATCTTGTGCTGACATATCCGCAGGTGTTGATTATGAAAAAAAGATATAAAAAAAAAGTAAATAACAAGCAAAAAACCAATATTAAGGCCGTAGAATTTACAGTAATTCTATGGTGTTTTTTTTGACTTTTTGCAACAATGCAATAAATTCAATATAACTAAATACATTTGGCGTGGCAGTCTTGCACGCATATATGGTATCCGCTTTTATAAAGTGAGTTGCCGTGCGGTTAGGAGTGATATATAATGTGTCGTTGTCCAACACCAATTATATTTGTATATATTAGAAGAAATCGCTCTCATCAACACAAGGCAAGCAGCAGAAAGAATAATAATTCGGACTCAGATGGTGGAGCAAAAACACACTCATACCGTACAGCCAAATTTACCCGGTATTTTTTAGAACGGGCAAGTTTGGCTGTTTTTTGTTTGAAATTTATTAGTAAACATATGCGCCGCCACGCTCTTTTGTGCAATTTTAACGAAATTTACACGAAAGGGCGATTTTTATGAAAATATTTTTTGAAAACCAGAAAAAACTGCATAGTTACTCCTGTACAATGGAAAGCGAAAGGAGGTGCAGTCGGTAATGAAAGACAAGTTGTCAGCATTTGAACGCAGACTTGAAATACTGTTTTTACTTAATAAATGCAAAAGAAACAACAGCGGTAGAATTAGCCTACTATTTTGCAGTAAGTAAAGATACCATATTCAGAGATGTCGATTTTCTAAACCGATATGCACCTATATATACCAAGCGAGGAATGTTTGGAGGAATTTTCATAAATGATGAAAGTCGTAAAAATCTATTGCTATACTTATCAGACGATGAGGAAAAACTCCTTAAAAAACTGTCAGCAAATCTTGATGATACGGCAAAATATTATATAAACAATATTCTGAACAAATATTCAAAGCCAAGAATCGGTACATAATCCTTTCATTTACAAAGAAAGCACGCAAGATAACGGCGGTGCAGTATAACGGCAAACAGATACATTCCGGTATAGAATCTCTCAACTATAATGTACTCGATGGCTACTCAAATGAGCAGCCATCTTTTTTAATACGCCGGGATACCATATCCGTAGATAACTGAACTTCCAACCGGATATGTTTTGGTTCTGCACGTGTCTGACGAATTGCCCTCTATGGTGTAAACATTTCCGTTTTCGCACTTTTCAACGATACCTGTATGGTCGGTTATGCCGTCGCTTTCCCAATCAAAGAATATGATTGTTCCGGGTGCAGGCTCTTTTTTGTTTTTAAGACTTTGAACAAAACATCATCAACTGCGTCGGTGTATCTGCCTTGTGAAATTAGGTTGTTCTTCAAGCGAACAAGGGACTGAATAGTCTGTCTGTATTCATCATCGGAAAGATATAAATGATATTTCTGTTCTTTCAAAGCAACCACCTCGCTGTTTTTTATCTGATTTGATGATATATTAAAGAGAAAAATTTTTATCAAATATGCAAAAAAGGCTTCTGCCCAACACAGGGCAAAAGCCTTAAAAATTATGCGATTTTTAGGTTTAGTTGTAAGCCAATGGGGACTATTTCATCTGCCCGAAAACACGTTTTTGAAAAAAGTGTTTGCAAAAAGTGTTGCAAAAGCGGTTGTTCAAAAAGTGCCAAGTCCCGAAAGTCACATAAATACTGGGTTTTCGGCACATCTAAACCAAAGGGAACTACTCCCACTCGACTTCCTCTTTTTTTTTATTCAAGGTGTTTTCATTTATTTACTGTGATTTTATTTCGCACATTTCACAGTTTTTCTTGTGGTAATTTTGTTTACGTAAGTTTTTGTACTCAAATTGTACTCAGAAATAATGCTTATTCAAATGTAAATATCTCTTTTTAGAAAATTTTTTTTACATATGGATATTTTCTATCACATTGTTCAAGGAGTTCTATTATAGCTCTGTCACCCGGTATATTAAACATACCAGCAAGACCATTTTTAATATCGTTTGTTGCTTTTTCGCTGATACAAATGATATTTTATGCCCTTCCTCCTGATTTTGTTCATTTTTTTTTTCATATTCAATCGTGTAAAAAGAATACCGTTATTTTGATAAGCTGGCTTTATAATTTTTCAGTTACTTTGCCAATATCAATAGTGTTAAATGATTTTTTTGAAGAAGTTTATTGACTAAGTAACATATAATTTCAGGATATACATAATCTTCAATTTCGTGATTGCATGTGTTATTTGTTAAATTCATATTGCTCGTATTACTAAAGTTACAAAGTAATACTGGACAGACATTAATATAAGTGTATTTATCTTTTTTTTTTTTTGCAATAAACATCACGCCCTGCCAAATCATTGTCAAATAATACCTTAACACACGGCTTGTAGGCAGTTGTATTGTCTTTATAATATGAATTATAAAAATCCAAATATTTTTCAACATTAGTCACACCATCTGCCGATATAATGTTAGGTTTCTTAGATCCAAAATAATCACCAAGTTGTTCAAAGATACTTTTTTATCACATACATCCTCCTTCTACCAAAATATTATTCTTTTTAAGCACATTATAAGTATTTTGTTCTATTCCTAAATGCTCACATATTTGATCATACCCATCATTCGTGCTTATATCTATAAAAATTGTTTCGACAACATCTATGTATCTTTTTTTTACGTGCACTATGTTGTGGATAATGTTTAGAGCCTAATAGTATTATATTTTTTTCATCGAATACTGATTTATAAAATTCTTCGAATGAGTAGTGTAAAAAATTTGCATTTTATCAGAACTTTCTTTGAAAAAATTCCATAAGTTTTTTTGCAATCCATCATGTAGAAAAATATCTGGTTCATCAACACATAGAATATAACTCTTCTTATGCTTGATTCTTTTAAGTATTTCAAAATTTAATAGTATTACCGCTAGTCGTTGTAGTCCAGAACCTTTTTGTTCTATCCCTCTACAGCCTTTATCATCTATTAATAATTCAACATCATCCGAAATCAAATCTCTAAATGTATCAGCTGAGCTTGGGACTTTAAAAGTTACATTCAATTACTTTTAAATTCATTAAAAATCCGAGATATATCATTTGAAAAAACATCCAAAATTTCTTGTAATCCAGTTATATACTTTACATAAGCATTTTTTAATTCTTGCTTGCTTTTTAGTCATTCTACTTTGTTCATATTCTACATCGATTGCATCATTTGTTAACTTCTCTATTAAGTCAGGTATGTCTATATTTATGGATTCTATATATCTAAATTCTATTAATTCCAATTTGCTTTTTATTTCAGCAAAAGTCATTGTTTTTTTGCTTTTTTGTTAATCAAAGTACCTCTTTTGGTAAACGAAACTCCCCGATAGAAACTTTTCATTTTGAATATTATAATATTTGAAATCACGGGTAATTTGAAAATATTCATCATTTTCATCATCACAAAAAGTGTTACTGTGATTTTAGGATCTATTCTAGCTCCTCCTTGAGCCTGTTTTAATGTTGGTCTATCCATTGAAATTCTTCATAATCTTCAGGATTAAAAAAATAGATTAATTGCCCTTAATGTATTTGTTTTTCCAACATTATTTTCCCCACATATCGATATTAAATTAGGTTCGCTTTCTATACATAGCTTTAGGTTTAATATAGAACGAAAACAACTAATTTCTAAATCTGCTATTTTTAACATACATAATCTCACTTTCTAAACACAAACAAATACTCATGTGCTATCAACAAAAAATTATATTTCACGCTATTTGTTTTCCAATATCCCGTTGCTTTACAGTTATGTTGTTCTTTTATAATCAGCTCTTTCAGCTTAAACCCTGCGTCTTGAAATATTTTCATCACATCAAATGACATTGGAATCATACAGCCTTTTTGACGAGTATCTCCCATCAGGAGGGCACAGAACTTGTCCTTTTTGCACACGGTAGCTTTCTGATGCAACCTTTTTCATTTCTTCAAAAAATCCTTGACTTTTTAACTGAGATAAATCATTTTTAAGCCATCGCTATATTTAATAATATCAGCATAAGGTGGATGTGTACATATTAAATCTATGCTTTCATCAGGAACAAAAATCAAGGTTTCTTGCATCTCCTTTTTTTTTATATATACCTTACCTTTTGCAGGCTCATAATCAAAAAATCTGTTTTTTCTCTGCATCTGTCGAGAGCTGCATCATTTACATCAACACCGATTATATCTCTATTTAAAAGTTTTGCTTCAACAAGAGTAGTACCGCCGCCTGCAAATTGATCCAACACCAGATCTCCTTCTTGGGAATACCTGAGTATGATATTCGCTTGGAATGTACGGCGACCAATTCCCGCGCCATTTTGCATCGTGTGTTGCCCAATCACCGCGTTTAGGGAACGACCAATGTGTGAGTCATTTCAAGTTCAAAAGTCTTCCGGTTCCCATTTTTTAATTTTTTTTTATTTTCCATATTACTGTCTCCGGTTAATGTTAATATCAAACAAGATGTTCAAATTTAAATTTATCTAAAGAGAAAATTTTTTATTTTTTATCTTCATAACATGTGTCAACTTTTTCTTTTCTAATTTTGTTAAATGAATTTGCAATAACAAATGTTTGTACGTTACTAAACTCTTCGTCTGTAGTAATTCTATCAATCCATTTCAAATACCTTACAGCTTGTTCATAAGCATGAAAATTAGCACAGCCTCTTTTCAATTCTATTACTACATTAGGAATTGTCCCATCTTTAATAGGATTTTCCATGCTATATAAGCAAATATCAGCCCTATCCATATCCATTGGCTTAAATGGGGGAAATTGGTACTTGCCTACATAAAATATAATCATCTGACAAAAAAATCATAAAACGGCTTTTTAAAGGAAGCAAGAATTGTAAATTCTAATTGTGCCTCATTTATAAAGTTGTCCTAATGTCGATTAATTTTTTTCATCAAAAATAATGTTTCGTCTGTACCTTTTTTTCAATATTTTCACATGTTGAATAATCAATGCAAAAAAGAAGAATTTTTGATTAATTTAAGGAGAGTTGACACTTCACCTGGAGTTAATGTACAAAAAGCCCATACCTTGCATACTATTAGACGGTAATGGATAAGGATATTTTCCTAACTCAAAATACAAATCATCCGATATGATATATTTACCAGTATCTTTATTTTGAATAAACTGCAGTATAAAAGGTTGAGCCTTATCACTGCCATTCACCCTAAAAAACACCCTTTTTATCTGACGGTATATATCTAGATGATTCATCCCAAAAAAGAGGAGCTTTTGCTTTCTTACCAAGTGGGCTATTTTTCACCATTCAGATAAAAAGAGCCTGCATCCTTATTACCATATATTTTTCCTCCATAGACTATTTTTCGTTTTAAAAAGAAGAATACATCGGTGCCCTCTCTGCTACAAGCATAATCAGCTAAAAAACTGCATAATGTTTACTTCGACTTGAAGGGGTTTCTGTAAATACAGGCTTCATTAGGGAATCCATAAACGCCTTTATTTAAATATAATTTCAATGTTTGTTCATCATATAGTGCGATAAACAATCCTCCCCTGCATTTTTAATATCCCCCTTATTTAAAAACCTCTTTAATTATTCCATTTTCCAAATCGTTAATATTATATATGTGTGGCATGATGTCAAATGTTTCTTCAAGATTATGTCTTGCGCTTGTCCATCCGGCCCCATCCGTAAACCATACAAAAAAGTCACACCATCAATAGTATCGACTTCCTGAGATATCTGTTTATAACTTCTTGCAGTTTCATTGAGCTTGGAACCACCGCTTGTATAACAATTTGTTTCTATAACATAAATTTGATTATCCGTCTTTATAACATAATCAAATCTTTTTCTGTTTTTCCGGTATTGAAATTGCGGATAAATCAATGTCCCATTTTTCTGTTATCTGATGAATATACATCTCTTTAAAAATAATTTTCATCTTTTTATAAATCCAGCTTTTTTTTTTATGTAATCTTCAACCACATTTTCCATTAGATGTCCGCCACGATTTTTTTGCGGCCATTTGAATCCAACCCCGTTTCCACACCAGTTGCATAATCATATAAATTATTTATTATGTGTTTTTCAAGTAATTCAAACAGCCCTGTTTTCTCATAAATACGCAATATTGCTCTATCGTTTGATTTGCCTCTTTAAAGGAATAAGTAAATTCACCATCCCCCGTCAATGGCATAAATCTCATTCGTTCTTACTGCAAGCAATAAAGGAATGCACTTTTAATGTTTCCGGATATTTTCCGACTAACTGTATAAATTCCTCTTCTATGTTTTTTGAACCAATAAGTGAATTTAATATATTTAATTCAACTTTGATTTTTTCTACATTTTTATAGATTTTCGGAAAATCAACATAATATCCATAATCAGCAATACTTGCTCTAAAAGTTGACAACCATGCATTAAAATCTCTCATGATATGTACCTCTTCAATTTATTTTAATTTTTATATTCCCATCAGAATATGTCCAAACAGCATTCGTAGGTTTAAAAAGAACCATCATCAGCAATTAAACCAAATCTTTTTATACGCTTCTGTAACTCTCTCAAAAATATCTTCTTCCTTTATCAATTTTTAATTTATTTGTATAGCTGTTATTAAAACATACATCATACTCATAAATATCGCCGTCTAGTTGTTCCAAAATAGCTTTGGTATAGGAAGTATGCGCGCACGTATATCATTGTTTGAAATTTGCTTTTTCTATTTGTATTTGATTGGGTGATTGCTCATTTTCAATACCAACTCTATTTTTATTTAAAAATTCATCCATAGCAGATTTGCTGAATTGAGGATTAAATACAAAACCAATTTTCATTTTCAATACAGCTAATAATTAAATCTTTCCCATCAACTACAAGTATAGGCCTTTGAGGATCTAGTTCATTTGCTTCTATTTTAGCTTTATCAGAAACCTTGGCAGTCGTAATAAATATTCCTTTACCATTTGAAAAATGAACCTCTCAAGGCTCTTATTTTCTCCGGAGATATGTTTGCTGTTGGTTTGTACCGTTTAGCTTGTATATAATATTTATCCGAATCGGCTTGATTAAATTCGCCAATACCTTTACGTATCGCCGTTAAATCTATTCCTCCATCATCTGAACGCTTTGTGACATAAACTTCATCCAATCCTATTTTTTTCAAGATAGGATTTTAAGAAATCTTCGAATACATATCCATTTTCAAAATAGTTATAAAAAATTATTAATTATCTCTTTGAACTGTTCAGAAGATATTTCTGTATTTTTTTCGCATATCATTCTCCTTAAAAATTCGATATTAGAAGCTCTTTTATCCTACCTCTTTGCATCGCTGTTACAATTTATCATACGAGTAGCTTCAACTCTTTTTATTTTATGAATAGCATAAATTTTGTCAAAGAACTCGTCTTCCTTGTTTGTATTTTTAGGATCTGAGTTGCTGACAACAACCATTGCACCTTTGTTACTTATTCTTTTCAACAAAATTCGCAAGTTCTATTTGTTTTTCATCAATCAAATAAATTCTCGGTATATGCCGTGAAATTTGATGTTTCTGTAAGCGGTCTGTATGGAGGATCAAAGTATACAAAAAAGTGTTCTCATCTATGAAGTCATCAGATTTTTTATAATCTTCGCAAACAATTTTAACATTTTGCAATTTTTCCGACACTGCTCTAAGTTTTTTTTCATCACAAATAAGAGGATTTTTGTATGCGCCCATAGGCACATTAAAAAGTCCTTTTCTGTTCACTCTGTAAAGACCATTAAAACAAGTCTTGTTAAGAAATATCATAAGTGCTGCTTTTTCAATATTATCCGCTTCATTGCCATTCACTTTAATATCATTAAATCTTTCTCTCTTTTTGCAATATAATATTTCTTCCTGTTATCAGTATCAAGAGGAACATAGTCTTCTTTGATAGCTTATAAGCAGATGAATAAGCTTATCTATATAATCTCTTACAATAATATAAGTGTTGATAAGTTCTGCGTTAATATCGCTGATGTATATATTTCATCTAAATCAAACTTACTGAGGATATCAAAAAGCACTGCACCACCGCCAACAAAAAGGTTCAGCATATTTGTTGATTTTAACATTTTCAAAAGGATAATATTTTTCAATTTCCTTTATGAGCTGTCCTTTTCCACCGGCCCATTTCAAAAAAAGGTTTTACGGAATTTTCGTCATTCTTATTATACCGTGTGCTTCTTGCATCAATAGGCTTTTTTGCATTCATGGGAATTAACCACATATTACCTATCATTTCAGCATTTGCAATTCTATTTTCAGAACAAAGAACCGCCACCCGCCTTTTGTGATATACCCCATTTAGCAGCCGCTTCTCTTGCAGACATCAGTTCCATAATTTTACACTCCTTGTCTATTATAAATAATATTATATTCTAAATCTGGAATAAAAAGCAATACTATTTTTAAAATTTTCTGCTTTTCTCATGAAGATTTTATCTTTATTGATATAAAATGACGAAAACAGACTTTTTCCCTTTTGTTAAAATCAGAAAAGCCTGTTTTCAAAGTTCATTATTTTTACCGTGTAGTATATACGATCTCGTCTAAAAACAATTTCTTCTGCTCGTGCTTTAATATTATTCATTCTCCTTACCCACTCCATTTGGTTTTCTTTCTTCAGTTCTTCTGTTACGCCTTCGTTTTCTGCAAAGTAATCTATCAGTTCATTCAGCATCCTATAAGCTTCACGATTAAGTTCGTAGAGCTATTCATCCAGTTTTCCTTGCAGAATCAAAGATGAATAGAATCCTTTGCGGTGATTTTTTATAAATTCTTTATGAAGCCTGCCGTACGCTCCGAGCTGGCGGTGCTTCTTTGGTACTTCCACATTTGGATAGTAATAATCTCCGCGTCTTACATACTCAATTCCGTTTTTCAATAATTTTTTTTTCTTTCATGGTTAAATCCTCCTTTTCATTTTTTTTGCCTAACTACCTGAACAGGAATGTGGCACATTCCTGTATAGGCAATTAAGGGAAAGTTTCATTTTACAAATTCCGAACGATTATGCGATTTTGATTTTCCTGCAAGCTTTAAAATCTCTTTAATCCTATCCACACCGAGAAATGATTTTTATCTTATCGTAATCTCTTAGCTGTGTTTTTTAATTTGCTGTTTTCCAAATTCAAGTGCCACAGCCTTGATTTATAATTGTCATTTTTTTTAGTTAGGTTCGCAATAACTTCCGCCGATTTTGATTCAGCCCTTTCTGCCCGATAACATCTTCGTGCAAAGTTTTTTCACAATCTCCAAAAAAAGCTTTTTTATGAGTGGCTCGACATATTTGGTTTTGTATGTTTTTTGCAGACATTAAAGGTGACGGATCTTTTTAATACAAAATCCTCATCGCCTTTTATCTTTCGGACAGTTACCAGTGCGTATTCTTCAGCGTTTTTGTAAGTTTTCATTTGATCCTTAAGCTCATCCTTTTTATTTTCCAACTTCTCGACTTCTTCGGCGAGTTTTTCTTTTTTAAATTCACTCCACAGTTTTATGCTTTTCGTGTGTGTTTTTTAATCCCATTCAATACCATGCTCAAGCATAATTTGTGATAAAACTTCTTTTTTTCAGAAGCAACCCACTGATTCCATTCCGTATCGGAACGGCTGCCGCCGATGAAGCCTTGCGCTTCCAACGCTTTCTTTAAAGACACTCTCGTTTCAAGTCCGCGTTTGCTGTTTGTCGTGAACGGAATAAAATCAATATGCAGATGCGGCGTTGCTTCATCCATGTGAAGATGAGCAGAGAATACCCGAAGATTCGGATTTCGTTTTTCAAAATCGTGCATATACCTATCAAGTATCTTTTTGCCAGTTCACCGTTTTTTCGGTTTCAGCGCCCATGGTATCTTTATCACCTATCTGAAGTATGATCTCATGGAACGGTTTTTCCTGTTTGCCTGTTCTGATTTTTTTCATAGTAATCGGCAATCACTCTGTCGCTTCGGGTTTGTTTTTCGTTGTACTTTTGAAGAGCTTCATCAAACAGTTCATGATATACGTCTTGAATTTTTTCATTGCAGTATGTGATGTTATTTTTCGTTCTTTCACCATCAACATTTTCTGCAATAAAATCTCTATTGTTATGGGTAATAGAGCCTTTTCCGACCATTGCACTGATCGTTCTTTTCATAAAAATTTCACCTCTTTTTCGGCTTGTTTCGGTTCTGTTACTCTTGTCAAGAGTAACGCAAAAAGCACTTTTGTCAGCAAGCCAACAAAAATGCCGGCAGTCTGCGACTGTTTGCGCTCTTTGCAGGGGCTTATCGGCTTGCGCCGATATGTATTCCGCTTATCGCGTCATAGATGGCAAACCAATAAAAATTCCTGCCCGGAAATTTCATGTTTTTGCCTATCGGTAAATCGTCATTTCATTCCTTATTACCGAAACAGGAATGTGCCACATTCCTGTAAATATCTCTTATGGAAAATCACCACCGGAAGCTTTTCGGCACTCCTTTTTCATCGAGATATTTCTTGCGTGCTTCCTCACGCTCCTGCTCCGTTTCTGCGGTTTTGTATTTTGTGTAATAACTCCGCATGGTAATTCTATCTAACTTCATCTGAAGTTCTTTTTTGATTTCACGCTCCAGATCGAATATTTCCTCATTGTCAAATCCGATTTCTTCGCTGTAAAAATATTTAATCATTTTTCACAAACAAAGCTTCGCTTATTTGCAGCTGTTTCATCTTATCACGTCCTATATTTTTTAAGGTGGCAAGATGCCATTTTCTATACAATAGGGCATCTTACCATCTTGTAATTAATTTAAACTCAAATACCATTGGTTGTTTTTGCGCATTGACTTTATTTTTAGTTCATCTTTTGCGTTTCTTACTGTCTTTTCCAAAAGCCTTTTTCTTTTTGCAAGCTTCATTATTTCAGTTTGAGGTTTCGCACCATTTAAAACAAACTCCTCAAGAAAATCAATTGCAGCTTGCTTTTTGTTCCTTTAGCAGTTCCTGATAACAAGTCATCAGCCGTAACATCATATTCACCTATCCATTCAAATCCATTCTCTTTACTTAATCTGAAAGCAATAGATTTCGCTTCTGGAGCAAGTGAACTTTTTTGTTTGACATACAACTCTGATTTCCGGTTCATCTTTAATTCTTCCTACAATCAAAAACGCTTCTTGCTGCCGCCTGAAAATCAATCGATCCCAGTCCTCTGTATGTTGATTTTCCCATGCTACATTTGTTCATGTGTCCTATTAAGATGATTGCACATTTATACTTATCGGCAAGTTCTGCTATGTGCTTCATAACCGGCCTGATTTTATTTGCTCTGTGCATATCGACATCAGCCCCTAAAAATCCTTGAATCGGATCTAAAAACTACAAGCTTAGCTTTTGTTTCAACAATAGCCTGTTCAAGCCTTTACATCGCGCATTGTAAGCGGTGTATCTTTATCATCAATTACAAGCACTTTTGAACAGTCTGCGTCTGCGGATAACAGGCGAGGCTTTTTATGGTATCGCCCAGTCCGTCTTCTGCTGTCTGATAAATAACGTTTATAGGCTGTTTCGCTTTTTCATTTATAATAGCCTCACCTTTCGTCAGTCTTGCTATAATTTGCAGTACAAGTGTTGTTTTCCCTCACCGGGATCGCCTTGAATTATTGTAATCTTTCCATAAGGTATGAAAGGATAAATCAGCCATTCAATATCTTCAACTTCAATGTCTTGCATATTAATTAATTTTAACTTACTCAAATTTTTTCACCTCAGTTCCTCTTGAAATTTTAACAGGAATGTGGTAAAATGCCATTGTTGAGTGGTACTTACCACATTCCTTTGCCTTAATGTATTTGCAGATACGTTAGGGCTTTTTCTTTGTTATAAAATCATCTTGTGATAGTTTCTGATTATCCTTTGTAATGATAATCAACTGATTAAGTAAAGCCTTACATTCATTTGCTATATCAACCATTTCATCAATATCAGATACCGTTTCAAGCACTTCTCTGAGCTTTTTAAATTTCAAGGCTTAACCTATCGCTTTTGATATTTTCCGACCGAAATACAAATGTTCTGATGCAGCAGGGATTGTATAAAATATTCACCCTTAGGCATACCGCAAACTTTAATTCTTGCCTGTATTTCTTCATACTCTGACGGTGTTACGCGGAAATTGATTATCCTGTTACGAACCCTGTTTTTTATTCTTCGTCGCCATTGTGCAACCCCTCCTTATACACCTTATCAAGTTTGTCTGAAAGTTTTCTTTGCTTATCCGGATAAACATGAGCATAAACATTTAAGGTTGTTTCAATATTTTTATGTCCTAACCTTTCTTTCACCTCAAGCGGAGCTATGCCCATTTCAAAAAAAAGCAAAGCGCAATGCGAATGCCTTAAATCGTGTATTCGAATATGCTCAATTCCACTGTTTTTCAACGCTCGCTCTTTTTCATGTTCCATATAATATTTTGTAACCTGGAACAATCTGTCATGTTTTAGTCAGACCGTATACAGAATTCATTATAGTCTTTAATATCAGCAAGTAAAAAATCGGGAACTGATATTGTTCTTGTGCTGGCATATGTTTTTTTGTAGGACCGTTTTTTCTTTTCTTTGGTGTTATAAGTCTTATTGATTCTTATTGTCTTGTCTTCAAAATCAATATCTGCCGGTGTCAGAGCAAAGCATTTCGCCTAATCGCATACCTGTCCAAAACAAAGTCATAAAGGTAACATATGATTTTTTTGTTTATCCATAATACCGTCAAGAAATTTTGAAAATTCATCAACCGTTAAAACCTCATTTCAGAAGCCTGCTTTTTTTACCCATGCTGCTAACCTTCTTACACGGATTGTTCTGCAAAATCATAATAAGTTACCGCATAATTGAAAATAGCTTTAAGTTGATTGTTAATCGTATGAAGATACGTTTCAGCATAAGGCGTTCCGTCCTTTTTCCTAAGAGCAATTACTTCATTTTGCCAACTGCGAATATCAGCCGCTGTTATGCTGTTCATGCTTTTTCTTTGCAAAATACGGCAAAAATTTTTGTGTCAATGATATTGTCCTTTGTTTCCGTAGTTGAGCTTCGATTTCTGTTATTGATATCATTTCTGTAAATTTTTAACGAACTCCTCAAAATTCATATTAAAATCTGCTTGCTGTGACATCAAGAAATTTCTAACCCATTCTTCTGCGTCTCTTTTGTGTTAAAGCCTCGCTTAGTTGTTTTTTTTCGCTCACCCTGCCAATTTGTATATCGGAACTGAATGAGCCACTTCCCTGTTTTTGCATCTTTTTGTGCTTTCATAATTTCATACCTCCTTATGCGCTGTATCCAAACCAGCGCTTTTTAAAATAATCCTTTGGAACTTTACCTGCGATTACAATATATCCATCTTTTTTCAGCTCATCATTCAGGCTTCTTATAATCTTATAAGCGTGTCCGATGGATATACCAAAGCATTTCTGCCATTTCAGGCGCTGTAATGTAGATTCTGTTTTCATTCATCGTAGTCTCACCTCGTTAGATTCGTTGTAGCCTATTCGCTACATTTACCATTATAGCGTATTCGCTACGTTTTGTCAAAAGGTTTTTAAATTTTTTTTTTTTATTTATATTTACATTTTTCAAAAGGTATGGACTTTTGATTATATTTATGTTATAATTGTAGCGAGAAAACTATAAAAAGGATTGATAATATATGACAATAGGTGAAAAAATCAAATATTTTAGATCTCGTATAGGCATTACCCAGGCAAAACTTGCAGAACTTTCCGGTATACACCCTGTATCTATACGAAAGTATGAAACAAACAAAATGACACCTCAAACAGAGCAGATCGATAAAATTGCTGAAGCCCTCGGTGTCAGTTCTTTTTTGCGATAACCGGATTTGAAAATAATATAAGACTTGAAACTATTGGCGATTTTATGGGATTGATGATTATGCTTATCAAGGCTAATATTGTATAATTGATGGTGAAAGAAAGAAGATGATGAATATAAACCGGAAACTGTTTCTTTTAAGATAAATCCTCTTATAACAAAAATTTTTTAAAAGCAAATGCCGGAGATACAGAATATAACGCAGATGACGTTTTATGTAGATTAAAACAAAGAAAACCTTTTGAAAGATATACTTCGTTGGGAAAAAGATAAATTACGGATATGAAAAATGTGCCGCTAAATATAGCGACACACCTGATAAAGAAACATTAAATGTCTTAGATAGCTTAAAAAGAGACAAAAGAAGCGATTGAATTAGAACTGCAGCGTTCAAACGTTATGCTCGGTTCAAAAAACGGTATCACCGTTAAAATTTCATCAGATATTTAGTCTACAAGGAGGGTTATTATGAAGATTAATGATAAAAATGCACTTGATGTTTTAAAAAGGAGTTTTCCGACTTAGGTCCTGAAATTATTGACAACTTCAGACGCAAATATCAACAACATGTTGATGAAGCAGTTGAAGATGAATTTTTTGTGGAATCCACAGAGCAATTTGTGCAATGATGGAAGCAAATGTAGATGACAAAAAATTATTGACTTGTTAATTAAGTATTGGGACTTAAAACCAAGTGATGCAAAAGAATACTTCGAATCTAGCAAAAACATGGAGAGTAATTAACTTTTTGTACTCAAAACGCACTCAAAAGACAAAAAGAAACCCCGAAAACCCTGTATTTACAAGGATTTCGGGGATTTTTTTCGTTTTATTCCCACTCAATAGTTGCGGGTGGTTTTTTGAAGTTATATCATAGACAAGTCTATTAACGTGTTTTACTTCGTTTACGATACGATTTGATGCTTTTTCTAGGACATCGAAAGGTATTCTTGCCCAATCAGCTGTCATAAAGTCGGTTGTGGTTACGGCTCTTAAAGCAAGAGTATAATCATATGTTCTGCCGTCACCCATAACACCGACGCTACGCATATCTGTAATAACGGCAAAATACTGGTTTATATCTCTTTCAAGACCTGCATTTGCGATTTCTTCTCTGAATATAGCGTCTGCGTCACGCAAAATTTCAAGTTTATCTTCTGTAATTTCACCTATAACTCTTACGGCCAGTCCAGGTCCCGGAATGGTTGACGCCATACGAATTTTTCAGGCAAACCAAGTTCGATACCAAGCTGACGCACTTCATCCTTAAACAAATCACGAAGCGGTTCAACAATTTCTTTAAAATCAACGTGTTCCGGAAGTCCGCCTACATTATGATGGCTCTTAATAACAGCCGCATCACCTGCACCGCTTTTCGATAACGTCCGGATAAATTGTACCTTGAACAAGATAATCAACCTTACCGATTTTCTTAGCTTCCGCCTCGAACACACGGATAAATTCCTCACCTATAATCTTACGTTTCTTTTCGGGTTCTTTTACACCCTCAAGCTTACCTAAAAAAATCTATCCTGTGCATTTGCTCTGATAAGGTTAATATCAAACTGATTTCTGAAAAGATTTTCAACTTCATCGCCCTCATTTTTACGAAGAAGTCCGTTATCAACGAACACACAAGTAAGCTGCTTGCCTACCGCTTTATGAAGCATAACTGCCGCAACAGATGAATCCACACCGCCTGAAAGAGCACATAAAACTTTACCGTCACCAATCTTTTCACGCAAAGCCTGAATTGATTTTTCGGCAAAATCGGACATAAGCCAATCGCCCTTACAACCACAAACGTTAAACAAGAAATTCTTCAACATCTGCTGACCTTGTACAGAATGATTTACTTCCGGGTGATACTGTACCGCATACAATTTCTTTTTCTTCATCTTCATAAGCCGCACACGGACAATCATTAGAATAAGCAGTAATCTTGAAACCCTCCGGGATTTTATCGATATAATCCGTATGACTCATCAAACTACTGTATTTGTATCAACATTTTCAAACAACTTACTTTCAGAAGTTGTAATTTCCGTCTTACCGTACTCACTTACAGGAGCAGTATCAACGTGACCGCCAAGAGTATATGCCATAAGCTGACTGCCGTAACAAATACCCAAAATAGGAATACCAAGTTCAAAAATTGCCTTATCGCAGTGTGGTGATTTTTCGTCATACACACTGTTCGGACCGCCAGTAAAAATGATACCTACCGGATTTTTTTTCTTTAATCTTCTCGATAGAATTTTTGTATGACATAACCTCGCAATATACGTTACATTCACGCACTCTGCGGGCTATAAGCTGATTATACTGACCGCCGAAGTCAAGTACAATTACTGTTTCATTCTGCATTTTCTTTCCTCCGTTTATTATATTATTTTAATTATATCATTAATCGACACTGTTTTCAATAGCTTTTTACAAGTTTTAATGTTCTTTTGCACGACCATTCTGTCACAGCTAATTTTATGACAGCCGTGCGTTCAAGCACGTTTTCGTTAAATTCATAATCGGATTCACCTGTATAGTGGTGCATGATTTGATTAAGTCCTTTAATTTTAGTGTCCCTGTCTGCCACTATTTTTACCTGTCCCCTACCCATAATGCTTTTTGATGATACAAATACGAATGACCGCAAGCAGTATCACTTGTTACAAGCTCATGTTTCGTATCTGTTTCAAAAACTTATTTCGGGTTGATTATTGATTAGATCAATCTTCTTCCCCTCTGTCGCTCCGTGAAAATACAATGTAAGTTTGCCGTTATTATCTTCATATCCGAAGTTCATCGGAACAATATACGCACCTTTATCGTCCACCAATCCTATACGACAGCAGTCACACGATTTCAACATTTCAATCATTTTTATTGTAATCCGTAACTTCACGTTCTTTTTCTTCGCATCATTACAACCTCAGTTCTTGCTCTCCAAAATTATTGTAACAGGACCGTCATTTGTAAGTGATACTTTCATATCCGCACCGAATTCGCCTGTTTCGGTATGTATACCTTGTTCCCTGATATATGCAACAAATTTTTTCATACATTTCATTTGCGCTGACAGGCTCCATTGCGTTGCCAAAATACGGTCGTCTGCCATGCGAGCAATCGCCCGTATAAAAGTAAATTGCGATATAACGAGCATGCTTCCGCCGACATCTTCAAGACTCAAATTCATTTTATCGTTTTCGTCACTGAAAATACGCAACTTTATAATCTTGTCTGCGATATACTTCATATCTTCTTCTGTATCACCGTTGCCGACACCGAGAAGAACAAGCAAGCCGTCATCTATTTTTCCGTTCACTCTGCCGTCAATTTTAACATCAGCATTCGTTACTCTCTGTACAACCGCTCTCATACGTCATACCCACTTTCTTCTATTATCATCTGCAAGCGTTCCCATTCTTCCATAAAGGCTTTCGATTTTTGTCCTGCAAATTCTGTTATTTTATCGGTTATCTCGCCTGCCAGCAGCAATGCGTAACTAAGCGACGCAAGGACGATTCTGGAGCATACTCATCGGCAGACTTATGTACAGAGCCGCACAGAGTTACGTTCGAAAAGCAAGGGATTTGTGGGCAAGGTTGCCATAGTTTACCGTAAGGGGCAACAACTTGGCGGCGACAGTTATGCGCTCGCCTGTGTTTTTATCACAAAAACGGCTTTACACCGACAATTTCAGGAGCAAGCGACGGCTTTTCAAAGGACGGCCTTATACTATTATAAAACCGCAACGTCGCTCGGTGCCGAGGAGAATGCCGCCGATGTCACAGGCGGGCGGCTTTCACGGATACCTGACATTGTGAAGTTTGACCGTCTGCTCCGGAAACAGGCTTGTCAGCAGCAGTAGATGCTTGAAGCAGTTGAGCAGATTAATAGCGACAAATTGCCTCATGTTATAAAGTGCGAGACATCAACAGCGGAATCACGCGCACGACACGGGTGTGTGCAGTACGGCGGCCCAAACTCTGATCTTACCGCTCAATCGGTTCGTTCAAGCCGGAGAGCATTTCTCAGCTTGACGCACCGTATTACATCGGTTCAGTCACAAACCGCGACTGAATCGGAATCAGCCTTTAGTGAAAGCTGAATGACAAGCTGATTTGACTATTCTCTTTTGCATATGTTTGAGGGGCTGCAGCTCGCTTTGTTATGACTGGAAGAATTTTTTTAAGAAAAGTACGGCTACGAGCCTTCAAAAGTGCAATGTTTGTAATGTTGAGAAATCAGCAAAAAAGAACGCAGAACAGTTGTAGTAAAAACAGACCATTCTGCGGTAATTGCGGATCTTAAATATATTTATTTTTGCGCCGACTATGTTATTAACAATTGATTGATTTTAATTGAGTTGAGGTTGAAACCATGAAGGCAAGAAGAAGGTGTTTATTTACTGCCCGAGCCGTAATACAGCGGCAGGGTTACAAAGATACCGGACAGAAAAGTTGCCTTTTTGAATCAGGACTCAGGTGGCATGGTTCATATGAAATTTCCTATGAAAAAAAAAAAGGTAAAAGGCTTAACAAGCTTGACTGTGAAATTACTCAATGCGGGCGATGTCTATGTTCTTAACAGTCAGGAGGTTCATTCCTATGAGGACATCGGTGATGAGATACCAGGCTGTTATGCTCCAATATCATTCCAAAGGCAATTGCACCACGGCATATTGTTGCCGCGAGTTTCAAACAACCCGAGGGCGAAGCTCACTTTTGAGTTTATCAGAAAAACAATGGACACATATTACATGGATAAGAAGAGTACAAGAAAGCTTATCAGCATGAAGGTGAGAAAGCAGGTGATGTACCATTGCGTACTATCTCATCCGTGATTGCATTGATATACAATATGTTCACGGTTCTCAGGCGGATGATTTTTGACTGCGCCAAAAAGTGCTATTAGATATATGCACGATAATTACAAACACGAAATCACGCTCAATGAATGCCAATTGGTGGGCATGACGCCGAGGAAACATTTTCAAAAGTATTTCGCCGTGTTCGTCTTGAACACGCTATTTTGATGATTTGAGAAAACAAAAAATCACCGTCAGACAGGCGGCGATTGAAAACGGCTTCCGGAATGTAACCCGTTTATCATGTCCTGCAAGTCCGAATACGGCAGAACTCCTGCGGAACTTTAGGGAACTCAAAGCGGAAAGTAGGGAGAACCGGACGGCAGCCGGCGAAACAGTCGCTTCAAGGCGATAGCAGGTCGGCGGTCCACCGCAATCTATCGAAGATAGCGGAATTGCACTCAGATGCCCGAATACGGCATTGATGCAATCTTTAAAGAGGGACAGGGTGAGAATCACAAGATGCATAAATCGTCACAACACCATTTCAACTTTGATTATTGATTCTGGGGATGAATACGGTGTTCTCAGACCTGCGCAGACAATCATTTTGTGCCGTCGGCGTCACCCGCCTTGTCATACTTCGGAAATGATTCGAGCGATTACCCGCCGATGAACGGTAATTGAATCTGTCCTCCGTGGTGACCGCAGAAGTTGTCGGTTTCTTGCGTCCTCGGCAATGTATTCGGGCTGAGGGCATACAGAAATTGAAAGTTCCTTGCTTTTCGGCAAATTCTTCCCACAGCGTTCTTGAGAATCGTCATCGGGGTGGTCGTCATCGATAAGCAATACTTTTGCCGTGCGACTTTTATGTATTCATTATCGAGCAATGCCAGCGCCTGCAGCGAATTTCATGAGCTGCGTTTTAAAAACCTTAGTTCAGAACCTATGGCATTGTCACGCTCATGGTTATTTCGCCGAGGACAGCAGCAGTATGTGGTGCACTTTTGAAAGCTGCTAACATCTTTCATCTTTGTTGTGTCGGATCGCCACAGACCATATTCTCAAACCGCAATAAAATCGATTTTGTTCCCTTTACAGCTCTTGCAGCTCTGTTGTGCAACGATGACAACAAATTTCAGCTTTGCGTCGTTCTAGCATTGTTTACAGCACTAGATCTGCGATTGTGTAACAAAGCTGTCACAGTAAACGCCCCATATTACGAGAGTCACAAACAACAGCATAAGTATTATTGCTCCGAGGATTATCGAAAATTTTTTTCATTCAATTCACCATATTAAGTATGGTATTATTTTAGCTCGTTTTCAGTGGTTGTCAACAAATGTGCCTGATTACTGTTCCAGTGCTGATTGTCGATTTTTGATTTAGGAATTGCTTTTGTTTGACATATCTTTTTGCACTGTTGTATAATAAAATATACTTGTATTTATATGTTACTGGAATGGTTAACGAAGAAGATTAATTACGTAAGAAGATATTTCTCTCACATGTGTTTCCATATTTGTCAGCGGTATTCTAATATATTCTCTGCTTCTGTCGTCCTATGGGCTGCTTCAAGCAAATGTTGATATTTGTCATCTTCGTATACGCATCTTTATATAAGCGAACATATTCAAAATTGTGGCGATACAACCAAAGCGACTATATGCGCAATTCCTTTCAAGTTTACGCTCGGCTTTTGTAATCCGTTTTCCAGATTCCGCCGGGTGAGCATTTCGCAATAGCTCCTTGTCGCAATTCTTGTGAAGCCAGGTTGCTTTGACCTTTACCGAGGCAGGGAAGGGCAGAGGCGGAGAAAGCGCCGCGCCCCTGAAAGTTGTGGCGCAGGCAATGCCGGCAGAATGATTGTTCGTGAAATTACAACGTGAAAGAGCAGGGTGATGTTAATAATCCTTCAAAAAGCATCACCTGGCATGCCGAAGTTTATTATCAAAAGCTGAATCAGAAGATCGAAGGAATCCCCAAAGCTGTCGGAACCTGTCCTGAAATTGTTAAATATGTGATGAATACCGCATAGACAATATCATTGCTGCACTCCGTCATGTGAGGAAGATGAGAAGAAAGGAAATATCTTGACTGTTCCGCAACAGAGTGCAAAATCATTTATCCCCTTATCTCGGTGAGCTTTTGTTTGATGACGGGCATACACAGCTTATTTCACAGGCAAAGGAAATCAAGATTGAGATCTTCTCGGCAGAAAACCCATTGAGTTTGACCGAAAGGAGATTCATGACCTTTATCAACGGAAAGATTTGTCTTTGTTAGCAATACGTAACCGGAACGCAGCATACTGAGA
>VOFK01003770.1_pt1 | contig 47335 bp, 87 predicted proteins | sample 5384121 | NCBI WGS metagenome assembly VOFK01 (sample SAMN12384730, study PRJNA508395) | human gut metagenome | isolation source: healthy gut J | host: Homo sapiens | reverse complement strand
TATTACGTATTGCTGGAAGAAGCGACCGAAAAGGCCGTCATCCTTGCCAGAGCGGCTATCGCAAAGGTCAATCTTGACGCGCCGCTGTTCCCGGGCGAAAGCCGCGTAACAAAGCGCGCGCTCGTCATCGGCGGCGGTATTGCAGGCATTCAGACTGCGCTCGACATTGCAGACGCAGGCTTGAAGTCGATATCGTCGAGAAGACCCCAAGCATCGGCGGCCGTATGAGCCAGCTCGATAAGACGTTCCCGACGCTCGACTGCTCCGCATGTATTTTGACCCCGAAAATGGTGGAGGCTTCCGCAAACGAGAAGATTCATCTGTATACATACAGCGAAGTGGAGAAGGTCTCCGCTTCGTGGGCGATTTCACCGTGGACATCCGCAAGAAGGCGCGCAGCGTCGATATGTCTAAGTGCAATCCGGCTGCGGCGTCTGCCAGGAGAAATGTCCTTCCAGAAAGACCCCGAGCGAATTCAACCGCGGCTTGAACACGAGAAGCGCTATTTATACCCCGTTCGCACAGGCAATCCCGAACGTCCCGGTCATCGACCGTGAAGCTTGCATCAAGTTCAAGACCGCAAGTGCGGCCTGTGCCAGAAGGTTTGTCAGGCGGGCGCCATCGATTACGAGCAGAAGGATGAAATCGTCACCGAGAAGTACGGCGCTATCGTCGTCGCTACCGCTTCGATACCATCAAGCCTCGATAAGTACGATGAGTACGCATACAGCCAGAGCAAGGATGTCATCACGTCCCTCGAGCTCGAGCGCATCATGAACGCGGCAGGCCCCACGAAGGGTCATCATCTGGAGCGCCTTTCCGACGGCAAGCACCCGAAAGAATCATGGTGTTCATCCAGTGTGTAGGCAGCCGTTGCTCCGATAAGCGCGGTAAGACTACTGCTCCAAGATTTGCTGCATGTACACGGCAAAGCACGCCATGTTGATCCGTGATAAATATCCCGGACGTCAACGTAACGGTATTCTATATCGACGTACGTACACCCCGTAAGAACTTTGATGAGTTCTACCGTCGCGCCGTGGAAGATTACGGCGTAAATTACATCAAAGGGTCAGGTCGGCAAGGTCATGCCGCAGCCGAACGGCACAGCTGCTTGGTGCAGGGCGTTGACCTGCTCGACAACAAGCAGATCCTGATGGAAGCGGATATGGTCGTCCTCGCAACGGCGATTGAGCCGAACGCGGACGTGCGCCAAGCATTGCGACCATGCTGACCGCCAGCATCGATACCAATAACTTCCTCACCGAGGCTCACGCAAACTGCGCCCGGTCGAGTCCCCGACGGCGGGCGTATTTTCCTTTCTCCGGCGTATGCCAGGGCCCGAAGGATATTCCGGAAAACGGTCGCGCAGGCAGGCGCGCGGCTGTTAAGGCCATCGGTCTGCTCGCGAAGGATAAGCTGATGACGAACCCGTGCACCGCTAAGAGCGACGAGCTGCTCTGCAACGGCTGCTCGCAGCTGCGCAAACGTCTGCCCCTACGGCGCAATCAGCTATGAGACAAAGCTCATCAACGACCACGGCATCCGCGAAGATCGCCGCGTAGCCGTTGTCAACAGTGCGCTGTGCCAGGGCTGCGGTGCCTGCACCGTTACCCTGCCCGTCCGCGCAATGGATCTGCAGGGCTTTGCAAACAGACAGATTCTTGCGGAGGTGGATGCAATATGTCGATAACAGCAAACGAAGAGTTCAAGCCGAAGATCGTTGCGTTCTGCTGCAACTGGTGCAGCTACGCCGGCGCAGACCTTGCAGGCAGCAGCCGCTAGGTTTATCCGCAGACGTTAAGATCATCCGCGTGCCGTGCTCCTGCCGTGTGAACCCCATGTTTCATCCTGCGTGCTTTTGAAAAGGGCGCAGACGGCGTTATCCTGTGCGGCTGCCACCCGGGCGACTGCCATTACAGCACCGGCAACTACTATGCCAGAAGAAGAATGGCGCTTCTGTTCTCTATGCTCGATTACATCGGTGTGGAGCACGGACGCACCCGCGTGGAATGGGTCTCCGCAGCAGAGGGCGTAAAGTTCTCCCAGACCATGAATGAGTTCGTGGCGAAGATTACTTCGCTCGGCAAGAACGTCAGACTGGAGGATTTGAGATGCAGGAAATGATCAACCGCGCAAAAGAGCTGCTCAGCGACGGCACCGTAAACCGTGTGCTCGGCTGGCGCCGTGGCGATATGTCCTACAACCGGGCCGTCTTACTTTGAGACGGCGGAGGATCTGGACGCAAACTTCGTCTACAACGGCTTCTGCGGCGCGAACCTCAGTAAATATATGATCGAGGGCTCGAAGCTTGAGGGCAAGACGCTTGTCTTCCTGAAGCCCTGCGATTCTTACAGCTTCAACCAGCTCATAGCAGAGCACCGCGTAGAGTGACAAGGCTACATTATCGGTGTCGGCTGCATGGGCAAAGCTCAGCTTCGAGAAGATCAAGAGCAGGGCGTTAAGGGGCATCACGACATCACGATCGACGAGCAAACGAGAACATCACCGTGGAGACGCTCTACGGCGAAAAGACAAGGATTGCATGCTGGAGCGCTGCCATGTCTGCCAAGCAGATTTTCGACGAGTACCATCGGCGAGCCGCGACACAAAGACGCAGACCGCTTTGCAGAGGTCGAGAAGATCGAAGCCATGAGCCCGGAAGAAAAAGTTCGCTTTTGGAAGAATGAACTTTCAACCGCTTATCCCGCTGCAACGCCTGCCGCAATGTGTGCCGGCGTGCAGCTGCCGCAAGATGCGTCTTCGACAGCACGAAGTTCGACAGCGCACAGAAGGCGAACGTGGACTCCTTTGAGGAGAAATGTTCCACATCATCCGGGCCTACCATGTGGCCGGACGCTGTACCGACCTGCGGCGAGTGCAGCCGCGTATGTCCGCAGGGCACCGCTGCATCTCTTCAACCACAAGTTCATCAAGGATATCGACGAATTTTACGGTGAGTTCCGTGGCGGTGTTCGATCCGAGGCAAAGAGCCCGCTGACGAGCTTTTTACCTTCAACGACGTAGAGCGGGCGTTACCGGGGAAGGAGATAAGCCATGTTCAAGATTGCAAAAAAAAGTAAGCTGCCCGAGCTGCTGAAAGCGATCTCGTCACAGCAGGAGCTGTTCCTGCCGGTGAACAACAACGGTCAGGTCAACTTCGCCGCGTGGTTTGAAGGCTGCAATGCAGACATTGAAACACTTAAGACGGTGAAATCTCCGAAGGACATGTTTTTCCCGCAGAGCGAAACGCTTTGGTCAAAAAAGAACAGCACAAGCTCTCCGTTGAGCCGCAGACGCTTGCAGACCAGAACTTCGTCGCGTTCGGCATGAAGGCCTGCGACATTCAGGGCATTAAGGTCCTCGATAAGGTCTTCCTCGCTGAGCCGGTCGATACGTTCTACCGCGCAAGACGCGAGCACGGCACCATCGTGGCGCTTGCTTGCCACGAGCCGGAGGAGTCCTGCTTCTGTAAGGTTTTCGGCGTTGACTGCGCTGAGCCGGACGCCGATGTCGTCATGTGGAACGCAAACGACACGCTCTACTGGAAAGCTGTAACGGACAAGGGCACCGCCCTCACCGAAGCGCTCTCCGGCGTGTTTCTCGAAAATGCCGACGCAGCGGACGAAAAAGGCCGTGGAGACCGAACAGGAGAACATCCGCGCAATCGTAGAGAAGCTGCCGTACACGAACCTCTCTCGAGGGTTGGAACGGCAACGTCTCCGAAGAAAAAAAAATTCAACTCCCCCGTTTGGGAGAAGCTTTATAAGCCGTGCCTTGCGTGCGGCACCTGCACCTTTGTGTGCCCCACCTGCCAGTGCTATATGATATCAAGGACTACGACACGGGCCACGGCATTCAGCGTTATCGCTGCTGGGACTCCGTGCATGTACTCCGACTTTACGATGATGGCGCACGGCAACAACAGAACGAGCCAGATGCAGCGCGCTTCCGTCAGCGCTTCATGCACAAGCTCGTGTACTTCCCCGCGAACAACGACGGCATGTATTCCTGCGTAGGCTGCGGTCGCTGCGTGGAAAAGTGCCCGTCCTCGCTCAATATCGTGAAGGTCATCAAGGCGTTTGAAAAGGAGGCTGCAAACCATGAGTGATACCTGTCATTGCCATGATAACTATGTAAAAGACGTCCTGATCCCGCAGGTCGGCGTCATCACGGACATCCGTGAGGAGACCCCGGACGTCAAGACGTTCCGCGTCAATGCGCCGGAGGGCGGCAAGCTCTTTCGAGCATATGCCCGGCCAGTGCGCTATGCTGTGCGCACCGGGCGTCAGCGAAGGTATGTTCTCCATCACCTCTTCGCCGACGAACAAAGAATACCAGGAATTCAGCATCAAGAAGTGCGGTCAGCTTACAGACTACCTGCACAGCCTTGAGGTGGGCGATGAGATTACCGTGCGCGGCCCGTACGGCAACCACTTCCGGTAGAAGACAAATTAAAGGGCAAGAACCTGCTCTTTATCGCCGGCGGCATCGGTCTTGCACCGTTGCGCTCTGTCATCAACTACGTGCTCGACAACCGCAGTGATTACGGCACCGTAGATATTCTGTACGGTTCCCGTTCCAAGGACGACCTTGTACAGCTGAAGGAAATTCAGGACGTATGGATGAAGACGGAAGGCGTGAACGTATATCTCACGATCGACCGCGAGCAGGAGGGCTGGGACGGCCACGTCGGCTTTGTTCCGGCATACCTCAAGGAGCTCAATCGGCTTCGATACAAACAAAACGGCGCTGCTTTGCGGACCTCCGATCATGATCAAATTCTGCTTAGCATCGCTGATTGAAATGGGCTTCTCGAAAGAACAGGTCTACACCACGCTGGAGCTGCGCATGAAGTGCGGCATCGGCAAGTGCGGCCGCTGCAACATCGGTTCCAACAAGTATGTCTGCAAGGACGGCCCGGTGTTCCGCTGCGACGAGCTGGACGCGCTGCCCAACGAGTATTAAGAAAGGGGTTGGCGTAACATGGAAAACATGGTAAATGTATATTTTTTTCGGTAAAAAGTACAGCGTCCCCGCAGACCTCACGATTATGACCGCTATGGAGTATGCGGTTATACGCTGAAAAAAGAGGATGCGGCTGCAGACACGGCTTCTGCGGAGCGTGCGCCACAATCTACAGAATCAAAGGCAAAAACGAGCTGAAAACATGCCTTGCCTGCCAGACACAGGTGCAGGAGGGCATGTATGTTGCAAGCATTCCGTTCTTCCCCCCACAGACAAGCGTACTCTATGACATCAACGAAGATCAAGCCGAACCAGCAGATCATGATGGAGCTTTTTATCCGAAATTTACAGCTGCATCGGCTGCAACGCCTGCACAAAGGCCTGCACGCAGAACCTGAACGTTATGCAGTACATTGCATACGCACAGCGCGGCGAGCTTGAAAAGTGCGCAGAAGAGTCCTTCGACTGCGTAAGCTGCGGATGCTGTTCTGTAAGATGTCCCGCGGGCATCTCTCACCCGATGGTCGGCCTGCTGGCAAGACGTCTCACCGGCAAGATACATCGAGCCGGAGAGCAAGCATCCTGACAAAGCGTGTTCAAGAGATCCACGAGGGTGCATACGACGAGCTGATTGAGCAGATCATGCAGAAGCCGATCACCGAGATGCAGGAGCTCTATAACAACAGAGAGATCGAGAAATAAGGAGGGTATAGCCATGTTTACCATACCGGAAATGCTTGCCTCTGTCAAAAAAGTAGAGGCAACCAGACAGGAACGCCTGGGCATGGAACCCAGACGTATGACCGCAGAAGAAAAAGGATGCCCTTCTGAAGGCGTACCATCCTGATTACAGAGAAGACGGCTTCGATACCATTAAGATCGGCCCGAACAAGGGTGAGAAGGTACCGAAGGAGCTTGGTCATCTGCTGCACTCCAACAGCCGTTTGCTCCACCACCCGATCGATCTGACGAAGAATCGATTACGACACCGACGTGCTCATCATCGGCGGCGGCGGCGCAGGTGCTTCCGCAGCTATTGAGGCGGACAACGCAGGTGCGAAGGTCATGATCGTGACAAAGCTGCGCATCGGTGATGCGAACACGATGATGGCAGAAGGCGGCATTCAGGCTGCCGATAAAGAGAACGATTCCCCGGTTCAGCACTATCTCGACGCCTTCGGCGGCGGCCACTTCGCTGCCCGTCCGGAGCTGCTCCGCCGCCTCGTCATGGAAGCGCCGGACGCGATCAAGTGGCTGAACGAGCTCGGCGTCATGTTCGATAAGACCGAAGACGGCACTATGGTCACCACCCACGGCGGCGGCACCTCCAGAAAGAGAATGCACGCCTGCAAGGACTACTCTGGTGCGGAGATCATGCGTACCCTGCGCGACGAAGTTATTAACCGCGGCATCCCGGTCGTTGAGTTTACCTCTGCTGTTGAGCTCATCAAGGACGAAAAGGGGTCAGGTAGCGGGCGCTGTTCTCCTCAACATGGAGACCGGCGACTACATGGTCGCACGTGCAAAGACCGTCATCATCGCCACCGGCGGTGCGGGACGTCTGCACTACCAGAACTTCCCGACCTCCAACCATTACGGCGCAACGGCCGACGGCCTTGTGCTCGGCTACCGTGCAGGCGCTCCGCTGCTGTATCAGGATACCATTCAGTATCACCCGACCGGCGTTGCGTTCCCGGCACAGATCTACGGCGCGCTCGTAACGGAGAAGGTTCGCTCCCTCGGCGCAATGCTCGTCAACGTAGACGGCGAAGCGTTCATGCATCCGCTGGAGACCCGCGACGTTGCTGCGGCTTCCATCATCCGTGAGTGCACAGACCGCCACAAGGGCGTTACCACCCCGCTGGGCTCCGGCGTGTGGCTCGATACGCCGATGATCGAGAGATCGGCGGCGAGGGCACCATCGAAAAGCGCATCCCGGCTATGATGCGCATGTACCTGAACTATGACATCGATATGCGCAAGAGCCCGATTCTCGTTTACCCGACGCTCCACTACCAGAACGGCGGCCTCGGATCGGCGGCGACGGATTCACAAAGGCTATCAGTAACCTGCTCGTTGCAGGCGAGGCTGTCGGCGGCATTCACGGCCGCAACCGTCTGATGGGCAACTCCCTGCTCGACATCATCGTATTTGGCCGCAATGCCGGTAAAGGCTGCTGCCGCAAAGGCGAAAGGAGACCGAGCTCGGCACCCTTACCCTCAAGCATATTGAGGACTATGCAGAAGAGCTGAAGAGCGCAGGCATCGAATCCGAGGATGTTTCCCCGCTGCTGCTGCCGCATTACGCTCGTCACGAGAGATAATTTTTTCCGGAAAGGAATGGATAAATCCATGCGTGAAATTGAAGTCAGCCAGATCACAGACATTGTTGAGAAGCTGTGCATCGCGGCAAACGAGCACCTGCCGGAGGGACGTAAAGTGCGCCATCCGCTCCTGCCGCGCCTGCGAACGGCCAGATTGCACAGGGCATTCTGGACAACATCATCGAAAATTTTGAAATTGCAGATAACGAGTGCGTTCCGATCTGCCAGGGATACCGGCATGGCCTGCGTATTCGCTTGAGATCGGCCAGGACGTGCACTTCGTCGGCGGCGACCTTACGGAAGCCGTAAACGAGGGCGTGCGCCGCGGTTACGACAAGGGGCTACCTGAGCAAAAAGTCCGTTGTTAAGGACCCGGTTCGCCGTGGCAACACCGGCGACAACACCCGGCTATGCTGTACACCGAGATCGTCCCGGGCGACAAAGGTGAAGATCACCGTCGGCCCGAAGGGCTTCGGCAGCGAAAAAAACATGAGCCAGATCCGTATGTTCAAGCCGTCCGCCGGCTTGCAGGGCATCAAGGACTTTCATCGCTGAGGTCGTAGAGACCTGCAGGCCCGAACCCGTGCCCGCCGATGGTCGTCGGCGTAGGCATCGGCGGTACGTTTGATAAAGCAGCGTTGCTTGCAAAGAAGGCGCTCATGCGCCCGCTTGATTCCTGAGAACCCGGACCCGTTCTATGCAGACCTTAAAAGAGATGCTCGAAAAAGGTCAACCAGCTCGGCATCGGCCCGCAGGGGCTTCGGCGGCAAGACGACGGCCATCGGCCTCAACATCGAGACCATGCCGACTCATATTGCCGGCATGCCGTGCGCTGTCAACATCAACTGCCATGTAACGCGTCATAAGACGGAGGTGCTGTAAAATGGAAAAAGCGTATTACACTGCCTTTGACTGCGGAGCTCGCAAAGACGCTTCCATGCGGTGACAGAGTTCTGCTGACGGTACCATCTATACTTCCCGCGATGCGGCCACAAGAGAATGTGCGAGGCACTTGCACGCGGCGAGAAGATCCCGTTCGATCCTACGGGGACGCTACGATCTACGTAGATGGGTCCGACGGCAGCGGTCAGGCCATCGGTTCCGCAGGTCCTACCACCAGCGGCCGTATGGACGCGTATGCCCCGACCATGATGTCCGTGGGCGCACGCGGCATGATCGGCAAGGGGCGCTCGTCTGCCGGAAGTCGTAGAAGCCATGAAGAAGTATAACGGCGTTTACTTCGGTGCCATCGGCGGCGCAGGCGCGCTGCTCGCAAAAGTGCATCAAGAAGGCAGAGCTCATCGCGTATGAGGATCTCGGCGCCGAGGCACTGCGCAAGCTGTATGTAGAGGATATGCCGCTCGTCGTCATCATCGACAGCGAAGGCAACAACCTTTACGAAGAAGCCGCGCAGAGTACCTTGCAGAGCACAAGGCACACGAAGCGGAAAAGAACGCTTAAGTTGTAAAAACAGGAGCGGAACTATGGGTTAGGTTCCGCTCTTGCTTATATTAAACAGGATGTGCCGCGCACAGCTTTCAGAATTTTTTGCACAGTGCATTCCGAAAATTTAGTTTAAGGGGAATAAACGCATGACACCTGAAATGATTGCTGAAATACTGGAAACCGTAATGATCCTTGCATTCGGTCTTTCCTGGCCGCTTTCCATTTACAAATCTGTAAAGTCCAGAACCGCTAAGGGCAAGAGCCTGCAGTTTGAGATCTTCATCTGGCTCAGGCTACATCGCCGAATTGTGATGAAGTGCATCCAGTTCTTTGTCATCGGCAAGAGCGGTCCGATCTTCGTTTTGAGCTGGGTCTTCTATTGCCTGAACTTCATCGAGATCACCATCGATATGCTTCTCTACTTCCGTAATGTGAAGCTCGATAAAGAGAACGAGGGTAATAATTTCACATGTGTCCAGAAACGGCAGCCTGCGGGCTGCCGTTTTTTGCATCAAAAAGACGGACACCGAATGCTCCGGTGTCCGTCTGCGTTTATTAAGCTAAAATTACAGCATAAGGTCGCGGATGTACTTAATGGTGTACTTAACGCCCTTCTCGCCTTTTTCGCCCTGCCAAGTCATGGAGTGCGGTTCAATTGCGAGGTAGCCGTCATAATCGTGCTGATACAGCACCGCGAAGAATGCGCGCCAGTTGATGGAATCGATGCCTGCCGGCGGGTTGTCGTAGTAACGTCTGTCTGCCGCAAAGTCGCCCCATCAGCTCGTCCTTGAGCTCCGGGGTGACGAACCATCAACTCGCGGTTTTTCCACTCTGACGGCTCGTGAGAGTCGCCGTACTGGATAACGCCCTTTACGTGGCAATATACGAACTTGTCGCCCCATTCCATACCTTCCTTGAGGTATGCGCCCTTGTCGCCGCCATGTACGAAGCTGTGGGACGGATCATACTTGATGCCAAGGCCAGGAACTTCGTCCAGAACAAGCTTCCACTGCTCCGGCGTGCGAATGTAGTTGCCGCCCATCATGCAGTTGACAATGCCGCACTTCATGCCGTTTTCCTTTGCGTAGGAAACGATCTGGTTCAGAACCTTAATAGCCGCGGTGATGTTCTTGTAGTAGGAAAGCTGCGGAACATACGCAACGCTGCACAGATAATGCTTTGCGCCGAGTGCTGCGCCGAAATCGATGGCTTTCTTCACTTCGCTCCACTCCGCTTCGATCACGTCGCCGTTCTCGTCCAGAATATGGCTTGCCCAGCGGCCTACCGCGCCGACTTCAACGCCGGTCTCTTCAATGGCCTTTTTAATCTCGTCCTGGTTCTTGACGATCTCGTCCAGCGGACGACCGAAAAAATTCAGGCGGGTTCAGGTCAAACTCAACGAAGTCGAGTCCGAGTTCTTTTTGCGTGCACCAGTGTTTTGGCTTCGGTGCACCGATAATACCTTTGAGTTTCATTGTGATTCATCCTCCAATAAGAATTAAACAATAACGATTGATCGGCAAACACTGCCGATTTTTACCATGTTACGCCGAGTGCGTGCAAGTCGCGGTCGGTCTGTTCCTTGTTTTCCACCGTGATGGTGTGCAGACCAAATTCCTGCGCAGCTTCGGTGTTTTCGCGTTATCATCGAGGAAAACGGCGTTTTCCGGCGTGATATCGAAGCGCTCGCACAGTGTTTCATAAATTTTCCTGTCCGGCTTTACAAGCTTTACCTCATACGAAATGAGTGCGCCGTCCGCATACGGCAGGAAATCAAACGTGTCTTTCACACGGTTAAAGCCGAATTCGCTGAAGTTTGAAAGTATGTAGACCTTGTAGCCTTTCTTTTCAAATCGCGCACCCAGTTCGCCGCGTAAGGGTACACGGTGACAAGCTCGTGGCTGTCGTGAACAATGCGCCTGATTTGCTCCGGGTAGTCCGGCGCGTTTTTTCGTCAACAGTGCGACAACCTCTTCCTCTGTCAGCACGCCGCGGTCGATCTCTGCCCACTCGGGACTCATCACGGTTGCGTTTGCAAGTGTATCGACGAGATCTTCGCCGAACCACTCCACAAAGCTGTTGTGCCAGTGCCATTCGGTCAGCACATTTCCAATATCAAAAATAACGGTATCAATCATAAAAAATCTTCTTCGCCTCAAACACGGCTTTTCCTTTGTGATGATTTGTGTTATAATAGAGACGGAATTTCAAGTAAAATTCACATTCTTTTGTTTATTATACTATGAAAAACTCAAAATTGCAATGCCTTTTTGACGGAATACACATACGCATTTAAGGAAAGTTGGCGTGTGAAAGTCGGGCGTCTATACGGAAAGGATAGCTTTCTACAAATTTGAAAGCCGGGGAAAACAGCATGACAAATTACGCGGCCGCGCTGGCGGCGCAGTTTCACTTAAAAGAACAGCAAACGGCAAAGCTCATTGAGCTCATCGACGCAGGCAACACCATCCCGTTTATCGCGCGGTACAGAAAAGAGGAGCACGGATCGCTCGATGACCAGACCATCCGCACGGTGTATGAGCGCCTGCAGTACCTGCGCAACCTTGATACGCGCAAGGCGGAAGTGCGCGAGCTTATCGAGGGCACGGGAAATTTGACGCCCGAAATTGAAAAAAAAAAGCCACAAATGCGGCAACGCTGGCAGAGATCGACGATATTTACCGCCCGTTTCGCCCAAAGCGCAAAAACGCGTGCCGGCATGGCAAAAGAGCGCGGCTTAGAGCCGCTCGCAAAGAAAAATTCTGGCGCAGGAAAAGGGTGTTGACCCGATGAGGCTCGCCGAGGGTTACGTCAACGCAGAAAAGGGTGTTAATACGTCGGAAGATGCACTGAACGGCGCGAAGGACATCATCGCGGAGACAATTTCCGACGATGCCGTTATGCGCCGCCGCCTGCGCATGGCTGCCATGGCGCAGGGCGTCATCACGAGCCGTGCCGCAAAGGACGAGGATTCCGTGTACCGCATGTATTATGAATTCTCTCAGCCGGCGGCAAAAATCGCAGGCCACCGCGTTCTGGCGCTGGACCGCGGCGAGCGCGAGGGTCTTTTAAAAGTTTCGCTCGAAATGGATGACGTGCGCGGGCAGGCAATCTTGACCTCCGCTTACGTAAAAAGGGCAATTCTGCGTGCAGCGAAGTCGTACGCGCGAAGCCGCAGTTGACGCATACGGCCGTCTCATTTTCCCGTCTATCGAGCGGGAAATTCGTGCGGAGCTGACCGAAAAAAGCGTGCGACAACGCCATTAAGGTGTTCTCCGTAAACCTCCGCCAGCTTTTGATGCAGCCGCCTGTTAAAGGCTGCGTAACCATCGGCCTTGATCCCGGCTACCGCACGGGCTGCAAGGTCGCCGTCGTCGATGCCACGGGCAAGGTACTCGGACACCGGCGTCATTTATCCCACGCACAGTGAGGCACGCGAAGCCAAACAGACGCTCGTAAGGCTTATCAAAAAGTACGGCGTCACACTCATCGCCATCGGCAACGGCACGGCGTCGAAGGAAACGGAGATTCACCGACGAAACGCTGCGCGAAAAATCATCTTTGATATCGATTACATGGTTGTCAGCGAGGCGGGCGCGTCGGTCTATTCCGCGTCGAAGCTTGCGGCGGCAGAGTACCCGAGTACGACCTGACGCTGCGCAGCGCCGTTTCCATCGCGCGGCGCTTGCAGGATCCGCTTGCCGAGCTCGTGAAGATTGAGCCGAAGAGCATCGGCGTCGGGCAGTACCAGCACGATATGCCCGCAAAGCGTCTGGATGAAGCGCTCGGCGGCGTAGTCGAAGCCTGCGTGAATGCGGTCGGTGTTGACCTCAACACGGCATCACCGTCGCTGCTCGAAAACATCGCGGGTATTTCCTCCGTCGTGGCGAAGAACATCGTCGCGTATCGGCAGGAAAACGGCGCGTTCACAACGCGCACGCAGATCAAAAAAGTGCCGAAGCTCGGGCCGAAAGCGTTCGAGCAGTGCGCAGGTTTTTCTGCGTGTGCCGGAAAGTAAAAAATATCTTAGACCACACCGGTGTGCATCCGGAATCGTATGATGCGGCAGGCACTTTACTCACCGCCTGCGGCTATGATACCTCAAAAAAGCGCCGGAGGGCGGCTTTAAGGGGCTCAAGGAGAAAGCGGAAAAACTCGGCATCGCAAAGCTCGCCGTGCAGTGCGGTGTAGGCGAGCCGACGTTAAAAGACATCATCGCGGAGCTTGAAAAGCCCGGCCGCGACCCGCGTGACGAGCTGCCCAGTCCCATCCTGCGCAGCGACCATCAAGGACATGAAGGACTTGAAGCCCGGCATGGAGATGCGCGGCACGGTGCGCAACGTCATCGATTTCGGTGCGTTCGTCGATATCGGTGTGCATCAGGACGGCCTTTGTGCATATCACGCAGATCTCTGATAAATTTGTGCGTCACCCGTCCGATGTTTTGAAGGTTGGCGACATTAGTGACCGTGGGGTGCTTGCCGTAGACGTCGCGCGCGGTCGTATTTCCCTCACGATGAAAAAGCCGAAAGAGCAGCAAAATTAAAAAAAATCGCGGACAGCTTTGCGCTTTTTTCCGTGAACGGTTGACACAAAGGCATGAACGCGGTAAACTTGTTTTCGGCAAAACACAGAAAACATGGGGCGAAAGAGGAAAATAAGATGACAGAAGAACGCAGTGAAAGTGCAGCGGGGCTTTCCTTTAAAATGGGGAAGCGCTGCTCAGAAACGGCGCGGAGATTTTTCGCGTGCAGGAGACCATGGAGCGCGTGGCGCGCGCCTACGACATAGAAGAATACGACGTGTACGTGCTTTCCAACGCAATCTTTTTGCAAAACGCGGTGGAAAACGGAGAGAAGATCGACACAAAACTGAAATTCGTGCCCGGATCCACCGTTCATTTCGGGCGCATTGTGGGCATCAACCAGCTTTCACGCGAGATTGTCGCGGGTAAAGTCTCGGTAGAGGAAAGCCTATGCGCGCTTGCACGAGATCGTTTCCATTCCGTATACACACCCCATTCGGCTCGACCTTGCGTGTGCCGTAGGCGCGTGCGTTTCAGCTACCTGTTTGGCGGCACCGTGTTCGACGCCGCTGCGGCGTTCATCTGCGGCTTTGTTTTTGCAGGTGTTCCCCTAAACGCCATCGATAGCCGCACGGCCTCTAAATTCATCATCAATCTGGCGTCGAGCGCCGTTGTGGCGGTTTGCGCCGTGCTGCTGTTTACCGTGGGGCTCGGCGACAGCTTAGATAAGATTATCATCGGCTCCATCATCCGTCTTGTGCCCGGCGTGGCGCTGACGACCTCCATCCGCGACTTTTTAAACGGCGATTATCTGAGTGGAACCATCCGCATAATCGACGCATTTCTGGTCGGCGGGTGCATCGCCATCGGCGTCGGTGCCGTGGTGATGGCCTACATCAGCCTGACAGGAGGTGCGCCGCTCTTATGACACCGGAAGCTGTTTTCGATTGGGCAATCCAGACCGCGGTGGCGTTTGTGGCAACCATCGCGTTCTCCATCATTTTCCATACCCCGCGCGAAAGCAATCGTCTGCGCCGGGCTTGTCGGCGCATTTAGCTGGCTTATTTATATTATCTATGTATACTTTACGGGTGATGTTGTGTTCGCGTCGTTTTTTGCGGCGCTCGGCCTCACCCTATTTGGCGCGTGTATTCTCGTTTGCGCGCAAAGCGCCGCTGCCCGTGTTCCTCATCGCCGGAATTTTTCCCGTTGTGCCCGGCGCCGGTATTTACTATACGGGCTATCACATTTTCATGAACAACAACGTAGAGGCGATGTCCAAGGGCGTAGAGACCATTAAAAATCGCCATTGCCATTGCGCTCGGCATCGGCATCGTCGTCTCACTGCCGCGCTTTTTCTTCACACTGCGCCGGAAAGGAAGCACCACTTGAAACAGGTCACCATCGCTCAAAACGACGCCAACCAGCGCGTCGATAAATTTCTCACAAAAACATACCCCTAACCTGCCGCAGTCTATGCTGTATAAGGCTATCCGCAAAAAGGACATCAAGGTAAACGGCAAGCGCTGCGAGCGAGATTTCCACGCGATTGCAGGAGGGCGACGTGCTGACGATGTACTTGAAAGACGAGTTCTTCGCGCAGGCGCCGAAGGAATACGATTTTCTGAAAGCCCCGCTGAAGCTCAACATCATCTATGAAGACGAGAACATCATGATCCTCGATAAAAAGCCGGGCTCATCGTGCACCGGACGAGCACTATCATTTTGATTCGCTCATCGCGCGCGTGCAGCACTATCTTTACGAAAACGGGGGAGTATGATCCGGAAGCGGAAAATTCTTTCGCCCCGGCGCTTATCAACCGCATAGACCGCAACACGGGCGGCATCGTTATGGCGGCCAAAAATGCTGAACACTGCGTATCATGAACCAAAAGGTTAAGGACCGTGAGATGGATAAGCTCTATCTCTGCGTTGTGTGCGGCGTGCCGAAGAAGAAAACGGATATTTTAACGGGCTATCTTGAGAAAAACGAGAGTCAGAACCGCGTGTATATCTCGAATAAAAAAACGCCCGAAAGCCGCAGCATCAGGACAAAATACACGGTGCTTGAGACCCGCCGCGATTTCAGCCTGCTCGAGGTGGAGCTGCTCACCGGCCGCACGCACCAGATCCGCGCGCACATGGCGTCCATCGGCCACCCGCTTGCGGGCGACGGCAAATACGGCAAAAACGTGCAGAACAAAAAGACGGGCTTCCCGTATCAGGCGCTTTATTCCTATAAGCTCATCTTCCGCTTTACGACCGAGGCCGGCATGTTAAGCTACCTCGACGGCCGCGAGTTCACGGCACAGGACGTCTGGTTCCTCGATGAATTCCGCGCGTTTCCAAAGTAATTCAAATCCCAATAGAACAAGAAACGCTCCCGTTTCCCTGCGCAGTGCAGAGGAACGGGAGCGTTTCTTGTGTGTTATAAGGATCAGAGGAGTGTGATATTAAAAGTAATTGAACGGGTTTGTGGTGCTGCCGTAGTAAATAACTTCAAAGTGAAGGTGCGGGCCCGTAGAATTGCCCGTAGAGCCCACGTAGGCGATCGTTTGGCCGGGAGACGGTATCACCCACAGAGCACGCAAGGGCGCTTTCAGCATGCGCGTAGCGCGTGGAATAGCCGTTGCCGTGGTCAATGAACACGCAGTAGCCGTAGCTGTCCATCCAATCGCTGTAAATGACTTTGCCGCCGTCTGCCGCAACGATGGGCTTACCGTAGATGCCGCCGCCCGCAATGTCGATGCCCGGTGGCCGCCGTCGCCGTAATAGCAGGTGATGTAGGTGTAACCCGGCATCGCCAACAAAGCTGCCTGTACCGATATACCCGACACCGCTGTCGTAAGAGCCGCCGAGTTCGTGCTTGCGGCTTTCAAAGCGGCGTAGTAATCTTCGTACCATTTATCAATGGCCGCATCGGCCTCTTCTTTTTCCTTTTCGAGGCGCTCGGCTTCCGCCTGTGCTTCGGCTTCGTTCTCTCGGCCTCGGCCTCTAAGAGCTTCTGGTTTTCGAGGTACAGTGCGGAGAGCTCATCGCTTTTGGAATCGAGATCCTTTTTGTCGGTGCTCAGTTCTTCTTTTTGTCCGCGTTGATTTTTTTCCACCTGCTCCTGAATGGAGGTCAGTTGCTCTTCAAGCGTGTCCAAAAAGCTCGGTATCGTGCTTTGTAACGGACTGTATGACTTCACTTTTCTGCGTGTAATCCACAAGGCTTGTGCTGCTCAGCAAAATGGAAGGTTAGAAGCTTCGCCCGCCATGTATAAGGCGCGCAGGCGCTTTTTCAGCTTCGTATAATTTGCGTTGATGCTGATGCGTGTGTCGGCAATATCCTGCTCGCCCTGTTCACGATCTGCGCATCCAGCTCGTTGATGCGCTGCACCAGAATGTCAAGCTGCTGCTGGATAATATCAATCTTGCCCTTGCAGCTCGTCGCGGTAGGCGCGCTGCTTACGTCATCACGCAGTTCTTCAAGGCGTTTGTTGTTTTCTTCCTCTTGCTTTTCGAGTTCGGCAAGCTGAGATTTTAAGTCCGTGATGGATTCTGCCGAAACGTTCGGCAGCTGCACCCACGCCGAATAAAGGCTAAAAGACCTGCAAAGCGTAAACGCGGTCAGACCGCGCAGAAAGCTGTGCTTACGCAACTGCGTTCTCTCCTTCGTTATTGAGATATTTGCCGATGGAAATGCTGCCGCCGAAGAGGCCGAACAGCGCACCGACAATGGCGTAGCCCGCAATGATGTACATCACATACGGGTCGATATCCACAGCGTTAAGGAACGGCACGATGTTATAAAGCGCCTGTACCGCGTACTTATAGGCAACGAGCAAAATCGCAACGGAAATGCCGCCGGAAATGAGGCCGATGAGCATGCCCTCTACGATGAACGGGATGCGCACGAAGCCATTCGTTGCACCGACGGACTTCATAATGCTGATTTCCGTGCGGCGGGAGAACATCGTGACCTTAACGGTATTGGAAATGATGAACAGGGAAACGATGGCGAGGATGACGATGATTGCGAGGCTTGCCACGCACGATCATATCGATGTTTGAAAGCTTTGTGGCAATGTCGCTGTAATCGGTGTAGTGATCCACGCCCTCAATGGCCTGTATCTGCTGTATAGTTTCGTCATATTTGGAGAGATCATGCATGGAAATTTGATAAGCGTCCGGCAGCGGGTTTTCGTCGCCGTCCAAACCCTCCAGCACAACGGCATTTTCGCCGAGCAAGTCCATCATGTCGGCAAGACCGTCGTCTTTCGGCACAAAGGTGCATTCGCTCACGTTTTCGATGCTGCGAATCTGGTCGCCAACCTGCACGGCGGAAAGAGACGGCAAACCGTCGCCCGTCAGATACACCGTGATGCTGTTCTCGAATGGCATATCGCGTTTATGGGGCTTGCAGCCGGTCAGCACGCCGATTGAGGCGGATATCATCGCTCGTTTTTCGCCAAAAGCGTTTTACGCCTTCGAGCAAATATCCGAAGTCAAGTAAAACTCCCCCAAGAAATCTGCTCATCTTTCACACAGGTCGCTGCTTGCCTGTCAAACAAGTTTTTGGGAATTTTCGGTTAAGATGGCTGGGTGGCTTCCGCCTTGGTGCTTCCTTGGTGAACACCAAGTGGCCTGATGGCTGTCTCTGTGTAATTGCAGCCTGTTCTTGGGAGAATTTGGGAATGTTTCAGGCCAGCCTCCGCTATGCCCCAGGCACTTTTAACAATGGCTCTCGCGTGGTAAACGCTACTGCTGTCGTACACGGTCATGTGGTCGATGAGAGACGGAAACTTGGAACAAGCGTCTTTAGTTTTTCAGTACATACGTGATTCATGCCTGCGGCTTGACGTTCCGTCCGACCTTGTCGGGCTCAGTCCGATTTATAGCATTTTCACCTATTAAACCCAGAAACATTGTGAAATTGAAAATCCTATTTAACAGAAAGCCTGCCAATGGCTTCCGTACTTTAATTCTAAAAAAGAATCATTCGGTTATACTCTTTGTAACCTAACTTCAATGAAAAAATTTGAGAAAGTCGTGCACAAACCCCGCAGTTTTGCGCATTAGAATAAACAGAAACCTTAAAGACGGCTACCTGCAATCTTCTTGATCTCAAGGTAAACAAGGTTGTGATTAGCCGAAAACTTCCTTCGCAAAAGCGTGGTCGGCAGCTGATAAATCAGGCGGGCGATGCCGAGGTTGTTATAGCTGACAATGGTCTTTTCGGTGTCAAATACCTTGCCGACCTCAAGCGCAATCTGGGCTTCCTTAAAGGAGCGCGCAAGATCCTTGGTGCTGTCCACAACGGTGCCGATGCCCACAACGCAGTGGGTGTAGAATTCGCTCGAAAGCGTGTCTACAATGGAGCGGCAAGCTTATCGATGTCGCGCGGGGTCGATGTTGGAGCGAATCTCCTTCACGAGCGCGATGTCCGTCTCATTGATGTTGATGACGAAATCCTTCGTTCTTGTCCGGGGAAGAGGTTCTGCACCACGTCGTACGCCGAAACATCGGTCTGGTTCGTCACTTTGATGAGCATGCAGACGCGGCTGACATCAGAGTTGAAGCGCAGCTCGCGGCTCTTCAGATAAATGTCGCCGGGCAGGATGTTATCGAGGATAACGTTCTTGATGAAGTTGCTGCGGTCATACTTTTTCATCGTAATACTGCTTGATGCTTTTCAGAGAAACAGCCAGCAGGCCGACATATTTTGCGGCTTCGGGTCGTTGCCGGAGACGAACACTGCGTATTCGGGCGTGGGCGGCTGCCAAAGATTTATATGTGTAGTTGCCGGAAACAAATGCAGCCTGAGATGCAATGTCTTCCGCCGTTACGGATTCCGTTACTTCGCCGATCTTGCCGAGCTCGCTGCACGCGATAATCACGGAGGACTCGTCGATGACGCCGATCGTGCGGTCAATGGAATCACGCATCTGATGAATGACGCCCTGAAACAGTCTATTGGACATGATTTCCTCTTTTCTCCGTCGCTTCAAATTCAGTCCTGCGCGGTTTTTCGACGGCTCCCGCACAGTTATCCATTCTCTATGTTATCTATATTACAGAATTACAACCGATTTTTTCAAGTCTTTTTTGAGTATTTTTTGAGAGTTCGTAAATCTGCACAAACTGAAAGACTCCGTTTGCTCTGTAAGCAATTTAGACCCCATATAGCGGCTAAAAACAGGAGCGGCACAGGAAAACGCCCGTGCCGCCCGAAATTTCGATGCTCTTTACTTTAAGTATTCGGTGAAAACATAGCCTGTGCGGCTGCCGTAGCTCACCTTGTACCACTCGCTTGTGGTCTTTTCCAAAACCGTCACGCTTGCACCCTCCGGGATGACCGTCAGCATTTGTGTCCGTGCGGTGCCGAACGCAAATTAAGATACGCCGTGGTGCGCATCGTATCGGAAGAAGCGGAGCTGTCCGTGCTGCCGGAATTGCTACCGTTCATTGTGATATATTCGCTGAACATATAGCCGCTCTTGCCGTTCACGGTCACGCCGTACCAGTCGCTCACGCTTGTGTCCGTCACGGTGATGGTTGTACCGTTTTATGCGATAACGCCGAGGGCGGTAGTTTGTGCCGCGGCCTTCGCGCAGGTGTACGTCTTCGTTCGTCTGTGCGGAAGCAGGGAGCCGTCTGTGCTGCCGGGAAGACGTGTTGTTATCGGAGCTACCCGTGCTGGTCAGCTTGATGTATTCGCTGTACATGTAGCCGCTTTTGCCGTTTACGGTCACTGCATACCACACGTCGCTTTTTATCCGTTACGGTAATGGCCGTGCCGCCGGAATCACGCCGAGTGAACTGTAATTCGTGCCCTTGCCGCTGCGCAGGTGCACACCGGTGGTCGTCTTTGCGGCCTCGCCGTTCGTGCCCGTGTTGGAATTATCGGAGCTGCGGAGTCGGAAGAATCATCCTCGTTCACCGTGCCGGTCACGTTTAGATATTCGGAGAAAACGTAGCCCTTCTGACCGGAAGCCGTTGTCACGGCATACCATTCGCTGTTCTTCGTGCTTGTCACGTTCACTTTTACCCTCTGCCAGCACCGTAATGGTGTCATAGCTAAGGCCAGGGCCCTTGCGCAGGCGCACACCGGCAGTCGTCTTCGCGTTGAATGCGGAGTCTGCTTCGGAGAAGCTGCCGTTTGCGGAAGACGGCGTTTTGTCGGAAACACCGTCGCTGCCGAAGGTATACGTCACACCGTTGATGGTGCGGGGTGGTGTTGATGACATATTCGCCGTTTTCATAATAGAAATAGTCGCCGTCAAACTTATACCAGCCTGTCGTGGGGTATGTAATGCTGCCGAGCTTTGTGCCATTGCAGCCAACCATGGCCCGGAATGGATTCGTAGCGCATATTAACGCCCCATGTGCTGTTGTCCACCACCATGCCGTTGCCGACGTACACGCCCACGTGGTCATAGTTCGCAATGGTCACAATCAGGCCGTGCGTGCGCGGAATCGTATCGATAGGGCCGGATTCCACCGCGTCGTTCGCCTGCGCCGTAACGGTGCGGGGATAGTTCCAGTTCGGCTGAATGTTGCTGTTATCATCCACCCAGCAGAAGTAAGAATAAATAAAGGCCGCTGCAATCCGAGGCACGCACACCGTTCGAGTTGAAAGTTGCCGTAAGCGCCGTAAGAATACTGCCAACCGTCGCGATAGGCCTTTAAAGCGTGCTCCGCAGGGCCGATGGACGTCAGCTCCGCGGAAGCCGCGCTGACGGTCGTGCCGGTGTTCGGCAGTACAGTGCTGCATATCAAAATAAGCGCGGCAAGCAAAAGGCCGCAGCCGTTCGGGAAAAGCTTTTTCACGTTCTGCATTGTTGTGTTCCTCCGTTCGTCATTACATTATATAAACGTATAAGCGTGTGTTCACGGCGGACGGTCCGCCGCAAAGATGTGGGCAATAGTTATTACAAATCGGTAACATTGTACCACAAAGATTACAAAAATGCAACCCCTATTCGTTTTCACGTGCAAAGGAACTTATACTATCTGTATACAACACCGAAAACACAGAATGTTTCACGCTGTGAAAATGTTATAAGACCGCCGGGTTTTCCACAAATCACTCACCCTGTGGGGAAAGTTGAGTGTATCCGTAAAAACCGCGGAATCTCCCCGCCGAAACGCCCGGAAACCTTGACAAAATCCCGTGAAAATGCAATAATATTAAGTCAATAGAATGTCATCAAACACACTATTTATAAACACACTTGTGTTTTTAATAAACTGGAGGGAGAAAACGTGTCTAAAGAGCTTGCTAAGGCTTACGAGCCGAAAGAAGTTGAAGACCGGATCTATGACTTCTGGATGAAGGGCAAATACTTTCATGCCGAGGTAGATCCCAAAAAGAAGCCGTACACCATCGTCATTCCGCCCCCGAACATCACGGGTCAGCTGCACCTTGGCCATGCCATGGATGAAACGCTTGCAGGATACGCTCATTCGTTGGCGCAGAATGCAGGGGCTATTCTGCTCTGTGGCTGCCGGGCACCGACCACGCCTCCATTGCCACCGAGGCCAAAATCGTGGAGGCCATGCGCAAGGAGGGCGTCACCAAAGAGGAAATCGGCCGGGAAAAATTCCTGGAGCGCGCCTGGGCGTGGAAGGATCAGTACGGCGGCAGGATTGTCGAGCAGCTCAAAAAGCTCGGCTCCTCCTGTGACTGGGATCGCCTGCGCTTCACGATGGACGAGGGCTGCAACAAGGCCGTCAACCACGTTTTCAAGCTGTACGATAAGGGGCTCATCTACCGCGGCGAGCGCATCATCAACTGGTGCCCCCACTGCAAAACTTCTATTTCTGACGCGGAGGTCGTGTTTCGAGGAAGGAAGGCTCCTTCTGGCATCTGCGTTACCCGTTGAGCGACGGCTCGGCTACATTGAGCTTGCGACCACCCGCCCGGAGACCATGCTGGGCGATACCGCCGTGGCGGTCCACCCCGAGGACGAGCGCTACAAGGCACTCGTCGGCAAAACGGTCATTCTGCCGCTCGTCAATAAAGAAATCCCCGATCATTGCCGATAGCTACGTGGAGCAGGACTTCGGTACCGGCGTTGTGAAGATCACCCCGGCACATGACCCGAACGACTTCGAGGTTGGTCTGCGCCATAATCTGCCCGTCATCAACGTCATGGACGACGGCGGTGTCATCAACGAAAATGGTGGCAAATACGCCGGTATGCCGGGCGCTCGAGGCCAGAAAGCAGATTGTCAAGGATCTCGACGAAGCAGGCTTCCTCATTAAAATTGAGCCGATCAAAGCACAACGTCGGCACCTGCTATCGCTGCGGCACCGTTGTGGAGCCGCGCGTTTCCACGCAGTGGTTTGTCAAAATGGAGCCCCTCGCAAAGCCGGCCATCGATGCGTTAAGGACGGCGACATCCGCTTCATTCGAGCGCATGGATAAGGTCTATTATAATTGGATGGAGAACATCAAGGACTGGTGTATCTCCCGTCAGCTGTGGTGGGGTCACCAGATTCCGGCGTGGTACTGCGAGACTGCGGCGAGACCATCGTCTCCGAGACCGTGCCTACCGTCTGCCCGAAGTGCGGCGGCACACACCTGACCCGCGACCCCGATACGCTTGATACGTGGTTCTCCTCCGCGCTGTGGCCGTTCTCCACGCTCGGCTGGCCGGATAACACCGAAGAGCTCAAATATTTCTACCCGACGAACACCCTCGTCACGGGTTATGACATCATCTTCTGCTGGGTGGCACGCATGATCTTCTCGGGCCTTGAGCACATGGGCGAAGTGCCGTTCAACACGGTGTTCTTCCACGGTCTCATCCGCGACGCACAGGGCAGAAAGATGAGTAAGTCTCGGCAACGGTGTCGATCCGCTCGATGTCATCAGCGTTTACGGCGCAGATGCCCTGCGCTTTACGCTCGTTACGGGCAACAGCCCCGAAACGACCTGCGTTTCTCCGAGGAAAAGGTCAGCGCTTCCAGAAACTTTGCCAATAAGATCTGAACGCCGCACGCTTTATCCTTTATGAATATCGAAGGCAAGGACATCGACTGCGCCCTGCCGAAGAAAGCTCTATACAAGCGATAAGTGGGATCTTAAACCGCTTCAATAACGTCACGGCAGCCGTCACCGAAAACCTCGAGAAGTTCGAGCTCGGCATGGCGGTCAGCAAGCTATGACTTCATCTGGGACGATTTCTGCGATTGGTATATCGAGCTTGCAAAGATCCGCATGAACGGCGCGGACGAAGAGAGCGCAGACAGCGCCCGCCGTGTCCTCGTCTGACGATGAGCAACACCTTAAAGACTCCTGCACCCGTTTATGCCGTACATCACGGAAGAAATCTGGCAGACGCTGCCGCATGACGGTGAAGCCCTCATCGTCGCAAAGTGGCCGGAGTACGACGAAGCCCTCTCCTTCCTTCCCGCGGAAGCAAAGAACCTCGAAAAATGTTATGGCGCTCATCCGTGCCATCCGCACCCGCCGCAATGAGATGAATGTGCCGCCGTCGAAGAAAGCGCACATCTACATCGATACTGCGCATCCGGCACCGTATGAGGAAGCGAGCGAATTCATCGCATCGCTTACGCTCCAAGGTTGAGATCGGCACGGGCTTTGACGTACAGGGTGCCGTAACGGCTGTGACCGACGACGCAAAGGCGTTGTTGCCGATGGACGATCTTGTTGATAAGGCAGCGGAGACCGCACGTCTCAACAAGGGAGCTTGTTCAAACGCAACAGAAGCAGCTCGATACCGTCAAGGCGAAGCTTGCAAATGAAAAAATTCACCTCCAAAGCGCCGCAGAATGTCATCGACGGCGTAAAGGCAAACGGCGAAAAGCTGGAAGCAAAGATCAAACTGATCCTCGAAACATTGGAGAGCTATCAATAATGACCTACGAAGAAGCACTGCAAAGATCAATTCCGGCTGCGCTTCGGCATCAAGCCGGGGCTGGAGCGCATTGAAGCGCTCTGCAAAAGCTCGGCAATCCGCAGAAGAAGCCGCGTTTTGTCCATGTAGCCGGCACGAATGGCAAAGGGCACCACCTGCACGCTTATCGCGAGCGTGCTTGGCGGCAGGCTACCGCACGGGCCTCTACACGTCCCCGTATGTGCTCGATTTTCGCGAGCGCTTTCGCATCGACGGCGAAATGATCCCCGAGGCGGAGCTCATCGAAGAAGTAAAGCGCGTGTCGCCCGTTGCGGACGAGCTTGAAGCCGCAGGCGATACCGTCACGGAGTTCGAGTTCATCACCGCGCTCGCGTTCGATTGGTTCGCGCAGCGAGACTGCGATTTTGTCGTGCTCGAGGTCGGTCTTGGCGGCCGATTTGACGCGACGAATGTCATCGATACGCCGGAAGCTGCGGCCATTGCGTCCATTTCACTCGACCACACGGCGATTTTAGGCGATACCTACGCGAAGATCGCGTTCGAGAAAGCGGGCATCATCAAAAAGGACGGCGACGTCGTGCTGTACCCCGTGCAGGATCCGTCCGTGTTCGAGACCATCGAATCGGCGTGCAACGAGCGCGGCGCACACCTGCATATTCCGGATGAAAAGAACATGCAGGTAAACGGCACGGCGCTTACGGGTACCGCGCTCACGTGGCGCGGCCTGCCGCTTACGTTGCCGTTTACGGGCGCATCAGGTGCACAACGCCGCCACGGCGCTTACCGTGCTCGACATTCTGCGTGAAAAGCACGCAAAAACATCACCGATGAGGTGCTGCAAAAGGGATTTGCCTCGGCGTATATTCCGGCGCGTATGGAGATTTTATCCCAAAAGCCGCTCGTGCTTTTTAGATGGCGGCCACAACCCCGGCTGGTTGCCTCTGCGTTGCATGAAGTGCTCAAAAACACATCTTTCCGGCTGTCATATCACAGCCATTATGGGCATGATGGCGGATAAGGACAGCATGCGCTATCTGGAGCTGACCGCGCCGCACTTTGAAAGAATTATCACGGTGCAGCCGCAAAACCCGCGCTCTTTATCGGCGGAAGCCCTCGCGGACGAAGCAAAGCACTTCTGCAAAGACGTGCAGTTTGCGCAGAGCATGAAAGACGCAATAGAGAAAGCGACCGTTTCAGGCGACGAAGTGCTCGTCATCTGCGGTTCATTCTTCTTAGCATCTGAAATTCGCGACCTCGCCATCGAAAAAATACAAGGCGTAACACAAATTTAATCTGCCGACACACTGCGGCAAAAAAAATACGGACAGGTTCCTTTTTAGAATTTTCTAAGGAGCCTGTCCTTTTTGTTATTATTTAAATTTCAAACGGACATTTCGAGCCTTAAAGGAGCGAACACGATGAATTTGCGAATTGAATTAAAAGGCGGTGCGATGACGGCCTCCATGCGCGGCGAGCTTGACCACCACACTGCCGGTGAAATGCGGGAGCAGATCGACAGCACGGCGAAAAAAAAAGTGCGCCCGCAAAAGCTGATTTTAGATTTTAAAGAGGTACCGTTTATGGATTCCTCCGGCATCGGGCTGATTCTCGGCCGTGTCCGCACGGCGGCGCTGTGGGGCGGGCGCGTCACCGTACGCGGATTGTCACCGCAGTTAAAGAAAATGGCGGAGCTTTCTGGCATCTCCGCGCTCGCGGTGCTGGAAGACGCCGGGAAAGGAGCGAAAACATGAAACAGATCATGCATGGAGCTGCGCTTCCCGTCCGCTCTGTCAACGAAAGCTTTTTGCGCGCGGCGCGGTTCCGCGTTCGTCCTGTGCCTTGACCCCCTCGTCACAGACTTAAACGATTTAAAGACCGCCGTCAGAAGCCGTGACGAACGCCATCGTCCACGGCTACCGCGATACCATCGGCACCGTGTAACAATACCTGTTACCACGCGGACGGCACCGTGCAGGTCAAGGTGCGCGACCGCGGGCCGGCATCCCGGATATCGAAAAAGCCATGGAGCCGCTGTTTACCACCGGGGAGAGGAGCGTGGGGCTCGGCTTTTGCCGTGATGCAAAAAAGCTTCTGCGACAGCGTGCGTGTCATTTCAAAGCCTCAAAAAGGGCACCACCGTGACGCTTCACAAAACGGTTTGAGCGCAAGCCGAATGGAGAATAAAGACTTTGCCGAGCGCAACGGGGGCTCGTGCGCGCTTGTGCCGCGTTTTCTCGGCGCGGCATCGAATACGACGACCTCTTTCAGGCGGGCTGCGAGGGGCTCATCAAAGCCGCCGCACACTTTGACCCCGACCGCGGCTATAAGTTTTCCACATACGCCGTGCCTGTCATTTTTAGGCGAAATGCGCCGCCTGTTCCGCGAGGGCGGCACGGTAAAGGTTTCGCGCGGGCTGAAAGAACTTTCCATGAAAGCGGTGCGCCTATCCGAACAGATCGAAACGGAGACCGGCAAAGCGCCGGAGTGTGTCCGTTCTTGCGGAAAAGCTCGGTGTTCCCGAAGAAAAGTGCGGGAAGCCCTGAATGCCGCGGCACAACCCGTCTCCCTCACCGGCGATGACGAAAACAACGAGACGGACATTCCCGTCGACGCACCGGAAGAAAAATCACCGATCACCTCGCCTTGCAGCAATACTAAAGGCGCTGCCCGAGGAGGACCAGCGCCTTTATCTACTATCGCTATTTTAAAAAATCAGACCCAAACGGAAACGGCCAAAGGCTCGGCACCACACAGGTGCAAATCAGCCGTCGCGAGAAAAAAATTACCCTCCGTCTGCGTGGTCTGCTGTTGTGAGGTTGTTTCCGCGCCCGCCAAAACGGTGCGCGTGTTCTTTAAAAAGTTGTAGTCGCTCAGCAGCATGGCGTAATACGCCAAATTCACAACGCCCTGGCGCTCCCAACGGTGGCATTCGCGCAGAACGCCCTCGCGCTGAAAGCCGGATTTCTCCAAAATGCGCTGCTTGTCAATGTCCGCATCTAAGCAAACGGACTGCACGCGTTCACGCGTGCCATCTCAAACAGGTAGCGGCACAGCGCGCCCATGGCTTCTGCCGGATATTCCGTGCCCACAGCGGCGGCCGAACAAAAAAGCGCAGCTGCACCATGTTCATGCCCTCGTCCACACCGCCGATCTCGATCCACCCGATGAGGTGTGCGAGGTCGGTGTTTGCATATAACGCCGAGCGTTACGGTGCGCTTTGCGGCAAACTGCGCGTTTGCATCCTGAATTTTATATTCCGCCTGCACGCGCTCCTTGGCGGGCGCTTCATATTCGTAGCGGTACAGTTCTTCGTCCTGCATAATCTCCCCACAGCGCGTCGCCGTCCGCAAAGCCAAGGCGGCTCAGCGTCACGTTTGCACTGGTGAGAAACGGGCAGCTCTCAAAAAGCAATTCGGTTCTCATTTCGGTTTCTCCCATCCCTCATAGTATCGTAAGCGGAAGCGGCGTCTTAAACCAGCGCCGGCAGCTCCGCAATGTCGTAAATCTTCGGCACGTTTTCCACATTGCCAAAGCCGTAAGCGGCGAAAATAAACGGCACGCCCGCCTGTGTCGCGGAGTTATAATCCCACACCGTGTCGCCCACGTATACCGGAGCTTTCAAGTGATTGTGCTCCACGACCAGCGCGATGTTGTCTGCCTTCGGCTTACCTGTGCTGCCCATGCACTCATAGTCCGTAAAATACTGCGCCATGTTGTGCGCCTTCAAAAACGCCTGAATATACCCGTTGTCGCAGTTGCTCACAATGCACAGCGTGTGCGTTTCGAAAGCTTTTCAGTGTCTCGTGCATATGCGGGTATAGCTTTGCGCCGTGCTCCGCAAGATATTCACATTCCAGCTTGAAATCCTCGTTAAAGACCTGCATTCGGCGCTCGTAAGAAAGGTACGGGAACAGCTTCTCCGCCAGATCGTCCATACCAAGGCCCATCACGCCTGCGTATTCCTCTTTTGTGGGCAGGTGCGTCACGTCCGGCTGCGTCTTTAAATATTCGAGCAGCACCAGATGTCCTTCCTCCACGGCGTCCCACTAGTGCCGTCCAGGTCAAAAAAATAATGCCATCGTATTTCATCGGAAATCTTTTCTCCTTTATATATAATAGTATAGGGAGAGGGCGCTCAGCCCTCCAAATGGTTCAGATCATACGGCGTTTGCTGATAAACGTAGTAGTTCAGCCAGTTTGCAACAAGCAGATGTGCGTTGCTGCGCCACGTAAACGGGGGTGTCTTCTGGTCGTCGTCATCCGGGAAGTAATTGTACGGCACTTTTGGGGTTCAAGCCCTTATTGATGTCGCGGAAGTATTCCTTCGCCAGCGTGTCGCGGTCATATTCCGCGTGGCCCGTCACAAAAGAACTTGCGCCCGCTCTTTTTTCGGCGACGATATGCAACGCCCGCAAGGTCGGAGAGCGAAAAGTACAATGAGCTCGTCGTGCTTTTTGATGTCGTCAAGGAAAACCTCCGTGTAGCGCGCGAGTGCGGCGCAAAGTAATTATCGTCAAAGCCGCGCATCAAGGGATGATACGGGTTCAACACATGGTGATTGTAAATGCCGGAAAGCTTTTCCCTTCATCAAATGCTTCTGAATGCCATAATGGTAAAGACCGGCCTGCGCGCCCCAGCAGATATAGAGAACGGAATACACATGCGTTTTTTGCTCCATTCCATAATGGCACACATTTTTCGTCCCAGTAGTCCACTTCCTCAAACGGCATCTTTTCCACCGGCGCGCCCGTGATGATGAGGCCGTCAAAGCGCTGGTCCTTCACGTCGTTAAAGGTCTTGTAGAATGGTATTCAGATGATAAGAGCTCGTGTTTGCGGCGACATGCGATGCCATGCAGCAATTCAACGTCCACCTGCAGCGGCGTGTTGCCCAGCAAACGCAAAAGTGCTGCGTCTCGGTCTCGATCTTGTCGGCATCAAATTAAGTATCGCAATCTTTAAAGGGCGAATGTCCTGCAAAGCGGCGCGCTCGTGCGTCATCACAAAGATGTTTTCGGACTCCAAACCTCAATGGCGGGCAAATCCGCCTGTATACGAATAGGCATTGCAGTTTTTTGACCTCCGTCATATATACTATTATATGGGCAAGGGGCCCGATACGTTTCAGTATAGCATACTTTGTCCCTCTGTAAAAGAGAGTAAAAGCGGTTTGAAGCGATTTTTTTCAAAGTTTTTTCAAAAGTTTTTCGGACTTTTTCAGAAAAAACGAAAACGCAAAAAGAAAAGGCGAAAAAGCGGCGGTTTTGTTTACACTGTATGTTGTTGATTTTTTCGAAAGCAAAACACAATATATGTACACGAGAAAGAAAATCGAAAAAAACTTTAAAAAAACGAAAAAAGTGTTGACAAAAAGGGCTCCCCGTGGTATTATATACAAGCGCTCGAGAGAGACGGCAAAAAACCGAAAGCGAAAAGCTTAAAAAGGAAAGCCGCTTGAAAGAGAGCACAGGACCTTGAAAATTAAACAACGAGAGAAAGAATGGAACCTGTAGCTTCTTTTGAGAGACTCAAAGAAAAAGAAACAGAACTCAAAAATTCGACGAACGTCAGAACGACGTTATGAGCGAATTAAAGCTCTGAAAAGATTTGAGCGCGAAAGCGTTTAGATACAATTTTTAGAGAGTTTGATCCTGGCTCAGGACGAACGCTGGCGGCGTGCCTAACACACGTCAAGTCGAACGGATGTTGAAAGGAGCTTGCTTTTTTCAACTCAGTGGCGGACGGGTGAGTAACGCGTGAGCAACGTGCCTTTCAGAGGGGGGATAACGTCTTGAAAAGGAACGCTAATACCGCATAAGATTGTAGTTTCGCATGGACGGCATCGTCCATAATCAAAGGAGCAATCCGCTGAAAGATGGGCTCGCGTCCCATTAGGTAGTTGGCGGGACAACAGCCCACCAAGCCGACGATGGGTAGCCGACCTGAGAGGGTGATCGGCCACACTGGGACTGAGACACGGCCCAGACTCCTACGGGAGGCAGCAGTGAGGAATATTGGGCAATGGGCGGAAAGCCTTAACCAGCAACGCCGCGTGAGGGATGACGGTTTTCGGATTGTAAACCTCTGTCCTCAGGGAAGAAGGAAGTGACGGTAGCAGAGGAGGAAGCTCCGGCTAACTACGTGCCAGCAGCCGCGGTAATACGTAGGGAGCAAGCGTTGTCCGGATTTACTGGGTGTAAAGGGTGCGTAGGCGGTTTGGTAAGTCAGAATGTGAAATCCATGGGCTTAACCCATGAACTGCTTTTGAAACTATTAGTCTTGAGTGAAGTAGAGGTAGGCGGAATTCCCGGTGTAGCGGTGAAATGCGTAGAGATCGGGAGGAACACCAGTGGCGAAGGCGGCCTACTGGGCTTTAACTGACGCTGAGGCACGAAAGTGTGGGTAGCAAAACAGGATTAGATACCCTGGTAGTCCACGCCGTAAACGATGATTACTAGGTGTGGGGGTTGACCCTTCCGTGCCGGAGTTAACGCAATAAGTATCCACCTGGGGAGTACGGCCGCAAGTTGAAACTCAAAGGAATTGACGGGGCCCGCACAAGCAGCGGGAGCATGGCTTAATTCGACGCAACGCGAAGGAACTCCAGGCCCCTGCATTATCCAAACCAATATGGATTAGGTTCCCTTCTGGGGAAAGTTGAGATGGTGGTGCAATGGTTGTCAGCCCGGTTGAAACTCAGAAGACCACACGGGTTGTTAACGCAGTGGCAGCCAATACCGCGTGGAGTAAACCCCAAAAACGGTCTCATGTTCCCCTGCCTTGTCTTTCAACATCCTAGGATCATGAAACCCTATCCGTTGTCAATTCTCCTGGCCTGAAAAAGAGAAAACCCAGCATTTACCAGAGAATTTATTTTTAAAAAGGTCTAACGATCCCAAAATAATGTTTGGGCAATAAATTTCAAAAGAAGCTTTGAAAAAGTTTGCTTGCAAAAGAGAAATGAATCACAAAACCTATTTCTCCAAAGTTAAAGAGAAATCATTGGTCAAGCCACAAAAGAGTGGAATGCCTCAATTTATTGAAGGACGCGTTATCATCTGTGAGGGTGCCATGGAGCTGTGGTAGGTGGGATCCTGATTTCTGAGTAATCCGATGTTTGAATCATGCCACTGAATACATAGGGTATGAACCGCCCTGAAATCTGCAGAAAACATCTCAGAAGCGAGAAATAGAGTAGAAATCACCGAGATTCCGCTGGGGTAGCGAAAGCGAACGCGGAGAAACCAAGAAAGTGTAATGCTTTTGAAGCCGGTTTCAGCAATGTAGATTAAGTTTAAGCGGAAATGGCGCCGGGGCGCCAACGAAAACAGTGCGAAAAAGCGAACCGCTGCTGGTCGTGCCGGGACACGAAGTCTCGGGAATAGTGGGGGACCAATCTTCCTCGCCTAAATACCACCCAGCAATCGATAGTGCAGTGTACCGTAGCGAAGCGTAGTGTTGCACCCCGGGGAAAAAGCATCCGAAACCAAAGCATAAGCAATCGAGAGCCCATCAACGGGCATCGGGGCACCTTTTGCAGAATGTCCAAAGCAGCGGAATGTAACTGGCAGGTTAAGAATTCCCAAGGTCTGTGCTGGAGCGAGTCTGAACAGGGCGGGCGAAGTCGCTGTGTTCTCGACCCGAAACCGGTGACCCACCCATGTTCCAAAGTTGAAGTGGAGTAAAATTTATCCGACTCGCCGAAATGTAGCGATTAGGTGTGGTAGCGAGAAATTCCTCCAATCGAAACCCGGAGAGCAGCTGGGTTCTCCTTGTTTCAGTTTAGGGATCTATCTCTCGGTGGCTGGTCATCGAGGTAAAAAGCATCATGAATGAGCGTTAGCCGAGGTAGGCGTTACTGCACTTTATCAAACTCAGAATGCCGGATAATTGATGTACGGGAGTCAGACAGTGTGAGATAAGTTTCATTGTCAAAGGGAAAAAGCCCCAGACCCAGCTAAGGTCCCTAAAGTACGTTAAGTGGTAAAGGATGTGGGATTGCACAGACAACTAGGATGTTGGCTTAGAAGCAGCCACTCATTTAAAGAGTGCGTAATAGCTCACTGGTCGAGTGATCCTGCGCCGAAAATTTCACGGGGCTAAATCGTACACCGAAGCTTGGGATGCAGTAATGCATGGTAGGAGAGCGTCGTATAAGGGGTGAAGTCAGAGCGGAAGCGGTGGTGGACTTCATACGAGTGAGAATGCCGGAATGAGTAGCGCGAAATGTGTGAGAATCATATTGGCCGAAAATCTAAGGTTTTTGGAGGAAGGTTCGTCCGCTCCAAGTAAGCCGGGAGCTAAGGTGAGGCCGAGAGGCGTAGCTGATGCACATACGGTAGAAATTCCGTAGCCGCCAAAAGATTTAAGTAAGAGGACACCTTGAAATGGCTTGACCCGGGCGATGGTCGCCCCGGGCGAAAGGGACCGAAATTAGAGTAGGGAAGCATGTTTGGACGAGGGCGAGAAAAGCTTATGTATATCTTCGGCGCCCGTACCGCAAACCGACACAGGTAGATAGGAAGAGAATTCTAAGGCCAACGGGAGAAGGGTAGTTAAGGAACTCGGCAAATTGGCCCCGTAACTTAGGAATAAGGGGTGCCACGGAGACGTGGCCGCAGTGAATAGGCCCAGGCGACTGTTTAGCAAAAACACAGGTTTCTGCTAAATCGAAAGATGACGTATAGGGGCTGACACCTGCCCGGTGCTGGAAGGTTAAGAGGAGATGTGCAAGCATTGAATTGAAGCCCCAGTAAACGGCGGCCGTAACTATAACGGTCCTAAGGTAGCGAAATTCCTTGTCGGGTAAGTTCCGACCCGCACGAATGGTGTAACGATCTGGGCACTGTCTCAATTACCCGCCCGGCGAAATTGTAGTACCGGTGAAGATGCCGGTTACCCGCGACAAGACGGAAAGACCCCATGGAGCTTTACTGTAGCTTAATATTGGGTTTCGGTATTTTATGTATAGGATAGGCGGGAGGCTAGGAAACCGTGGCGCCAGCCACGGCGGAGTCGACGTTGGAATACCGCTCTTAAAGTTATTGGAATTCTAACCTGCGGCCGTGAATCCGGCCGGGGGACATTGTTAGGCGGGCAGTTTGACTGGGGCGGTCGCCTCCAAAAAAGTAACGGAGGCGCTCAAAGGTTCGCTCAGCACGGACGGAAACCGTGCCTTAGAGTGTAAACGCGTAAGCCAGCCTAACTGCGAGGATGACGGTCCGAGCAGTAACGAAAGTTGGAGTTAGTGATCCGGCGGTATGAGAGTGGAATTGCCGTCGCTCAACGGATAAAAGCTACCCTGGGGATAACAGGCTGATCTCCCCCAAGAGTCCACATCGACGGGGAGGTTTGGCACCTCGATGTCGGCTCATCACATCCTGGGGCAGTAGTATGTCCCAAGGGTTCGGCTGTTCGCCGATTAAAGTGGTACGCGAGCTGGGTTCAGAACGTCGTGAGACAGTTCGGTCCCTATCTGTCGTGGGCGCAGGATATTTGAGGAGAGCTGTCCTTAGTACGAGAGGACCGGGATGGACGCACCTCTGGCGCACCAGTTGTCACGCCAGTGGCACAGCTGGGCAACTATGTGCGGATTGGATAAACGCTGAAAGCATCTAAGCGTGAAGCCAACTCCAAGATAAGATATCCCATGGCGTAAGCCAGTAAGGCCCCTTGTAGACTACAAGGTTGATAGGCTGCGTGTGTAAGCACGGTAACGTGTTCAGCTTGGCAGTACTAATAGGCCGAGGGCTTGACCATAATCCTTCTTGGTTCAAGATTGCGCTTTCTTCTCCCATTGATCTCTTGCTTCTCCCTTTATTCAGTTTTCAGGGTATATGCACCATTAGCTCAGTTGGTAGAGCACCTGACTCTTAATCAGGGTGTCCCGGGTTCGAGTCCCTGATGGTGCACCAGAAGCTGACCAAGAGCCACAAACCTCTTGGTTTTTGTGGCCCGTTGGTCAAGCGGTTAAGACAGCGGCCTCTCACGCCGTTAACGTGGGTTCGATTCCCGCACGGGTCACCAAAATATTCCTCCTTAGCTCAGTTGGTAGAGCATGCGGCTGTTAACCGCAGGGTCGTTGGTTCGAGTCCAACAGGGGGAGCCAGATAAAAAGCGCACTTAGCGTATTGCTGAGTGCTTTTTATTTTTTATATGGTTCAAAATCGTTTGTTTTTTTTTCGAAAAATGAGCTATACTTAAGAATGTAAGGTCGCCTTAGGGCGAAATTGATTTTAATGGACATGGGAGGTATTTCTATGGCAAACAAGTATACAGGCACCAAAACCGAGAAAAATCTGTAAGAGGCCTTCTCCGGCGAGTCGCAGGCGAGAAATAAGTACACCTATTTCGCATCTGTCGCGAAAAAGAGGGCTACGAGCAGATAGCTGCACTTCTTCTTGAAGACAGCCGATAACGAAAAAGAACACGCAAAAAAATGTGGTTCAAGGAGCTCATGGGCATCGGCGATACAAAAGCAAATCTCGGGGCCGCTGCGGACGGCGAAAACTACGAGTGGACTGATATGTATGAGGGTTTTGCAAAAACCGCCGAAGAGGAAGGCTTCCCGGAGCTTGCCACAAAATTCAGAATGGTCGGCGAGATCGAAAAGCACCACGAAGAGCGCTACCGTGCGCTGCTCAAAAAATTTAGAGACTGCACATGTTTTTGAAAAGAGCGAGGTAAAAGTGTGGGAGTGCCGCAACTGCGGTCATATCTGCGTCGGCGTCAAAGCGCCGGAGGTATGTCCGTCTGCAACCATCCGCAGAGCTATTTTTGAGGTCCACGCGGAGAATTATTAAGCAAACTCTATGAACGGCTGCTCGGTTCTAAACCAGGCGGTCGTTTTTGTGTCGATTTGTACAGTGCTTTCGGCTTTTTCCACTAAACCAAACGCCGAAAGACTGGCTTGACAAGCCCCTTTTTCGGCTCTATAATGTCGATAAAGGGAGGAGTTTTCATGAGAACATCCACACAGATCGAAACCGCGTCTGTTCTGGTCGGCGAAGAAAAAGCTGTGGAATACGTCGCAAAAAGCCGGGTTTGACGCCTGGGATTTTTCCATGTTTTGCCATGTGCGATTACGATTGGCGACTCGGCGCAGTCCGCCCCACAACACATCCGCTTGCCGGGGAAAACTATCTCGCGTTTGCGCGCAAGCTGAAGCAGATCGGCCTCGATAACGGCATCACCTGCAACCAGTCGCACGCGCCCGTTCCCGACATCCTGCCCGGAGATTCGCTCGTATTTCAAGCGCGCGATTGAATGCACGGCAGAAGCCGGCGGCAAGATCTGCATCATTCACCCGGATAACGACAAATCCGCCGCAGAAAATGCCGAAATGTACCTTGAACTGTTGCCGTTTGCGAAGGACTGCGGCGTGAAGATTGCCACGGAAAACATGTGGAACTGGGATGATGCGAAAGACGAGTCCTGCTTTGCGGCATGCGCTACCTCAGAGAGCTTCATCGAGCACGTCGACGCCGTAAATGACCCGTATCTCGTCGCATGTCTCGACATCGGCCACGCGGAAATGCGCGGCTCCGGTTCAGGCGCGGCGAACATGATCCGTGCGCTGGGCCACCGCCTGCAGGCGCTTCACATTCACGATAACGACCGTTGGCACGATTCCCCACCAGATCCCGTTCTCCATGTCCATTGATTTCGCGCCCATCGCCGCCGCGCTCAAAGAGATCGGTTACAAAGGCTGGTTCACGCTGGAGGCCGATCATTACCCAAAGAGAAAAAGTTCAACGCAGAAAAATGTGATTGAGGGCATGAAAGACCTGCACACCGCCGCCGTTCGCTTTGAAAAATTATTTGACGAAGCCTGAAATTTAAATTTCCGTATCTTGAAGTCAAAAAACCGAGGTACGGGAAAAATTTTCATTCCCAAAACCATCTTTATTTCCTGCGGCATTTTGGCGCTCGCGTTTCTCCTGTCGTTTTTAACGCCCACCGTTGCGAACGATACGCACGAATAGCTTAACTGTGCAGTTCCATAGCTTGTCAAAAACCTTGACAAAAGCGGAAGAACAGGGTAGAATAAAAAGACCGAAATATCCTGTTTGATGCGGCGGAATAGCTTACCGCACAAACGAAAAAAGACATTATTTTTTGAGAGGAAGTATCAGCAATGAGCGAAAAATTGTACGCACGACTGCTCCAGCTGCGGCGAGGGAATGTCCTTCCCGCCAGAATCCGGAAAGCTTTTTGCGCCCATGAATAAGATGAGCAATGTCAAAAGGTCATCGGCGTTGTCAGCGGCAAAGGCGGCGTAGGCAAAAGCCTTGTCACCTCTATGCTGGCTGTTACCATGCAGCGCCGCGGCTTTAAAACCGCCATTCTCGACGCCGACATCACCGGCCCGTCTATCCCGAAGTGCTTCGGCATCCACGAAAAGGCCATGGGCAGCGATGACGGCCTGTTCCCGGTCAATACGAAGACCGGCATCGAGACCATGAGCATCAACGAGCTTCTGCCGGATGAGACCTCCCCCGGTCGTCTGGCGCGGCCCGGTCATCGCCGGTGTCATCAAGCAGTTCTGGAGCGACGTCATCTGGAATGAAGTCGATTACATGTTTGTCGACCTGCCCCCCGGAACCGGCGACGCACCGCTCACGGTGTTCCAGTGCATTCCGCTCGACGGCATCATCATCGTTACCTCCCCGCAGGAGCTCGTCTCCATGATCGTCTCCAAAGCGGTCCGAAATGGCGAAAATGATGAACGTGCCCGTGCTCGGTCTCATCGAAAATTACAGCTATGTCAAGTGCCCGTGCTGCGGTGGAGTCGTTCAAGGTCTACGGCGAAAGCCACATCGACGAGGTCGCGGCAAAGTACGACCTCAAGGTGCTCGATAAGCTTCCGCTTGACCCGCAGATCGCCTCCCTGTGCGATCGCGGTGCCATCGAGCTCATGGGTGACGGTCTCCTCGATAACGCCGCTGACGCCGTAGAAGCCGCACACTGCGCGTAAAGTGTCATTGATATTTTCATTTTATTAAAATAAGGTAGTTCAAAGATAAACCGTTAAATGTTTATCGGAGGGCGACCCGTTCGCACGAAACAGAAAGCCGGATAAAATTCGGGCTGCAATGCCTGTATTTATCCGGTTTTTATTATTTATTTCACGTTTTGAGGGAGTAAGTTATGCGCGAAATGCGTGAGACCGCAAAAGTGTGAAGCTTTTTGAAATTTTTGAAAAAACAATTGACATTGAAATGAAAACCAGATAATATAAGAATATGTCTAAAAACAAGTTTTGTCTTTTTCAGATATACCTCATATAATACAGAGAAAATATAAAAAAGCGATGACGAAGACAGTGCGGGCTTTCCCGTTTCAGAGAGTCGGCGGCGGGTGTAAGCCGATACGAGAAGCCCCTGTCACAATCCCTTCCGAGCTGAAAGCCCCAAAGTGAACCCGAGTAGGGCTTTCCGCGCCATGCTGCGTCAGTGCATAGGGGCTTCATGGGGAGCCCGTGAGTGGCCTTTTCAGGCAATTTGAGTGGTACCGCGGATCAACTCCGTCTCAAAGCGATTTGAGACGGAGTTTTTGCATGAAAAACACCAAAACTATCGATATAGCCATACCAAAACGAAAGGAATGAAGAAATTGGCAAATGAAGCTTCACAAACCCCCGTAACGGAAAAACAGACCTGAAAAGCACAGCTCGCAGAGGTGGCGGAGCGCATTCGCACCATGCGCGAGATCATCGGCCTTTCCGAAGAAGAAATGGCGCAGCGCACCGGCGTCACGCTGAGGAATACCGCGGCTTTGAAAGCGGCGAGCATGATTTCAGCTTCACGTTTATTTTAAATGTGCAGAGCGCTTCGGTATCGACCCCACCGACCTCATCAAGGGCACAAGCCCGCGACTTTCCACATATACCGTCACCCGCCGCGGCGCGAGGGCCGCCCATTACGCGCCGTCAGGGCTTTAAGTATTTAAATCTTGCCCCGCTTTTAAGGGCAAAACGGCAGAGCCCTTTTTGTCACCATGCCGTATAACGAGGCGGAGCAGAAGGTTGCGATCAAGCTTTCCACCCATCAGGGGCAGGAAATGGACATCGTCATCAAGGGGCAAAATGCGCGTGCAGATCGGCTCGCACATCGAAGAACTCGGCGAGGGTGATTCCATTTACTACTAACAGCGGCACGCCCCACGGCATGATCGCCGTCGGCGGCGAGGAATGTACCCTCTACGCCGTCGTCATGCGCCCGCAGAAGGAGAAAAAGCCCGAAAAGGACACGTTTGAGGCGCTCATCAAGGCCAAACAGGACCGTGCCGACCACGAAACGGTCGCAAAGCCCGTTCGTGCATACCGAGCTTGACGAAAACGGCATCTTAAAATCCATCGATTTCATGAACGAGGAAAAGTTTAACTTCGCGTTCGACATCGTCGATAAAATGGCGGAAAAAGAGCCGGATAAGCTTGCGATGCTCTGGGTCCCAAGCACCACGAGGAAAAAGCGCTTCACGTTTAATGATATGAAGCGCATGTCGAATAAGACGGCAAACTACTTCAAGTCCCCTTTAGGGCATTAAGCGCGGCGATAGAGTCATGCTCATCTTAAAACGCCACTACCAGTTCTGGTTCGCCATTTGGCACTGCATAAACTCGGCGCCGTCGTCATCCCGGCGACGAACCTTTTAATGGAGCACGACCTCGATTACCGCTTCAAGGCCGCAGGCGTGCGCGCGCTCGTCTGCACGCCGGACGGTCAGGTCGCAGATGAAGCCCTGCGCGCTGCCAAAAACTGCGACACCGTCGAATTTTTGATGATGGCAAACGGCGCACGCGAGGGCTGGCTCGATTTCGACGCCGAGGTTGAAAAAGCAGAGCGACGTGTTTGAGCGTACAGAGAGACACCGCCTGCGGCAGCGACCCCATGCTGATGTTCTTCACCTCCGGCACCACGGGCTACCCCAAAATCGCCGAGCACAACTACAAGTACGCCTTGGGCCACTACATCACTGCCAAATACTGGCACAACGTCAACCCGAGGGTCTGCACTTCACCATCTCGGATACGGCTGGGGCAAGGCGCTGTGGGGCAAGTAGTACGGCCAGTGGATGTGTGAAGCGCCCATTTTTACCTATGATTTTGATAAGTTCGATGCACACGACATCTTGCCTATGTTCAAGCAGTACAACATCACCACCTTCTGCGCGCCGCCGACGATGTACCGCTTCTTCATTAAGGAAGATCATCTCCAAATATGACCTTTCCTCCATCGAGTACAGCACCACGGCAGGCGAAGCCCTGAACCCCGAGGTCTACGAGCAATGGAAGCGCGCCACCGGCCTTTCCATTTATGAGGGCTTCGGCCAGACGGAGACCACGCTTTCCATTTACAACCCGGTTGGCTCCGTGCCGAAAAGCGGCTCTATGGGCATCCCGAGCCCGCTTTACGATGTCGACCTCATTCTGCCGGACGGCACGCCTGCGCCGGTCGGCGAAACGGGCGAGATCGTCATCCGTACCGATAAGCACACGCCCTGCGGCCTCTTCATGGGCTATTACCGCGACGAAGAGAAGACCCGCGAAGCGTGGAGCGGCGGCGTGTATCATACCGGCGACACCGCATGGCGCGATGAAGACGGCTACTTCTTCTATGTCGGCAGAACAGACGATGTCATCAAGTCGTCCGGTTACCGCATCGGGCCGTTCGAGATCGAATCCGTCATCATGGAGCTGCCGTATGTATGTGCTCGAATGTGCCGTCACCAGCGCTCCGGACCCCATTCGCGGGCAGGTCGTCAAGGCGTCCATTGTGCTCACAAAGGGCACGCAGGGCACAAAGCGCTGAAAAAAAAGAGATTCAGACCTACGTCAAGACGAACACCGCACCGTACAAATACCCGCGTATCGTCGAGTTCCGCGACGAGCTGCCGAAGACCATCAGTGGCAAAATCCGCCGCGTAGAGCTCAAGGGCTGATTTTAAACCAAATAGACACATAAGCGCCGCTGTACGACTTTTTCCCCGTATGGCGGCGTTTTTTTCTATGTTTGTGTGTTCTAAATTCAAATTTTGTTCACCGTTTTTCCCCCGTATTTGTGTATAATGTTTATGAATAAATTTGTGCGTAAAGGGTGAGAGAAATGGATAAAAATTTGGAATACGAGCGCGGTACGCGGCGCGCACATTTTAATGATCGTCAATCCCGTTTCCGGCCGCATCAGTGGCGAGCATACCGCCGATAAGCTTGAAGCGTGGCTGAAGGAAAACGGCGCCGCCGTTGACCGCTTTGAAACGACCGAAACGGAAAACGGAAGCGGCTACACCGCAGAGCTCGCAAGAAAACGACTATGCCCGCGTCGTCGTGCTCGGCGGCGACGGCATTAAACCCGCCGTCTTAAACGGCATGCTGCACCGTGCGCTGCGCACGCCCATCACATATTTCTGCCCGCCGGTACCACAAACGATTTTGCCCAGACGCTCATTTCAAAAGCATCTTTTAGATCCCTATAAGAGCTTTACGGAAGCAGAAGACCGCCTCATAGATGCCGGCAAATTCGGCGACGGCTATTTTTCCTATGTCGCGTCGTTCGGCTTTTTAAAAGTGCGCCTACGCCACGCCGCGCACTATGAAGCGCCTTTTGGGCCCACTTCGCGTATGTCTTTCAGAGGCATGAAGGACCTCCACGCGCTCGACGCCACGCCCCTCACCGTCACGGCAGACGGCAAATTTTTCGAGGGCGCGTACATTTTCGGCGCGTTCAGCAACTCGCTTTCCATTGGCGGCATGCTGAAATACGATGAAAACAGCGTCGATATGAACGACGGCAAGCTCGAGATGCTTCTCATTCGCAAGCGGAAACGCTCCTGACCTGCACCGCGCCTCATTCTGGCGCTCAAAAACAACGATTTTTCGGACAAGCACATCGATTTCGCTTCCGCGAGTACGTTCCGCCTGCATGCCGCAGCGGGCTTTGATTGGTCAATCGACGGCGAATACGCCGCAGGGCGGCATCGATACCGTCATCCGCTGTGTCAAGGATGCCGTGTGCATCGCCGCGCCGCGTGTCGAAAACGGTTGATTTTTCCTGCAAAACGTGTATAATAGCAAAAGCGATACTGCCTGCGGACTGGAAGAAGGCCGGGCGTAAGCCTATTCACCATATTTTCGGAATGCCTTTTAGGTACGCGCGCGCTGCGCGGGAAAGGAGGTGCGGCCTGTATGGCCTCATCTTTTGAAATCAAATCCACCAGACCTTCGGTGGGTGAAAACCATCGTCACCATCGTTCGGGATCACATTGATTACCGAAAACAGATCTTTTTAAGCTTGCGGGCTCCGACCTGCCCGCACATACCGTGCGTCCGCACTCGGTTGGTCTTGGGCCATCATCAAGCCGCTTGTCACGATTTTCGTTTACTGGTTCGCATTTGCCATCGGCCTGCGCCGCGGCGGTGATATCGAGGGCTACCCGTTCGTGCTGTGGCTCATCAGCGGCATCGTGCCGTGGTTTTATATGAGCGAAATGCTCACGCTTGGCACCGAGTGTATTTTGCGAAACCGCTATCTCGTCACCAAGATGAAATACCCGGTCTCCACCATTCCGACGTTTACCAGTATCTCCAAATTCTCTGTGCACCTCATCTTGATGATGATTACCATCCTCATCTTCGTTATCACCGCAACGAATTGACCATCTACCTTGTGCAGTTGCCGTTTTTACATGCTGTGCAATTTCCTGTTCTTCACCGGCTGGGCTATGTTTGCCGCGCCCATCGCCGCCATCAGCACCGATTTCTCAAACCTCGTCAAGTCGTTCGTCACGGCGGTGTTCTGGCTTTCCGGCGTGCTCTTCCAGGTCGATACCATGCACAAGGGCCTCGCACATAAGCTTTTGATGCTGAATCCCGTCACGTTCACTGTGCAACGGCTACCGCAACTGCTTCATTTACCACACGTGGTTCTTTGACCAGCCGAAGCGCCTTTTGTATTTCGCCGTCTGGCTCGTCGTCATTTACGCACTCGGTATCTGGAGCTACCGCCGCACCCGCAGCGAAATGGCGGATGTACTGTAAGGAGGGCAAAAGCATGAGCGAACAAAACAACATTGCCGTCCGTTTTAAAAATGTCTGCAAAACGTACAGACTGTATACAAGCAGCCGCCGTCGCCTTTTGGGGCTGTTTTTTCAAAAGCGTGCCGCACAAAACAAAAAGCACGCCGTCGTCGATATGAACCTCACCGTTGAGAGCGCGGCGAAGCCGTCGCCATTTTTAGGACGCAACGGCGCGGGCAAATCCACCATGCTTAAAATGATCACCGGCGTCACGTTCCCCACAAGCGGCGAAATTTACGTCAACGGCATCGTCAGCGCGCTTCTGGAGCTCACAAGCGGCTTTGACCAGGAATTTACCGGCCGCGAAAACATTTACCTCAAGGGCCGCATTTTTGGGCCTTAACGATGAAGCCATCGCAAAGCTCGAGCCTGCCATCATTGATTTTGCGGAGCTCGAAGAATACGATTGACCAGCCTGTGCGCACACGTACTCCAGCGGTATGAAAGCGCGCCTCGGCTTTTCCATCTGCGTCAACATCAATCCGGAAATCTCATCGTCGTATGGGCGCTGTCCGTCGGCGACCGCGCGTTCCGCGATAAGTGCACCAAAAAGGTGAAGGAGATCATGCAGGGCGACATCACGCTTCTGTTCGTCACCCATTCGCCGGAGATTGCCAAAGCGTTCTGCACCCGCGGTGTCGTGATGAAAAACGGAAAAGATCGTGTTTGACGGCACCATTGATGAAGCCATCGACTACTACGCCACAAAATACTAAACTTCCCCTTCGATTTTAAAACCGGAAAGGAAATTTACCATGAGAAAACCCAAAAAGCTTACGGCGCTCCTGCTCGCGCTCACACTGCTTTTCGCCTGCGCCGCCTGCGGCAGCGGAAACAGCACAACAGACAGCGGCAAAACCATCTCGGGCACGCTACGGAGATATAGACCGCCTGTAGACACCGTAGATGTCGATGACGAGCAGCGCGATTTTCAAAAACAGCGTCGGCACGGTCGAGGATTCCGAAAGACCAGTCTGCGTACTACTTCGGCGTCGAAAAACCTCGATTTTGAAGAAGCCGTCGCGAGCGAGCCGTTCATCAACGCCATCGCGTTTTCCGTTTGCCTCATGCGTGTCAAGGACGGTACCGACATTGACGAGTTGAAAGCGGAGATCCGCCGCAGCGCGAACCCCGCCAAGTGGATCTGCGTGGATGTCAACCCGAACGACGTACGCGTGGAAAGCGTCGGCGACCTTGTCCTGCTCATCATGGCGGACGATTCCGAAAAATACAGCGAAGCATTCTACGCCCTCGCCGAGTAAAAAGCAAAACTTGACGAAAACGCCAAAAACCGCTATGATGAATATAAACGCGGCGTGATGCCGTGTGACGAAAGGAAGTTATATCATGCTGAAGAAAATCGATACAAAGAAAGCCCCCGCAGCCATCGGCCCGTATTCGCAGGCCATCGTTTGCGGCAATATGCTCTTCACCTCGGTCAGATTCCGATCGACCCCGCAACGGGCGACATCCACGGTGCAGACATCACCGAGCAGGCAGAGACAGGTCATGAAGAACCTGCCGCCGTCCTCGAAGAAGCCGGTACCACGTTTGAAAACGCCGTGAAGACCACCTGCTTCCTCGCCGATATGGGCGATTTCGCCGCGTTCAACGCCGTCTACGGCAAGTATTTCACCGAAAAGCCGGCACGCTCCTGCGTTGCCGTCAAGACCCTGCCGAAGAACGTCCTCGTCGAAGTGGAAGTTATCGCAGCGCTTTAATTTCCGAAACCAAAAGGCATACGGTAAGCGAAAACGCTTTGCCGTATGCCTTTTGGCATATAAAAAGCGCCGTACGGGTTCCCGTACAGCGCCGAAAAATCACTTTTTCTTGCTCGTTTTAAACTTCGGGAACAGCGGCTTTTTCCCTGTTCCTTTTTCTTTGCCGCGCGTTCCAAAACGGGGGCGCACAGCGGCGGCCCGAATACCCCGCTTGCGTAGTGAGAGTTTTCCAGATATGGGTATTTGCCCGGTTCTAAATCGGCGTTTGAAAGCCCGCGCGCCGCAAGGCGGTTCGTTGTCACGCGGCGCATCACCGTGTATAGAACCGCTGCAATCGGTGTGCCGAGAATAATGCCCAAAATGCCGAACAAATTGCTGAAGATCGTCACGGCGGTCATCACCCACACGCCCGGCAGGCCGATAGTCGAGCCCACGACCTTCGGGTAAATGAGGTTGCCCTCAAACTGCTGAAGGCAGATGAAGAAGATGACGAACCATACAGCATCCATGGGGTTTACGATCAGCAGCAAAAATGCGCCGATGCCGCAGCCGATGTACGCGCCGAGAATCGGTATCAACGCAGTGATCGTCACAATGCACGAGATGAGCAGCGCGTAGTCAAACCCGATAAGCGACGTGCAGATGAAGCACAGGCAGCCTAAAATGACACACCCCGTCAGCTGGCCGCGCACAAAAGGGAAGAAAACACGTTGTTCGAGGTTACCGCAATGTCTGCCAGCGTTGCCACCCCCTTTTCGGCAGCAGGGAATAGGAGACACGCTTTAAGGAAAGCAGCAGACTCTCGCTTGCTCGTCAGGAAGTACGCGGAGAAGATAACGGAGAGCACAAACGTGGAAAAATGCCGCTCGCCATTCACGGTCACGTTCACAAGCGAGCTGAAAAAGTTCGTCGTAAACTCCGTTGCGCCCGATAAAATCGAAGACCAGTTGAAGTTATTCAACGAATCCACCATCGTGGAAAAATCGAGGTCAAACTGCTTGGAAAGCTCGTCTGCCCATTTGCCAATCTGGTCTACATACACCGGAATATTCACGCGTGCCGTCTCGCCGATGAGTTCTAAAGATTTGAAAATCTCCGGCACGACATACAGCGTGATGGCGAGGAGGATGAGCACGATCACCGCATAGGAAAGCGCCACGCATACCGGGCGCTTCAACTTTTTCCACACCTTGTTGTCACTGTGTGTGAGCCTTCCGAACACCGTGTTCTCAAACAGATTTAAAACACATTTAAAATGTACGCGATAAAAGGCCCAGAATAAACGAGCTCACCGCGTTAAAGAGCACGCCGCCCACCTTCGTGACCGCATCGAACTTGAACAGTACGAAAATCAGCCCCACCGCAAAGGCGGCAATGGCAATGCCGGGCTTTACATAGTCCCACGGGGTGTATTCCCGCATCGGTTTCTTTTCTGCAGAATGGTTTTCTTTTTTCCACAATGACCCTCCGGTTTCCAATACACATTAAGGCGATACCGCAGGCTTCGCCCTAAAATGACCCGCCGCACACGGAAATGCGCGCGGCGGGTGCTCAGAGTTTTTATTTAAGAATTAAAATCAGAACGTCGCCTTTGCGCCGGTCTCAAATGCCTTGTAAGCACCGTCCATCAAACGGGTCAGCATCACAGCCTCGTCAATCGTGAACGGAGACGGCTTGCCGTTTACAACAGCATCGATCCACTGGTCGATCGGCAGCGGCTCCTTTTCCGGCAGCTCAAGGTCTACCCACTTGCCTTCGGTCGCCTTGCCGCCCACTGTACGCTGTCGCCGTGTACCATCACAGCGCCGTCCGTGCCGCTCACTTCCAGCGTGTACGGGTTGCACTCGGAGACAAAGCGGTCTCGGAAACGCCGATCTTGCCGTCTGCAAACTCGATGACGGAGACCGCATTGTCCTCAACGCCGCGGTTCGTCACCTGCGTGAACGTGGAGGTGATGGATTTCGGCTCTCCCAGCAGCCAGTAAAGCGTGTACATCGGGTGTGAGCCAAGGTCTATCATTGCGCCGCCGCCGCACTGTGCTTTATCCGTAGAAATGCGGGGGAAGCCAGTTTGCGGAGCTGCCGTTGTGTACCGTTGCGCACGCGTGCGTAGGTCACACGGCCCAGCTTGCCGCTGTCCATCAAAGCTTTTACTGCGCGCAGCGTCGGGAACGTGCGGTGCGGATAAGAGATCGTAAATACCTTGCCGGAAGCCTTCACAGCCTCGGCGACCTTCTCTGCGTCCTTGGGGGTCGATGGTGAGCACTTTCTCGGTGAAGATGTTCTTCTTCGCCGCCGTCACCTATCATCATGATCTCCGGGTGGTCGCAGGTTGCAGTGCAGATGACCACGCTGTCAATGCTCTCGTCACCAAGGACAGCGTCGAGGTCTGCGTTGAACGGCAGGTTCATTTCATCGGCGAACTTCTTGCCGCGCTCTGCGTCGTTGTCCCAAACGACGGCGACTTCCGCATTCGGGTTGTTCAGTACACCCGTGGTGTACTCTTTTTGGTGTGGACGTGCCAGGTGCCTAAAATTGCAACTTTCATGGTTTTCAAACTCCTTGCCCCTAATCAGGTCTTTTGTTTAAACTGCTTGTGGCAGCGCTGGCAGGTGACAAGAATTTTACCGCGTCCGCGCGGTGCGCGCAGCTGCTGGCGACAGCCCGGACAGCGGAAGTATTTGTACTGCTTGCGCTCGCGAAAAGCCGTTTTTCTTAATTCTAAACCATTTTTGCACCGGTGTCCATACCTTTAAGAAAGAATAATATTCTTTTTGCCGCGCGGGGATGTTGCGCGAGAACATACTGGAACAGCGCATAGATATAAAGCGCGTAAGAAATAATTGCGAGCGGCCAGAACCAGAAAATGCGCGAAAGGAACATCACGATGATACCGAGGATCATCAAAACAAAGGTTCAGTTTCGTCCGTGCCGTACCGGCCGTACATAAATCTTCTCAATTTTTCAAGAAACAAATAAAAACACTTCCTTAGAAATGAGGGTATAGAGATAAGGTTAAAAATAAAACTTTACAGTTAAAAAAAGTATAATGCGCGAAAAACTTTTTTTTCAAGAAAAACCGAGACTTCTTTCACACTAAGTTTACACTTTGTTCTTAGGGTAACACTAAGGTAACAAATTGTGCATAAATCTCTGCGGTTTCAGAAGCAGAACATCACAGGACACAAGCGGACATCTTTTTCAAAACGCGCTTTTCCGGTATTTACCGCTTGACAAATCAGAACGCATGTTCTATAATAGGAGCATAGAGAACGCATGTTCGCAACGCGTCGAAAGGAGGCAAAAAGCCGTGGATCGGGTCATTCTGCACATCGATATGAATAACTTTTATGCCTCTGTGGGGCAGCACCAAATACATCACGCTGAAAGATGGCAATGCGTAATAA
>VOFK01004298.1_pt1 | contig 47347 bp, 62 predicted proteins | sample 5384121 | NCBI WGS metagenome assembly VOFK01 (sample SAMN12384730, study PRJNA508395) | human gut metagenome | isolation source: healthy gut J | host: Homo sapiens | reverse complement strand
ACGACCTCTGTTGGCGGCGGCGTGGTGTCGCAGGTATACGGAGCTACTGGTATACGATGAATCCGGTGAGAAAAACTTTGTTGTTCATATCTCCGGCAATCTGGATGCTGACGGAACGGTCCGCCCGGTCAACACCGAAGGCGGCGCAGATGCGGATGTATACATTTTTCGACACCGATCATGGCGCCTACAACTGGGAAGCAAGCCTGAGCTATGGCGTTATGGGTGGTGGGTTCACCCGTAACATCAACATCTACGGTCAGACGTATGCACCGGTACAGAGCCTGACGGTCGATTCTTCCAACCTGCGTACCTTCTATACAGGAGATGCGTTTGACGCCGGGGATCTGGTTGTAACGGCAGTGCGCGCCAACGGTGCAGAGGAAACCATCTGGAATGGCCGCCTCACCTATACCGGGTATGATTCTGACACCACCGGCACCAAAACCGTAACGGGGCATTTCCTGGGTTCTACCGTTACCTTTGAAGTCAACGTGGAAGAGCTTGTGACCGAAAATTATACCGGTTCTTATGAGCTGGTTCAGGGTGAACAGCCCACTGCTACCGAAGCAACCTTGCTGGTGGATTACTCGCACAAGGTATGCAGCATCACCGCGGCAGATGGTTCGGCTTCCATTTCCGGCACCTTGGTCGAAGTGAAGGACGATGCTCTGGTATTGACCCTGAACGGCAGTGAGCAGCTTGAGGTGCCTATGACCGAAACCGAAAGCGGCAAGCAGGTCACGATTCCTGCCCACGATGAGGTGGTTTCTGGCTGGGGATACAGCAATACCTACTCTATCGGGGAATCCACCCTCACGATTGTTTCTGCTGAGTAACGCAGCCTCCAAAGCGGAAGAAACTTCCGGAAAAGGCTAGGATGCTTTTGTACAAAAGCATTCCACTGCGGGTGAATCTCTGCAGCACGGATTTATTCTGACATTCTCATATTTACTTTTTTCTCCGAAAAAAGACCTACTGCATTTATGCAGTAGGTCTTTTCTATAGCTACGCCCGGTATGGGCAACAACCATCGTAGTACCGCATTAGCGGGTTGGTTTCCAATGTGATATTGACAAAATATCCATGTCCTCTTTGTACAAAAGCGCCAAATTTGTAGTAGAATTCTTTTACTTCTCACTTATAGCATTTTCTGCAAATTTGTGGTATAATAACAAAACTCAAGAAAAGGATGTGAAAGCGTCATGAAAAAGAACAAAACTCGCGGCTTCACGCTGGTCGAGCTTATTGTAGTACTGGTAATCCTTTGCCATTCTGGCTGCATTACTGGTTCCGGCCCTAACCGGATATATCGATAAAGCAAAGAAAAATCAAGTCATCGCTGAGACCCGGATGCTGACTCAGGCGGCACAGACGGAATTATCTTCGCTGTATGCTACAGATGAGTTTGCAAAGCAAAATGTTTATTCATCTTATACCGTTGCATCGAAAGATGGAACACCATCTTCGATAGGCTCCGGCAATCAGTTGCTCACAAACTCTACTTACAAGAACGCTATGATAGCATTGTAAAACTATCTGAAGTTCCTAGTTTGGTCAACGAAAACGGTAAATTCTTCATCCTTGCAGACAGAACTGCGAAAATCCAGTTCACGGTATACTATGACGGTAAAGGCTATTATGGTGTATACTGTGAAGAAGATGGGTCTATGACTGCGTTTACTAAGGATGAGCTTAAAGGTTATGATAATATGTCACTCTATGACGGCAAAATTGTATGTACCAATATTTATGATATCGATGGCAGAAAATACTGGTCGAAAGATATACTCTTTGGTGTTCTTGGTATAAACTCATAATTTCTCAATAATATTTTTTAGTATGACACCCCAGCGGAGATTAACTCTCTACTGAGGGTGCTTTTTTGTGGCGTTAAAAGTCGGCTTACTCTTGTTTGCTATATATAATTTGCACTTTGTACGGTGTAAACCGTATTAAACAGTGTAAAAAAGCAACAAGAGCGTCTGCCTTCGTAGTAGACACTCTTGCTGCTTTACTTTTTATTCCTTTGTGGTATGCAATACAACACACTCTCATACGGACGCAGGGTCTCTGAAGGGCTATCTGCGTAGTTTCCTATCAGTTTTTCTGCAGTCGCCCAAGCGTCAGGCAGTTCAGCGTGGATTTCTTGCTCTGTCAGGTTGCAAAGTACAAGAAGTTCTTCCTTGTCCGCCGAGCCATAGCGCCGATAAGCCAGCAGGTCCGTGTTATCGGGGTAAAGAAATTCAATTTTTCCCTCACTTATGACCCGGTGTTCCTTCCGCAAGCGTACCATCGCTTTGTAGAAGCTATAAATCGAATCCGCATCACTCGTCTGCGCCGCAGCGTTGATGCTCTTATAGTTATCCGCCACACCAATCCACGGCGTACCTGACGTAAAGCCTGCGTTGGGGCTGCTGTCCCACTGCATGGGAGTACGGCCGTCATCCCGGCTGCGCTGTGCCAGAATATTCAGCGTTTCAGCCTCGGATTTGCCTTTGCTCACGCAGAATCTTATAGTAGTTAAGACTCTCCACATCACGGTACTGGTCAATTTCGGTAAAATGGGGATTCGTCATGCCCAGTTCCTCACCCTGATAAATATACGGTGTGCCGCGCATACAATGAATCGCCGTGGCCAGCATCTTGGCACTTTCTCTCCAATAGGTCGTGTCGCTGCCGAACCGGCTGACGGCACGCGGCTGGTCGTGATTGCACCAAAACAAAGCGTTCCAGCCGCCGTGTTCCTGCATTCCCTCCTGCCAGGTCTGGAACAAACGCTTCAGCGCCCCATGGTCGGGGGGCATCAGCTCCCATTTTTGCCCGTTTTTATAGTCCACTTTCAGGTGATGGAAGTTGAAGCACATCGTCAGTTCATGGTTTTTCTCTGATGTGTACCCGATGCAGTTTTCCAGCGTGGTGGAGGACATCTCCCCGACAGTCATCATACCGTCAATACCGCCTGCGGCCACCAGTTCTTTCAGATACTTGCCGACATTGCAGCCATCCGTATAGAAGCGACGGCCATCGCCCGCAAAGTCGTCCTCATACACTTCCGGTTTGGAGATAAGATTGACTACATCAAAGCGGAAGCCCTTGATTCCCTTCGCCTTCCAAAAGCGCAGGATGTCGGCCATTTCGGCACGCACAGCAGGATTCTCCCAGTTCAAATCAGCCTGCATGACATCAAACAAATGCAGATACCATTTACCCAACTGCGGCACATACTCCCACGCGGAGCCGCCGAATTTTGAAACCCAGTTCGTCGGGTAGCGGTCGGGCGTGCCGTCCTTGAAGATGTAATAGTCCTGATACCTTTTGTCGCCTGCCAGTGCTTTTTTGAACCACTCATGCTCGGTGGATGTGTGGTTGAACACCATGTCCAGCATCAGGCCGATGCCGCGCTTGTCGGCTTCCCGAATCAATTCGTCCAAATCATCCATCGTGCCGTAGCGGGTCCACCGCACGGTAGTCGGCCACATCGTAGCCGTTGTCCCGCTGGGGTGAGGGGAAGAAACGGTGTCAGCCATAGGTAATCCACACCCAAATCCGCCAAATAGTCCAGCTTTTGGGTGACGCCCTTCAAATCGCCGAAGCCATCCCCGTTGGAATCCATGAAGGATTTCGGGTAAATTTGGTAGACAACCTTGTCCTTGAAATTGTACATTGCAAACCCCACTTACATTCAGAACCGAATCAGGCAACGCCTTTTTTCTTGCCGATGGCAACCGTCAGCACAAAGGGGACGACGATGGCAATGACCATGCACAGCGCAAAGCTGAGCATATAGGCAGGCTGGATGGACAGAATGCCGGGGATGCCGCCGACGCCGATGGCGTTGGCCGTGGTGGAGGTTGCCACACAGACCACTGCGGCTGTTGCGGAACCAATCATGCCGCAGACAAACGGGAAGTGATACTTGCGGTTGACACCGAACATGGCCGGCTCAGTAACACCCAGATAGCAGGAGATGCAGGAAGGAACATTGACTTCCTGTGCGGCGGCATTTTTGCGCTGGAGATAAATCATACCGAGAACGGCAGAACCCTGCGCAATGTTGGACAGCGCGATCATCGGCCACAGCATCGTGCCGCCGAAGTCGGCAATCAGCTGCATATCAATGGCGTTAGACATATGATGCAGACCGGTAATAACAAGCGGCGCATAAACAAAACCGAAAATAGCACCGAACACAACGCGGAAAGAGCCGGAGATACCTGCATAAACCACATCGGAGATGACAGAACCGATTTTCCAGCTGATGGGGCCGAGAACCGTGTGGGCGATGATAACGGCCGGCACCAAAGAGCAGAAACGGAACCACAATCATGGAAACGACCGGCGGGCAGATTTTACGGAAAAAGCGCTCCAGATACACGAGCGTAAACGCGGCCAGCATAGCCGGAATGACCTGCGCCTGATAGCCAATCATATTGATCGTGAAAAAGCCAAAGTCCCATTTGGGGATGTCGGCTGCCGCCGTGGAGGCGACAGCGTAGGCGTTCAGCAGCTGGCCGGAAACAAGCGTCAGGCCGAGGACGATGCCCAGGCTCTGGGTCGTGCCCATCTTTTTGGTGACGGACCAGCAGATGCAGACCGGCAGCATGTGGAAGATAGCTTCGCCGATCAGCCACAGGAAGCTGTCAACGCCGGACCAGAACTGACTGATATCACAAAGCGTCTGTGTGCCGTTGCCAAACAAATAAATACTGTCAATACAGTTGCGGAAGCCCAGAATCAGACCGCCGGTGATGATGGCGGGAATCAGCGGGGCAAAGATTTCAGCCAGCACGCTCATAATTCTTTGCAGTGTGTTCTGATTCTGCTTGGCCGCGCTCTTGACGGCGTCTTTGGAAACACCATCAATGCCGGATACCGCGATAAAATCATTGTAAAAATCGTTGACCGTGTTGCCGATAATCACCTGAAATTGCCCGGCCTGTGTGAATGTACCTTTGGCAGATTTCAGAGACTCGATTTTGGCAACATCTGCCTTGGCAGGGTCATTCAGGACAAAGCGCATACGCGATACGCAGTGAGATACCGCCGCAATGTTCTCTTTTCCGCCGACATACTCAAGCAGAAGCCGTGCATCCTGTTCGTACTTACCCATTTTATTTTTCCTCCTTCAGAATCCCGCTAAAGCGGATATTCAAACTTGTATGAACAAGTTTGCTTTTACAGCCTCAGCATAGTGAACTTGTTCATACAAGTCAAGCGCTTTTCCGGAAATTCTATGTGTAGGCATGAAATTCGGTGCAGCGCACAAATTCTCCTCTTGAATTTTGGCTGAAAATACGATATACTAAATCAAATGTTTGAACAAGTTGAAGGGGGACTGCCGCCATGCCAAAAAGCAAAATACGAAGGAATTTATCACAGCTTAAAAAAGCGTATTGAAGCGCAGGACTATCCCTATCAGTCCCTGCTGCCCAGTGAGAACACATTGCTCGAGGAATACGCCTGCTCCCGCAACACGGTTCGCCGTGCGCTGGCTGAACTGACCAACGATGGCTATGTGCAGGCCATGCAGGGGCGCGGAGTACGGGTGATTTATCAACCGGTGGGAAAAACCACCTTTACCATCGGAGGTATTGAAACTTTTCAGGAAACCGCGCGGCGAAACCGATTACACGCAGTGACAAAGGTTTTGGAATTTAAAACCGTCATTGCCGATGAGCGCCTCGCCTCGCTGAGTGGGTTTTCCGTGGGCGATGAATTGTGGTACATTCGCCGGGTGCGGTATCTGGATGGAAAAGCACTCATTTTGGATATCAACTATTTTTTGACAGAGTTTGTTCCCGGTCTGACCCCCGAGATTGCGGACAACTCCATCTACGATTATATAGAAAACACATTGGGAATGCAGATCATCACCAGCAAGCGCCGCATGACGGTGGAACACGCCACCGCGCAGGATGAAAAAAGTCCTTGCCATGGACAGCTATGACTGCGTTGCCGTTGTAACAGACCAGACATTCAATGCCTCCGGGATGCTGTTTGAATTTACGCAGTCCCGTCACCAGCCTGATTATTTCTGCTTTCAGGACATTGCCACCCGAAAAAAATGAGCATCACCCTTTCAGGCTGGATGCTCGTCATGCACTACCCCCGTAGTGTGTGGTGGGAAACCGCATTACTCGCTGTTTTAGACACGGTTTTGTGATGAACCTTGCCGTGCTGCCCAGTGCATTACCGGGCAGATATCAGAGCGGAAGCATCGTAAGGGGATAATATACCTGTAGCTTTTTTATCCTTTTATACGATACAGGAGTACATTCCCTCTTATACCTCTTCCCGGCTCTTTCATTGAAGCCCAAGGTCATATCCTTCTCTTCGCTCAGAAATCATTCCCGATATCTCTCTCGAAGTCCAGAAACCTTGTTCCCTGAAAACTCAGCCTACCCGTATCGCCTTCCACGAGCATACCGTAGTCCTGCCCGCGTACAGCGAACTCGATGCGGTCACCACTCTCAACCTCGAAGGTGACATAGTAGGGAAGTGCTCGTCGTGCTATGGAACCCATGAGCACCGGAAGCATCGCCTGCCACCGGATGGCTGTGATGGGTCGTATTCTGCCGCTTAGTCACGACCTTGGCTGGCACGGTTAATCTCGGGGATTGATTGTTTTTATGCCATGTGTTGAACCCTATAACGGCAGTGTAAATGAATGTGCCGACAATGAAAAGGAAGACGGCGGTAAACATGAGGGGAAATAACTGGTCGAACAAGCCAAAAAACATGGTACTTCTCCTTATACTCTGTTTAGGATTTGCTTTATCTCATCGAGGTTCTCGGCAAAGTAGATGCCTTCCTGCCGTTCTTTCGAGGAAAGCCCTTTGTCAATCATCTTTAACAGCAGTGCCTTCAAATCATCGTAGTAGCCGTCCAGGTTGTAAAGGATGCACGGTGCGTCTAAGTGTTTCAGGGATACTTTGGACATGACCTCTGCGATTTCCTCTAATGTGCCCGTACCACCGGGGAAAGCAATAAAGGCATCGCCGAGCTCAATCATCTTAGCCTTCCGCTCTGCCATGTCTTTGGTCACGATAAGCCTGGTCAAGCCATCGTGTTGTAACTCGTTCTCGATAAAGAACTGCGGCTCAATGCCTGTTACTTCACCGCCAGCCTGCAGGACACTGTCTGCGATTGCACCCATGAGCCCGGATTTTGAGCCGCCATAGACAAGCGCATTCCCGCTGCTGCCAATCCATGCGCCGAGTTCCTCCACGGATTTCCGCAGGCGCGGGTCATTGCCTTTGTTCGCACCTAAGTACACGGTGATGTTCATGTTGGTTTCCTCCTGTTGTATTATACTTGTGTATTCGGGGCGTTTGTGCTGCTGCTTTTTTAGCGAGAATATATCCGTGCCCCACTACACTTTTCAATTCGTTTTTGCTCAACCCCAACTTTTTGCGCATTACCTGCTCAAGTGACAGTCATGCAATGCAATCAGCGCTCTTGAATTTCTTTCCCGCTCATATGCTCGATTTCGATTTCAAAGACTTGTACTGCTTTTCCGGCATGCGCAATTTCTTCATCGACAAGCTGTTCGCTGGGATAGTATTTCATGGCAAACTGCTTTAAACGCCGCGTTGCCTCCGAACCGGCGTCCATCAGATGGCACCTGCCGAACACTACAACGCTCTGCATGAACGGTGCCCAGCTTTCCGTTCTGACGGTCTCATTCCCGTACACGGTGAAGCACACCTTATCGCAGGCACGCAAGGCATCGACTTTATGCCCTGTCTTTGCACCGTGGAAATAAATCCTCTGTGCCTTGTCATCGTAAAGATAGTTTACCGGTATGGCATACGGGTATCCGTCATCGCCATTCACTGCAAGCACACCACGCCGACTGGACGCCAGCAGCTGCTTTGCCATATCGATTGAGATTTCGTTTTTCTTTCTGCGCATTTCTCTGAACATTCCGTTTTCCTTCCCTTTCCTCCGTTTTATGCCTGTGTCAGGCTTTGTTGTGACGCATCTGGAATATAGCACTATTATACGACAATTTGCGATAAAAAGAAATGCTGCATCCTCCAAATCCGGAAGATACAGCATTGTTTTTATAGCGAACATGACCACAGCGAGTCGTTGGCATCAAAGGTTTACCGTCTTTGTTGAGCACATATACAGTAGCCATATGTAGCAATTTGGTATTTATTGTGCCTAAAAGCAGAATTATATCATTTTGGAATTATATAAACTGATGTCGGCCAACCCGTCCGAAAAAGGGAGTAAATTCTTGCATTATAAAAATAAAGGACCGCCAAACGCAATCCTCAGGGGTGCTACAAACTGGAAGTTGTCAGATATTTTTATAAAACTCCCACAATAAGGATACTTAAGGATTGTTGATTTTGGAGATATTATCGATATACCGATGCCGAAACACCGCAGGAGTTTGCCGCCTATGTGGACGCCTGCAAGGACGCCGCCCTGTACGAAACGGGCGTGTCGGCTGCTTATGGGGACAAGCTGATTACGCTGTCCACCTGCGACGATTCCGGCAGAAACAGCAGGGTGGTCGTTGTGGCAAAGCGTATAATCGAACCGAGGTGAGAGTATGAGAACGCCAAAAGAAAACAAACAAATTCTCCGCGACCGCACCCCCAAAAGTACGGCGGGGACGATACCCAAAAGCCGCCCTAAAAGCGGCGTGGCTATAAGGGCTGCCTCAAGCGATAGGAACTACTGGTCTTTGCTGACAAGAGTGTTCATTTGTTTTATCTTCCGTTTCCAGAGCAAGTACTGTGAAAGCCAAACGACAACGAATATTGCAACGAATATTGCCACATAGGAGAGAACGCCGAGGGCAGTATGCTTCATCCAATTAGTAAAATAAGCAATCGGCAGCATAATAACGCTGATAATCATAAAGTAAATGCCGCTTTGCTTGGCAAGACTCCACGAGTCAAGTTCCCAAATAATCGATGCTGCTGCAAAGCCAGCGCCCATAATGGCACACAGAACAGTTTGCAAGATGACTGCGTTCAGTTCGTTTCCGGCTGCGTCTATAAGTTCAGGTGTAACGGGATAAAAGGAGCCGTTCCCAATGCAGATGGAAATAATCAGCGTAATCACAAATCCAATGGCAATACCCGTAGGCAAGCCAAATAGCCCACGCATTATAATTTTCTTTTTCATTTGCCACCTCATAATCCTAGCAGTTGTTTGATTTTTGCAACATATCGCCTTGAGACATAAGTGACCGTTCCATTCGAGAGAGAAACGCAAATCGTTCCCACAAAGCTCAAATCAAACCCCTTGACCTTTTTCAAATTGACGATGTCGCTGTTTGATATGCGCACAAAAGAACATTTTGCGAGGCGCTGCTCTGCCTCGTAAAGCCGTAGTCGGAGAAGAAATGTACTGTTTTCCGTCTCGGCATAGACTTTGCCTTCCGATGCATAGACCCGATAGATTTGGGTTGGCTCAAGCATTGTTGCTTGATCATCTTTGAAGGCTGCAATCATCTGGGGCTGCTCACTTGAAAGCCTTTTTACTATTTCATTGACCTCCTCGGTCACTTTGCTTGTAACGACGACAATCTTTGTTTCTGTGCATTCTTCGTCAATTTTGATTTCAATCTTCATCCGATTACCTCCTTTCCACGGCTATATTATAAGAAATCGGGGAGAATATTTCTATTGTTTCACGATAGGTGGTAGTTATTTGCTCATAGGTGGTAGATTAAAGCAAAGAATATAGCAAGCAACAAACATTTTCAGAGGTGCTGATATATAAATTCATGGGAGGAACCTCATGTTTCAAGGTTATAGCCTTATTATAGCGATATCCTTTCATAATTGCAAAGAAAATGCTGTATCGTCCAGAATCGGAAGATACAGCATTGTTTTGGTAAGCTTTAGCGAAGCGACAACCCCCAGCTTTGCTGGGGAGAGTAAAAAAGCTTTAGCTTCAAGTATCGAGCGAAGCGAGAAGAAAACAAAAAATCTTGCTATGGTAAGAAGTTAATCTTGGAAAAACAACGCCCGTTTACGGGCTGCGGGGCAAGAGATGCAAGTGGCAGATTTTTCGGCGCCTCTTGAGAGGTTTGCCGGTACGATGCCCTTCTAGGGCTTACACAAGCCCCCGGCTTAGCCGGGGGTCATGACTTATATGTAATGGCCCTTTAGCCTAATTTGTTGTCTGGCCTTGACCGAGCGATTGCTCTGGCATGGTCTAAGGCGCAGTGGTGTGCGGGATGCTTCTCGCGTTTGTTTTGATTACGAGACTTATTATAGCGGCGACTTGTGTGCAGAATTTAAAAGCCGTTTGAACGATTTTGAAACTTCTTTTGAAGAAATTATGACAGGGGTGATGACATGAAAGAGATAAAAGAAAAACCAACCAAGCGTGTGCCGAGAAGCAATGCTGCACGGAAAATCCCGAAAGCTGCACTGAAAAAGGCGTGGACGGAGGCCAAGGAGAAAAGCCGAAATAAGCTGCGGGAAAGCACCTCCACGCAAGAGGATGGCAACTACACCGCAGCCCAAGACACGGGCACGGCGCTGGCTGACACATCCTATTCGGCTATCAAACAAAACACCGATTTCACCGTGCAGCAGGGGCACAAGTTTGCCCGCAAACAGGTAGAAAAATACCGGGAGCGCGGTGTCGACCCGAAACAGGCTGAACGCGGCACGCCGCCCGATGCGGCGCAATGCCCGCACCGTGGGGCAGATTTGCCCCGACAGCGGGCAAAAGAAAAAGCTGTTACCGCCAAGACCGCGCCGCGCGATATTCGCGGCGTGACCCATGGTCAGCGCCAACTGCGCACCGCCGCAAATGAAACTATGCGGAGCGTATCACCTAACGACCACGAAAGAGGACAATGTCCGTGACATAGATGTAGCACCCGAATTTATGGAATATCTGAAAACCTACCGTGACCAATAGCTTGCACAAAAGCACCGTATGGGAAGCGCTTGGCAGACCTGCATGGACGGAAAGTGGGAATCATACCGGGAATCCCTGCAAAAGCTGCGCGGGAAAAATTTTATCGTTATCAATGATTTCGGCTGGCCCATCAATCCCGACCACTACGGAAAAATCGTCAACCGTGTGGCGGAGCGTGCCGGTATCCGCAAGATTCACCCGCATATGTTCCGCCACACATTTGTCAGCATTCTGCTTTCCAATCCGGACATCGGCGTGGCAACGGTTGCGGCAGAGGCCGGGCACGCGCAGCCAAGCACAACCTTTGCCATCTACACACAGGTTTACCAGAAGCGGCAGGATTCCATCCGCAGCCAGATGAGCAAAACTCTCTACGGACCCATCTACCGCTCTGATGACCCCGAAAAAAAAAATGGACGCGCAAACTAACGTTTGCGCGTCTTTTTTTGGTGGGCCAGGCAGGATTTGAACCCGCGACCAAGCGGTTTATGAGCCGCCTGCTCTGACCAGCTGAGCTACTGGCCCGCAAAACAACTATATTATTATACCAGAAAAAATCCGGCTTGCCAAGGTGTGCGGGCTAAAAAATCCGGGGACCTAGAGTTTTATAATTGTGACAAAGGCCGGAAGACCTTGAACCTGACCGAAAAGTACAAAAAGTAAGTGCTGGCAACAAAGAAAATAAGCCCAGCGGAAAGAGAGCAAGAAAATGTTGTATCAGGTTATTGGCGTTGAGCGCAAAACTGGCGATTTCACCCCGCGCGATGGTTCCAACCGTCAGATTCACTATGACAACCTCGTGTTGCACAGTGTGACCCTCAAGCGTCTGGTTGGCTGTGCCGGACAGAAAGCGGAACAGTGCTCCATCAAAGTAGTGGATTCTGCCGATCTGCTCGAGTCTGTTGGCGCTATTGATGACTTTTCCAAGGTCATCGGCCATCAGTTCGATTTTGAGACCAGCTACGGGAAGATTAAGAGTTGGGAGTTGGTGAAGTAATGCTCCCCGCCCCACCAGAGAACGCCCAGCCGCCACCATGTAAGTAACTGCCGTGGGGCGGTGAGTATAGTTGTCGTTATGTTGAATATGTCGTAGACCCGCTACAGTTTCTCTGATTCTGTGCGCGGCAGGCCCTCATAATGACAGCTATATTGACCGCCCCACATATTATGTCAGCCGCACGGCTGACACTCCAAAGGCGCTACGTCCTTTGGAGTGTCAGTGTTAGTGCCAAGACACAAAACAAAAATGACAGTAAACAGGATGGTAAGGCTATGAGCGAAACAAAAGCTCCACCACGTTTGCGCAGTCGGCAGTGTATGTTTGTACTATACCCCGAAAGTCAGCAAGCAGTAATTGACTATTGCAAACAAAATCTGCCCTGCGCGTGGGCGCTGCATGATAAAGACGTGTACTCTCAATCGGCGTTCGACGCCTACGTGAAAAAGCATGAGGGCACGCTCCCGGATTGGATGCCGGGCGACCTCAAGAAACCGCACGTTCACTTTGTGTGCAGCTTTCCCAATGCCCGGTATTTCTCCGGCATTGCAAAAGAAATCGGCGTTGAGGTCAACGTCATCCGCAAGGTGAACAACCTGTATAAGGCATACGTTTATCTGTGGCATTTGCTCGACCCCGACAAATACCAGTACAGTAAAGATATTGTCGGCACTCACGAATTTGAAGAACCCAGCGAACACGCCGGTATGTCCCAGATGGAAGATGACCAAGTGCAGATTCTGCTGGATATGCCCACCTTCGATACCTTCAACGAGTTGTGCCGGTGGGCTTATGAACAGGGATGCTGGGCGACGTTCAAAAGCAATTACGCCATGTGGAGAGACCAGTTTTTAGAGCGTCTCCGCCTGCGTGACATGGCCCAGTCCGCTGACGAACGTCAAGCGGTCAACGCCCGCCTGGCCGAGCTGGGCAACAATCAGAAAGTCATTGATTCGGATGGCTTCGGCATTATGCCAGACGATTTGAAGGGAAACTTCTAATGAGAATCACACAAAAAACTTTGTACGATTACGGCGAACTTCTGCCGGAGATTTGCCAGGCATCTAAGGACGAAAAACCTTGAATTTCTTCTGTTGCTGATTGCCGCGAAAACAGATATTGAACAAGCATACGCCAGTCAGTGCAATAACTATTCCGTGCTGGTTACCTGTTTTGAAGATGAACCGGACGATTACAAAATCGTTCCGCACGATTACCAGTTGTAACGCAAGCCCCCAAAAGCAAGCGATTACATAAAAATTCTAGGAAAGGAGAAGCAACTATGTACACCATGTTCGCCGCTGGCGACGGTGCAGAGGTTGCAAAGAGCGCTATGGAAACCGTTATCGCCGCAATGACCGATGTGTTCACCCTGTCCGGCACCGTCGTTACCGAGATTACCAAGCAGCCCATCCTGCTGTTCTGTCTCGCCGCTGGTCTGGTTCCTGTGGGTATCGGCATCTTCGCCCGCCTGAAGAACGCCGCCCGCGGCTGATTCAGACAAGCCCCTGCGGGGCCGGGTTGCTCCGGCCCCGCTATTTTTATATCTACTCGAAAGAGGGTTTATATATGAGTGATAACACGTTGCACCGTTACAGATTCCTTTCGGGGTTTTGTTTTGATTTGGTTGAATTTGACCTTTATTGTTATCCGTGGTTACCTTGCCATCCTAAGCGGGTTCGTGTAGCGCTCGTGTCCATTCGCAAGAAAAAAGCCGCCATCACTGGCGGCGGGTTTAGTGGAAGATTTTAAATAGAAGCCAAATTATCAAGCCGATATTGATAACCAATCCAATCGGCATAAAAACTATATCGCCTAGGGAACCTATAATTAGCAACAAAGCAATTTTTAGGCGTTCTCTGTTTTCGTCCGTCATCCTCAACTTCTCCTTTCGGTGGTGTCTATGAATAAGCGTTTTGTATCTATAATTTTAACTGTATTTTTGGTTTTGTCAATGATGCCTTTTGCGGCTTTCGCTGATAACGCCATCGTTTGCCCCGCCTGTGGTGGTGAAGTCACAAAAAAGACGTATCACTTGGTCGGTAACTATTGGGATTTCTACAAATGTAATACTTGCGGCAAATGGGCATATTTAAGCGCTGTTGCCGGTCTTAAACTTTTATCTGCTGGTGACCAAGCTATTATAAACGCCGCTGATGCAAACGCAATTCTGAATTTTGCGTTCAACAACGGTCACTTAATTCCAGCCGAAAAAGCCCCTTCCGGCATCGGCCGGAAAGACCTTCCGGGTTTTGAAGATGAGGAAGGCACTGCACAAGTCAGCAAAGAGGGAAAACTAACCTATGTTGCACATCCTCGTCTTGCTTTAAATTCTAATTGTGTTTCTGTGCCCTATCAGGATTTTTCTATTGACGATGAGTATCATACGGACGACTGTAAAAAGAACCGGAAATCATCAATCGTATTGCCGCCATTATCAAATTTCGTTCAATTACAATCAGTACGATTATGATTATATCGTTGTTGATGCTTTACGGCATACTAGAACATATGCTACATTCAATCTTGTTTATGAAATTCAAAACGGTGTACCCGGCACTTATTATGTCGCGAAGGGTCAGCCCCTATTTCGCTATCGAAAATCATTAGGCGCAGATGAACAGATTCTCTACACGCCTAAACAAGAAACTATGAAGCTCCCCCGACGGATTGGGATGGTTATGATGATTATGGAATATCTCGGTATCAACCGTATGACCTTAGTTATACAGTCTATTCAGCCGCAAAAGGTGAAGCTATTAAAGCTCGTGTTTTTCGCCTTTTAGTAACTTGTGACCCTGATGATAATAAAATTACCTCTGACACAAACATTACAATTACCAATAACACATGGAACGGCAATATTTATGTGGATAATTCCACCAATCTTACCTACATCTACCCGCAGTACACCACCATCAACGAGAAAAACGAAACCGTTACAAACATTTCTAATACGCCCATCATCTATAACAACGAAACCAACAAATATTACACCTACGATTCAGTAACTAACAATTACTACTATATCAATTATGAAGATACCCCGACCCCTTCGCCGTCTCCTACACCTTCGCCCTCTTCGTCTCCTTCTCCGTCTCCCGACCCTACGGAAACACCCGCTCCCGATGTAACACCTACTCCCTATCCGACCGTAAAACCGAGTACACCCGAAACAGGCGACAAAGGGGAAGGCTGCGACCATACTGGCATTATCGCACTTCTTGAAGAAATCCGTGACAAAATGGTTTCTGGCTTTGCTGATTTTACCGCAAATTTCAATACGGTTATTTCAGATTTTCAAACTGCCGTTGTTACAGGATTTGCAGATATTTCCGCAAATTTCAATTTGGCAATCGAAAACTTGAATGTGAACATTCAAAAGCATCTTCAATAAAAAGTTTGAGGATTTGCCAGAGCCTTCGCCCAGTCCTTCACCTGACCCCGACCAGCCCTCACCCTCTCCCGAACCTGTTGACCCAATTCTTCCCGAAACGCAAAATTTAATCATTCCGAAGATGAACAGCAACACCTTCACAGACGAGCACGGTACTTGGGTTGCTTCTGGTTCTTCAAAGTACAGTGATGTGTTCGATTTCTTCCATGCTTTTGACCGTTCGACTTCCGATTTTTGGGAAACAAATGTTAGCCCCTCTCATCTGCAAATTGAGATTCCCGACCCCGAAAATTATTACATTGATGGTTATATCATGAGGATTTCAAAATTTACTAACCGTTATGCTAAAGAGTGGACGCTGCAAGGCTCTGACGATGGCAATACATGGGATGATTTGGACAAACAAACAGGTCAAAATCTCTCGGATTTGGAAGAGCACAAGTATTCACTAACCCTGCGCAAGGCGTATAAATACTATCGCTTGAATATGTCAAATTACGCAAGCTCTATGTGTTCCCTTAGTCATTTTAACCTTTTGGGTTATGATGCCGATAAAGTTATTTTCCCTACTCCCACACCTGACCCCGGCGAGAATCCTACACCCACTCCGGTTCCTACTCAAAAGCCCGATAGCGAAGATAATAGTGGCGGTGACAAAACCAACAATTTCTGGAATATAATTTTCCCGAACGGCGGAGACAATTCAGAAAGTGAACACAAGGGTATTTTCTGGGCGCTTGTCTCCTTGATTCTTGCACTTATCGCATTTTTCACCAATCTTTTTGCTGGCGTTTCTTACTTGTTCCCTTTCCTCCCGGATGGCGTAGTCACAACGATTAACACTTGTCTTTTTGTGGTGTTCTTATTCGTTATCATCAAATTTATAATGAGGTCAAAATGATGTGGAAAAAACTTTGTATTTCGGTTTGCGCCGTGTTCTGCGCCGCACTCGCCGCCGCACCCTGTACCTTTGCAGACGATTCTTCCGCAGATTCCTCCGCAAGTTCATCCGCTACATCTGGCGATACGGAAAGTTCTTCGCTCCTTGGTGATGCTGGAAAATTAGGCAGTTCGGTTTCCAATAACTTTTCAAGCGGTGTAGACCGTGTATCTGATACACTCAAAGACACTCCCGGTGCGCTGTCTTACAATGTAAAAGATGAGTTTCCGAAATTCATCAAAGCTGCTATTGAGTGGATTCCGCTGCCGTATTGGTGGGTGTTTGAGTTTGCAATTATTTTAGGCTTTGTAAATGCGCTATATCGGCGTATGTCGTAAAGAGGTGTTATTATGGATTCATTTATTGAAGCAATGACCGTTATCCTCAACGGCTTTAACCAGCCTTTTACGGTCTATGGTTTTTACCTTGTCTTGGTACGATATTTGGCTGTGGTCAATCGTTGGTGCTATTGCAGCCGCATTTATTGGGAGGATGCTGTCATAATGGATAATTTCAACAAAGTATGCGGAATCATTCTCGCGATGCTTGTGCTGCTCTCGGTATGTTTCGCCATCAAGGCCAACGCAGAGGAATATGTTCCGGCAGAATCTGCGGACAATTCCGCGCAAGCGGATCAGTCCGCAGATGGAGAAGTCCATGAGGTCACGCAAGTGACTGGCGTACAGGTTAATGACCCTACTTTGTATGAGAAGCTGGACAAGCTGCAAGATTCCGTTGACGCTCTGGCGGCGGCTCTCGCCCCCTCTGTGGATGCTGAAAGCGGTGCAGAGGAAAGTCCTGCGCCCGACTACACGGCGCAGTTGTCGGACATTTCCGCGCAGCTGGTGCAGCTCAACAGCACTGCTACTGCCGAGACTGCCGAGCCTGACGCATTTGAAAAACCGTTTTCGGAATATAGCGTTGATGAAGTGCTGTTGCTGGTTCTGGCGGCTGTAGTGGTCGGCGCAATCGTTCTCGCATTAGTCCGTGGCTTTTAAGTAATAGCGGCAAGCGCACCGCGGGGCGCGGGGGCTTTTGCCCCCGCCCCGCGCGCGCGTCGCCGCAAAGTGAGGTGTAAAAAATGGTATCTCTCTTCTATGATTTACTGGCGTTCTTCGGTATCTCTGCCGACGCGCCGCAAAACCTGTCCGAGTTCTTCCCCTGGTTCCTTGCAATCCTTGTGGCCGTGGCGCTATTTCTGTTCGTGTTCGGCATCATCAAGGATTTCACTCACACATTTGCTCGTGGGGGTCGTTTCTGATGAACGGTTACATGGTTCTGCTTCTGGTCGCTGCGCTCATTACACTGGGTGTCTCCCGCATTGCTCGTCAGATTACCTTTCATCCATTCCAAACCGGCTTCAACGCTATCAAAGACCTGTACTATTATCAGCTTCACCGGGGCTGGCATAACTGCCCTGTGGGTGCGCTGGATATCTACTGCGGCTATTTCGGCTCCGGAAAAACTCTGTCTCTGGTACATAAGGTTGTTGGCCTGTATAACTGCTACAATGACAAAGTAGTATGGTGTCCCCGGCGCAAAAAATTTGTTGTGCAGAAAATCAACATTCTTTCAAATGTGGATTTGGCTGTTCCGTACATAAAATTAGAAAGTCTTGCGCAGGTCGTTAAGGCAAGCAAAACCACAAATGTGGTGGACGATGAAAACGATACACTAACTGTTACCATCGTGGCAATGGATGAATTGTCGGTGCAAATGAACAGCCGGTCATTCAAGGACAACTTTAACGCTTATTTCCTCAACACGTTGCTTTGTTGCCGACACTACCATATTAGTTTTTACGGCTCGGCCCAGCGATTTCAGCACGTGGACAAACTGCTGCGGGATGTTACCCATACAGTCATTCAGTGTAACAAGATTTGGCGTTTTCAGCTGTGGGCTAGCTACGACGCGTGGGAAATGGAGAACGCCACCAACGCCGAGATGATACGCCCGCTCCGGCGCGGCCTGTGGTTCGTGCGTGACCGCGATTATAACGCCTATGATACCTTGGCTGTGGTAGATAACTTGCAAAAGAAGTTTGAGGAAGGCGACATTCTCCCTGAAGCGGAGATTATCAGCAACCAGGCACCGGCCGGGCCGTTGGGGCTGGAAGTCGCCAGCAAACCCACGAAAAAAGCACAACGGCGGATGTCCGGGCAGATTAAGAGATAGCCCCAAAAGGAGAACGTAAAATGACTTTTAAAGAATTGTACGAAATCTCTAGCGAGATTCACTTTGACCTGTTTGACGAAGTTGACGGTTCACTTGGTTGTTTGTCCACCGGCCCCATCGTTGATGATGGGCTATTTGAAATGGTGGAAGATGCCACTGTGCGGAAACTTGTGTGTGTTTCTCCGCATATGCTTATTGTGTTTCTTGAGGTGTAATAGATGAAAAAGGTTTGCCGGATAGACAAAACGAATAAGCGCCCTTACTGCCTGCGCAAACCCTGCAGTTACTTTGCAGACGGTTCGTGCCCTGGCCTGTTGTGGCCATAGCCAATTACTATAGCCGTGTAAACTGCCCGGACGAACCACGCTCGGGCGGTCTGCCACTCTGCGGCTTGCACCCAGAGTGCGCCTATTGCCGTGAAAATGCAAGCCATATATAATTTTAGCCGTTGCTGTCCTTTCGGATTGCAACGGTTTTTCTTTTTGAGGTGCAATATGTATACAGAACCACGACCAAAAGGCCGACCATTGACAGAGAACGAACGGAATCTAATAGCACATCTGCATAAGATGGGCTACACCCAGACTGCTATAGCAAAAGAGGTCGGCGTCTGGCCCTCTACCATCTGTCGGGAGTTGAAACGCGGAGAAGTTGAACAGCTGAACGGTGATACGTGGGAATACTATACCACTTACAGCCCCCAGAAAGCGCAAGACCGCGCCGATTATATGAGAACCGCCCACGGCCCGGACCTTAAAATAGCAAACCGCCGCGACTACCTCGCCGCGCTGGAGGCGTATATACTGGACGGCTCCAGCCCTGAGGATGCCATTCATCAGGTCGGGGACGCTTTCGGAATCACCATAAGCAAGACCACCTGTTACCGATACATAGAAATGAAACTGTTTCAAACCTTGCGGTATAAGCACCTCCCGCAAGGCCACCCCAAGACCGGCAAAGGTAGCGGCTCGCACAGTAACATTGCCAACCCCGGCCACCGAAGTATAGAACGCCGTGCCAAGGAAGTGCAAGACCGTGAAACGGTTGGCCATTGGGAAATAGACAGTGTTATAGGCAAGGCTGTAGGTCAGAAAGAAAGTCTGTTGGTTATCTCTGAGAGAAAAACAAGAACCGAAATCATCTTGAAAGCAGAGAGCAAAACAGCAGCCGAAACCGTGCGCCAGCTCCGCCGTCTGCGCCGATACTTTGGCCGAGATTGGAAAACCATCTTTCACACACTGACTTCCGATAACGGTTCGGAATTTGCAGACCAAAGCGGTATAGACGCGCTGGGCGTTACAATGTTCTATTGCCATCCGCAAAGCCCACACGAACGTGGCACGAACGAGGTCACAAACAAGCTGATTCGCCGCAAATTTCCCAAAGGCCAAAGCCTGGCACACGTCACCCAGACTCAGGCCGCCGAGGTACAGTATTGGGTGAACCACTATTCCCGCCCGATGTTCGGCGGACGTTGTGCCGCCGATGTGCTGAAAAGAGGAGCTAGACCGGCTCCCGCTGTACAACCGCGAGAAAAAGTTTACTACGCTTTTTCGGCTTGCTGTAGCCGGACGGCCCTTTGCTTACTAGATTCTGAGCCGGAGAACCTACCGTTTAGCACCGCCTAGGGGGAACGGTTTTCGTGCTACAATGGGCTGATAGGCGAGGCTCTTTTTTTCCCCTTTTTGCTTCCTGAGTTCCTCGCCGTGACTACGGCACGCAAAAAATCGGCCAAGTCAAGGGCTTGAATTTTTTCCCAATTTATAAAGAAAAAATTTTTGGCGTAAGCCAAACCCTTTACTTGACCGAAGTTCTCCCGAACCCTTTAGCCGCCTGTTTTCGGCAGCATATGAAGGCCGCAAGGCCCGAATGTTTTAAAAGACACTTTAGACGCGCGGCCCGCGCACGCGGGCCTTGTGCATCTTTTGATAGCCGGAACCCTTCAAGGTTTCGGCGTCTGAGCGGCACAATCGCCGCAGGCTCCTAATTATGCAACATTCATCTATTGACACTTTTCGATTTTTTAGTGCAATTTTGTCGCGAACCCTTTTTGACAGTAGCTAAAAAATCCGGGGAAAGTCTGTAAAATTAACAAAAGTGAACGAAATGTACAGGGTTATGCGGCGGTGCGGTCGGCCAAATCGGCACGGCAGTGCCAGACGGCGGCGAGGATGAAGAAAAAGCAGATGACCCACGTGGTCGGCTCACAGAAGCAGACTGCGCGGTAGCCGTAGACCGGCACAAGCCAGACGGCAAAAATCACCTTGCCGATAAGCTCCAGCGCACTGGCCAGCAGCGGCTCCACCGTGTGCTGGATGCCCTGCAGCATATTGCGCAGAATGACCAGCACGGCCATCGGAGGGATGAACGGCAAGCTGATTTTCAGGTAGAGCATGGCGTTGGAGACAATGACCTCGTCCGCACTGCCGGTGATGGCGCAAATTGTCGTGCGGCCGAGAAAAACTGTATACACCACCGCAAAGAGCCACCATACCAGATAAATCGCGAAGGCGGCCTTTGACGCTCTGCAGTATGCGGCTGCGCTTGCCTGCGCCAAGGTTCTGGCTGCTGAAGGTTGCCACGCTGATGCCCAGCGCGCCGCCGGGGATAAAGTACAGCTCTGCCATGCGGCGGGCGGCGGTCTGGGCGGTGATGTAGACGCTGCCCAGTGCGTTGATGCTGCTTTGCAGGGCCACACTGCCCAGATTGTAGATGGCGCTCATCAGCCCCATGCTGAGCCCGGCCCACAGCATATTGCCCACGGAGTGGGGTGTGGCGGTTTTGAGTTGCCCGGCGCTGAAATGCAGCTCCGGGTAGCAGCGCACAAGGTAGACAATGCCCAGCACCGCACTGATGCCCTGCGCCAGCACGGTGGCGGCCGCTGCGCCGCGCACGCCCATGCCAAGCGGCCCCATAAAGGCGACATCCAGCCCGATGTTGAGCACGCTGCTGAACAGCAAAAACAGCAGCGGCGTGACGCTGTTGCCCACAGCGCGCAGCAGGGCGGCTTCCATATTATAAAGCATCGTCAGGGGAATGCCCAACAGAATCAGGGTCAGGTAGGCGGAGGCACCGTCCCACACCTCGGCGGGGACCTGCAGAGCGGTCAGCAGGGCATTGCGGCCCAGCAGGGAAGCGAAGGTCAGCACAAGGGACACCGCCACGGAGAGGGTGACCATCCAGCCGACAGCGCGGCGCATCCCGCGCTCATCACCCGCGCCGAAGTGGCGGCTGATGCTCAGCGCCAGACCGTTGTTCATACCGAAGGCAAAGTTCATAATCAGGCCGTACAGCGCGGCGGTGGCACCGATTTCGGCCAATGCACCCGCACCCAGCAGGTGCCCGGCCAGCGCGGTGTCGGTCAGGTTATAGACCTGCTGCAGCAGGTTGGAGCAGAACAGCGGCAACGAAAATTGAAGCACCAGGCGGAATGGGTTACCGTGGGTCATATCAAGCAAGCGGCTCTTGTGAGCGCGGGGCATGGCAAACATCTCCTTTTTACGCACGGTCTATTATACGTAGGCAGATAAAATATGTCAACCAGATATTTTACGGCGGGGGATACGGTAGGGGCGGGCACGCCAGGCCCGGTGGTTTCCCATAAACAGTATTTGCCGGGAAGCACCCCTTCCGGCCCTGCGGGGCCACCTTCCCCGGAGGGGCAGGCTTTTGGGGCTGTATAGCTCCTTTGCTCCACGCCTATCCTGTAGAATTTTCACAAAGAATCAAATTCTTTTAAGGATGGAACGCCGACGGTGCGGGGCGTATAATGCAGACAAACGCATATACAAAACACTGGCATTTTGCAAAGAAGGAGTTACACTATGCAGACCTGTACACTGGCAGTTGACATTGGTGCGTCCAGCGGGCGGCACATTGTCGGCACGGTACAAGACGGCAAAATCATCCTGCAGGAGGTCTACCGCTTTGAAAACGGTGTCAGCCGCAAGAACGGCCACCTCTGCTGGGACATTGACACGCTGGCCAAGGAAGTCGTCAACGGCCTGAAGGCCGCCCATGACGCAGGCTTTGCTCCCTCTACCATCGGCATTGATACCTGGGCGGTGGATTTCGTCCTGCTGGATGAGCAGGGCAAACGCCTCGGCGATGCCGTGGCCTACCGCGATGAGCGCACCGAGGGCATCCGCGAGGCACTGGAAAAGGACTACGGCCTGACCTTTGCCGAGCATTATGCCCGCACCGGCATCCAGTACCAGCCGTTCAACACCGTTTACCAGCTCATGGCGCTGAAAAAGGAGCACCCGGAGCAGCTGGACGCGGCAAAAATCTTCCTGATGGTGCCCGATTACTTGAACTATCTGCTCTGCGGTGTGGCCGCGAACGAGTACACCAACGCCAGCACCACGGCGCTGGTGGGGGCAGACAGCAAGGACTGGGACGAGGAACTGATTGCCAAGCTGGGCCTGCCCCGCGGCATCTTCCAGCCCATCCGTATGCCGGGCACGGTGCTGGGGCACCTGACCCCGGCTGTGCAGGCCGAGGTTGGCTTTGACGCTGAGGTTATCCTGCCCGCCACCCATGATACCGGCTCGGCCTTTCTGGCTGTGCCCGCCCGCGATGACTGCGCCGCGTACCTGTCCAGCGGTACATGGAGTCTGCTGGGCGTCGAGAACCAGAAGGCCATCACCAGCGCCGAGAGCTGTGCCGCCAACTTCACGAACGAGGGCGGCTATGACTACCGCTACCGCTATCTGAAAAACATCATGGGCCTGTGGATGATTCAGTCCATCCGCCGCGAGCTGGGCGAGCAGACCGGCACGCGCCCGAGCTTCCCCGAGCTGATTGCCGCCGCCAAGGGCGCCGCGGATTTTGCCAGCTGTGTGGACCCGGACGAGAATCGCTTCCTCGCCCCGGTCTCGATGATTGACGAGGTCAAGGCCGCCTGCGCCGACACAAATCAGCCTGTGCCCGCCACCACCGGCGAGGTCATGCAGTGCGTCTACAATTCGCTGACGCAGGACTATCGCCGCGCCGTGCAGACCCTGCAGGGCCTTACCGGCAAGACTTACACGAGCCTGAACATTGTGGGCGGCGGCAGTCAGGACCGCTACCTGAACCAGCAGACCGCCAACGCCACCGGCCTGACGGTCTTTGCCGGCCCGACCGAGGGCACGGCCCTTGGCAACCTGATGGTGCAGTTCATCCATAACGGCGACTTTGCCGACCTGGCCGAGGCGAGAGCCGCTATCAAAAAGAGCTTTACAATCGCGGAATATCAGCCGCAATAAACAGAAGGAGGAAATCTCTATGTTAGTCGAAACCAAAGCCCGCGTTGGCGTGTTTGCCATTGCGCTGGGCGCGTATCTGCCGCAGTTCCCCACGCTGGTGCCGGAGTTTGAGGGCCAGTATGCCGCCTTCAAAAAGACCCTGCCGGACACCGTGGAAATCATCGATGGCGGCATCGTCACCACCAAGCGAGCAGTCCATGGCCGCGGGCGATAAGTTCCGCGCCGCGGATGTTGACCTTGTCATTCTGCAGCTGCTGACCTACGCTACCTCTTATAATATGCTGCCCGCCGTGCGCGATCTGGATGTGCCCGTTGTGCTGGTCAACGTCCAGAAGAAGAAGGCACCCGACTACGCCAACACCGACATTCCCACCTGGTTGGGCGAACTCTACGCCTGCGGCGCTGTGGGCGAGATGGTCGCTGACCTCGAGCGTGCAGGCAAGCGCCATGCGGTCATCACCGGTGTGGTCGAGGGCGGTGACCCCACCGTACAGGCCGAGATTGAGGACTGGTGCCGCGCCGCGCAGGTGCGCCGCCGCTTCCGAGATACGAACTTGGCCCAGATTGGCCGCCCGTATCCCGGCATGATGGACCTCTACATCGACGAGACGAACCTCTACAACCGTATGTGGCTGTACACCAAGCAGTTCGACTGGGAGAAGATGTGGGCCATCGCTGACAACATCACCGATGAGGATGCCATCCGCGCCAAGGCGCAGGATATTCTGGACACCTTCGACATTGAGGGCGGCGGCACGATTGAAAAGGTCTGGGATATGGCCAAGTACGTGGTTGCCTTTGAGAAGTGGGTCAAGGACGAGAAGATTGCCTTCGTGGCCTCCCACTATGACGGCTTTGCACAGGGCAAGGCGGGCGTGCTGGACTCCATGCTGATCCCCGCCTTCTCGATGCTGATCAAGCAGGGCGTTGCCTGCGCGGTCGAGGGGCGACATCAAGGTTTCCATGGCTATGTCCATCCTCAAGACCATTTCCGGCTGCGGCCAGCTGAGCGAGATGTACTCCATCGACTTCAACGAGGATATCTGCATCATCGGCCACTCCGGCTCCGGCGACGCCGACATCTCCCAGGCCAAAAAGCCCACCATGAAGATCGTGCCCGTGTTCCACGGCAAGACCGGCGGCGGCTACCTGACCCAGTTCTACCCGCCGGTGGGCGATGTGACCTATCTTGGCATTACGCAGGACAAGGACGGCCACTTCAAGTTTGTGGTGGCCGAGGGCGTCAACGAGCCCGGCCCCATCTTCACCTTCGGCGATACGAATATGCGCACCCGCTTCAGCTGCGGCGCCCGCGAGTTCTGCAACCGCTGGAGCGAGGCCGGCCCCACCCACCATATGGCTGCCGCACCCGGCCGCCACATCGACACGATTCTGAAGGTCGCCAAGATTTTCAACGTGCCGGTGGATATTGTCACCCGCTGAATCGTATTCCACGCCGTAGGGGCAGGGCATGCCCTGCCCTAAACATAAAAAACATGGCCCATAAATGGGCGGCCGCATACAACAGCGGTCAACGAAAAAAGGAGCAGTAACAATGTCTACAATCTATGAAATTCCCTGCGTGAAGGGCTTTATCCGTATGTGCAACGATGGCTGGCTGCAGGGCTGGCACGAGCGCAACGGCGGCAACCTGACCTACCGTATGACCGAGGAGGACGTCGCTGCCTGCCGCCCTTACTTTGACGCTGAGCCCCGCGAGTGGGTCAATATGGGCGTTCAGGCCGACAATCTGGCCGGTGAGTATTTCATCACCACCGGCTCCGGCAAGTTCTTCCGCAACGTGGAGCCCGACCCGATTCACAGCATCGGCATTGTCGAAATCAATGACAAGGGCGACAGCTGGCGCATCGCCTGGGGTCTGGCCGAGGGTGCCAAGCCGACCAGCGAGTTCCCCAGCCACTTTATGAACCACAGCGTCCGCAAGGCTGCTACCAACGGCGCAAACCGCGTGATTTATCACTGCCATGCCACCAACGTCATCGCGCTGACCTACATCCTGCCGCTGACGGACCGCGATTTCACCCGCGCCCTGTGGCAGAGCGCTACCGAGTGCCCCGTCGTTTTCCCCGAGGGCGTCGGCGTCTGCCCCTGGATGGTTCCCGGCGGCGCAGACATTGCTATGGCAACCTCCGAGAAGATGAAAACCTATCAGGCAGCTATCTGGGCACAGCACGGCCTGTTTGCCTCCGGCCCGGACTTTGACATCACCTTCGGCCTGGCACACACCATCGAGAAGAGCGCCGAGATTTACGTCAAGGTGCTGTCCATGGGCGGCGGTCTGATTCGCCAGACCATCACCGATGATGACCTGCGCGCCATTGCCCATGACTTCGGCGTCACCCTGAACGAGAACTTCCTCGACTAAGCAATTCCGCAACAGACAAGCAGCTCCCCCGTCCGCAGCAGTGCGGGCGGGGGGAGCTGTTTCTATGCGGGGCGTGCCGGGCGTTATTGGCCTACAACCGCCCAGTGCTTGTCATTGTGGTTCAGCACCTCGCAGCCGGTCTCGGTCACAAGGACGAGGTCCTCAATGCGGACGCCGAACTCGCCGGGCAGATAGACGCCCGGCTCAATGGAGAAAATCATACCGGGCTTGGCCACGGCGGTGTTGGCACTGCTCACATCGCCCTTTTCGTGGTCGGTCTGGCCGATGAAATGGCCAAGACGGTTGGTTGAAGTATTCGCCGTAGCCATGGCGGTAATCGATCGCGCGCTGCAGCGTCCAGCGTGCAGAGGGACACACCGGGCTTGATCAGCGCCTCGGCGGCCTCGTTGGCGCGACGCACAAGGTCATGCACGGCGGCCTGCTTTTCGGTGGGCTGGCCGCAGAACCAGGTGCGGGTCATATCGCTGCAATAGCGGTTCTTCACACAGCCCATATCAAACAAGACACAGTCGCCCTCCTTCAGCACGGTGTCATCCGGCTCATGGTGCGGGTCGGCGGCATTCGCGCCGAAGGAGACGATCGTGGTAAAGCTCGGCCCCTCACAGCCGTGGGCGCGGTACTGCGCGTCGATGAACTCGGCCACCTCGCGCTCGGTCATACCGATTTTTACATAGTGCTTCGCGGCCTCGTTGACCTCGTCATTGATGCGGGAAGCCTCGCGCATAAGGGACTGCTCCTCGGCGTCCTTGCAGGCGCGGCAGTCATCCACACAGTCGCTGGCGAGCACCACCTTCATGGCAGGGTGAGCTTCCATCAGCGGAATCAGGAACTTGGCGGGCCACTCCTTGGCAATGCCCAGCGGTTTTTCCGCGTCCACGGTCGCGGCAATCTGCGCCACGGGGGGCGTCGGTGTCGGTATGCCAGACGGCCTTGCACGGCGGGTTGGGAATGTTGAACAGCCTGTTCAAAAACAGCACCGGCTCACCCTCGATGGGCAGATACAGCGCCAGCAGGCGCTCATAGGGCTCCACGGCGACGCCGGTCAGGTACCAGACGCTTTTGGGGTCGCAGACAATCATCTGGGTCAGGCCCTGCGCACGCAGGGCGGCGCGGACACGTTCAATACGCTCGGTTTTCATGAAAAATATGCCTTCTTTCGATTATTCGGCCTCGGCGGGCTTCATCGCGCTGCGGCGGTACTGCTGGGGGCTCTGGCCCACCATCGCGGCAAACCGGGTCGAGAAGTTGCTCTCATCCCCGAAGCCGACCTGATGGGCAATCTCGCTGACGGAAAAATCGGTCAGCACCAGCAGCTCCTTGGCGCGTGTGATGCGGGTGGACAGTAAAAAGTTGTAGGGGGTTGTGCCCATATACTGGCGGAACAGCCGCAAAAACCAGCTCTTGCTCACCGGCGTCTGGGCCAGCAGCCCATCCAGAGACAGCGGCTCGGCGTAGTGCTGGCGGATGTACTCGGCGGCCTGCTCAATCAGGGTGCGGTTGGAACGGCTCTCGTCCCCGGCCAGCAGCTGGCGGGCCATCAGGGCCAGCATACGGTGCAGCGTCAGGCCGCGCTCAATTTGGGCGGCGGTGGTGCTCTGCTCCCAATCGTTGGTCAGGGCCTCAAACAGCGGCTGCATTTCCAGGCGGCTCACCGCCACCGGGCACAGCCGCCCCTGCGGCAGCAGAACCTCGGCCAGATTGGCCACGCCCATGCCGTCCAGATGCACCCAGTAGTGGTGCCAGTGGCTTTGGCCGGGGGCGGTGCAGTAGCTCTGCGGGGCGCGGCAGTTCAGCAGCAGGGCGCTGCCTGCGGGCAGCTCAATGCGCTGGTCATTCTGCTCAATCAGGCCCGAGCCGGACAGGGTGTAGAACAGGATATAGCTCTCCTTATCGGTGCGGGCCGTGGCAAAATGGGCGCGGCCGTAAAACTGCCCGGCCTCGGTGCAGTAAAACGGCTGCGCCAGCACCGCGGTGCCCGGCGTGGCCCGCAGCCAGACACTGCGTTCCTCTACGTCCATATTATAGCTAAGCATCGGCTCACTCCCTTTCCCTATACTAATGATAAAAAGGGAAGGAAGATTTGTCAATAAAGTTCGCAAAAAAGAAAGCGCCCTTCCCGGGGAGGGGCGTTCCGGTCATGGCTTTTCCTTCAAGAAGGCGGTCAGTACCTCGGCGGCGGCGCGGTGGGCGGTGGTGCCGGGGTGGCTGCGTGCGCCGTAGGTACCGGCAGTTGTGGCGGGCAGAGAGAGCAGCCAGACGCGGCTCTGGCCCGGGCTTACGGCAAAGCGCGCATACCGCGCGCCGTTCAGCTCCACGCTGACCCACGGCTCATACAGGGCGTAGTCACAGGCAAAGTCCACCCACAGCTCGGCGCCGTCAAACAGCAACTCTATGCCGGAGGCGGTCCAGTAGAGGGTCAGCGGGTCGCGCCCAGCGTGGCGGCCCAGCGCCCGCACGGCGGGCAGGGCAGATAATGCGGCTTTTTGCATACACAACAGCTCCTGCGTTTTTTGTGCATAGTGTACATCTGTACGACAAAAATTGCAACAGGATGCCGAACAAATCTCCCACTTACACAAAGCGTGCAAGTCAAAATTGTGGGATGTGCTAATTGTGAGATGTACAGCCCAAAATTTGGAGAAACGCTGCTGTACGCCCTCCCCACCTTGACATTCCGGGCAAATTGCCCTATACTGGTAGCACAAGTTAAACCCGGGTTTAAGATGAAGGGGCGGGAGGAAAACCAATGGCCTATACAGTGGGTGAAATGGCAAAGCGGCTGGGCGTACCGGCCTCCACGCTGCGCTATTATGATAAAGAAGGGCTGCTGCCGTTTGTGGGGCGCTCGTCCGGCGGCATCCGTATGTTTGAAGAAAAGGACTATGAGTGGCTGCGCATTATTGAGTGCCTGAAAAAGACCGGTATGTCGCTGAAAGACATCCGTGAATACATCGAGCTGGCTATGCAGGGCGATGAGACCATCGACCGTAGGCTGGAGATGTTCCGTAAGCAGCGCACTGTGCTGCAGGCCCGCATGGCGGAGCTGCAGCAGACGATGGACACGCTGGAGTACAAATGCTGGTTCTATGAGACCGCCAAAGAGCGCGGCACCACCGAGGGCATCGGCGACTTGCCGCCCGAGGCCCTGCCGGAAAACATCCGCGCCGTGCGTGCCCGCCTGCACTGCGGTGACAAGAAGCCGGAGTAAATACTGGCTGAATATTGCTTATGAGCGCCAGCCCCTGTGACGGGGGCTGGCGCTTTTGATGTACAGAGGAACCCGCCGGAAATCCTTACGGCGCAACGTTTTATAGGCTGCACGTAGGGCGGGGTGACCCCACCCCGCCGGAAGCCTGCGGACAACTGCCGTTCCCGGTATATTTGTAGGGGGCGGCGTCCCCGACGCCCCGCGGGTGGCTGCCCGGTGACGGCAGCTTGCCGGTAACCACCCTTCACCGCCTGCGGGCGGAGCGCCCCTGAGAGGGGAGCCTTTGGGGGGACAGCATTTACACTTCCTCAAACATTGTGCAAAAACGTAAATACTGTATAAAATAAACATTTTTATTGTAAACCAGCATAAAAAACTGTGATTTAAATGCAGGCGGGCACGGCAACCTGTTTTACAATATGCTACACTGTTTGTAATTGTATGAGTTTATCTATGCCCCGGTGGGGGACAACGGCGCCGGCGTCTACACCTCCGCCGCCGATGCCGCCAAGGCCTTTGTAGCAAGCTGTAAAGCAGGGGAGTAAGCCCCCTGTGTGAACCCCTCCGCCCCGGCGAAGGGGTTTTTCTATTGTGCCGTTTATTACAACACACCGGCAAAAATTCTTGGCGAACCCCCATATCTGGTGCCGCGAGGCGGCGGGGTACGCAACGCGGCAGGAAAATTCTGCCCCAACGTGCCTTTTTGGTGTTAGAGACAGCACAATTCCCCCAAAATTGTTGGCACCGCCCACCCCTGACCGGCACCGGGCTTGAAAAATACAGGGGTGCCCGGTGCGTAAAGCTGGCGGCCTGGGCCATGCGTGCGCCCCGCTGGGAACGCCGCAGCCTGCTGGTGCCTGGCGGCGCGGTCGGGCAGATGGTTAAAGGAGCTGAACCGCAACCCGGACGAGGTGCGTCTGCTGATACACCGCAAGGATATGCTGCCGGTTTACGCGGTCGGCGATATGGAGGCCCTGCTGGGCATCCGGCTGGAGGATTTGCAGGGGGACGTGGCGACGCTGCTGCCCCAACTGGCAGACCCCGCCGCGGGCCGCGCCCTCTGGAAAAGCTATGCGGCGTGGGACGGCGCACAGGAGCTGACCGATGAGCTGCATATGAAAAACGGCGAGTGGGTCTATGTGGATGTCCGCCGCGGCGAAAGCGATACGGTGGATGTGGCCACCCTGCACCAGCAGATTGAAAAATTCGAAAAGAGCCTGCAGAAGGCCGAGGAGGCCAGCCAGTCCAAGACGACCTTCCTCTCGCGTATGTCGCACGAAATCCGCACTCCGATGAATGGCATCATTGGTATGCTGACGCTGGCCGAGGGCAAGCTGACGCCGGACAGCCCCGCCATGCAGTACCTGCACAAGGCGGACGAGCTGAGCGACCATCTGCTCTCGCTGATTAACGATATTCTGGATATGTCCCGCATCGAGGCCGGCAAGGTCGAACTGGAGGAAAAACCCTTCAGTCTGCGCGCCTTGGGCCAGAAGCTGTATGATATGTTCGCCAAGAACCTCGGCGCACGTGCCCATCACGCTGCACACCATGACCGTCTCCGCACTACTGACGGCGGCGCTGGGGCTCTGCGCGGTGCTGCTGCCCGCGGGGGAGATGGCCTCCGTGCACGAGCTGCGCGAGAATCTGACCGAGGACGTCGAAACCCTGCGCTACGGCGAGAAAAACCTGCCGGAGGGTGACCTCTATCAGGCGTCCGCCCTGCAAAGCGCCGAGGGTGAGCTGCTGACGGTGGAAACCCAGCAGGCAAAGGCGTTCTATCTGCGCGGCTTTGTGGGCAGCGTCTACCGGGACGGCTGCTGGGAGCCCCTGCCGGATTCCGCCCTGGGCGGGGACAATGCCGGTATGCTGCAATGGCTGGCGGCGCAGGGCTTTGACCCGCTGACCCAGAGCGCCCTCTACTGGCAGCTGGACGGCGATGCGCCGGAGGCCAACACGATGCACATTCGGGTGCAGGACGCCAGCCTTGGCTGGAACACCGCCGCGCTGGATGAGAAAATCGCCGCGTGCTTCATGGATGTGGAGCCGGGCGAGTACACCCGCGTGTGCAGGCTGATTGAGCGCACCATCTACGGCGGAGATGCTCCCGATCTGCGCGAGGAGCGCGCCATGCAGAGCTTTCTGTTCAAGCTGGCCGCCAGCGCTCGCGAGGAGCCGCTGCACACGCGGCTGCGGCTGCGCTATACCTGCCTCTGAGCGATTGGAGTTATAAGCAAAGCACCGTGATTTGCCATTCTGGATAATCACGGTGCTTCTTTACTGTTTGTATAAAACTGAAATTCTTAAACTTTACTTTAAATTTCACTCTTGCAAAAAGAGAGATAATGTGCTACAATCTCATAGCATACCGTTTTAGTGGGAAATATTCCCGCGCCTGCTGCTATAAAAGGAGAGAGCTACCCCTATGTCTGAACGCCTTGCAGGCATCCTTCTGGATTCCTTTGGTAAAATATTGCTGCCCGGTCTGACGGTGACGATACCGCTGACCGCCATTTCCTTCACGCTGGCATTGGTAATTGCCGTGGCGGTGGCATTGGTGCAGTTTGCCCATGTGCCGGTGCTGCAGCGCATTGCCCGGTTTTACATATGGGTCATCCGCGGCACGCCGGTGCTGGTACAGCTGTTTGTTGTGTTCTACGGCCTGCCCGGTGTGGGCATCCTGATTGAGCCGTTCCCCGCCGCCGTTCTGGTCTTTTCCATCAACGAGGGTGCCTACTGCGCGGAGACCATCCGCGCCGCGCTGGAATCGGTGCCCAAGGGCCAGATGGAGGCCGGGCAGTGTGTCGGCATGAGCTACTTGCAGATTATCCGCCGCATCATCCTGCCGCAGGCGCTGCGCACGGCGTTCCCCACGCTGGCCAGCACCCTGATTGCCATGGTCAAGGATACGTCTCTGGCCGCCAACATTACCGTGACGGAAATGTTTATGACCACCCAGCGCATTGTGGCGCGTACCTATGAGCCGCTGGCGCTGTACATTGAGGTTGGCCTGGTCTATCTGCTGTTCTGCACGGTGCTGACCCGCCTGCAGGCCGTGGGCGAGCGCTACCTGAACAGCAAGGGCGCACAAAGGAGTTAAGCTATGCTGCAAATCAGAAACTTGCGCAAGTCCTTCGGGAATTTGCAGGTGCTCAAGGGCGTTGATCTGGATGTGAACAAGGGCGACGTGGTGGCCATTCTTGGCTCTAGCGGAAGCGGAAAAACCACAATGCTGCGTTGTCTCAACTTTCTGGAAAAGGCGGACGCAGGCACGATGCTGTTTGACAACCAGAAGGTTGAGCTGAACCGTGTCACCCATGCCGAGGCAAATGCGCTGCGCCGCCGCACCGGCTTTGTCTTTCAGAGCTACAACCTGTTTGCCAACAAAACGGCGCTGCAGAACGTGACCGAGGGGCTGATTGTGGCCCGCAAAATGCCGCGCCATCAGGCCGAGGAGATTGCCCATGCCATGCTGTGCAAGGTGGGCATGGATGACCGCGCCGACTACTACCCCAGCCAGCTTTCCGGCGGGCAGCAGCAGCGTGTGGCCATTGCCCGCGCCATGGCCGTTGACCCGGAAATTATCTATTTTGACGAGCCGACCTCCGCGCTGGATCCCGAGCTGACCGGCGAGGTGCTGGCCGTTATGCGCAGCCTGGCCGAGGAAGGCCGCACCATGCTGGTGGTGACCCACGAGATGGATTTTGCCCGCCATGCGGCCAACCGCGTGGTTTTTATGGAGCAGGGGGTTATTGTGGAGCAGAACACCGCCGAGGCGTTCTTCAATGACCCGCAGCACCCCCGCACAAAGGAATTTTTACAGACCTACAAGCAAAGGAGCCTATTGTAATGAAGAAGCTGACCCTGACCGCCCTGACCCTGACCGCCGCGCTGGCCTTGACTGCTTGCGGCAGCACCGCCGCCAGCACCCCCGCTGCGGACAGCACCGCAGTTGATGCTGCCACCAGCGAGGCTGCCGGTGGTGACCTGCTGAGCGAGATTCAGTCCAAGGGCACCATCACGATTGCCATGGAAGGCACCTGGGCCCCCTGGACCTACCACGATGAGAATGACAATCTGGTCGGCTATGACGTGGAGGTTGGCACCAAGATTGCCGAGAAGCTGGGCGTGGAGCCGCAGTTCATCGAGGGCGAGTGGGATGGCCTGCTGGCCGGTCTGGATGCGGGCCGCTATGACATTATGGTCAACGGCGTGGACATCACCCCCGAGCGCAGCGAGAAATACGATTTCTCCATCCCCTACGCTTACAACCGCACCGCTGTTATCACCACCAAGGACAATGACAGCATCAACACGATGGAGGATCTGAACGGCAAGACTACCGCAAACACTATCTCCAGCACCTATGCCGAGCTGGCCGAGCAGTACGGCGCGACCGTGACCGGCGTGGACGATCTGAACCAGACCTTTGAGCTGCTGCTCAGCGGCCGCATTGACGCCACCTTGAACGCCGAGGTGACCTTCTATGATTACACGAAGGAGCACCCCGACGCGAACGTCAAGATTGCCGTGCTGACCGATGACGCCAATCAGGTGGCCATCCCGCTGCGCAAGGGCGAGGAGACCGCCACCCTGCGCGCTGCGATTGACCAGGCCATTGAGGAACTGCGCGCTGATGGCACCCTCCAGGAGCTGAGTGAAAAATATTTTGGCACGAACATCTCCACCAACGAGTAAACCGCCAGAAATAAACAGCATATTGTTTAAAAAAAGATTCTCCCGCGTGGAGAATCTTTTTCTTTTGGAAGGAAATTTCACATATTTATTGCATTTCACCCACGAAAATATTATAATATAACTAAATGAGTAGCTGCAGGGTATAGGACAGGAGCAGAAAATGATAAAGAGTTTCTACGAAGAACCCATTTTCAGCGGTGATTTCAAGCGTGAGGATTTGCAGGAGATTGATACCCTGATTCAAAAGCTGTTGCGGTTGAACAACGGCGTCGGCGTGGTGGGTGGCTTCTATGCGCCGGGGTTGCCCGTCTGCATCATCAGTGAGCTGGCCCTGCAATCGCTGGGCTATAACAGCGATGAGGTGTTTGGCACCGGGTACACGATGCAGTTTGCCGACCGCTTTGCGAAGGACAGCCCGCTGCGCGAGGTGGAGAGCTTCCGCCATTTCCGCAGCAAGCAAACCCAGAGCCTGCGCACCCTGCGCGGCCACACGCGGTGGTTCCAGCTCTGCAAGGAGGACAAAACCCTCCGCAACGGCCATACCATCTGGATTATGACCCTCTGCGACTGCAACGAGCTGCACAAGCGGGAGCAGTGGCTGATTGAGGCGCGTGACAGCGCCGAGGCTGCGAACAAGGCCAAGACAGACTTCCTCTCCCCGCATGAGCCATGACATCCGCACCCCGCTGAACGGAATTCTGGGTATGGCCCAGATTGCGCAGGACCAAGCCGATGACCCCGAGATGGTCCGCAGTACGCTGACCAAGCTGACCGCCGCGGGCCTGCAGCTGGAAACGCTGATTAACGATGTGTTGGATATGAGCCGGCTGGAAAGCGGCCGCGTGATGATTCTGCACGAGCCGTTCAACCTGTATGAGCTGCTGGCCCGCAACGGGGACGCCCTGTACACCCAGAGCAACCGTATGCAGCTGACCCGCAACGTGAAGTTCAACAACGTGCACAACCACGTCTACGGCAGCCCGTTGCACGTCCAGCGCGTGATTGCCAATATTTCCAGCAACGCGGTCAAGTATAACCGCGTGGGCGGCACCATCAACTATACGCTGGATGAGCTGCCGCAGGACGCGACCCACGCCGTCTACCGCTTCACGATTCAGGATACCGGCATCGGTATGAGCGAGGAGTTCCAGCGGCACATCTATGAACCGTTTGCGCAGGAGAGCGAAAACGCCCGCACCGAGTTTAAGGGCACGGGCCTGGGTATGGCCATCACCAAGAGCTGGTAGACCTGATGGGCGGCACCGTCACGGTGCACAGCAAATTGGGCGAGGGCACGACCTTTGTGGTGGAGCTGCCCTTTGAGCTGGATCTGAGCGCGCCCGAAAAGCAGGAGACCGGCAAGGAACTGCCCAGCCTAAAGGGAATGCGCCTGCTGCTGGCTGAGGACAACGCCCTGAATGCCGAGGTGGCCAGCTATATGCTGGAAAAGGCTGGGGCCGCGGTGACGCTGGCAGGAAACGGCAAACAGGCTGTGGAGCAGTTTGAGGCCGGCGGCCGTAACGGTGCCCCGGCGTTTGATGCGATTCTGATGGATGTGATGATGCCGGTAATGGACGGCATTGCCGCGACAAGGGCCATCCGCGCAAGCAGCCACCCGCAGGCAAAGACCATCCCCATCATTGCGCAGACCGCCAACGCCTTTGCCGAGGACGTCAAGCGTGCGCTGGACGCCGGTATGAACAACCACGTCTCCAAACCCTTGAACGAAGGCCAGCTCGTCCGCGTGCTGACGCAGTATAAAAAATAAGATAGGGAGGGGGCTTTGTGCTGCCGACTATTAGTACCCCAAACACATAAACAAAATCCCCCTGCTGCAAAACAAATGAACAGCACCCCATTTGTTAGACAGTATGATATACTATCTAACAAGTGGGGTGTTTTTGCTATGCCAAAAAGGAGTACCAAACAAACGAAACGATATACGCCGGAGTTCAAGAAAATGGTTGTAGAAACCATGAGAAAAGAACATCTGAGTATCTATGCAGCAATGCAAGAATTTGGAATTAACGACCATAAAATTATAGAGCGCTGGGAACGCATTTATTTGGAAGAAGGGCCGGAAGGCTTGTCGGTTGAGCGACGGGGCCGCAGCAGCACTGGTCGGTCAAAGAAGCTGCCAAAAGAGGTAGAAGAAGATCTGTTGGCCGAAGTGCAGCGACTGCGCGCGGAGAATGACTACCTAAAAATTTGCAAGCCTTGGTTTTGGAAGACGAGCGACGCCAGCACAAAAAACGCTGGTAGTTCAGAAGCTAAGGCAAAAACACGCACTCAGTATTCTGCTCTCAATCGCTCAACTGCCCCGTGCCACTTTCTACTATCATTTGAAGCAGATGCAGAAAGAAGACAAATATGCATCTGTTAAGGAAGAAATCACAACGATTTACCACGAAAACAGAGGCCGGTACGGCTATCGCCGGATCACGGCAGAACTTCGCAAGCGCAATTTCCTCCTGAACCACAAGACTGTCCAGCGGCTTATGAAAGAGTTGGGCTTAGTTTGCCGTGTCAGGATGAAGAAGTACCGCTCTTATAAGGGAGAAGTGGGCAAAATAGCGCCAAATCTGTTAAACCGGGACTTCCGCGCCGAAAAGCCGAACCAGAAGTGGGTCACCGATGTGACAGAGTTCAGTTTGTTTGGAGAGAAGCTCTATCTCTCTCCCATCCTTGATCTGTGCAGCAGCGATCTGGTCAGTTACACCATATCGGATCGTCCTGCACTCAGCATGGTAACCACCATGCTGGACGAGGCGTTTGCAAAGATCCCGGCCGAAACAAACCTGATTCTCCATTCTGACCAGGGCTGGCAGTACCAACACAAACAATACCAACAGATGCTCCGGGAGAAAGGTGTTCGCCAGAGCATGAGCCGCAAGGGAAACTGTCTGGACAATGCTGTGATAGAAAATTTCTTCGGGCTGCTCAAAAGTGAGCTGCTGTATTTGCAGGAGTTCCGCTCCATGGAACACTTCAAGCTGGAACTCGTTGAATATCTGGATTACTACAACAACCGCAGGATCAAGGCAAAGCTAAAGGGCTTGCCGCCTGCAATTCACAGACAGCAAGCCCTTTCGGCTGCTTGAACAATTTTTACTTCAGAATATTGTCTAACTTTTTGGGGTCACTTCACAAAACCTTGCAGCAGGGGGAAAACTTTTTATTCGGCCTTATAAAGCTGGCCGTCCCGCATGGTTACGCCATCACCCTCGTTGAGGTTGGCGGCGCGCAGGGCTTCATCGGGGTAGGGGAGCACCCGCCGGGTGCCGTCCGCGCCCAGAAAGCGTCACATCACACAGGATGGGCTGGTCGGGGGCGGGCTCCTCACAGCCGTACATCTGCTCGTCAATGCGCAGAATTTTTATAGCGCGGTATCGTTTGGGGCATCGTCACCCTCCACCGCCTCCACTTCCTTGATCAGCATCTCATTGCCCTGCACAAGGTGGGTGTGCGGGCTCTGGCAGTGCGGACACGTGCGCCCATACTGCACGGTGGGGTACTGCTGGCCGCAGTCCTCGCACAGGGTCACGGCGGGGATAATGCTCCACCGTCAGCACGGCATCGGGCAGAATCTCTGACTTTGCAGCGGCCCACTTCCAGCAGTCCTGCAGATAGCTTTCCACCACGCCGGAAACTTCGCCTAATTGCAGTGTCACCCGCCGGATGCGGGCTACCTTGTTTTGCTTTGCCACATCCTCCACCGTGCGAATGATGTGGAACACAATGCCAAGTTCGTGCATTTACTTATCCTTTTTCCCAAAGCGGATCTTCACTTCGCGCTTTTACCATGTAAGGCAGAATGGCCTTGAACTTATCTTCCGACCGCACCATGGTGCTGCACTCGGGCAGGTCGCGGTGCAGATGGATGGCGTCAAACTCACACTTGGTGGTGCAGACGCCGCAGCCAATGCACTTGTTGGGGTCTACTACGCTGGCACCACAGCCAAGGCAGCGGGCTGTTTCGGTTTTTACCTGCGCTTCGGTCAGGGGTCAGGTGGGCATCCCGGAAAGAACGGTGCGCGTCGATGGCATCATCCATTCCGGCTGCCTGGCGGGGTGCGCGGTCATAATCGCCAAGGGCCAGATTGGTTTTATCCAGCTCATAAAAACACGGCGGTTGCGGCCAATCGTCATGCTGGTGTTGGGCTGCACAAAGCGATGGATGGAGATTGCGCCCTGCTTGCCTGCGGCAATCGCGTCAATAGCAAAGCGCGGGCCGGTGTAGACATCGCCGCCCACAAAGACATCGGGCTGGGCAGTCTGGTAAGTCAGTGGGTCAGCCACAGCGCCACTTGCCGCGGCCCAGCTGCACGGCCTCGCCGTTCAGCAGGCCGCCCCATTCTGGATGCACTGGCCAATGCTGAGCACACATTGTCACAGGACAGGGTGATGGTACGCTTTCATCATAGGTGGGCAAAGCGGCCCTCGGCATCGTACAGGCCGGTGCATCTTTTCAGCACCACGCCGCACACATGGCCGTCCTTTGTCAAAAATTCCTTGGGGCCGTACCCGCAGCGGATGGCAGTGCCCTCCTCCTCGGCCTCGGCAATCTCTTCGGGCGAGGCGGGCATCTTTTCCCGCGGCTCTAAGCAGACCATCGTTACATCGCTGAGCCGCAGCGCATCGAGACGCGGGCGGCGTCAATGGCCACGTTGCCGCCGCCGATGACAACGGTCTTGCCGGTCATCTTGTGGCTTTCGTCACCCGCCCACAGTGCGCAGCAGCGCAACGGCGGTCTGGATGCCCGCAGCGTCCTCGCCGGGAACCCCTGCTGTGCGGCCGCCCTGGCAGCCGATGGCGAGATAGAACGCCTTGTACCCCTGGGCGCGCAGCTGGGCAAGGGTAACGTCCTTGCCAACTTCCATACCGCAGCGGATGGTAACACCCAGCTCCCGCAGGATGTCAATTTCCGCGTCAATCACATCTTTCTCGAGCTTGAAGCTGGGGATGCCGTAGCGCAGCATACCGCCAGGGTGTTCGTTTTTCTCAAATACAGTCGGGCGGTAGCCCTGCAGCGCAAGGAAGTACGCGCAGGAAAGCCCGCCGGGCCGCCGCCGATGATTGCAATTTTTTGCGGCCACGGCCCCCTGCAAAGAGGGCTGCACCACCGGCGGAACATAGCGGTGCTCGGCGTTCAGATCCTGCTGGGCAATGAACTTCTTAACGGCGTCAATGGCAACGGCCTGGTCCACGGTGCCGCGGGTGCAGGCGTCCTCACAGCGGCGGTTGCAGATGCGGCCGCAGACGGCGGGGAAGGGGTTCTCCTTTTTAATCAGCGCCAGCGCGTCGCGGTAGCGGCCCTGCGCGGCCATTTTCAGGTAGCCCTGCACTGCAATGTGGGCGGGGCAGGCGGTTTTGCAGGGGGCGGTGCCGGTATCATAGCAGTTGATGCGGTTTTTATCGCGGTAGTCCACCGCCCATTTTTCAGGGGCCCCACTTTACAGTGTCGGGCAGTTCCTGCTGGGGTACTGCACCGGGCCGTTTTTGGTGCACAGCTTCTGGCCCAGCTTAACGGCACCGGCGGGGCAGAACTCCACGCAGCGGCCACAGGCAACGCAGTTTTGCGGTTCCACTTTGGCAACGTAGCCGAGCGGCTCATGTTGGGGGTGTTGAACAGCTGGCTGGTGCGCAGGGCGTTGCAGACGTTCACATTGCAGTTGCAGATGGCAAAAATCTTGTTCTCGCCGTCGATGTTGGTGATCTGGTGCACAAAGCCGTTGTCCTCGGCTTTCTTCAGAATCTCCATCACTTCGTCATAGGTTACGTAATGGCCCTTGTTCGTTTCCACCAGATAGTCGGCCATATCGCCGACGCCGATGCACCAATCGTCGGGGTCGTCGCCGCAGCCCTCGCCCATGGCGGCGCGGGACATACGGCAGGAGCACGGCCCGGCGGCATACTTACCCTCGTACTTTTTCAGCCAGTGGGAGATGTGCTCGATATCCAGCGACTGGTTTTCGGTCTCGATGGCTTTTTCGACCGGGATCACGTGCATGCCAATGCCTGCGCCGCCTGGGGGCACCATGGCGGTGATGTGTTCCAGCGGCAAAAAGGTCATACGCTCAAAGAAGGCGGTCACTTCGGGGTGGTCGGCAATCTGCTGTTTGTTCATGTTAAAGAACTCGGCGCTGCCGGGCACAAACATGGGCAGAATGTACTGCTTTTCGCGGCGGGGGTTCTCCCAGTTGTATTCCAGCAGACCCACAACCGACATCTGCTGCAGCAGGGGCTCCAACTCCTCGGCGGGCTTGCCGGTGACCTTGACCAGCTCGGGCAGGGTCATGGGCTTGCGCACCTTCATTTTCAGGGCAACATCGGCCATCTCGTCGGTCACGATGGAGGCAAGGCCCCAGTATTCGGGGTCATCCTTGGTCAGCGGGCGCTTTTTGGCGGGAATGCGGTCGGTGATCATCTGGCCCAGCTTGGCAATGTTCTCGCGGAACGGCTCATCCCTCGGAATAGAAAAGGGGAGCTTGCTCTCGTCCAGCGGGAATGCGGTGGTTTTGCTCATAGTTTGCTCCTTTTTATAGGGAATGCCTCTTTATATATTGCGTACAGGGTAGGGCTTACGCCTGCCATGCCTTGACCTGCTCCTTCAGCCATTGAGCCCACTCGTCGATGCCCTCGCCGGTTTTGGCGCAGATGGGGATGACCCTTTGCGTTTGGGGTTGCGCATGGCCACATACTCCCGGCATTTGTCCATATCGAAATCAAAATACGGCAGCACGTCAATTTTGTTGATAAGCACCACATCGCAGACCTGGAACATCAGCGGGTACTTCAGCGGCTTGTCATGCCCCTCCGGCACCGAGAGAATCATGGCGTTTTTCACAGCACCGGTGTCAAACTCGGCCGGGCAGACAAGGTTGCCGACGTTTTCCAGCACAACCAAATCCACATCGCCGGTGCCCAGACCTTCCAGACCCTGCCGGGTCATCTCGGCGTCAAGGTGGCACATACCGCCGGTGTGCAGTTGAATGGCCTTGGCACCGGTTTCGGCGATGGCCTTGGCGTCCACGTCAGAGTCGATGTCCGCCTCCATCACGCCGATGCGCAGCTTGTCCTTGAGGGCGGCAATCGTTTTACGCAGCGTGGTGGTCTTACCGGAGCCCGGCGCACTCATCAGGTTCAGCAGGAAAATCTTCTTCTCCTTCAGGTCGGCCCGCAACGCGGCGGCCTGCTCATCGTTGGAGGCAAAGATGCTCTGCTTGACCTCCAGAATTTTTACGTTCTCCATTCCATACTCCTTATCCATACTCATACAGTCTCTTATAACATTTTAACATTGTGTCAAAAACTTTACAATCGACGAATATACCAAAAGAATCCAGGCGGAACGGTCAGGTTGACGAATTTTCTTCTGGTTTCATTTTTATAAAGTGCTCCACAATCAGCCGCTGCGCGTCCGGTGTGTAGTCCAGTACCGAGTACGGCATACCGCTGGCGGTCACGCGGTCCACACTGCGCAGACCCGCGTCCACGCCTGCCGGGGTGGGCACATAGTAGAAGCCCTTTTTGGGGAAGCGCTCCATCGAAATCAGCCGTTCATGGTAGAGCCATTCCTCAATGGCCTTTATCGTGGGTGCCTTCACGTTGGGGGTGCTGGCGGCCTCGACCAGCGCGGCCTTCAGCTCTGCGCCGGAATAGCTGTCCTGATAGTTGAACTCCTTCGCGTCCTCCGCCGTCAGGTAGAAGTCCACCTTCGGGGCCTTGCCGCTCTTGGTCGGCTTTTCGGCGGGGGCGGCGGGCTGCTCCTGCGCAGAGGGCAGACTCAGCGCAACACCGGGGTGTTCGGCGCAGTAGGCGGAAATGGCGGCAAAGAACGGCGCAGCGTACTTTTCGTACTTTGCGTTCGCCCATGCCGTAGATGCTGAGCATATCCTGCTGCGTCTGGGGCGCACGCAGGCACATATCGGCCAGGGACTTGTCGCCAAAGATGATGTAGGGCGGCAGTCCCTCGCGCTGGGCAATGTCGAACCGCAGCTGGCGCAGCTGGGCAAACAGCTCCAGCCCGGCGCCGGTCAGGGCGTCCATCATGCTGCTGCGCTTTGGCTTCGGTGCGGGGGTATGCTCGGGCTCGTGGCGGGGCGGCAGCTTGACCAGCACCTGTGCCCCCTGCTGCAGCGGTGTGATGTCCCCAAGGTGCAGCACGGCGTACTGGTCCTTGGTCTGCAACAAATATCCATCGTTCAGCAGCTGGGCAAGCAGCCGGTCCAGCGTCTCCCGCGGGGTGCCCTTCAGCTTGCCGTAGCTCTTCATACGATCAGCGCCGAGTTCCCGAAGGCGCGCCCGGTTGGCACCCTGCAGCGTGCCAAGCACCACCGCCTTGCCGTACCGCCCGCGCAGCTCGGCCACACAGTTGATTATCCATTTGGCCTCGGCGGTCAGATCAGCCTCCTCATAGTCGCCGCTGCAGTTTCCGCAGCTGCCGCAGGGGGCGGTGGGGTGCTCGCCAAAATAAGTAAGGATGGTGTTCCGCAGGCAGTCGGTGGTCTGGCAGTACCGCTCCATCGTCTGCAGCCGCTGCAAATCGCGCTGGTGCAAAAGCTCGGCATCCTCCGGCTCACACTCGGCAAAGTCCTTGCGGTCAAGCAGAAATTTGTTGATGACCACATCCTGCGCGGAGTAGAGCAGCACGCACTGGGACGGCAGTCCGTCACGCCCGGCGCGGCCCGCCTCCTGATAGTAGTTCTCCATACTCTGGGGCATATTGTAGTGCAGCACAAACCGCACGTTGGACTTGTCAATGCCCATGCCAAAGGCGTTTGTGGCCACAATGACCGGCGCGGCATCGTAGATGAAATCGTTCTGGTTCTTGCGGCGCGTCTCGGCAGGCAGACCCGCGTGGTAACTGGTCACAGCAAAGCCGTACTGCGCCAACAGCTGCTGCAGCTTGTCCACGTTTTTGCGCGTTGCACAGTAGATTATGCCGCTTTCGCCGGGGTGCTCACGCAGATACTGGATGACGTAGTCATCCTTGTGGCGGGTGTGCTCCACCGCAAAAAACAGGTTGGGGCGGTCAAAGCCGGTTGCCAGCAGCTTGGGGTTTTGCAGGCGCAGTGTGCAGCGGATGTCCTCCTGCACCTCCCGCGTGGCGGTGGCCGTGAAGGCCGACAGGATGGGTCGCCGGGGCAGACCGGCCACGAAATCCAAAATTTTTACATAGCTGGGGCGGAAATCCTGCCCCCACTGGCTGATACAGTGCGCCTCATCGACCGTGACCATCGATATTTCCGCACCGGCGGCAAAATCGCGGAACACCGCGGTTTCAAGGCGCTCTGGCGCCACGTAGATGATTTTATAGCTGCCCTCGGCGGCGCGCTGCAGCGCAAGGGCAATCTGGCGATCGGTCAGAGTGGAGTTGATGAACGCCGCGGGCACGCCCGCCGTGCTCAGCGCCTTGACCTGGTCCTGCATCAGGGAAATCAGCGGCGAGACCACCAGTGTGACCCCCGGCAACAGCAGGGCGGGTATCTGGTAGCAGAGCGATTTGCCCGCGCCGGTGGGCATAACGGCCAGCACGTCCTGCCCGGCCAGAAGGGCGTCCACAATGTCGGCCTGTCCGGGGCGGAACGAGTCATAGCCAAAATAGCGTTTGAGTGCCTCCAAAGGCGTCATAGGTGCAGTCTCCTTTGCTTTCATAGGGCGGTCTGCGGGGCGGCGGGCAGCTGCGGGCGGATGAACTTCAAAAAGCTCTTTACCGCGGGCGCGGCGTCGCGGCAGTGGGCCAGCCCGATTTCAATGATTTCGGGCGGCTCAATCGGAAGGTGCCGCACAGCGGTGTCCTGTGGGCTGCTGTTGATGGCGTTCGTCACGGTATAGCCCAGCCCCGCGCCCACCATCGCATAGGTGACCTGAATGTCCGCGGTGGTAAACCGGGTGTCGGGCCCGGCACCGCGGTGGGGCATATCAGCGTGGGGGTCGTGCTTTCATGGTTTTTGTTTGCCCGCTTTGGCCTGAACGCTGTGGCCGCCGCCACCGACATCGGCTGGCTGCTGGCCAATATTTTCTGGGCCGCGTGGCGGCGGGCACCGACAGCGCGGCGGTAAACCTCCCTCTGCGAGAGAGGGGACCAGAGAGTGCGCAACACTTCTTTGACAGGCAAACACCCTCGGCACCGCAGGGGGCCGGGGGTGTTCCACGGCAATAATAAATCTTAAGGCAATACCGCACAATTCTAAGTGCCGATGCAGCGAGCGAGAAGTGCAAGCTGCTAAGCAAAAAGCGCAGATAATACTGGTATGTATTATCGAGCATTTTTGCAACGCAGATTGTGCTTCGCAGCCGCGGCAGCGGCGCTTAAGCCGTCAGGCGCGAATTGTGCGGTGTTGCCTCAACTCAATCCAGACGGAAAACCTGCTCCAGCTTAGGCTGGGCACCGGTAACGGGGTCCATCTCCAGCTCCAGAATGTCCTTCATATATTCGTTCCAGCGGTCCACCACCGGGCTTTCGGCCTGCACCTTCTCGGCGTAGGCTACGCCCTTTTCGCACTCATAATAGCCGAAAAGCTCGTCATTGCAGTAGAAAATGCTGTAGTTGCAGATGCCTGCCGCCTTGAGCACCTCCACCATCTCGGGCCAGATTTCCGCGTGGCGGCGCTGATATTCGGCCTTGCAGCCGGGCTTGATGCGGCCCTTCCATGCCATATGCTCCATTGTACAAAACCTCACTTTGTAATCTGTTACTGTTAGTATAGGTCCTGCCGCGCCGGGCTTGCCATACGCAGAATGGTACTTTTTATTGGTAAAATTTCACTGGTGTTGTACAATAAAAGTTGACATAGGAAACTCAAAGAGCCAATATATAGAAAAGGAGAAACAGGAGGCAAGAAAAGATGGCGCGGAATCAACGGAAATACAACACGGAATATATTATAGGACCCGCAGACATCACCACAACCATGAATATTTACGCCGAGGCCGCCAAAGAGAAAAAGCAGGAGGCAATCGCAAACTGGAATGGAAAAAATCATGTAAAAAATTGTTAGCACATCTCGCCAGACGAATTCCGAAAAAGCTGTTGACTTTTCTCTACATTTCGCATATACTGATGGCAGTAATTGTGCTATGGATACTTTCGAGACCCACAGCCAGCGGGAGGTTCCCTATTTGTAGGGATCTCTTTTTTGTTATTCTATAAAGCAGAAATAGTAACTCCTGGCAGAATGATTCGTTTTCTGTAGTTATTGCAGTTCGATGCCTCTTTACAAATGATACATTTCTGAAATAGTATATTTTAGCTGCGTAAGCATTATCATTGCAGACATTTTGGCGATTCTTCGCATAAAAAGCACCCGGTTTGCCATTGTGGTTCGTATTTTAAAAGCAGAAAGATCACGACGTATAGTCATTATATAGCAATCTTGCATTTAGAAGGTGAATATGTATGGCACAAAAATCCATATTCTCACTCGAAATCGCATTTTAAATCTTGTCATTTCCCATCACCTTGTATCATCCAGCATACTAAAACCACCCCCACCTATTTGAAAGAAAGCGGATATTATGAAGATCAAGCAATTTGTTAAGCAGGAGATTGTTCTCTGCGTTGCTGCGGTTCTGGCGGTGCTCTCGATGTTTTTTGTACCGCCAGATGCGGCTTATATCGGCTACATTGACCTGCGCACCCTTGCCATTCTGTTCTCGCTTATGACCGTTATGGCAGGGCTGCGGCGGCAGGGCGTTTTTGACCGGCTGGGCCGCACGCTGCTGGCACAGACCGGCAGCACCCTGCAGCTGGTACTGGTACTGGTCGGGCTGTGCTTTTTCGGGAGCATGGTCATCACCAATGACGTTTCCCTGCTGACCTTTGTGCCCTTCACCTTCGTGGTGCTCAGCGGCCTTGCGCCGGACGCCCGCCGGGCGCTTACGGTTCCTGTGGTATGTATGCAAACCATCGCCGCGAACCTTGGCAGTATGCTCACGCCCATCGGTAACCCGCAGAATCTTTACCTGTACGGCAAGAGTGGAATGAACATAGCTGCGTTCATCTCGCTCATGCTTCCCTACACGGTGGTTTCGCTGCTGCTTTTGGTTCTCTGGGCGGGCGCGCTCTGCCGCGGGCAGGCGTCCGCCTGCAGCTGTGCGCATCTGCAGCAGCCGGACGCCGCCGCAGACCGCAAAATCGTCCTTCTGGACGCGGCACTGTTTGTAGTCTGCCTGCTGGCGGTCATCCGGGTACTCCCCTACGGCGTTGCCTTTGCCGCTGTGCTGCTCTGCACCCTTTTTGCAGACCGTTCCACGCTCCGATGTGTGGATTACTCCCTGCTGCTGACTTTTGTGGCCTTTTTCATCTTCATTGGCAATCTGGGGCGCGTCCAGGCCTTTTCAGATTGGTTGCAGGCCATCCTCACCGGGCCGGGGAGGTTCCGGTGGCTGTTCTGGCCTCACAGGTCACGAGCAACGTTCCCGCCGCGCTGCTGCTGTCCGGGTTCACAGATAAAACCAGCGCCCTCATCATCGGCACGAACCTCGGCGGCCTGGGCACGTTGATTGCGTCCATGGCCAGCCTGATTTCCTACCGCCAGATTGCACGTGAGCTGCCGGAGGAAAAAGGCCGCTATTTCAAGCTGTTCACCCTGTCCAACCTGGTTTTTTTCTCGCCATTCTGCTGGTTGAATGGTGGGGTCTGCAGTAGCTTGGATAGTCCAATGCAAACAAATTACAGCATTTCACCTACTTTTCCATGGTAAATATGTAAAATTTCATCCGTCCGCGTAAAAAAATCTTTAATCTTCGGCCAAAGTATGATATAATGTGATAATATTATGAGAAAAAAGGAGTTTCTAATATGTCGCAGGAACAGCATTCCTCTCTCCCCCTTACGGAGGATACAAATAAACGCGATTACGTCTACGTCCGTTATGAGGATGACAACGATGACGAGATGGACATCTATGATATTATCAGCCTCTGCCTGAAGGGCCTTTCTATTCTCAAGCGCTATATTGCACTTCTGTTGGTTTTTCTGGTTGTCGGCTGTATTGCGGGCTTCTGCAAACACAAATTGGCAAAAGAAGAATATTCCTCCTCCGCACTGCTTTTTGTCGATTTGAATCATGATGAGGTATCTATCGGTGACAATGTCGATGTATCGCCTCGCATCAATATGCTTGTCAACTCGCTTTCCCAGATTATGTTGAGCGATGCTGTAATTGCCCCAGTTGCCGAGCAGTATGCAGACGAGAGCGAAACCGTCGCTGACAAAATGAAGTCCCTGCAGGAAAGCCTGAGCGTTGATGCTCCGGGCGGTTCTCAGACGGTTCGCGTCACGGTAACGGATGAGGATTCTCTGGTGGCGCAGGAAATTTGTAATGACATTGTCGATGCAGGCATCAGCGCACTGAACGCTTCCAC
>VOFK01002084.1_pt1 | contig 47368 bp, 99 predicted proteins | sample 5384121 | NCBI WGS metagenome assembly VOFK01 (sample SAMN12384730, study PRJNA508395) | human gut metagenome | isolation source: healthy gut J | host: Homo sapiens | reverse complement strand
TTATTACGTATTATTGTATTTTTCATGGCTTTAAACTGTAGGGCTTTCTCCGCAGCACTCGTTTTTCTTATATTGCCCTCCCTGCTCTGCCAGCCAAAGATGAAAAAGCACTCAGCAAATCTGGAAAATTCTGTTGTATAAATAAATGGGAATTTTGCACACACCAAGCTCCTGTAGATCAAATAAAAGGAGATATGTGTGATGAAAAATTAAAAAGTTCTGATGATGAGCGGAATGCTTGCAGCAGGGATCTGTCTGTTTGCGGCCTGTGGTACAGCAAATGATGACGGAACGAACAATGGTGTAAACGATACCTTCCAATACACAGGTTACTACACAGGAAAACATTCCGGGAACGGACAATACGACTGGAAATGGTACAACAGACAAATAATACGGATGCCGGAAATTCCAAAAACGATGGCAATGTCGGAAAAGATATCGGGGATATGGGAAAAGATGTCGTGGATGGTGTGAAAGATGCCGGTGATGCTGTGGCAGATGGCGTGGATGATGCAATTGACGCGGTAGATCCGGATGCAGACACAAACAATGGCGGTAAGACCAATACCGGACGTTAGACAGGATTACCTATGAAAAAAAGAAACTTACGTTAAAATGACCCAGCCGTTTCGGGATGACCCGAAACGTGCGCGGGCGTTACATAGAGCAAATAAAATATTGACGGTTGTGATTTTTGTGGCATATCCATGCCTGCTTCTGTGGCTGCTGTGGCAGAAGGATATGCGGCTGGCTATAAAAGCCATCTGTGTGCCGCTGGACGGATTTATTATTGTGACGGTTGTGCGGGCCTGGATCAACCGGAAACGGCCGTATGAAATATTTGAACTGCCATCTGTGATTCCAAAAAGATACGAAAGGACATTCCTGGCCGAGCCGGCATGTGTTTTCCGCGGCAGTGATTGCGTTTACGTTCTGGTTTGTGTGCCCGGCTGCGGGGATTGTATTTTTGCTTATGACAGTTGCCATTGCATGGATCCGGGTAGTTTCCGGAGTGCACTTTATCAGTGATGTAGTGGCGGGATTTCTTTTGCTGCGTTTTTTTCTTTGTTTTTTAGTGTGGTTTTCACCGGCTATGCCGAAAAAATTACTGGCTTTCTTTCCGGAACTGGCGCGGTGTCATGCTGTATTTTTGTTTGAACACCCGATTAAAATAGGAAAGATTTTCAAAACCGGATTCTGCCGCAATATCCAGAATGGAGGAGTCGGAAGTTGTCAGCAGACGCGAGGCGATTGTCAGGCGGTAGTCCCGCAGATAGTCCACGAAAGATGTTCCCATAGTTTCTTTTGAAATACCGCATAAAATGAGATTCGGAAAAATCAACGGTTGCCGCGATGTCGGCAATCGTTATTTTTTGCATGTAATTATTTTCAATGTATTTTAAAACAATTTTCATTTTATCAAGCGTTTTTTTTGCGGTTACTGCCTGTCGTTAAGTTCCGGCAGCGGTTGTCTAAAAATAAAAAAAAAAAACTGGTACAACTGACTTTTGATGTACAGTTCATAGCCCTGTGGTTTGGTCTTGCTGATTTCGTCACAGGCATCAATTGGCATGATGACATCTGTGTAATAAGGATAGACAGGGGTGAAGATGGTTGGAACCGTGACTTTTCCGCTCATAAGAGGAAGAAGAAAATCGGTGGCAGTCACATCGTTCTGCCGTGGAATCAGCATACTCGGATTAAAGATGATATTTTCATATTCCATGAAGGCATCTTCCAGCTGGTCAATGGAGTGGAGCTGTCCCGGAAGAATAAGAACCAGAGTTGGACCTTTTACTTTGTATTCCCGCGAAATCTACCGTAATGCGTCCCATCCCTTTTTTTGATGTAGATCAGTTCCAGTTCATCGTGCCAGTGCAGCGGTACACGCGGAAAATCCAGTGGGATCGAGCATAGATATGTATTATAAGGGAAGATGATATCCCCATGTGTGATGGTTTCGTGATAATTTTATTTCAAGTATATTCATATCTTTATTTTAGCAGAATTGTCCTATGACTGTAAAGGACAAAAAACGACAGAAAACGCATGAAACAGGCGAAAAACACAGGATATGCAGGCACTGTGGAAATGTACTAAGACAGGTGGCACGAAATTGGTGGAATTTAACAGCTGGGCGTTATTTGAATATGAAAAATGATAGAATAGTATCAGTTTTTGCTTGAATACGACAAGAAATCAGCAGGAAAAAATCATATACTGAGTACATCAAAACAACACGAAATCTTGTGGGAGGGAAAATACATGACTTTAGCAAAAGCAGTATCCATGAAGTATAACAAGACCATTGAGAAGTGTTCCAATGAAGAAATTTATTATGCACTTCTTGACATGACAAAGCAGATGGCAGAGGACAAGGTCAGCAATGAGGGAAAAAAAAGCTGTACTACATCTCTGCAGAGTTTTTGATCGGAAAGCTTTTGTCCAACAACCTGATCAACCTTGGCATTTATGACAGTGTAAAATCCGAACTTGAAGCATCCGGAAAGAATATCGGTGAGATTGAGGAGATCGAACTTGAGCCTTCACTGGAAATGGCGGACTTGGACGTCTTGCAGCATGCTTCCTTGGATTCTATTGCAAGGCTTGGTTTAAACGGCGACGGCGTGGGTCTCAATTACCATTACGGTCTGTTCAAACAGGTATTTGATCATAATCTGCAGAAAGAGACTCCAAACCCATGGATCACACCGGACAGCTGGCTGACAAAGACCGATATCACCTATCCGGTACAGTTCGGCGGATTTACCGTACAGTCCAGATTATATAACATTGATGTTGTTGGATACAACAACCGTACGACAAAAAGCTTCGTCTGTTCGATATTGAAACGGTGGATGAGAGCATTGTCGGAGATACCATTGATTTTTTAACAAAGATGACATTGCAAAGAATCTGACCTTATTTCTGTATCCAGACGATTCCGATGATAAGGGACGTCTTCTGCGTGTATATCAGCAGTATTTCATGGTAAATGCCGCCGCAAGACTGATTCTTGATGAGGCAGTTGAGAAGGGATCAAACCTGCATGATCTGGCAGATTATGCGACCGTTCAGATCAACGATACCCATCCGTCCATGGTTATCCCGGAGCTGATCCGTCTGTTACAGGAGCGTGGAATTCTTATGGATGAGGCTGTATCTATTGTATCTAAGGTTTGTGCATACACCAACCACACAATCCTTGCAGAAGCACTGAAAAAATGGCCGATCGGATTTCCTTGAGAAAGCAGTTCCTCAGCTGATGCCGATCATCCGCGAATTGGACAACCGTGTACGTGCAAAGGTTTCCGATGAAAGCCCTATATTATCAAAGACGGTCTGGTACACATGGCACATATGGATATCCACTACGGATACAGTGTTAACGGTGTTGCATATCTGCACACAGAGATCTTAAAGAACAGTGAGTTAAATAACTTCTACAAGCTCTATCCGGAGAAGTTTAACAATAAGACAAACGGAATCACATTCCGCCGCTGGCTCATGTCCTGCAACCCGGAACTTTCCGCAATGATTACTGACCTGATCGGCGATGGCTGGAAGAAGGATGCCAATGAGCTGGAGAAACTTGGCAATTTCGTAAACGATGATGCCGTTCTCGACCGTCTCCTTGCAGTAAAGGCCGGAAAGAAGGCAGATCTGAAAAGAATTACCTGAAGATGAAACAGGGATTTGATATTGATGAAAATTCCATCTATGATATTCAGGTAAAGAGTTACATGAGTATAAGAGACAGCAGATGAACGCACTCTATGTGCTCCACAAATATTTTGAGATCAAAGCAGGCAAGAAGCCGGCAACTCCGATCACGGTATTCTTCGGAGCAAAGGCAGCTCCGGCGTATGTGATCGCAAAGGATATCATTCACCTGATTCTCTGCTTACAGCAGATCATCAACAATGATCCGGAAGTCAGCCCATACTTAAAGGTTTTGATGGTAGAAAATTACAATGTCACGCTGGCTGAAAAGCTGATTCCGGCATGTGATATTTCCGAGCAGATTTCCCTGGCTTCCAAGGAAGCATCCGGAACCGGTAACATGAAGTTCATGCTGAACGGTGCACTGACTCTTGGAACTATGGACGGAGCAAATGTTGAGATCGCAGAGCTGGTTGGAAATGAGAATATCTTTTTACTTTCGGTGAGGATTCCCCAGACTGTTATCGACCGCTATGCAAGAGGCGATTACAACTCCAGAAGCTACTATGAGAAAGATTCGGAGTTAAAGAGAGCCGTTGACTTTATTGTAAGTGACACTGTAAAGTCTGTAGGATGCAGTGAGAACTTAGAGCGTCTGTACAATGAGTTGTTAAACAAAGACTGGTTTATGACATTCCCGGATTTCGAGGAATATATTGCAACCAGAGAGAAAGCTTATACAGCTTATACCGATCGCAAGGCATGGGCAAAGAAAGCACTGATCAACATCAGCAAGGCAGGTTTCTTCTCATCTGACAGAACGATTGAGCAGTACAACAAAGAAATCTGGAAATTATCATAAAAAATATATTTTAACTCCTCCTTTAGTGGGAACCGTATGTTTCGGTTCCCACTTTTTATTGTGCCGGGCACACGGGAACGGGCACGGTGCTTTTTAAAAATTTTACTGGAAGAATGGGGGTGAATTGGATATAATAAATATTATGAGGTTACAGGGGAGAAAAATGGATATAATGTGCGAAGGAGGAACGCTATGAAATGGAAAGGGCGAAGACTGCTTGCCATGGCACTTACCGGTATCTTGCTTGCAGGATGCGGGGCAGCCGGACGGGTCGATGATTATGCAACGAATGAGGGAAGTACACAGGAGGCTTCCACCAAAACAACGGAACTGAAAGCGGAGGGATTTCAAAGGACAAGATCAAGGTAGGGGTTTTGCACTTATCGGATCCGGCAGAAGGCAGCGGTTACACTTATACACATGAACTGGGAATCCAGGGAATGCAGAAGAATCTCGGATTATCAGATGAACAGATTGACAGAAAAATAAATGTTGATGATTCCGATAAAGAGGCAACCGAAAAAGCGATTCAGGAGTGTGTGGATGATGGATGCAATATTATTTTTACCACCAGCTGGGGATATATGGATGCTACGGAGGAGATGGCGGAAAAATATCCGGATATATATTTTTGCACATGGAACAGGATACAAAAAGCAACGGAAAAAATTTTACGAACTATTTCGGACGCATCTATCAGGCGAGATATTTAAGCGGAATCGTAGCGGGAATGAATACCAAAACCAATAAGCTGGGATATGTGGCAGCGATGGATTCCTCAATTCCGAAGTGACAGGAGGTATTGATGCCTTTGCACTTGGGGTGTATTCCGTGAAACCGGAAGCAAAAAATCTATGTAAAAAGTCACGAACAGCTGGTTTGACCCGGATGCGGAGAAAGCAGCAGCACAAACCCTGTTAAATATGGACTGTGATGTGGTCACGCAGCACTGTGATACAGAATATCCACAGACAATGGCACAGGAAAAAGGGGTGTACAGTATCGGATATAATTCGGATATGAGCAAAAAATGCTCCGGATGCCTGTCTGTGCAGCGTGATCTGGAACTGGGGTGCTTATTATACAGCAGCGGTGCAGAGCGTGATTGACGGTACCTGGGATGGAAGCAATTATTATGGCGGTATGAATGAAAATCTGGTAGGGATTACGTCACTTTCTGATTTTTGCACAGATGGAACACAGGAGGCTGTGGATACTGCAAAAAGAAGATATTTTATCCGGGAAAAACGGTGTGTTTGACGGTGTGATTGAAACAAATACCGGGGGAAACGGTTGGTGAAGAAGGCAAAACGCTGGATGATGCCACAATTACAGGTGGAATCAACTGGTATTTTAAAAACCGTTGAAGTGGTAGAATAGGGGGGCATATGAGTATACGAAAGAAAATTCTTTGCAATCAGCATAGGGCCGGTGCTTGTATTAGGGGTAATTACCCTGCTTTTTATGCTTACGATGGTTAAAAAGCTCCCCTGATGGATGAGGTACAGGATGCATTAAAAGGTACCGCGGCAGCCACCCTTGCCGCCTATGACCAGAATACCGGGGATTATCTGGAAAGTACCAATGGGGATATCTGGAAAGGAAGCTATAATATATCAAAGTCGGAGAGCCTTGTGGACGGATCAAAGAGAATACCGGTATGGATGTAACCTTTTTTTATGGAAACAAAAAGGATTATGACATCTGCACTGGATAAAAAGGAAACCGTATCCTTGGTTCAGAAGCCGGAGAGCGTGTGGTGAATCAGGTGATCAAAGGGAAAAAAAGCCGTTTTTTCAGTACAAATGTTTCACTGGATGGGACGAGAAATTATGGATATTTTATTCCAGTGTATCCAGAGAATGGAACGACAGATCAGGTTATCGGTATGGTGTTTGTCGGAACCAATAAGGCACGAAAAGATGCAATTGTCAATAAAAATCCTTGGAAGTATTATGATGGCATTGCTTGTAGTGATGCTTTTGTGCATTGTTACGGCGATGCGCATGGCAGCCTCTATCAGTAAAAATATCAAAAACAGTGTTGCTGTTGTAGGAAAACTTGCAGATGGTGATTTAAATGTGTGGGTAGATGAAAAACTTCTGAAACGAAAGGATGTGATTGGTGATCTGTCTCACGCGGAACCATGACATTAAGGGATGCCATGAAGTCCGTAAGCCGGGCTATTTCAGAAAATGCAAAGCAGCTGCTTTCAACGTCACAGATTCTGGGTACGGCAGCAGACAACACCAATGGAACAATGTCACAGGTACAGCAGGCGGTCAGCCTTGTAGTGGATAATTCCAGTGAGCAGGCGAAAAAATTCGAGAAATACTTCGGATCATATGAAAATTATGGGGGGGAGAATATCACGGAAACTACAGCAGAGGTACAAAATCTGGATCAAAATGCCACATTTATGCATTCTTCCAGCGAAAATGCTTCCGCAACGCTGGAAAAAACTCTGTGGGATCAATGAACAGGTGGAGCAGATGCTGGCACAGGTTCAGCAGCAGACCGACCGGACAAACGATTCTGTACAGAAGATCCAGCAGGCCACAACCATCATTTCTTCTATTGCAGAGGAAACCAATCTGCTGAGCCTGAATGCCTCCATTGAAGCTGCCCGGGCGGGAGAAAGCGGCCGCGGATTCGCTGTGGTGGCAGGTCAGATTAAAAAACTTGCAGAGCAATCGGATCAGTCAAGTCAGGAAATTGAGCAGATAGCGTCAACGCTGATCAGGGATTCTTCCCTTGCTGTGGAAAGTATGCAGAGTATGCAGCAGATTATTACCAGCCAGAGTGAGAGCATGGCAGAAACGCAGAATATTGTAAAAGAAGTGCTGGGCGAAATTAACAGTTCCATGCAGAGCATCAAACAGATCAAAGCAAGTACCAGACGTCTGGAAGATTCCAGAAATGAAGTCGTTCAGGCAGTTGGGGAATTGTCCGGAATTGCGGAAGAAAATGTGGAAAGCACGAAAAAAACCTACGATGGAACACAGGAAGTTGTGGGAACGTTCCAGCAGGTATATGTAAGTGCCGAGCAGTTGCGTGAGATTTCTGATAAACTGGTAAAAGGAATCGGGTATTTTCATATTTAAAAAAACACAGAGTGTCGGAAAATTCCGGCACTCTTTTTTATGTCATGAATCTGGTATAAAATCCTGTGATTCTGATATTCATAAATTTGTGAATCCGTTACAATAGGGTAAAAGGCTTGAAAATTGAAAGGTTGGAGGTTTCACATGAATTTTGGATATTTTGATGATGAGAAAAGAGAGTATGTGATCACAAGCCCGGACACACCGGCACCGTGGGCCAATTATCTTGGTTCCCCGGAATATGGTGCGATCATTGCAAACAACGCAGGAGGATACAGTTTTGCCAGATCTGGTGCAAACGGAAGCATCCTGCGTTATATTTTTAACCAGTTTGATCAGCCGGGACGCTATATTTATCTGCGGGATAATGTGAGCAAAGACTACTGGTCTGCATCCTGGCAGCCGGTCGGAAAAAGATTTAAAAACTTATAAGAGTGAGTGTCATCATGGAACTGCATATACAAAGATGCTTGCAGATTACAGTGGAATCCATTCTGAAGTATGTTATTATGTGCCGTTGAATCAGACATATGAGGGTCTGGCATCTGAAAGTGACCAATGCGTCAGCGTGTGAAAGAAACCTGACCATCACCGGTTATGCGGAATTTACCAACAACAATAATTATGAACAGGATCAGGTAAATCTGCAGTATTCCCAGTTCATCACGAGTACGGTATTTGAGACAAACCGTATCCGGCATATTATTCACGGTAATCTGGACTGGGTGAAAGAAGGAGAGGAAGTGGATAACAAGCTTTTTGCAATCTCCCGCCGTTTTCTTTGCACTGACCGGTGCACCGGTGGACAGTTACTGTGGAGATAAAGAATCGTTTCTTGGACGCTATCACGGATATCATAATCCGGTGGGGGTGGAAAACGGAAAATTATCCGGGGAAATGTGCTACAACGAAAACGGGTGCGGAGCACTGGCAGCTCAGATGCTTCTGAAACCGGGAGAAACAAAGAGAAATTGCATTTCTTGTCGGAATGAAAGAACATGAGGAAGCAGAAGCAATTTGTAACCGCTATGCAGATGTGGCAGCACAGTGTGGGACGGAACTGAAAGAACTGACGGGCTACTGGCATGAAAAACTGGAACATTTTCAGGTACATACACCAAGCAGGGAATTTGATACCATGATCAATACCTGGAATGCATACAACTGTTTTATGACCTTCATCTGGTCACGGGCAGCTTCTTTTACCTACTGTGGACTACGCAATGGATATGGATATCGCGATACAGTTCAGGATATTCAGGGAGTGATTCATCTTGCACCGGAGATGGCGGTGGAAAAAATCCGATTCATGCTTTCTGCACAGGTGGATAACGGCGGTGGACTTCCGCTTGTAAAATTCACACATAATCCGGGACATGAAGATACTCCGGACGATGCTTCTTATGTGCAGGAGACAGGACACCCGGCTTATCGTGCAGATGATGCGCTATGGCTGTTCCCGACAGTATACAAATACATTTCCGAGACGGGAAATCTGGAATTCATTGATGAAGTGATTCCGTTTGCAAACAAAGATGAAGCTACTGTATACGAGCATTGAAGAGAGACACTTGCGTTTTCTGTGAATCATCTGGGAAACCGCACGGACTTCCGGCAGGACTTTATGCGGACTGGAATGACTGTCTGCGTCTGGGCAAAAATGGAGAGTCCTCGTTTGTTGCACTGCAGTTTTATTATGCAATGACGATTTTAAAAACAGTTTGCCGCATACAAAGAAGATCAGGCATATATGGATTATCTGGAAGAAGAACAGAAAAAACTTGGAACATTAATTAACAATCTCTGCTGGAATGAGGACCGTTTTATCCGTGGATTTACAGAAGCAGGCGAAGTGATCGGAAAGCGCACGGATCCGGAGGCAAATATGTGGCTGAACCCGCAGAGCTGGGCTGTGATCAGCGGGCTGGCAACAGAGCGGCAGGCAGAACTTTCCATGGAAAATGTAAGAAAGCGGTTAAACACAGAGTATGGAGCGATTCTGATGGACCCACCGTATCATGCGCACGCCTTTGACGGAGCACTGGCTGTCATCTATAATCCGGGTGCAAAAAAAAGAAAATGCAGGTATTTTCTCACAGTCGCAGGGATGGATTATCCTGGCGGAGGCATTGCGGGGACATGGAGATCAGGCATTTACTTATTTTATGGAAAATGCACCGGCTGCACAGAACGATCGTGCTGAGATCCGGAAACTGGAGCCATACTGTTATGGACAGTTTACGGAAGGAAAAAGACAGCCCGCATTTTGGTCGTTCCCATGTGCACTGGCTCACCGGAACTGCTTCCACTGTAATGGTAGGATGTGTGGAAGGAATCCTTGGCATGCGTCCGGACTTTGGAGGACTTCGTATTGCACCATCCATTCCGGCGGACTGGGATCAGTTTACCATTGAGAAGGATTTCCGGGGAAAACATCTTCATATTGTGGTAGAAAATCCAGAGCATGTACAGAGTGGATGCAAAGCGTTGTACGTGAATGAGGAAAAGATGGAAGACAACTACATTCCGGTAGAAAAAATGACCGATCAGACGAAGGTACGCCTTGTGATGACATAGAAGGGAGAAGTTATGAAAAACGATATGCAGTTTACAGGAAAAAACGGAGAATTTCAAATCCGTCATATGGTTGAAAAAACACAGCTCAATTTTCCGGTGGCAAATGAAGAGGGAATCAAAAGCAGCGTGACGCAGACCTTCGGCGGCGATTGTAAGCTGGATCAGAACCATTTTCTGTTGGGAAACCGGTGAGCATCGAAAATCTGCACAATAACAGAAGTACCCGCAATGTCTGGTGTACAATCAACCGGAAGGAACATGTGTCACTGACCGGAGTTTCGGCGCAGGCAGAATATGCACGTTTCCTTGGAAAAGAGGAGGAAGTGACATTCGATGCCGGATTTATGTGGCAGGAGACGAAGCGGGAATTAAAAAAAGAACAGAAAATCGAGGCAGCCGTGCGGATCTTTGCTCCGCTTGGAGTACCGGCAGAACTGATGCAGGTGCGCGTTACCAATAAATCGGATATGGATATGTGTGTGCGCGTGACTTCTGCTATCCCAATTACGGCAGAAGCGCGGATAATCTGCGCGATCACCGCCATGTAACTTCCCTGCTTCACCGGATCCGTACTACCGGACGCGGCGTGATCTGTAAACCGGTATTGTCATTTGATGAACGCGGACATCAGAAAAATCATATGATTTATTTTGAGATGGGCAGTCAGGGAGATGGAACAAAAAACCGGAATCATTCTTCCCAACGGTGGAATCGTTTATCGGAGAAACCGGAACATTTCTGGCACCGGATGCGCTTAAAAATAAAGGAAAAGGCTGTCCGGCCGGTTGTACCGTGGATGGAAAAGAAGCAATGGGGGCGATGGCATTTCCGGAGATTACCCTTGCAGCAGGAGCACATGTCGATTATATTCTGCTTGGTGGCATGACAGAGGATCCAAAGCTGGCAGAACAGGCAGCAGAAATGTTTTGCACGACCAAACAGGCAGATGCTGCCTTTGAACAGGCAAAAAATTACTGGAATGGGCTGGTCAATATTTCCTTTGAAACCGGAAACCCCAAAGAAGACAGTTATCTGAAATGGATCTGTTTCCAGCCGGTTCTTCGCAGAATCTACGGATGTTCGTTTTTGCCGTACCATGATTATGGCAGAGGCGGCAGGGGCTGGCGTGATCTGTGGCAGGATTGTCTCTCCCTTCTGATTCTCGACCCGAAGGAAGTTCGCTCCATGATTTTAAACAGCTTTGCGGGTGTCCGTTTTGACGGGACCAATGCGACAATTATCGGGGATAAGCCGGGAGAATTTGTTGCAGACCGCAACAATATTACAAGAGTCTGGATGGATCATGCGTACTGGCCGTTTGTTACCACAAAATTGTATCTGAACCAGACGGGAGATCTGGATATTCTGGATCAGAAAGTGGCGTATTTTACACCCGCAGGCAAAGCGTGGAACTGCCGGGGACGCAGAGTGGGACACCGGCATATGGGATGCACCAGAAAGATGTAAATGGCAATATTTACGAGGGCACGGTTTTAGAACATCTGCTTTTGCAGAATCTGTGCGCTTTCTACGAGGCGGGAGAACATGGAATGATGCGTCTTCGCGGTGCTGACTGGAATGATGCACTGGATATGGCAGCGGAAAAAGGAGAAAGCGTGGCTTTTTACCTGTGCGTATATCGGAAATCTCCGTGATTTGGCAGCTACCCTTTGAAAAATACGAAGCGGCAAGCGGAAAGAAAGAGATTACACTGGCAAAAAGAGATGGAAATTCTGATCAGACAGGACCGCACATCGTATGATTCGGCAGAAAAACGGAATGTTGTTTTAAACAATTATGTGAGTCAGTGTGTGCATAATATTTCTGGAGAACAGATTTCTGTGGATATCAGTACTCTGGTGCAGAATCTGCGGGGAGCGTGCTGACTGGTATACCGGATTGATCCGTACGCAGGAATGGGTAACGGATGAAAACGGAAATGGCTGGTTTAACGGATATTATGATAATCACGGCAGACCGGTGGAAGGCAAAAGGGATAATCATGTCCGTATGATGCTGACCGGTCAGGTATTTTCTGTTATGGGAAATGTCGCAGATGATGCACAGACCGCTGCGATTATAAAAAGTGCAGACCTGTATCTGTATAAAAAAGAGGTGGGAGGCTACCGGCTGAACACGGATTTTAAGGAAGAAAAAATTTGATCTGGGACGAATGTTTTGGATTTGCTTATGGCGAAAAAAGAAAATGGTGCGGTTTTTTTCCCATATGACGGTGATGTATGCAAATGCATTGTATCAGAGAGGTTTTGTAAAGGAAGGATATAGGGCATTGTACACTCTGCTCGAACAGGCAATGAACACACCGGTGAGCCTGATGTATCCTGGAATTCCGGAATATTTTGATGCGGACGGAAAAGGAAAATATCCGTATCTGACCGGGGCAGCCAGCTGGTATATGATGACAATGGTTACACAGATTTTTGGATTCCGCGGAGAATGGGGAGATCTGGTACTAGAACCCAAAATTCTGTTGCGGCAGTTTGACGAAAGTGGCAATTATTCGGCACAGTTCCCATTCCGTGGACAGACATACGCAGTGGTTTACCAGAATCCACAAAAAAGAAAGAATATGGGGGATTACCGGATCACGGAAGTATGGCTGGATGGTCAGCGGTATGCCGGAGAAACAAATACAGGCATCTGCATTCCGTTTGCCGTACTTGAAGGAAAAGAGAAACCATACACTTCGGATTGTTCTGGGATAGCAGAATTTTACCATGTGCTTTTGTACTTGAACTGCGGTATTGTTTTGGGGTCATACCGACATAGTGCTGGAATGTCTGGATAAAATGACTCTGGGAAGAAAAAAATGATAAATAGTTTGCAATCTGAATGTAGGTAAAATCGGAAAAGCGTAGAAGATTCTGCGCTTTTTCGATTTTTTTTTCGCGGATATAATCACTGATCGACACACCGAGGTTCTGCTTAAACAACCGGGACAGATAGCTGGCAGACAAATTGGTGCAGACCGCAAGATCTTCCACGGTGATTCTTGCACTGATGTGGGCATAGATATAATCAATACACTGTGCAACCGGTTTGGATAATGCGGTATTCTTCTGCAGAAGGCGCATTTTTCCGGTGAAGTCAAGAGCCATCTCATGATGCAGATCTGATATTTCCTGAATGGTGCTGCAGGCATCCATGTGAATAATGTAGGGAAAAAATCGCTCAGACGGTAGGCCTGCTCTGTTTCCATGCCGCCGTCAATGCAATACCGTGTGACCAGTGCAACGGTAATAACAAAATGATATTTTAAGTTTGTCAGGGATTTTTTGGAAAGAATTCCCATGCCTTCGGGATTGGTAAACGCTTCTTCCTTTAAATTTTTACTGACTGCTTCGATGTTTCCGTCTTTTTACGGCTTCAAAAAAGGAATATTCCTCGGAAAGTGCACGATGATGGATTTCGTATTCGCTGTCTTCGATTTCTTTTTTTTTTTGCTCCATTGATTTTTCAGCATGGCAAGACCTCCTGTTTATATCTGTAGATTATGTCATGAATCTGATATATTTGCAAGCATTTTTGTATCAGAACCCATTGGAAAACTCTATAATAAAACCATGCTTAAGGCAGAAAAGAAAAAGGAGGAAATTTACTATGAAAAAGAAAGCAGTCAGTGCATTATTATGTGCAACCATGGTAGCAGGAATGCTTGCAGGTTGCGGAAAAGGAAGTGATTCCGGTACACCGTCAGATACATCCAAGGGGGGATGCGTCAAACGCAACAGAAAGTGCTTCATCAAATCTGAAAGATGATGGAAAGGTATTAAATATTTACTGCTGGAACGAGGAGTTCAAGAGCCGTATTACCGCACACTATCCGGATTACAAGGAAGTGGATGCAACACACGGAAAAATTGGAGATGTGGATGTTGTATGGAACATCACACCGAGTGATGACAACGCATACCAGAACAACCTGGATGCAGCACTGTTAAATCAGCAGGATGCTCCGGCAGATGACAAGATTGATATTTTTCTGGTAGAAGCGGACAACGCATTAAAGTATGTAGATACGGATTACACAGCACCGGTAAAAGATCTTGGAATTACCGATGCGGATCTTTCCAAGCAGTACCAGTACACAAAGGATATCGTAACCGATTCCAAGGGAGTGTTAAAAAGGAGTTTCATGGCAGGGATGTCCAGGTGTTCTTTTCTATAACAGAGAGGCTGCAAAGGATGTACTGGGAACCGATGATCCGGATGAAGTACAGAATTATGTATGTGACTGGGATACTTTCAATGATACTGCTGCAAAAATGCAGGCAAAAGGTTACAAGATGATTTCATCTGTAAATGATACATACCGTGTATACTCCAACAATGTCTCAAGCAAGTGGGTAGAAGACGGAAAAGTACAGGTAGATGACAATATCATGAAATGGGTGGACGATTCCAAGAAACTTGTAGATGCAAAAAGAGGCAGGAACCTTTGATATGTGGTCCGATGACTGGTCAAAGGGATTCTATCCGGACGGAAAAGTATTCTGCTACTTTGGACCGGCATGGCTTGTAAACTTCTCTATGGCAGCTGATACCGAAGGATCTATCGGTTACAACGGCGGATGGGGTGCAGCCCAGGGACCACAGGGATTCTTCTGGGGCGGTACATGGATCTGCGCAGCACAGGATACAGATAATGCAAGTCTTGTAAAAGAACATTATGTTAAAGATGACAACCGATGATGACGTCATGAAAGACATTGTTTTTAGATGATGATGATTTCGTAAACAACAATACCGTTATGAACGGACTGGCAGACGGATCGATTAAGGCAAAAGACGGAAAAGAATATAGCAGCAAGATCCTTGGAGGACAGAACCCACTGTCTATGTACTGCGCAGGTGTTGAGACACTGGATCTGAGCAACATTTCCGCATATGACCAGGGCTGCAACGAAGAGTTCCAGAAAGCAATGAAGAATTACTTTGAAGGAAAGGCAACCAAGGACGAAGCATTAGAGTTATTCTACAAAGGTGTTACCGAGAAATATCCAGAGCTTACTTACTAATTTTTGTTACACATAAGGTCTGAAGCCGGAGTCACCTCTCCCATATTATGGCTCCGGCGGGACGACCGCCAATACCGCGGAGGTAGAAATATGAATAAGAGTAAAGGAAAGGTCGTTCGTTACAACAAATGGGGCTACATTTTTTCTGATCCCGTTTATTGTTGTATACGTCGTTTTTCAGCTGATACCATTGATCAGCACAATTTATAACAGTTTTTTTCGAAAATTATATGTCCGGTCTCAACCAGGTTGGACCGACATTTGTAGGTTTAGATAATTACAGAGAGTTATTCAAAAAAGTGGAGACGTGTGGATTTATTTTAAAAATACAATGATCCTCTGGATTATGTGTTTTATTCCGCAGATCTTTTTTCACTCCTGCTGGGCGCATGGTTCTCCGATGTACGCCTGCGATTGAAAGGATCACGTTTTTTTAAGACCGTGATCTACCTGCCAAATCTGATTATGGCATCTGCATTTTCCATGTTGTTTTTTTACACTGTTTTCAGATGCAGGTCCGATTAACTCTCTTTTGATGCAGATTGGATTTATCTCAGAACCATATAAATTTTTTATCCCATACCGGAAGTGCCAGAGGCCTGATTGCACTGATGAACTGCCTGATGTGGTTCGGAAATACAACCCATTCTTCTGATGGCCGGAATGATGGGAATTGATACTTCTTTATTTGAAGCGGCAGAAGTGGATGGAGCAACTTCCACACAGGTATTTTTTTAAGATTACACTGCCTCTGCTTCGCCCGATTCTGATTTATGTAGTGATTACTTCACTGATCGGTGGATTACAGCTTTTTGACGTGCCACAGATTCTGACAAACGGAACCGGAAATCCGATGCGTTCTACCATGACACTGATCATGTATCTGAACAAGCATCTGTACAGCAAGAATTATGGTATGGCAGGAGCACTTTCCGTGGTACTGTTTATTATTACAAGTCTTTTGAGTCTGCTTGTATTTAAAGTATCCGGAAACGATAAGAGAAAGGGGGTGATTGTGATGGCAAAAAAGTAAGAAAGATGTGGAAGGCGGACTTGGTATTCATGCCAGACGTGCCATCGCATATATTGTTTTTTAATTATAATTTCATTTTTCTGCCTGTTCTGGTTTTATATCATGTTTATCAATGCGACGCGTTCTAAAGGTGAGCTGAAAGCAGGGTTTACGGCATTGCCGAGCGATCATTTGCTGACAAACTGGAACAATCTGGTACATGGAACACTGCCGATCTGGTCGGGCATGTTTAACAGTCTGATCATTGCAGCAGCAACCGCAGTTTTGTGTGTATATTTTTCTACCATGACTGCATATGCCATTCATGCATACGATTTTAAATTAAAGAAATTTATTTATCCGTTTATTCTGATGATTATGATGATTCCGACACAGGTTATGGCACTCGATTTATCAAACTGATTACAGGCATGGGACTGATGGATTCCTTTATTCCTCTGATTGTTCCGGCCATTGCATCTCCGGTTACGTTCTTTTTACATGAAACAGTACATGGAGAGTGCGCTTCCGCTTTCGCTGATAGAAGCTGCACGTATTGATGGTTCCGAGAGTTTCGTACGTTCAACAGCATCGTTCTGCCGTTGATGAAGCCGGCGATCGCCGTACAGGCAATTTTCAGTTTCGTCAGCAGCTGGAACAATTACTTTACACCGGCACTTGTGCTGCATGATGACAAGAAAAAGACACTTCCGATTCTGATCGCGCAGCTGCGTGGTGCAGACTGGCTGAAGTTTGATATGGGTCAGGTATATGTCATGATTACATTCTCGATCCTGCCGGTTATCGTTGTGTATCTGATACTTTCAAAACATATTGTACAGGGTGTTGCATTGGGAAGCGTAAAAAGGATAATAGAAAAGAAAGGGGTTTTTTACAGTGAAAAAACAAAACATTATGGAAACAGGTGGGAGCGGCAGCAATTGCCGCTGCCATGGTAATAGTATCGTACCGGCGACTACAGGCGGCAGGCGGCAGGCGAAAACGCTTGCCGTTTCTTCTCAAAAAGCAGCTGAATCAGGCATTAAAAACCGTAAAAGGGAAGAATGCGGTCATTACCGTAAAAGCAGGGAAAAACGTAAAGATTACGATTCCAAAGGGAACTTATAAAGTGACCATTCGGGTGGTCGGAAAAAAGAGCAGCCGTTGTAAAAATAATGGTACCGTCAAAGAAATTGTTGTAAACAGTAAAGGGAACGGTTGCGATCAAGAACAATGGTACCATAAAGAAAGTGACGGTACAGAATGCAAAAAGTGTTTCCTTTTCCGGAAACCATAAAAAGGCAGTGCCGGTTGTTGTAAATGCCGAAGACGTTTCGATGATTCTGGCAGCACCGGCGAAAATAACCGCAAAAAGAAAGATGTGAACATTGTGCTCAAAAAGGTGCGGAAAAAATCATCCATAACGTGTACAAAAATGTACAGGCACAGGTGGATAATCAGACAAAGAAAGCAATATCTGTAAAAATTGCGGATGGAACAACGCTGAAAGTGGAATCCGGTGAATCCTGCACCATAACTCCGAAGGGAAAGAAAGAAGACACTTCCGGAGAAGACAAGACGGATGGAAAAAGACCAGAAAACAGACGATACCTCGGACGGAAATGCTTCTTCCTCGGCAGTTCTTCTTCGGGCAATTCTTCTGGTGGAACAACAGTTGAGACACCTTCAAAAGCTGACCGAAGCGGATCTCTTAAAACAGGGCTATCAACTGAAGTGGCAGGACAACTTTGACGGAAATTTTTTAAACCGTGCAGACTGGAATGTGGAACTGCATGAAAAAAGGCTGGGTCAACAGTGAGTGGCAGGAATATGTGGATTCTGACAAAAATATTCAGGTCAAAGACGGAAAACTGCTGATCAAGCCGGTGGAAACGGTGAATGCAGACGGAACCAGAAGCTACACGTCCGGTCGTATTAATACACAGGGAAAACATGATTTTAAGTATGGATATTTTGAGTGCCGTGCAAAAGTTCCGACCGGAAAAGGTTATCTGCCGGCATTCTGGATGATGCCGACGGACGAAAATCTGTATGGACAGTGGCCAAAATGCGGTGAGATCGACATCATGGAAGTGATGGGGCAGGAAACAAATAAAGCATATGGTACCATTCATTACGGAGAACCGCATGATCAGAGTCAGGGGAACCTGTACGGTAGATGTAAAAAAATAATTTTGCAGATCAGTATCATACATATGCCTGTGACTGGGAGCCAGGAAAGATTACCTGGTATATTGATGGTGTGAAATTTCATGAAGAGTCCGACTGGTTTTCTGCAAAGAGCGGGCAGGGAGAAGTGGCTTATCCGGCACCGTTTGATCAGCCGTTTTATATGATTTTGAATCTCTGGCGGTCGGTGGCAGCTGGGTAGGGTATCCGGATGATTCGACCACCTATGCCGATCAGCAGTTTGCAGTGGATTATGTGAAAGTATATCAGAAAGACAGTTATGACGAAAATGTGGAAAAACCGGTAAAGAATGTTATTTTAAGAGAGCCGGATACAACGGGAAATTATATTAACAACGGTGATTTCTCCATAGCAGAGAATTTAAGTGATGACAAAAACTGGAAATTTCTTACCACTTTAGATGGTGATGGAAAAGCAGAAATTAAGAATCATGAGATGGTTATTTCTACAGTAAATATGGGAACCGCAGATTACAGCATTTAGCTGGTACAGCCGGATGTGCCGTTACAAAAAGGCGGAACATATAAAGTAACCTTTGATGCTTATGCGGATGAGGCGCGTACAATGATTGCAGATATTTCCGACCGGATCATAATTATACGAGGTATTGGAAGGATACAAAAAGTGGAACTTGGAACACAGAAAACGACATATACTTATGTGTTTCAGATGACAGGTTCCGATGATGCCAACGGACGTCTGGAATTTAATCTGGGAAATGCTGCTTCTACAGCAGCGTGCACCTTTCCAATGTACGCATTGAAAAGACCGGATATGAAGAAATCAAAGAAGACACCACAAAGAAAGTGCTTTGCAGACGGAAATTATGTCTACAACGGTTCCTTCCAGGAAGGGAAGAACCGTCTGGGTTACTGGGACATCACGAAACCGGAAAATGCAACCACAGAGGTAACCGGTCTGGAAGATGGACGCCGTCTGAAAGTGGTAAGCCCAAAAGGAACTGTGGTAACAGCAGGACAGCAGGGGCTTGCTCTGAGTGAGGATACAGAATATGTGCTCAGTTTTTCGGCTCAGGCAAACGAAGCAGAAACTATGACAGTACATGTTGCCGGACAGGAATTTCAGGCAAAAACTTACCAATGAAAAGAAAAAAATTACAGTTTTTTTCCTTTCATACGGCAGCGGATCTGACAGATAAGAATATTTCCTTTGATCTCGGGCTGGGGACAACCGTATATCTCGACGATGTGCGGATTGATGAGGATAGTCTGATCAAAAACGGAAGTTTTAATGCAGGCATGGCAGGTTTTGAAGTCTATTGCTATACACCATCAATGTAACGTATGTTGTTGACTCCTTAAACGAAGACAATGCGGCAGATTTCACAATTAACGATACCGGAGAAGCTGACTGGCATATCCAGTTAAAGCAGACAGGGGTAAAACTCGAACAGGGCCAATGGTAATCGACTCTCCCTGAAAATGAAATCTTCTATCGACCGTAAAAAGTGTCTTATGCGTTGCAGAGATGGGAAGCACCCATAAGGATGCAGATGGAAATGAGGACTGGACTCCATACTGCCAGGAAACCGTAGATCTGACCGACGAATATCAGACGATCACGAAAGAGTTTCAGATGAAAGAGGATACAGATCCGGAAACGATCTTTAATATTGCCATGGGTGCAGTCGGTGGAGAACAGATCACACAGCAGCACAGAATCTGTATGGATGACATTGTGCTGGAAAAAGATAAAGGCACCGGAGATCAAGCCGGAGGAAACCGGAAAGAATCTGCTGACCAATGGAGATTTTCGGATGGAACGAGTGGATGGGGCATTAATACAAATGATGGTCAGGGTGGTCAGACGGCAACAACAGTAGTTACTCATGGCGGTATTGTGTTTCAGGTGAAAAATCCGGGCGAAAAGGACTGGGATGTTCAGCTTAATCAGCATGGATTTACACTTGAAAAAAGGATGTAAATATCGTGTAAAATTCAAAGTCACTTCGACGAAAGCACGAACCATAAAACTCGGCTTAATGGATAACAATTGCAATAAGTGGTATGGCGGAGAAGATATTTTTCTGGCGGAAGCAGAGGAAAAGGAAGTTAGTTGTGAATTTCTGATGCCGGAGGACACAGATAATGATTCGAAAATGTTTATTTCCATGGGAAAAATCAGTGGTAAAAATACACAATGTTCAGACATTACGCTGACGAATTTCTCTCTTGAGAAGATCACAGAGTAGTACCAGAAAGATAGTTTAAAAAAAGAAAACAGAAAAGACACCATGACAGAATCCATTTTTACGACAGGGGCGTGTCATGGCGTTTTTTCTGCATATTGGGGGAGAAGAGGAGTAACAAAAAGGAGACATTTGAATGAGAAAGAAGAGTTGGAAACAGGTAGCGGCAATTGTCATATGTGCGGCATTATTAAGTGGATGTACGGGAGAAAACGGACAGAAAAAAAAAACCGGGCGTAAGGAAGGACAGGTTGTAAATATTTATTGCTGGAATGATGAGTTTAAGGAAATTTATGACAAATATGCATCAGATCTTGCTAAAAACACGATGTTGAAGTGAACTTTGTCATAATTTCAGTGATAATAATGCTTATCAGATCAATCTGGATGAAGCATTAAAAGAGCAGAATACATGTATTGATGATGACAAAGTGGATTTGTTTTTAATTGAGGCAGATTACGCATCAAAATATGTAAAGTCAGATAATTCCATTGATGTAAAAAAAACAGTGGGACTGACCGATGAGGATCTGAAGCAGCAATATGATTATACAAAAGAAAATTGTATCGGAAAATGGAATACAAAAGGGAGTGACTTGGCAGGCAACGCCGGGGTTGTTTGCGTATCGGGTCATTGCAAAAAGGTATTGGGTACAGACGATCCGGATCAGGTACAAAAAGCAACTGAAGGATTGGGATAAGTTTGATCCAGGTTGCACAGAAGATGAATGCCGCCGGATATAAAATGTTATCGGGATATGATGATTCCTATCGGGCATTTTCCAACAATGTCTCACATCCCTGGGTGGTCGGTAACAAGATTGTTATAGATGAAAATATCAAGAAGTGGATTCGTCAGACGAAGGAATATGCTCAAAAAAGATTATAACAATCATACCACACTGTGGAGTCCGCAGTGGACGCAGGATCAGGGACTCGGATGGGAATGTTTTTTGGCTTTTTCTATTCGACCTGGGGTATTAATTTTACTCTGATGGGAAATGCATTGGCAGACAGTAGTAAACCCGCAGAAAAAGGAAATGGAATTTACGGAGATTATGCCGTGTGTGAAGGTCCACAGGCATATTACTGGGCGGTACATGGATGTGTGCGGCGCAGGGAACCGATAATATTCCTTTTTATCAGGGATTTGATGAAGCGTCTGACGTGTGATACCAAAACCATGAAGCAGATTACATTGGATACGCAGGACTATACCAATAATAAGAAAGCAATGGATGAGATTGCAAAAAGTGACTATCAGTCGGATTTCCTTGGTGGACAAAATCATATTGCACTTTTTGCAGAGTCTGCAAAGAAAATTGATATGAGTAATATATCAGATTATGATAAGGACTGCAATGAGCAGATTCAACAGTGTCTGCATCCGTATTTTGAAGGTAAAAATTTCACTTGCGCAGGGAATGGACGATTTTTATAAAAAGATGGAGCAATTGCATCCGGAATTATCCCATTAATTTAGGCAGAAAGAGAGGAAATACCTATGAAGTGGTTGAATCAGATCAGTATTAAAGTAAAGGTTATGCTGCCAATTAGTATTTTGGGGAATTGTTATTCTTTTGGCAAGTATTTCAAGTCTTGTAAATTCGAAAAGGCTGTTGCAGGCGGGGGTTGTAATTTCGCAGGATTGTTCGAAGAGTATTGAACTATTGATGGATATGTCATCCGAGCTGGAATCCATGGGGAAAAATATGTATGGACACTGTGATGCGGAAAATTCTATTTCCAAAGAAAGCTTTTTGCAACATCCATCCATGAAAAGCTGGAATCTATGGATAGTTATTTTTAAACAGTATAAAAAACAGAAAAAAAACAGCGCGGGAAAAAAGAATATTTCGGGGCATTACAAAATCGCTTTAAAAAGTATAAAGAAGGAATGGAACAGGTCCTTACCGCAAGTTCAAAAGGCGATGCGGATGGTGCAACGGAGGCAATCAATGTGATACAGAAACCTTCAGAAGATTATCTTGCAAAGAAAATCAGCAGTCTGATTGCTATGCGGAAACAGGCAATGAATGATTCATTACAAGCACAGCAGGCAGCATATGAATTTTCAAGAAATTCTGCTATTGTATTCGTTGCAGTTTCAATGCTTATGATTTTGTTTTCTCTTTGGATTTGTCTGAAAGGGATTGTAGCACCGATGCACTATATCGGTCAGACATTGCAGAAAATGGTGGCAGATATTGAAAAAAAAATCAGGGAGATCTTTCTGTAAGATTAGAGATTTCAGGAAAAAGATGAGATTGGTAAAGTCGGAAGGAATGTAAATGCATTTATTGATACGCTTCAAAATGTTATGGGACGGATTACAGACAGTTCTTTGCGTATGAACCAGATTATCCGGGAGGTGGATGACAAGGTACGTAGTTCAAACGAAAATTCGGATGATATTTCCACTGCCATGGAAGAATTATCGGCATCCATGATTTCCGTTGCAGATATGGTTTCCGGGATTACAAAAAATATGAAAGAAGTGGAAGATCGTACGAAAGAACTTTCGGAAAAATCGGATGGTCTTTTATCCTATTCAGATACGATGGATCAGAACGCGGATAAACTCAAAAATGATGAAATTTTAAATAAAAAATACGGGAGAAATTGTCACTGATATTATCGGAAAACTGCAGACAACAATTCAGGAAAGTAAAAAGTAGAAAAAGTCAGTGAACTTACTAATGATGATATTTTAAATATTGCAGATCAGACCAATCTGCTTGCATTAAATGCATCCATTGAGGCAGCACGTGCAGGGGAAGCAGGACGTGGTTTTGCAGTAGTTGCCTCTGAAATTGGTAAATTATCGGAATCCAGCAGGGACGCAGCGGTTAATATCCAGTCCATCAATAGTACCGTGATTGGAACCGTGCAGGAATTGATAAAAAATGCTAACGCGCTGGTAACTTATATGGAACAGAATATACTTCCGGATTATGACAATTTTGTGCGCTGGGGCACAGTATAATGATGATGCAGTCTATATTAATGAAGTGGTTGAGAAGTTTCATCAGATGGCGGCAGATTTAAAACAGCGCACCGAGTCAGTAATGGAATATATTTCACAGATTCAGAGGGCGGTAGAAGAAGGCTCTGAAGGTATTAATCTTGCTGCAAAAAATACAGCCACGCTTTCCGAAGAAATTTCACACATTTCCAGCCAAATCATGCATAATAAAAAAATAGCTGATGTACTCAGTGAAGAAGCAGAACACTTTATTTAATAAAGGACACAGATGGAGAAGGTATGAAACGAAAAAAATTGCAATTATTGCAGACGGATGGCGCAGACATATTACATATGTCTGGATTCGGGGATGCAGGAATTACATCAAAGAACATGAGCTGGATATAGAAATTTCGGTATTTCACAGTTTCGGAAATTTCAGCAGGGATGAAAAAAATTCAATGCAGGAGAATACAATATCATCCATCTGCCGGATTTGTCACAGTTTGATGGTATTATTCTGGAAGTTACGAATATGCTGAATCAGAAAAAGAGGCAGCAGATCATACGGATTATTCAGGAGTCCGGGGTACCGGCAGTATCGCTGCTTGAAAAAAATTCCGGGATTGTATCATGCAGGACTGGACAATTACGCAACAATGGAACAGATGGTGGAGCATCTGATAGTGGCTCATTCCTGCAAAACATTAAACTATGTGGGGGGACCGGCAGACAGCCAGGAAAATCTTTTGCGTCGGCAGGCTTATGAAGATGTCCTGCAAAGATATGGAATTCCGCTTGAAAATGACAGAATCTGGAATGAAAGCTATGAAGTGGAGAGCGGTGTCCGTGCATTCATACATTTTCAGGAAAAACATCTGCTGCCGGATGCCTTTGTCTGCGCAAATGAGAATATTGCGGTGGGGCTCTGCCATCAGGCACAGCAGGAAGGATTTAAAATTCCGGCTGATTTTTTGTGTGACAGGATTTGATAATTTTGATAAAGCATCTTATTACAGACCGCGGATTACGACGGTGTCATACGAGAGAGAAGTCATTGCTGAGGCAGCCATGGATCTTCTGGTACAGATCTGGGGGCAGAATACAACAGCTGACTGTAAAACGGTTCCTGTACAAATGTTGTTTCAGGATAGTTGTGGCTGTAAACCAGAACAGGTAAGAAGCAGGAGTGAATATATTGAAGACCGGATTTTTCAGGAAGTGAGGGAAATTGATCTGCACAATGAGATTATGGAATTAAAGCACAATCTTATCGAGTGTGAAGATTATAAGCAGATGGCACAGTATTTTTACAAAATGTGTCTGTGGTCTGCGTTGTAAAGGCGTGCGTATCTGGATGAATCAGGATCTGGTGGAGGAATCATTGAGCGATTCCACGGGTGAGGCTTCTTATATTACAGATGGATATCCGGATACCATGCACGTGATCTGTGAAAAGGGAATGGAGCAGGAATATTCATTGTATGTGTATGTACCACTGCATTTCCGGGAGCGGGAAGTAGGGTATGTTGTTCTGGCAGACTGCGATTATATGCTTGAAAATCAGTTCTTGTTTGAAACAATGAATACGTATCTGGAATCCCTGGAATATCTGTATCGCAAACTCAGGCTTCGAAAAGCAAACGAAAAATTATCCCGGTTGTATGTGCTGGATTCTCTTACAGGGTTGTATAACCGTATGGCATACCAGGAGTTTGCAGAGCCTTTGTATGAAAAAATGCAGATTGCAAAAAAAACCGGTGACGGTTATGTTGATTGACGCGGATCATCTGAAATATATCAATGATACGTTTGGGCATGATATGGGGGAATCTGGAAATTCGAGGGATAGCAGATGGGATTCGTAAAAGTATTTCCGCCGGAAGCCGTTTCCATGCGGTACGGTGGAGATGAGTTTGTTGTACTGCTTCCGGGATGTGAAAAAGCGCAGGCTGAAAGTTTAAAGGCAGCGTTTTTAAAAAGCATTGGATGAAATATCAAAAAAAGTCTTCATGCTGAATTTGATGTGGAAGCGAGTATCGGATATGAGGTAGTTCTCTGCGGGGAAAAAAGTCTCAATGAATGTATCAATAATGCGGATGAAAAAATGTATCAGTTTAAAAAGCGCGGAAAGCACAGCGCGAATAAGTGCTGTTTCTGGGAACCGGATGTCCGGTTCCCATTTTTTCTGAAATGATTGCAAAAAGTACGGAAAATACCGTAAGATATAGGAATGAAGGAAGGAGAACGGCATGTATTATTTGATGAATAAAAATGAGAAAATTGCAAAGACGGCATTTGAAGGGGGCTGCATGGGCGGCATCTGAGCACAACATCCCCGGAGTATGGCACGGATGGTTCATTTGCCAAGTGTTGGATCAGACTTCCCTATGCAGTGGAACCGGACGAATTTACCTACGGTGGTACTTATTACCGGGAGCATGGACTCGCGGATCGGTGACAACTGGGTAAAAAATATAGCGGTGGCATGCTAAAAGTAGTTTTTCAGAAAGAGAATAGAACATGAAGAAGCGAATCATTTCCGTGCTGCTTGCAACAGTGTTTGCGCTGTCTGTGATTGATGCGGAACGAAAGATACAAAGGAACAGGATGCCTACCGGCAGTATGGAATTACCTGCATGGAGAGCGGAAAGTATGAAGATGCGGTCAAGGCATTTCAGAATGCGCTTGGAGAGTCGATCGGACATATCGGGGAGAAAGAACTGGATATCTGTTTTTTACAAGGCAAAAGCACAGGCACTGGACGGAAAGACAAAAGATGCACTTGCAACGTATAATGCCATTATCAAATATAATAAAGATGCACGCGCATACTATCTGCGTGGAGATCTTTATATGGATATGGGAGAAGAAAAAAAGGGAACAGGGCAGATTTTGAGAGTGCTGTGCAGCAAGGCAAAAAAAAAATTATGAAATCTACATTGGAATCTATGAGTCTTTAAGCCGGCACGAGAAAAGGATGAGGGACAGAAATATCTGTCTGCTGCGATGGAGATCAAAGGGGATAAACCGGAAGACGAACTGTATAAAGGAAGAATCAGTTATCTGCTCGGTGAAAACAAAGATGCCATCAGTTATCTGGAAAAAAGCAAAAGAACATAAGCAGATGCTGGCATCGTATTATCTGGGACTTGCATATGATGCCAATGGAGATTCGGACAAGGCAAAAGAAATGTATCGCGGAGTATATAAAGAGTGGAGTGGCTACATCCTATGATTTGTATGAACTTGGCATGCAGGAGATGCAGGATGGAAATTATAAGAATGCACTGTCTTATTTTAATTCCGGTCTGGAACTGGAGAAAGTGCCGAATAAGCAGAATCTCATGAAAAGTGCCATTGCGGCATATGAGTACAGTGGCGACTTTGATTCCGCGAAAAAGATGATGAAGGAATATTTAAAGGCTTATCCGGATGATGAGGAAGCAAAACACGAGAATACATTTTTGGAGACTAGATAATGGGTGAACCAATTGTTTTAGAAGATTTTAAAGAGAGAGTTATTCTGGTGGGTGTAAGTGAGCAGGATGGAGACGATGCAGAGGATTCGCTCGCTGAGCTTGCCGAACTGGTAAAGACTGCGGGGGCATCGGTTGCCGGTACGCTGATCCAGAAACGGGAGCTGATCCATCCGGGAACCTATGTGGGAACCGGAAAAGTAGCAGAGATTGCAGAACTTTTTTAGAGCACACGATGGGGCAACGGGAATTGTCTGTGATGATGAATTGTCCCCTGCGCAGTTAAAAAATCTGGAGACGATGTTAAATACCAAGGTGATGGACCGGACGCTTATCATACTGGATATTTTTTTGCAGCCCGTGCAACAACCAGTGAGGGAAAAATTCAGGTGGAACTTGCTCAGCTGAAGTACCGCCTGAGCAGATTAACCGGACTTGGCAGATCCATGTCCCGTCTGGGTGGTGGAATCGGTACCCGTGGACCGGGAGAAAAAAAAGCTTGAGATTGACCGCCGTCTGATCAATGACAGGATTGCACAGCTCAACCGGGAATTAAAAGAAGTGGTCAAACACCGCGAAATTGCCAGAGCAAAAAGAGAGCGCAATGCAGTTCCGGTTGTGGCAATTGTCGGATATACAAATGCCGGAAAATCCACCCTCCTGAATCATCTGACGGACGCAGAGGTTTTAGAGGAGGATAAACTGTTTGCAACGCTGGAATACGACGACACGGATGCTGGAGCTGGAAGGACACCAGCAGGTGCTGCTGACGGATACGGTAGGTTTTATACGGAAACTGCCGCATCATCTGATTGAGGCATTTAAAAGTACACTGGAAGAAGCCAAATATGCGGACTATATTATTCATGTAGTGGATGCTTCCAATCCGCAGCGCGACAAGCAGATGTATATCGTCTATGAGACACTTGATCATCTTGGCGTTAAAAATAAAAAAAAAAATTCTGACGCTTTTTAATAAGATCGATATCAGAACCGATGATGACCCACTGCAGGATTTTCGTGCGGATCATGTTCTTCAGATTTCCGCAACGGAAAATGCCGGACTGGATGCAAAAAAGATGTGCTGCAGGAAATGTTAAGAGAAGATAAAATTTATATTGAACGCGTGATTCCTCATGCGCAGGCAGGTGTATTGCAGCTTGTACTGAAATAAGGGGAGAACTTGTCTCAGAAGAGTATGTGCCGGAAGGAATTTCCATTCGGGCATATGTCCCTATGGAGGTATACGGAAAACTGTAATCGCTGTGTGTGAAATTTTATAATCCTTTCTTTTGGCTATGGTTTTAATGGAAATAAATGAAAAAATAAGTAAACAACAGGAAATACAAGTCGGAACAGGTAACTTTTTGGGAAATTAATGGGAATAGGAAATTGTGGAATATGGATGGATTTCCTAAAAATATAGGCATCTAATGATAATATGATTTTACAGGAGGACAGTCAGGATGTCAGATGTTGTTGAAAAACAGCCGTTAACCGAAGATTACCTGAAGAAGATGGATGCCTACTGGCGCGCAGCCAATTACCTTGGTGCCGCACAGTTATATCTGCTGGATAATCCACTTTTCGAGAGCCGCTTACCAGAGATCAGGTAAAGAAAAAGATTGTTGGTCACTGGGGAACAGTTCCGGGACAGAATTTTGTATATGTTCATTTAAACCGTGTAATCAAAAAAGTATGATCAGGATATGATTTTAATTTCAGGTCCTGGACATGGCGGAAACTTCTTTGTTGCCAATACTTATCTGGAAGGTACCTATAGCGAGGTATATCCGAATATCGGTGAGGATATGGATGGATTAAAGAAACTGTGTAAGCAGTTCTCTTTCCCGGGAGGAATCTCCAGCCATGTAGCTCCGGAAACTCCGGGTTCCATCAACGAAGGTGGTGAGCTGATATTCCCTGGCACATTCGTTTGGTGCGGTATTTGATAACCCGGATCTGATTGCTGCCTGTATCGTGGGAGACGGTGAGTCCGAGACCGGACCTCTTGCAACTTCATGGCAGTGTAATAAGTTCTTAAATCCGAGAGCGATGGAGCGGTTCTTCCAATCCTTCATATGAATGGATATAAGATCAGTAATCCAACCATTCTTGCACGTATTTCTCATGAAGAACTTGAGCATTTCTTTGACGGATGCGGATGGAAACCATATTTTGTAGAGGGCGATGATCCAATGACCATGCACCGCAAGATGGCAGAGACACTTGGATACCGTTATGGACGAAATCAAAGGCGATCCAGAAGAATGCAAGAGAAAACCACGATACCACAAGACCAAAGTGGCCAATGATTGTACTTCGTACCCAAAGGGATGGACTGGTCCAAAGGTTGTAGACGGACAGCAGATCGAGGGATCTTTCCGTGCACATCAGGTTCCGATCATGATGGACAAACCGGAGCATCTGGAAATGTTAAAAAGAGTGGTTACTCAGCTACCATCCGGAAGAATTGTTTGATGAGAATGGAAAACTGATTCCGAACTGAAAGCACTTTGCACCGACCGGAGACCGCAGAATCGGTTCTAACCCACATGCAAACGGTGGTAAGCTCTTACGTGACTTAAGACTTCCAGATTTCCGTGATTATGCACTTGATGTTCCGGCGCCGGGAAGCGTTGAGGCACAGGATATGATCGAGCTTGGAGGATTTGTAAGAGATATCTTCAAGATGAATGATGATTCTAAAAACTTCCGTATTTTCGGGCCGGACGAGACGATGTCAAACCGTCTTTGATGAAAGTCTTTGAGGAGACAAACCGTGACTGGAACAATGAAAAACTGATTCCGATGAATTCCTTGCTACAGATGGCCGTGTTATGGATTCTATGTTAAGTGAGCATATGTGCGAGGGATGGTTAGAGGGTTATCTCTTTACAGGCCGTCATGGTTTCTTTTTGCAAGCTATGAAGCATTTATCCGTGTTGTAGATTCGATGTGTGCACAGCATGCAAAGTGGTTAAAGGTATGTAATCAGCTTCCGTGGAGACAGTCCATTTGCTTCCCTGAACCTGATTCTTTCATCAAATGTATGGCAGCAGGATCATAATGGATTCACACATCAGGATCCAGGCTTCCTTGACCATATTGCAAATAAGAAGGCAGATGTGGTACGTCTTTATCTGCCACCGGATACCAATTGTCTGCTGTCCTGCTTTGATCACTGCATCAGAAGCCGCGATTATGTGAATGTGCTTGTTACATCTAAGCATCCAAGACCACAGTGGCTTACTATGGAACAGGCTGTTAAGCATTGTACCCAGGGTGTAGGTATCTGGGAGTGGGCAACGATGAAGGACAGGAGCCGGATATCGTTATGGCATGCTGTGGCGATACACCGACACTGGAGACAATGGCAGCAGTTACGATTTTTAAGAAAGGCAATGCCGGAGATTAAGATTCGCGTGATCAATGTTGTCGATCTGATGAAACTTGAGCCAAGCACCAAGCATCCGCATGGTCTGACAGATGCAGAGTACGATGCACTGTTCACCAAAGATAAGCCAATCATCTTTGCATTCCATGGGTATCATACACTGATCCACGAGCTGACCTATCGTCGTACCAACAGAAATATTCATGTATACGGATATCAGGAGGAAGGAACCATCACAACACCATTCGATATGCGTGTACAGAATGAGATTGACCGTTTCCATCTGGTAAAGAGCGTAATTGAGCATCTTCCACAGTTAGAAATCGTGGCGCTTATTCTGACACAGAAAATGAATGACAAGCTTGTTGAACATAAACAGTATATCCATGAATATGGTATTGATATGCCGGAGATCCGTGACTGGAAATGGGATTTATAAAATAAAATATCAACAGGATTCTTTTGCGGAACTGTGCCGGAGTCATCCGGTGCCGTTCCGTAAATATTTTGTAGAAATATCCTTTGTTTTTGTAGCCGACTTCGGCAGCAATCGCATCGATTGTCAGTCTGGTGTGCAGCAACAGTTCTTCGGCTTTCTGCAGACGCAGATGCTGCAGATATTCCGTATAAGTCATTCCGGTCCGGTTTTTCAGTAACCGGTTGAAATAATCTTCCTGAAAATGGAATTCTTCACAGAGCATTCGTATGGAAATGTTTTTCATATGCTGCTTCATATAATCAGAAATTTCTTCATATAAAATCCAGTTCATTTTCTGTCGCAGTTTTTTTGACAGCGAAAATTCATATTGTGTATTTAAAATACGAAAAATGCGCAGGAGAAGTCCCCGACAGATGATCGGAGAAGCCTCATCATGACGCTGTAATTCCAAAAGAAGTGATGTCATGGTTTCATCCATCTGTGAGACTGCCTCCTCTGCCTGAGGGAGAAAATGCAGATATTGCTGGAGCGATTTCTGTTCCATCAGTGCCATCTTCAGGAACGAGCTGATACGCTCTGTTGTAATCTGCCGTTTCATAATGTCCTGAAACATCACATTGGTAATGCCAAGAAACAGAAGTGTGGCAGAAGTTCCTTCCATGATTTCCTGATGCAGACAGTTTTTGTCGATCAGGCAGACTTCACCCCGGTGAAAAGTAAATTCATTGCCCAGAATTTTCTGCCGGTATTCTCCGTCAATGATATAAAACAATTCCAGATATTCGTGTGAGTGCATCTGCGTGCGCATGCCGGGTGTAAACTCTTTTTCATAAAGGAACGAGGGCTGGGAGGGCAGAATCGTTGCAGAAAAAGCATATGTCCGTCATGAATATCCCACAGCAGGGAAAACAGATGTTCATTTTCCGGAAGCGGATAGGTTTTGACAACGCTTTCATGAGCCGAATATTCCGGATGCAGAATCTGAAACCGGCTGAAGTTATCCGGGATCTGTGTATTTGCACTCTGATAAATCAAATGTTTTGTAAAATTCTTCAAATCCATGGAACGTCTCCTGTAAAAATTACTCCACCATGGAGGTGGAGTAATTGTAAGTGTATGTTTTTGCCTGTTATTTATTTCATGGCATTTTTCTTGGCGATGGAAGCACGCTTGCGCATCGTAGGAACCAGAATTCTCTTGCGGATACGCAGGCTTTCCGGAGTTACCTCAAGAAGCTCGTCGGTATCAATGAAGTCAAGAGCCTGCTCTAAGCTTAATTTGCGAGGCGGAACCAGTGTCAGTGCCTCATCTGCAGAAGAGGAACGTGTATTGGTCAGATGCTTTTTTTGCAGACATTTAACTCAATATCTTCGGCTTTGGAACTCTGTCCGATGATCATACCGGAATATACTTTTCGCCAGGTCTCGATAAAGAGCGTACCACGCTCCTGTGCGGAGAACAGACCATAAGTTACGGATTCACCGGTCTCAAATGCAATCAGGGAACCGGTAGAACGGTAAGCGATCTCACCGCGGAATGGCTCATATCCGTCAAACATGGTATTGATGATACCGTTTCCCTTGGTGTCGGTCATGAACTCACCACGGTAGCCGATCAGACCGCGGGAAGGAATCATGAATTCCAGGCGGGTATAACCGCCGGCAATGGAACCCATATTTAAAAGTTCACCTTTCCGCTGCTGCAGTTTGGAGATGACGGCGCCGGTAAATTCATCCGGTACATCCACGTAAGCAAGTTCCATTGGCTCAAGTTTTTTGCCATTTTCATCGTAGTGATAGAGAACCTCAGCTTTGCTGACTGCAAACTCGTAGCCCTCACGGCGCATGTTCTCGATCAGAACGGAAAGGTGAAGCTCTCCGCGTCCGGATACCTTGAAGCTGTCCGGGCTGTCGGTTTCTTTCGACACGGAGAGAAACATCGGTATTCAACTCACGGAACAGTCTGTCGCGGATATGACGGGAAGTAACATATTTTCCTTCCTGACCGGCGAGAGGGGACTGTCGTTTACCATGAAGTTCATGGAGATCGTAGGCTCGGAGATCTTCTGGAACGGGATGGCAACCGGATTTTCCGGAGAACAGATGGTATCTCCAATGTGAATGTCCGCAATACCGGAGATGGCTACGATGGAACCGATCTTTGCTTCACTGACATCTACTTTATTTAAACCATCGAACTCATACAGTTTGCTGATGCGGACTTTCTCAAGTTTGTCCGGATCGTGATGGTTGACAACGACTGCTTCCTGGTTGACTTTTAAGCAACCGTTGTCGACCTTTCCGATACCGATACGTCCGACATATTCGTTGTAGTCGATGGTGCTGATCAGCACCTGGGTGCTGGCATCCGGATCTCCGGTCGGGGCCGGGATATAGTTTACGATCGTCTCGAAAAGAGGAGTCATGTCCTTCTTTTCATCGTCGAGATTGTACATAGCGTATCCGTCTTTGCGGAAGCGTAGATGAACGGACAGTCAAGCTGCTCATCGGAAGCATCCAGATCCATGAAAAGCTCTAACACCTCATCAATCACTTCTGCAGGGCGCGCTTCCGGACGGTCGATCTTGTTGATGCAGACAATAACCCGGAGATTTAAAGCAAGTGCTTCCATCAGTACGAATTTGGTCTGCGGCATAGCTCCCTCGAACGCATCAACGACGAGGATAACACCGTTAACCATCTTAAGGACACGTTCTACTTCTCCACCGAAATCGGCATGGCCAGGCGTATCGATAATGTTGATTTTTGTATCCTTATAAAATACAGCGGTATTTTTTGGACAGGATAGTGATTCCACGCTCACGCTCGATATCGTTCGAGTCCATGACACGTTCCTGAACCTCCTGATTGGCACGGAAAACACCGCTTTGTTTTAACAGCTCGTCTACCAGTGTAGTTTTGACCATGATCGACATGGGCGATGATTGCGATATTACGAATGTCGTCTCTTGTTGTTACCATAAATTTAACCTTCTTTTTAATATTGTTTAACTTTACATAAATAACCTATCCTATTTTATCATAAAAAGCTGATTTCGCAAGCTTTTTTCAGCGTACACCGGCGATTTAAGCGTTTTAGATAGTTTTCGCCGGCCTTATCGACAAGGTTTGATGATTTCTACCAACCATTAAATGGTAAAACAGAAGCCTATCAAAAATTTCCACAAAAGGAAGGAGTATTCATGGCAGATAAAATGTGTGAAAACAATCAGGTCACTATTATGGGAGAAATTGTATCGGACTTTTCGCATAGTCACGAGGTATATGGGGAAGGATTTTATATGGTGGAAGTATCTGTCCACCGCCTGTCCAGTTTCGTCGATTATATTCCGGTGATGGTATCGGAGCGTCTGGTCAATGTGCAGGAGAGTGCGGAGGGAAAAATGCGTCTATATTAACAGGACAGTTCCGTTCATTCAACCGGCATGAGGAGCATAAAAAAACCGTCTGGTGTTATCGGTTTTTGCGAGGGAGTTTGAACTGGTTGAGCAGTTTGAGGAAGAAAATGCAGCCAACCAGATTTTTTCTGGATGGATTTATCTGTAAGGAATCGGTATACCGAAAAACACCTCTGGGAAGGGAGATCGCGGGATCTTCTGGTCGCAGTCAACCGGTCATATGGCAAGTCGGACTATATTCCCCTGCATCTGCTGGGGCAGAAATGCAAGATTTGCATCCGGATTCGAGGTCGGATCACATGTGCAGATCTGGGGAAGAATCCAGCGCCGCGAGTATGTAAAGAAAGTCAGTGAGACACAGGTGGAGCAGAGGGGTTGCTTACGAGGTATCCGTCAGCAAGATTGAATTCCTGGAGTAGACTTGATTATTTGACGCTTTTGTGTTATCTTACATAGATTTCATTTGGTTAAGAGATATCATGGAGGCTGAAATGGACAGAGGAGTGATTCAGGTTTATTATGGAGAGGGACATGGTAAATCGACCGCGGCAATCGGGAATGCAATTGTATTGCCAGCGAGGGAAAAAGCGTCATTATCATTCAGTTCTTGAAGGGAAAAAATGAAAACGAACTGACATTTTTAAGCCGGCTGGAGCCGGAAATAAAAATATTCCGTTTTGCAAAATCGGATGAGTGTTTTTGAGGCACTTTCCGAGGAGGCAAAACAGGAAGAAAGTATGAATCTGCGCAATGGATTCAATTACGGAAAAGAAAGTCGTTACGACAGGTGCCTGTGATATGCTAATCTTAGACGAGGTACTTGGAATTGTGGACGAAAAGGTGATAAGCCCTGAAGAAATCTGTGAGCTGTTTGCCGCAAAGCCGGAAGAAATGACTCTGGTCTGCACAGGACGCGTTCTGATGAAAAAAAATCCGTGAGGCAGCAGACGAGGAGTTTATAATATCGCACCGGAGAAATAGATTGACAGACTATGCCGGTGGTGGTAGAATGAAAGAAATACATGGGATAGAGGTCGCGTAATTCATGAGTAGCCTGTTGGATGTGGCAGACACAGTCGAATGCAGGTAAAAAAGGGGAAAGCGCCGAAAGAACCGGATGACTGCAGTCTGGTTTTTGGGCATGCGGTGAATAATCGTATGACTGTCAGAAGCGTATGAGCGTGGATGGAGAGCTATCAGATCTAAAAAGGTTAGATTGACCAGCTCGTTTTGAGCTGGTTTTTTTTTATTTAGAAAGGAGAATAAAACAGTGGCAATTTTTTTAAGGGAGCCGGAGTCGCAATCGTGACACCAATGAAGAACAATGAGGAAGTTAATTATGATAAACTTGAGGAACTGATCAACCAGCAGATTGACGGTGGTACAGATGCCATCGTAATTGCAGGTACGAAAGGAAAGCGCAACACTTACGATGGAAGAACACCGTGATGTGATCAAGGCAGCCATCGAGTTTACAAAACATCGTGTTCCGGTTGTGGCAGGTACCGGTTCAAACTGCACACGTACAGCCATCCAGCTTTCACAGGAGGCAGAAGAGGCAGGAGCAGACGGACTTTTTGATCGTTACACCATATTATAACAAGGCAACACAGGCAGGCCTGATCAGCCATTATTCACAGATCGCAGACAGCACCAAGTGTCCGATCATTATGTATAATGTGCCGGGACGTACCGGATGTAATCTTCTTCCGGAGACGGTTGCCGAGCTGGTCCGCACCAAGAGTAATCTCGTAGGATTAAAGGAAAGCAACCGGAAATCTGGCACAGGCTTCCAAGACGATGGCACTTACCGACGGAAAACTGGATCTTTATTCCGGTGAAGACGGTCTTGTTGTACCGCTTATGTCAATCGGTGCAGTCGGTGTGATTTCGGTATGGAGCAATGTGGCACCGGGCAAAGTACACGCAATGTGAAAGCTTCTTCAAAGGGTGATATTAAGACAGCAAAGAAAACTGCAGCTGGAGGCGCTTCCACTGGTAGATGCACTGTTTTCCGAAGTAAATCCGATTCCGGTTAAGAAGGCTTTAAACCTGATGGGTATGGAAGTAGGACCTCTTCGTTCCCCCACTCTGTGAGATGAGCGAGGCTAATGCAAAGAAACTTGCAGAAGTAATGAAAAATTATGGAATTTTAGCATAGATCAGGGAGGCACAAAAGAAAATGACAAGAGCGATCATGAATGGCTGCAACGGGAAGATGGGACAGTGTATCACAGGAATCTGTGCGCAGGATGAGGACATTGAGATTGTTGCAGGAATTGATACTTATGATGGAATCAAAAATGATTATCCGGTATTTGCCAGTCTGAAAGAGTGTACGGTGGATGCGGATGTAATCATTGATTTTTCCAATGCAAAGCAGTGGATGCGCTGCTTGCATATGGTGTGGAAAAACAGATTCCGATCGTGCTTTGTACGACAGGACTTTTCCGAACAGCAGCTTGCCGATGTGGAAAAAGCATACGAAAAGTTGCATAATTTTAAAATCAGCCAATATGTCACTCGGCATCAATATGCTGATGGAACTGCTCAAAAAGCTGCGCAGGTATTTGCGCCGGCAGGATTTGACATGGAGATCGTGGAAAAGCACCACAACCAGAAGCTGGATGCACCGAGCGGCACGGCACTGGCACTGGCGGATTCCATGAATGAGGCACTGGATGAGGCATATACCTATACCTATGACAGAAGCCAGAAGCGCAAGAAGAGGGATAAATACGAAATTGGACTCTCTTCTGTTCGTGGCGGCAATATTGTCGGAGAGCATGAAGTGATTTTCGCCGGACAGGATGAGGTGATTGAATTCAAGCATACGGCATACTCCAAGGCGGTATTTGCAAAGGGCGCTGTGGAAGCAGCAAAATTTTTAAAAGGAAAGCCTGCAGGACATTATGATATGGCAGATGTCATTGCGGCAAAATAAACGGGAAGAGAGGCACTGATTATCAGTGCCTTTTTTGCGCAAAATGTTTGACAGTGCAGCTGGTTCATATTTATAATGGAAAGAAGAAACCTGACGATAAGAAAGAGGTAGAAAATGAAAAATAAAACCAGAAGGCTTGCAGCATTTTTGCTTTCTGCAGCAGTTGTCATAACTGCTGTTCCGGGAATGCAGGAACGGGTTTATGCCCAGAAAACCGGCGGATACACAGAGTCACCCAAATGTGAAAATGTTCCGGTGGTACAAGAAACAAAATCCAGGCTGAAAAAAGGCAGAAAAGCAGCCGTCCGCCTATATGAACAAGTTGTCGGAACTTACGATCCGCTATCCTGGCGTGCGTGATCAGGGAAAATATGATACGTGCTGGGCATTTTCCGCAATCGGACTTGCGGAGTTTGATCTGATTGCAGACAATCAGACGGCAGACAAAAAGTATTGATCTGAGTGAATTGCAGCTTGCCTATTTTACTTATAATAATGTAGAAGACCCGCTGGTGGAACATTTGGCGACTCTTTAAATATTATGAACCATAAAAAATTATTGACCATGGGCGGAAATCTGGATTTCGCGAGCCGGACGCTTCTGCAGTGGGAAGGGGTGACGGACGAGAACCGTGTACCGTACGCTCTGGCACCGACCACCACGACACTGGCAAAAAGTTACGCTTTTTGATCAGGATGTGGCACATCTGCAGAATGTATATATTATTAATATTCACAAAAATGCTACCCAGGTGAAATGTGAGATTATGCAGCACGGATCTGCCGGGCTGGGACTGTATATGGACGGAACGGCCAACTATGGGGATCTGCAGTCTATGCAGAAACAGGAGAGAATGTGGCAACCTATTACTGCCCGACAAGCAGTGTTGCATCGAACCATGCAGTGAATATTGTGGGCTGGGATGATAATTTTCCGGCATCTTCGTTTAAAAATAAAACCGGCAGGAGACGGAGCATGGCTTTGCAGGAACAGCTGGTCGGATAAGACAGAAAACAATATCAACAGTTATTTCTGGCTTTCTTATTATGATAAATCCATCGAGGATGCTGCATGGATTTTTTGATTTTGAGTCTGAGGATAATTATGATTATAATTATCAGTATGATGGTGGGGCAGATGTGGGAAAACTGCGTGGAATTTCGACTTCAGCGAATATTTTTTCAGGGCAAAAAGGCAGATAATGAACTGGTGAAAGCAGTTTCAATTTCCCTTTCCAAAGATGCGAATGTTCCATATACGATCCGTGTATATACGAATCTGACAAACCTGCATAATCCTAAGAGTGGCATACTTTTGCAGCAAAGGTGTCCGGTACAACAACGTATGCCGGAACCCATACCATCAGGCTGAATAAAGCGGTATCCGTACCTCAGGGAACTTACTATGCGGTTGTGGTAGAACTGCAGAAAGCGGTGTCGGACTCGATATGGAATATGCAGTCAGTGACAGCAGTTTAACCAGCCGGGTATATTGTGATTATAATCAGAGTTTCCTCTATCGCGGTGGCAGCTGGGAAGATGTGGCGGATGTAAGCACCAGTTACGGTGGAAGAATCGGAAACATCTGTATCAAGGCATATGCGGATAATGCAGGGACAAGTATCGGTGCGGTAGAGAATATAAAAAGCGGTTACCGCTGTGCAAAAATGCAGTGCGTATTTCCTGGGGCAAAACGGCAGGTGCGAAAGGGTATGAAATTTATCAGGCATCCAGCAAGAACGGAACTTATAAAAAGATTGCAGCTACAACGTCCACAAAGTACAAAATTAAGACAACCTCAAAGAAGTCGGTATATTATAAAGTACGCGCTTATAAGACAACGCAGGGCATTCGGATCTGTGGGAATTTTTCGGGATCTGTTGCTGTGAAACGTTAAAAAGAAAGGAAAAAAGAATGACCATTTTAATCAAAGGGGACATGTCATCAATCCGGCAACACAGATGGATGAGGTGGCAGATGTCCTGATCGAAGATCAGAAGATAAAAAGATTGGAAAAAGAACTTCCGGAAAAAGAAGCCGAACGTGTGATCAATGCGGACGGATGTTATGTGATGCCGGGATTTATTGATATGCATGTACATTTCCGCGATCCGGGATTTGAACAGAAAGAGGATATTTATACCGGGATGCAGGCCGCTGCGCATGGTGGATATACGACAGTGCTGACCATGCCGAATACAAAGCCGGTAGCAGACAATCCGGATATTGTCAATTATGTGCACAACAAAGCAAAAATCCGGGAGCTGTATTCATGTCCTGCAGGTTGGTGCGGTGACAAAGGGACAGCAGGGAAAAGAGCTTGCGGATATTGAAGGAATGGTTAAGGCAGGAAGTCCGGCAATCAGCGAGGACGGAAAATCTGTCATGGATGCCGCTTTGTATCGGGACGGTATGCTTGAGGCAGCGCGTCTGGGCATTCCGGTACTTGCCCATTGCGAAGATATCCATATGGTACGCGGAGGTGTCATGAATGCCGATGCAAAAAGCAAAAGAACTGGGACTTCCGGGAATTACCAATTCCGTGGAGGATGTGATTGTTGCAAGAGATATTATTCTGGCAAAAGATACCGGGGCACAGCTTCATCTGTGTCATTGTTCCACAAAGGATTCCGTGCTCATGGTAAAAGTGGCAAAGGAAGAAGGTGTCCGGGTGTCGGCAGAGGTGTGTCCGCATCACTTTACGCTGTCCACGGACGATATGAAAAGAAGCGGATACCAATTACAAGATGAATCCGCCACTCCGCACAAAGGAAGACGTGAAAGCACTGCGTGAGGGACTGCGGGATGGCATTATGGAAGTGATTTCCACAGACCATGCGCCACACACATTTGAAGATAAAAACCGTTCGATGCAGGAAGCACCGTTTGGAATTGTCGGACTGGAAACCGCCGCATGTCTTACACATAATGAACTGGTACTCGGTGGATATCTGACGCCGATGCAGATGGCAGCGTGTATGAGTTACCATCCGGCACAGATTGTCGGTATTGATAAGGGAGATATCCAGCCGGGGAAAAGCGGCAGATGTCGTGATCTTTGATCCAGAGGAAACCTACCGCATTGACAAAAACACATTTGCTTCCAAGGGAAGAAATACACCGTTTGACGGGAAAGAAGTTACGGACGTGTAAAAGTGCACGATCTGTGACGGCGAAGTTGTATTTAATGAATTAAATAAGTAATAAAATAAGAAGGGAAATCAATCACATGATCAACAAATTAGTAGAAAAAAATTAAAAAGACCAACGCACCTATCGTTGTGGGACTCGATCCGATGCTTTCTTATGTGCCGGAGCACATACAAAAAGCAGCGTTCGCTCAGTTCGGTGAGACGTTAGAGGGAGCAGCAGAAGCCATCTGGCAGTACAATAAAGCTATTGTTGATGCAACATACGACCTGATTCCGGCAGTCAAGCCACAGGTTGCTATGTATGAGCAGTTTGGTGTGGCAGGTGTGAAGCGGCATTCCAGAAGACGGTAGATTACTGCCACGAGAAAGATCTGGTTGTGATCGGAGATGTAAAAGCGTGGGGATATCGGTTCCACATCCGCAGCCTATGCGACCGGACATCTCGGAAAAGTACAGATCGCAAGCAAAACATATACCGGTTTTAATGAGGATTTTGCTACAGTAAATCCATATCTGGGAACCGATGGTATCAAGCCGTTTGTGGATGTATGCAAAGAAGAAAAAAGAAAGGAATCTTTATTCTCGTAAAGACATCCAATCCATCCAGCGGAGAATTCCAGGATCGTCTGATCGACGGTCGTCCGCCGTATGAACTGGTTGGTGAAAAGGTAGCAGAGTGGGGAAGTGAATGTATGGGAGATTCCTACAGCTATGTTGGAGCAGTTGTCGGAGCAACGTATCCGGAGCAGGGGGGGAAATTCTTCGTAAAGTGATGCCGAAATCGTTCATTCTGGTACCGGGTTATGGTGCACAGGGAGGACAGGGCAAGGATCTGGTACATTTCTTTAATGAGGATGGATTAGGAGCAATTGTAAACTCTTCCCGTGGTATCATCTGTGCTTACAAAACAGGATAAGTATAAAGAGCAGGGAATGGCACCGGAGAACTTCGCAGATGCCTCCCGTCTGGCAGTCAAAGATATGATCGCAGACATATCCGGAGCACTTGCACAGAGATAAAAATAAAGTTGTGATTTTTTACAAAAGGGAGACAGTTGGATTTTATGAGCGAAAAAATTTCAGGAAAATGTTACGGTGCTGAAGCAGCAGTGCATCGGAAAAGATATCTATGACATGACAATCCAGACGAAGCATATTGCAGGACATGCAAAGGCAGGACAGTTTGTATCATTGTACAGTAATGATGCCAGCAAACTTCTGCCACGTCCGATCAGCCTGTGTGGGATTGATGCAGAGGCAGGAACACTTCGTCTGGTATACCGGGTAACGGGAGAAGGAACCGGAACGGAAGAATTCTCCCGGTTAAAAGCGGGCGATAAGATCCGGGTACTGGGACCGCTTGGAAACGGATTTACCGTGGAGCCGGGAAAGAAAGCTTTTCCTGATCGGCGGAGGAATCGGAATTCCTCCGATGCTTGAACTTGCAAAGAGCATCAAGGCTGCCGGCACCTGTGAATTTGTCAGTGTGATGGGATACCGGGATGCACAGACGTTTCTTCTGGATGAATTTAAAGAACAGGGAGACTGTTACGTGGCAACGGAAGATGGAAGTGTCGGTGCAAAGGGAAATGTGCTGGATGCCATGAAAGAGTATAAGTTAAATGCAGATGTAATATATGCGTGCGGACCGACACCGATGCTGCGGGCGTTGAAAGCGTATGCAGCAGAGCAGGGGGCATGACCTGTTATATTTCCATGGAAGAACGGATGGCATGCGGAATCGGTGCCTGTCTGGCATGTGCGTCTGCAAATCAAAAGAAAAAAGATGCACATTCAATGTGAAAAAAAGAGAATCTGTAAAGAAGGTAGCCGGTATTTCTGGCTGAGGAGGTGGATCTGTAATGAATACAAGTGTGGAATTATGTGGTGTTACCTTTAAAAAACCCCGTAATGACAGCATCCGGAACCTTTGGCTCCGGAGCAGAATACAGTGAATTTACAGACTTAAACCGGCTTGGTGCGGTGGTTACCAAAGGTGTGGCAAATGTACCGTGGCCGGGAAATCCGACTCCGCGTGTGGCAGAAGTATATGGCGGGATGCTCAACGCCGTGGGATTGCAGAATCCGGGAATTGATCTGTTCTGTGAGAGAGAGATATTCCATTCCTGAAAAAATATGATACTAAAATTATTGTAAACGTATGCGGACACTCGACAGAGGAATATGTGGAAGTGGTAAAACGGCTGGCAGAAGAACCGGTGGACATGCTGGAAATCAATATTTCCTGCCCGAATGTCAAAGAAGGCGGTACTGCTTTTGGACAGGATCCAAAGGCGGTAGAAGCGATCACAAAGGAAATGAAAAAGTATGCAAAACAGCCGGTGATCATGAAACTGAGTCCGAATGTCACAGACATCACAGAGATGGCGCGTGCAGCGGAAGCAGGTGGTGCGGATGCCCTGTCTTTGATTAACACGATCACGGGAATGAAGATTGATATCAACCGCAGAACATTTGCCCTGGCAAATAAAACAGGTGGTATGTCCGGTCCGGCAATTCATCCGGTAGCCGTGCGTATGGTTTATCAGACGGCACAGGCTGTAAAGGTTCCGATCATTGGAATGGGAGGAATTATGAATGCTGCAGATGCGATTGAGATGATACTGGCGGGTGCGACAGCTGTATCTGTCGGCACCGCCAATTTCCGGAATCCGGCAGTGACCATGGAAATTGTCAGAAGGCATTGAGCGCTACATGGAAAAATATCATGTGAGCGATATCAAAGAACTAATCGGTGCCGTTTCGGAATAAAGATATGGTAACTGCTTACTGTTTTTGAATATATTGTACCAGGGATTTCATTTTGGCAGCAATGTTTTCCAGAATCTGTGTGTTTACGGTCTCTGCATCCATTGTTTCGGATGCATGGGCGGTCAGTTCTTCAGAAACTGCGGAAATTGTCTGTACGGAATCTGAAATTGCCTGATTAGAGTTACGCAGATCTGTGGTATTGCTGGTCAGTTCCTCGATACTGTTTTGAATGGAAACAGAATTTCGCTGGATGACAGAAAAGCTTTCGGCAGTATTCTGCGTACTTTCTTTTTTATGATTCGCGCATTGAAAACCCACCGGAAGTATGCTAAAAATTTAATAGAAAACTGCGAAATAACAAGGGCAGAATGCCTTTTGATACAGGAGGAAAGTATACAATGGAAAGTTACAAGAGTGAGTTCATTGAGTTTATGGTAGAGAGTGATGTTCTCAAATTTGGCGATTTTACACTGAAGAGTGGAAGAAAATCGCCATTTTTTATGAATGCAGGTGCATACGTGACAGGTTCCCAGTTAAAGAAACTCGGAGAGTATTATGCAAAGGCGATCCACGCCAGTTACGGGGATGATTTTTGATGTGTTATTCGGACCGGCATACAAGGGAATTCCACTGGCTGTTGTTACCGCAATTGCATTCAGTGAATTGTACGGAAAAGAAATTCGTTACTGCAGTGACCGCAAGGAAGCCAAGGATCACGGGGGCAGACAAAGGCGGATTTTTAGGAAGCAGCTTAAAAAAGATGGAGACCGCGTGGTGATGATCGAGGATGTGACGACATCCGGCAAGTCCATGGAAGAAACCGTTCCAAAAGTACGTGGGGCTGCAAACGTTGAGATCGTTGGTCTTATGGTCAGCTTAAACCGCATGGAAGTCGGACAGGGCGGCGTAAAGAGCGCACTCGATGAAATTCATGAGAAATATGGTTTTGAAGGAAAAGCAATTGTTACCATGGAAGAAGTGGTAGAACACTTATATAATCGGGAATGTCAGGGCAGAATTGTAATTGATGACACGATCAGGAAAGCAATCGATGCCTATTATGAGCAGTATGGATGCAAATAAGCAAAAAGGTTGTAGGAAAGAGACGCATATGAGAAACCAGGAGAAGACGTGGCTATAAGTTTACCGAGAAAAACATTCCAGACAGGGAATACTGGCCACGGTATTAGCACTTGCTCTTCTGGTATGGTATCTTGTGTTCCTGAAGCTTGCTTTTCAGGGAGGCGGTTCGCTGTCTGCTTATTATGGGAGCGCAGGAGTCGTTGCGATGATCGCAACATTTGTTGTTCTTGTCATCGCAGCCAAAAGTCTGCGGGAAGAAGATTCCTTCCAGTTGTTTCCGAGACTGGGACTGGGACTGACCCTTTTGGATATGGTATGCTGGATCGGAACCTATATCTGGGGATTTTTGAGCTAAAAATTATAAGAAGGAAACAAACTATGAGCTTTAGAGAGATCAATCACAAAAATAACGAGGAATACTGGGAACGGCTGGAACTTGTGATGGAGCGCATTGAGGCGGTCAGCGAGGAGGAAGCCTCCAGTGTGGAAGAACTGTACCGGGGATATTTCTTTGAAATGTCGGAACTGTTTCTGGTTTTTGTATAAATTAGCAGAAGCGTCCCTGAGTGGAAAACTGGCAGAAATTTCCACGCTGGAAGGGAAAAAAGATCAATCGCCGTCTGTATCTGGATGTGCAGGAAGATTATGCGGACAGTTATGCAAAACCCGGCATATGCCGTCAGTAAGATGGGCTGGGAATACGGACCGCTGCTCTCGGCATTGGATGCCAGACTGCATGGAATTTATACCAGCTGTATGGAAGGAAATATCCGTTATCTGTGTATTTATGCGGAACTGTTTGTGGAAATTTACAACTGTTTTGAGGATGCACAGAATCTGAATGTGCACGAGATCAGAAAATGCATGTATTCTTTTATGCATGATTACACAGAAATTTTTTAATGCGGATGCGATCTGCAGACTGATCGATCCGGAATATGATTATTTCACCCAGATCGTGATGGAAGCGGAGCTGGATCATCCGGCATATCTGTACCGTTATGGTCTGTATATTGAAAAAGATGAGACGGAGTCCGCACATTTTTCTGCATTCCTTGACAAAGCAGCAGATGCAGGCAATGGCGGATACATTTACCGAAGGATACCGGATCGGATTTGAAACAACCGGAAAAGATATTTCTAAAAAGTCGGTAGTGGAGATCCGTTATCCGCTGGGATTCGAGCGGATGGTACGCGCCGCCGTACACAATTTTAAAAAGATCGGATTGCAGCCGGTGCTGCGTCCGTACTCTATTTCCCTGAACAAGCAGTTTACTTACGATCACAAAGAGGACCGCGGGCTGTGGCTGGATAAGGCACTCATCGAGCGGGGACTCGAAGTTGACCGTACTGTCTGGGAAAATCACAAAGCGATTGCTCCAAATTACGGAGGACTCGGCAGTGATCGAAATTTTCGGGACAAAGCCGTTTTCGCCGGAGCAGAAAGAGGAGCGCGTTACCTATACCGACAAACAGAGGGAAATCGATGTGTATGAGCGCAGCGAGAAGAGCCAGCTGATCAATCATTACATTCACGGGGAGGGAACGCAGTTTTACGATTATTGCTTACCCGGTTCCGTCCATCGGAGAAAAATACGAAGAAATCTTTGCGGAAACGGTGCATATCAATACGCTTGATTATATGCTTTTACCGCAATATGCAGCAGAAGATCATTGATGTGCTGGATACGGCGGACCGTGTGCACATCAAAGGCTGTAACGGAAACCGCACGGATCTGTATGTAAAGATTCATCCGCTTTCCGATCCTGCCAAAGAGACCGCATTTGAAAACTGTGTGGCAGATGTCAATATTCCGGTCGGGGAAGTGTTCACATCTCCGGTATTGCAGAAAACAGAAGGAAAGCTGCACGTCACACAGGTCTATCTGGGGAATTCCTTTTCAAGAATCTGGAACTGGATTTTGAAAACGGAAGAATTACAGCTTATTCCTGTACAAATTTTGATTCTGAGGATGAAAACTGCAAGTATATAGAGGACAATATTCTGTTCCATCACAAAACACTTCCGATGGGAGAGTTTTGCAATCGGAACAAATACCACCGCATACCGGATGGCACGGAAATATCAGATCGCGGATAAGCTTCCGATTCTGATTGCGGAAAAAGACAGGTCCCGCATTTTGCGGTCGGAGACACCTGTTACACGTACGATGAGGACAACATGACATACAATCCGGATGGAAAAGCGATCATCGCAAGGGACAATGAAATTTCGATCCAGCGCAAAGAAGATATTTCAAAAAGCATATTTTAACTGTCATACCGATATTACGATTCCGTATGATGAGTTAGAGCGATTACGGTAGTACGTGCAGATGGCACGACGACAGATATTATAAGAAACGGGCGGTTTGTCGTTCCGGGAACGGAACCGTTAAATGAGCCGCTGGATGCAATGGAACCATAAATTTTTTTCACATATAGGAGGATATTTAAAATGGCACAAGTAGGAATTGTTATGGGCAGTGATTCAGAAATGCCGATCATGGCAAAGGCAGCAGACATCTTAGACCAGCTGGGCGTCAGCTATGAGATGACGATCATTTCGGCACACAGAGAACCGGATGTATTTTTCGAGTATGCAAAGACAGCAGAAGCGAAGGGCTTTAAGGTCATTATCGCAGGCGCGGGCATGGCGGCGCATCTTCCGGGAATGTGCGCGGCGATCTTCCCGATGCCGGTTATCGGTATCCCGATGCACACCACGTCTCTTGGCGGAAGAGATTCCCTGTACAGTATCGTGCAGATGCCGACCGGTATTCCGGTAGCAACCGTAGCAATCAACGGCGGAGCAAACGCAGGTATTCTTGCAGCAAAGATTCTTGCAACCAGTGATGCGGATTTACTTTGCACGCCTGAAAGAGTATTCTAAAAAAACTTAAAAAGAGCAGGTCGAGGCAAAGGATGCCAGATTGCAGGAAGTGGGATATAAGAACTACTAATTAGATTTATTAACATTTATGATTGGTAAAAATCGAAAATTCGATAGCAACATGTAACTGAACGAAGTACAATTGAG